>Ga0224512_10000306_pt1 | contig 52273 bp, 43 predicted proteins | sample SF_May12_sed_USG_4_FD_169103 | JGI IMG/M metagenome (GOLD analysis project Ga0224512, IMG submission 169103) | Sediment microbial communities from San Francisco Bay, California, United States - SF_May12_sed_USGS_13 | ecosystem: Environmental > Aquatic > Marine > Sediment | place: USA...
TCGCCGCCCGGGGCGCGGTACGACACGAGCTTCGGGTGGAACGTTCGAGTCCGACCATCGGCCGTGATGTCAACCGACGCGATCGCCTCGTTGGTTCCGCCGCCCTCGACGATGTCGACCCCTCGATGCGCCACCGTTCCGACCGCGGTGACCGCCTCGGTGTCGGTCAGCACCACGACGGTGTCGGTGACGGTTGCGGTCGTGCCGGCGACGCCCACGATGAGCAGGCCGACGCCGAAATGAGCGAGCCGACTTCCGCGCTCGCCCGGATCCGCCACTCGGTCGAACACCGCCGCTCGGTCCAATACGGCCGACCCGGCGACCGCTCCGCCTGCAGCCGCCAGGGCCAGCCCGGTCGCCCCGGGGGCGGCGGTGACGACGACCATGGCCACCACCGCGCCGGCGGCGGCCGCGGCCAGCACCCGTGTCGCCTCGTGAGCGGCCTGGCGGCGAAACACCGCTCGAACACGAAGCACCGCCCCGACCACGGCGATGGGCCACAACAGCAGCGAGTAGAACCGTCCCGAGGTGATGAACGACTCGCTGCTCACCAGCTGCTCGAATGCCGGTTCGTAGGTGCCGGCGGCGACGACGATGGTCGCCACGCCGACCACCACGAATCCGGCCGCGGATCGAGCGGTCGATATCAGCGGCCACTTCGCTGCTGTGGGCCGAGGGCGAACGGCGAGCGCAACCATCACCGCCGTGAACACAGCGGCGATGGACAGCAACATCAGTCGCAACGTGGGCCGGTCGGCGAAGGCGTGGACGCTGTTGAGAACACCGGTGCGAGTGATGGTCGTGGCCCAGATCGCCGCGATACCCGGCACGACGGCCACGAGCGTCACCGCCCGCTGCTGCAAGCCGACGGTTCCCGACGACGGCAAGGCCGTGAGGCGATGCAGCAACGACGCACCGCCCAGCCAGGCCACCAGCCCGGCGTTCTCGATCGGATCCCAGGCCCAGTAGCCGCCCCAGCCGAGCTCGACGTGGGCCCAGTTGGCCCCGGTGGCCAATCCCGCGGTCAGCAAGGCGAGTGCCAGCGGGAGTGTCCATGCGATCGCCGCGGTGTCTCCCGTCTCACCATCGGCCGACGTCGAGAGGCCGACGCTCAGTGCCGTCGGAATCAGCATGGCGATGAGACCGAGGTAGAGCACTGGTGGATGCCACAACATCGCCGGGTGCTCGAGAACCGGCTGCAGCCCGTTGCCCGCTCCCGGTGGTGCGGCCAATCGTTCGAAGGGATCGGCTTCGGTCAACACGACGAGCCCGTAGGCCGCGGTCGTTGCGGCGAGGATTCGGCTGGGGAGGGTCGACGAGGCGATCCTGGCCACGAGCACCGCAGCCCCGGCCGACATGGTCGTCCACAGCAGGAGCGAACCCTCCGGTCCCGCCCAGATACCCGCAACCCGTAGTGTCCACGGTACATCGGGCCGGGCGTGGCCGACGACGGTGGCGAAGCGCCAGTCCTCGGTCAGAAAGGCCCAACCGAGTAGGGCGAGGGCCAGCACCCCTCCGGCCAGAGACAGCACCAATGCCACCATGCCGACGAGCGGAGCAGAGGAACCCGAGTCCTGGTCCGATGAGTGTCCTCGGGCACCGGCCACGGCCGCTGCGACCGCCGCCACCGTCAACAGCAAAACGCCGAGACGGGCGACCGCGAACATCACCCGATCCTACTGTCCGCCGATCGATCGTCAGCCGCGGCCCGGGCGCCGTCCATTTCACGGACGCGCCACGGTCCGATGCGGCACACTGGAACGGTGTCGCTCACCTCACGCAAACTGACCGGACTTCTGGCCGACGACAACCGACGTCGTGTCGTCGCCGCGATGATCCTCGGTGCGGCCGAGCTGGACGAGATCGTGTCGATAGCGGCGATCCGGGAGCGGGACGCCGTGGTCTCGCTCGAGCGTCTGACACAGGCCGGTCTCGTCGAAGTCGCCGACGACGGTTCCTACCTGCTCTTGGAGCAGGCGTTCCAGGCGGCAGCCCGAGCCGAGGCCCATCCGAGCCCGGCCTCGCAGTTCCCGGACCGGCCGCCGAAGCAACAAAAGGTGCTGGACCGGGCGTTCCGAGACGGACGCCTGATCCGCCTTCCGGTCAAACACACGCACCGGCTTGTCGTCCTCGACGAGCTGGTGCAGCGGTTCGAGCCGGGCGAGAAGTACACGGAACGGCAGGTCAACGCTCTGCTGTCCGCTTCCGACATCGACGTGGCCACGCTGCGGCGCAATCTCGTCGACCACGGCATGCTCGACCGGGCCGACGGCTCCTACTGGCGCTCCGGCGGCACGTTCGCCATCGAGTGACCGCAGCCGGTCAGAGTTCGACCTCGCGGTAATAACGTTCTGCCCCCATCGTCCGGATATCGGTCAACCAGTCGGACTCATACGGCCAATCCCGTCCCTCGGCCGGGCCCTGCCAGAACCGGGCCATCGGGTTGTCGAGATCGCCTTCGATGCTCCAGGCCTGTCGTTTGTAGGTCCAGTTGTCGGGGGCCAGGCGGTGGGCGTGGCGGAAGTGTTCCACCGCCTTTGGGTGATTGCCCGATCGCTCGAAGTGCTCGGCCAGGGAGAAGTGAGCGGCGGCCGTCGACGTGAAGGAATCCCGGGCCCCGGATCGGGCGATCACCTCGTCGGCCGTGAGCACGTGCCGGCTCTCCGCGCCGTTCGCCGCCCAGTCGCGGACGGCGTCGGCGTAGCTTTCGGCCGTCCACGCCTTGATTTTCGACGCCTCGGCCATGATGTCGCGCAACCGCTGCGGGGTCTCGTCGGGAAGCGGACGGCCGCCGGGTTTGCGCGGTGCCGGCCAGGCCGGCTCGGCGGGACGAACGATCATGCCTTCGGAATCGATCCACACCGCATTCGGGATGTTGACGATCCCGAACAGCTCGTCGACCAGGTGGGCGGTGTCGAGCACGGTGGGATGGGTGGGTTGAGCGGCCTCGATGTAGGGGCGGCCCGGATCGGGGCCGAGCGTCTCCAGGCACACGGTGACGATCTCCACGCCCTGGGGGTGCACCTCGGTGCGCAAGGCCTGCCACCCGGGCAGGTCACGAGCGCAACCTCAATAGGGGGCCCATGCCACGAGCACCACCTTGGTACCCAGAAGCGAGCTGAGCCGGAACGGATTGCCGTCGAAGTCGGGAAGCTCGAGGTCGGGTGCCTCCGTGGTGACGAGAACGCGGCCACCGGGCGTCGCCGGTCCGACCGCGGCCAGCCCGGTGTCCGAATCGGTCACGAGGCCCATGCCGAGCCGCTCGGCCACCACGGCGATGTCGACGGTTCCGTCGACCACTGCGTCGGTGGGCAGAGGGACGCACACGTCGCCTCGGCACGCACCCTGCGGCTCGAGCTTCCAACCGGTGGTCAGTGCGAACTCGTCGACGTCCGGCGAGGCGGAGGGGAGCAGCATGTTCGTAACCTAGCACGGGCGACTATGCCGGGCAGCCTCGTGGTCTCGGGCCGGGAAGCGGCTGGTTGCGGTGCGATAGGGTTGGATCCGAGGAGGGATCCAGGAGGGATCCGAGGAAAGGAGACCGTATGGCCAAGGCGAGCTACGAGGGACCCTCGGAGGCGTTGGAACGTTACGAGGCGCTGGTCGCCACCAACCCTGATGTCGACCGCAAGGGGGCGAAGAACCCCTACACCTCTCGAAACGGCCACATGTTCAGCTTCCTCGGGCCAGACGGCACCATGGCGCTTCGCCTTCCGGATGACCGGTACGAGGAATTCCTCAGCACCTACGACTCCGGCCCGGTCGAATCCTATGGCGCGGTGATGCGAGGGTACGTGTCGGTACCGGACGAACTGCTGACCGACACCGACGCCTTGAAGCCGTGGTTCGACGCCAGCCACGAATGGATCGGCACTCTCAAACCGAAGCCGACGAAGAAGTCGGCCAAGAAGAAGTCAGACAAGACGAAGTAGTTTGCCGCTCCGTCGCTGCTACTGCGGCAGCGTCAGCACCGATCCGCCCCGGTTGACCCGGTCGATGTTCGTGCGCTGGACGAACCCGCCGTGATCGGGATCGACGGCAGAGTTCGTGTTGTCGCAGCCTCCGTTCGCGAAGCTCTGATAGTTGGTGCGAACGCTGAGCGCTCGCACCTCACCCCCGCCGGCGAGATCGGCCGACAGGTTCGTCCAACGGACCGCCGTCGTCGGGTGATCGCAGTCGGCGAACACCTCGCTCCACACCATCGGCCGGACGAGGGCGTCGGCCTCGACGTACAGGTCGCGGAGCATCGTCTCGACACCCGATTCGAGATCGGTCACCGTGCCCCGCCACCGACCCTGCTCGGCTTGAAAGACCCGAAACCGGTACGGGCGCCCACCCTGCCACTGGTAGTCGCGGGTGTTGACGTTGCCGAGCGCCGAGGGGAGCTCCGACACCGAGCCGTCGAGCTCGCCGCCACCGTGGGGGTGGTAGCCGCCCCAGTTGACGGCCCCGCCCCCGGGATAGGTCGGATGATGCTGGAGGCCGATGTGGGCGCCGCCCCGGTCCGCGCCAGCGTCGACGAAGTTGACCTGCAGCGCCCAGAAGTAGAGCTTGTCGACCGCCGGCGGCTCCACAACCGTCAGATCGGCCCGGACCTCGCTCAGCGGATGGGGTGGTACCTCCCAGAACAGATGCATCGACGAGGCGCCGTTCGAGGAAGTGGGCGGACCGGACACCCGTTGCAGGCGCGGAGCGCCCGAGAGGAATCGACGAAAGAAGGCGGCCACCATTGCCTCAACCATAGAAGACTCCCGGTCCGCCCGACCGGAGTAGTGTTTCCGCATTCGTACACTTCTGCTCTCGGTTCACATCATTTCTGTTGCGGCCTGGCTCGGAGGGAACTTCACCCAGCTGTTCCTGATGCCGGGTTTCACCGCCGGTGATTCGGGTCTGGCCGCCGCCTGGTTCCGGGCCTCGGCCAACATGGCGAAGATCTACTACAGCATTGCCGGGGTGCTGCTGTTGGTCACCGGCGTCGGGTTGGTCCTGAACAATGACGCCTGGTCGTTCGGTTCGAGCTTGTCACGATCGGATTCATCGCCGTGATCATCGGCGCCGTCACCGGAATAACCTTCTTCGGACCCCGGGCCGAACGGGCGGTCGAGGAGTTCGAGAGCGGCCGGATCGAGGAGGGTCGCAAGTCGGCCTCGTCGATTGGTGTCGTGGCCATGGCCGACACGGCGATCGTGTTGATCGCCGTGGTCGCCATGATCAGCCACTGGCAGGCGTAGGACTCGGAGGTCGACGCCGGGCGCCGCCCGAATTCGCCGCTACGCTGCGACGAATGGACCGACCTCCTCCCGATCCGGCAAAGCTGCTTACCCACTGGATGGAATGGGAACGGGGTGACACCACGCCCGGTGAGGTTATGAAGAACCTGAAGCACGGCGGCCTGCGCGACATCCTCGAACAGCTCGTCGACGGGCAGAAGGCCGACGGCTGAACCTCCGGTGCCGGGCTCCCGTCGGACCGTAGGGTGAGCGTCGCGTGGCCCGGCTGAGCCTGGCCCAGGCCCGCCGAATCGCGCTGGCTGCGCAGGGGTTCACCGATCCCCGGCCTCGGTCCGCGCCCACCGTCCGCCAGTTCCGGAGGGCCATGGACCGGATGTCGGCGTTGCAGCTCGACTCCGTCAACGTGCTGTGCCGCAGCCACTACCTGCCGGTGCTGGCCCGGCTCGGCCCCTTCGACCGGGAGAAACTCGACACCTATCTGTATCGCTCGGGTGAGCACTTCGAGCTGTACACCCATGAGGCGGCGATCATCAGCCAGGATCTGCAGCCGCACATGCGTTACCGGGCCAGCCAACCCCGATGGAAGGCCGGTCTGAAGCTGGAGAAGGAACTCCCGGGCTATGTCGACGCCGTGTTCGACGAGGTGGCGGAGCGGGGACCGCTGTCAATCAAGGATCTGAGCGATCCTGGCGACCGTTCCGGGCCGTGGTGGGGTCAGTCGAAAGGCAAGGTGGCGCTCGACTGGTTGTATTACACCGGGCGTTTGGCGATCCGGGAGCGGACACCGATGTTCGTGTCGGTCTACGACCGACCCGAGAACGTCATCCGCCCCGATGTGCTGGCCCGCCCCGAGGTCGCGATGCGGGAGGCGCTCAAGCACCAGATGGCGCTCGGTGCCCGCAGCCATGGCATCGGCACCGACAAGGATCTGGCCGACTACTTCCGGCTCAAGGTGACCGACGTCCGCCCGCTGCTCGACGAACTGGTGGCCGACGGCGTCCTGGAGCGGGTCGATGTGGACGGCTGGGGCGAAGGCCTCTACCTCCACAGCGAGGCGAAACGGCCCCGGCGGATCACCGGTCGGGCGCTGCTCACCCCGTTCGATCCGGTCGTCTGGTATCGGCCCCGAGCCGAGGCCCTGTTCGACTTCCACTACCGCATCGAGATCTACACGCCGGAGCACAAAAGGGTCTTCGGCTACTACGTGTTGCCGTTCCTCGTTGACGACGAACTCGTCGCTCGGGTCGATCTGAAGGCTGATCGTAAGGCGGGCGTCCTGCTGGTCAAGGGTGCGTACCTCGAGGAGCGGATCGTCGAGCCGGCGCAGCGGGATCGGGCGGCCGCCGAGCTGTGGTCGACCCTCGACGAGATGGCCGAATGGCTCGGGCTCGACGGCGTGGGTGTTGCCGACAAGGGTGATCTGGCACCGCTGCTTCTCCGGTCCAGAGAATGAACTCGCCGGCTCGGCTGTCCGCTCATCGCATCACGGTCACCGGAGTGCCGTTGGGGAGCATGCCCGGCAGGTACTCGGCGATGTGCATCGGCACACGGATGCAGCCGTGGCTGGCCGGATACGAAGGCACCGAACGAGAGCCGTGGATCGCGATGCCGCCCACGATGTAGAGCGGGTTGTACATACCCCCGAGGCCGAGACTCGACTGGTGCCACCCGCTGATCCGCCGGAAGATGGTGAAGCTGCCGACGGGTGTGATCGACCGTCCGCTGTAGCGTCCCAGGCGCCACGGGACCTGGTTGCCGGTCGAGATGTGGCTGACCAGCACGGGAACCGTCCGCCCCGGGTCGTACACCTTCATCAGCTGCTGGGAGAGGTCGATCTCGACCCACCGGCGGCTGTGTCGGGTGACCGGGCCGCCGACGGAGCCGTTGAGCACCCGTTTAAGGGCCGCCTGATCGTCGGCGCCCCACTGCCCGTTCATGGTGATTCCGGTCAGCTTCTCGAGGGCCCAGATGGCGCTCCTGGTCTTGGTGCCGTAGACCCCGTCGATCGGTCCCGGATCGAACGGACCGTTGGCCAATGCTCGTTGGGCGTCGCGGAGCGACATCACCGCTCCGCTGCTGCCGGTGTCGGCGGGAGGCGGGGTGGGAGTGGAGCCCGCCCGGTAGTCACGAAGCGCTTCGCTGGTGGCGGCGTCGACCCGACCGGTGACCGGAATCCCGACATGACGCTGGAAGGCCTCGAGGCCTGCTCTGGTGCGGCGACCGTACAGTCCGTCCACCGGTCCCGGATCGAAGCCGGCGTCGGTCAGCCGTTGCTGGGCTTCCCGGGTCGACATGATGCCCGACGAGGAGCCGGTGTCGGAGCCTGACGGCGGCGTGTAGGATGCCAGCTTTTCAGCGGTCAACGAGTCGTAGATCCCGGTCGGGTTGGAGCCCACCGCAGTCTGGAACGCGATCAGTGCTCCCTGGGTGAGGCGGCCGAAGATGCCGTCGATCACCCCCGGAGAGAAGCCCGCTGCCGCCAGCTTCGTCTGAAGGGTGCGGACGGCGGCACCCCGATCGCCTCGTTTGGCGATGACGGTGACGGCGGCCGATTCGGTTTCGGCGGACGGATCGGCGCCGGTCGTCGAGCTGTCATTGCCTTCGGTCGTGGTCGACGCCGCCGTCGATGCGGTGGATTCATCCGTGGTGGTGGCGGTGGTCGTGGTCTCGTCGCTCTGAGCGGCCACCGGCGGCACCGCCACCACGCTCAGCAACCCGAAAGTCGCCACCATCGCTGCTGCAAGTCTGCGGCCCATGGTTCCGCTCCTCCAACTTCTGACGTCGCCAACGACGACTCTGCTCTGCCCGATTGCCTGTCCAAGATTGTCGCGCCAGACCCGGCATCCGAACAGGTCCGAAGGTCCCGATGTGGTGCACAAGTGCCGGAAGAAACCACGGAGACTCCGAGCCGCGAGTTAGCCTGGGTGGTTTCAGTGGAGGTTGCGAATGGCAGAGGTTGACATCGGAATGGGCAAATCGGGCCGCCGGGCCTACAGCCTCGACGACCTGGTGTTGTTGCCGGGCCGTCGGACCCGAGATGCGAACGGTATCGACTTGTCCTGGCAGATCGACGCCTACAAGCTGGATCTCCCGTTCATGGCCTCGGCCATGGACTCGGTCACCAGTCCGGCCACCGCAATCACGATGGGCCGCCTCGGCGGGATGGCCATCCTCGATCTCGAGGGCATCTGGACCCGCCACGACAACGCCGACGAGCTCCTGGCCGAGCTGTCCCGCCTCGACGGGGCCGATGCGCTCAAGCGAATGCGTGAGCTGTACGGGGTGCCTATTCAACCCGAGCTGATCACCAAACGTATCGCGGAGATCCACGCCGGTGGCGTCCTGGCCGCCGGTGCCGTCTCGCCGCGCCATGTCGCCGGCATGGCCCCGCTGCTGCTCAAGGCCGAGCTCGATCTCCTGGTCATCCGGGGGACGGTCATCTCCGCCGAGCACATCACCGACGGGGAGTCGCTGAACCTGAAACGGTTTGTTCGTGAACTGGAGACCCCGGTCATCGTGGGCGGCTGCGCCGGCTACCAATCCGCGTTGCATCTGATGCGAACCGGCGCCGCCGGGGTTCTGGTCGGTGTCGACAGCGGATCGTCGGCCGCCGCCGGCGATGTGACCGGTGTCGGCTCGCGTATGGCCACCGCCATCGCCGATGTCAGGGCGGCCCGCATGCGTCACCTCGACGAGACCGGCGTGTACGTGCACGTCATCGCCGATGGCGGCATGCGCAGCGGCGGGCACATCGCCAGGGCCATGGCTTGCGGCGCCGACGGGGTGATCCTCGGCTCGGCGCTGGCGGCAGCCCACGAGGCCCCGGGGCGGGGTTGGCACTGGGGCACCACCGCCGTCCATCCCACGCTCCCGCAGGGCCACCGAATCCAGGTCGAACAGGTCGGCACACTCGAGGAACTCCTGATCGGGCCCGCCTCGTCGGCCGACGGCCGGCTCAACATCTTCGGCGCTCTTCGTCAGGCGATGGCCACCCTCGGCTTCGCCAACACCAAGGGCCTTCAGAAGGCCGAAGTGCTCGTTCGATCGGGCTGCCAGTGAGCGCCGTGCACGCAACCGCCGCCCCCACGCCCGACCAGGTCGTCTTCGTCGTCGACTTCGGAGCCCAGTACGCCCAGCTGATCGCCCGTCGAGTCCGGGAGTTGAACGTCTATTCCGAGATCGTGCCGCATACGATGACCGCGGCCGAGATGGCGGCTCGGGGTCCGGCGGCCATCATCCTGTCGGGCGGCCCGAAGAGTGTGCACGTCGATGGTGCGCCGCTCCTCGACCCGGCGATCTACGATCTCGACATTCCCACCCTGGGCATCTGCTACGGTTCCCAGCTGATCGCCCACCAACTCGGTGGCCGTGTCGGCCGCAACGATCAGGGCGAATACGGGCGGACCACGCTGACCGTCGACGTGGATACCCCGTCGTCGCTGCTCGGACCCGATCCGGAGCCGAATCAAACGGTGTGGATGAGCCACTTCGACGCCATCACCGATGTGCCCGAAGGGTTCGTCGCCTGCGCATCGACCCCCAACGCCGCCGTCGCCGTTCTGGAGAGTGACAGCCGCCGGATGTGGGGCGTGCAGTATCACCCCGAGGTTCGTCACACCCCCGACGGGATGTCGCTGCTCGGGCGGTTCCTTCATGATCTCGCCGGTTGCGAACCGACGTGGACCATGGGCTCGATCATCGACCACTCGATCGAGGCGATCCGGGCCCAGGTCGGCGACGGTCGGGCGATCTGCGGTCTGTCGGGCGGCGTCGACTCCGCCGTTGCCGCTGCACTGGTTCACGCCGCCATCGGCCACCGCCTGACCTGTGTCTACGTCGACACCGGCTTGATGCGCAAGGGCGAGTCGGAGCAGGTGGTCGAGACCTTCCAGCGCCATCAGGGAATCGAGTTGATCCACGTTCGGGCTGGAGACCGGTTCCTCGAGCGGTTGGCCGGCGTGTCGGAGCCGGAGGCGAAACGTAAGACTATCGGCGAGGTCTTCATCCGGGTTTTCGAGGAGGCTTCGGGCGGTATCACCGACGCCGATTTCCTGGTACAGGGCACGCTCTACCCGGACGTCATCGAGTCGGGTACGGCTCAGGCAGCCAAGATCAAGAGCCACCACAATGTCGGCGGTCTTCCCGAAGACCTCGATTTCGAACTCGTGGAACCGCTACGAAACCTGTTCAAGGACGAGGTTCGGCAGGTCGGGACGAAGCTCGGCCTACCCGATGAGATCGTGTGGCGACAACCGTTCCCCGGTCCCGGCCTGGCCGTGCGTATCATTGGCGACATCACCGCCGAGAAGGTGTCGATTCTGCAGGAGGCCGACGCCATTGTGCGGGAGGAGATCGCCGAAGCCGGCCTGCAACGGGAAATCTGGCAGGCGTTCGCCGTTCTGGCCGACATCAAGACCGTCGGTGTGATGGGCGACGAACGAACCTACGCTCACCCGGTGATCATCCGCGCCGTCACCAGCGACGACGCCATGACCGCGGACTGGGCCCGCCTCCCCTACGACCTCCTCGAGCGGATGTCGAACCGCATCATCAACGAGGTCGACGGCATCAACCGGGTCGCCTACGACATCACCTCGAAGCCACCCGGAACCATCGAATGGGAATGAGATGGTTTCGGGGGACCCGAGTTCGCTTGCGAACTCGCTGAGCGAAGCGGCGGGAACCATCGAATGGGAATGACACCCACTGTTCTGTGCGCTCACGGCCCGGTATTCCGGGCGTGGGGCGCACAGTTGCGGTAAAACCCGAACCTCGCGGCAGGCGATGTTTCGCGAAGCGAAACTCGGGGTGAGCCGCCGTGCGGCTCACACGTCAGCCGCCGGGGATGGGGATGTAGATCGGGCCCTCGTATTCCTCGAGCTTGGTGAGGCTGGCCAGCTGACGCGGTGTGCCTGTCTGCCCGTAGGTGCAGTTCCGCCGGGCTCGCAGGCAGTTGAAGGTCCACAGTTCGATGGTCTCGTCGTTCCAGGCCCCCCACCAGTCGGCGTGCAGCGATCCGCCGGGGGCTGCTCCCGGGGCGTCGAGCTTGTCGGATGACAGATGCCAGCCGTTCACCGAGTCGGTGCCTCGCCAGTAGATCAGGAACGAGATCTGGGGCAACCGCTGAGGATGCGAGGAGGGGCAGGGCTGATTCTCGTTGACGTAGGTGAGATGTGAGGTGTAATCCGGGGCGGGCTTCGACAGATTGACCCCGTCCCAGCAGTTCGGGAACTGCACGGACGCGTTGATGACGTCGCCTCCACAGTCGGGAATGCGGTTGGTCTCGTTGTACTTGTTCCCGCTGTCGCCGCACGACCAGTGCAACTCGCTGCGAGTCTCGAAGGAGTAGTGGAGGTCGTTGCCGCCGATCATCTGCAGACCCTGGGGCATGGGGATGACGCTGTCGGGCGACTTCGTCTTGTAGTAGATGATGATCTGGTACGGCACGACGGCGTTGCCCTTGCCGTCCAGCAGTGCCGGCACCCAGTAGGCCGAGCGATTGAGCTCGTAGCCCTGGCAGGTGCCGCCGCCCGAGTTGATCAGGACGTTCTCGGTGGTGGCGGCGTTGGTCTCGGTGTTGCCGAAGAACATGTGGAAGTGGGACTTCCCCGGTTGGCCGGGGTAGATGATCGGATCGTCGTAGTTGAAGTGCGAGTACTCGCAGGCAAGTCGGAATTGGCCCTCCGGGGAGCTGCCGTTGTCGGGGCGGGGCGCCGGTTCGGTCAGCGCCTCGACGCTCAACCGGTCGGACGGAACCGACGCGTAGCGGGTGAACTTGTCCTGGTCGTTACGCATCGACTCGTAGTCGCCGTCCCGGGGAGCGGGCTGGATCGACGCCGTGGTCGATGACGCAGCGTTGGCTGAGCCGAATCCGGACACGTCGATGGTTCCCGAGCCGTCGGCGGAATCCTCATTTGTCGCTGCCGACGCCGGGTCGGCGGCAGGGACCGTGGACGAACCGAACGCCTGCAGTGCTCGTTCGTTATCGAGGTCGATCGCCCGTGTTTCCGTTTCGGAGTTCCCCGCGGTCGTGTCGATCACGTCGTCGCCGCCGGTCAGCAGCTCGAGGCCCGTGATCGCCAAGAACGCCAGGACGAGTGTGGCTCCCGCCACGGTGAGTCGCGTCGACCAACCTTTGGCTGACATGCAACGACAAGACTAACACCGGCGCAAGCGGGTTAGGCGGTCGCCTCAGCCGTCTCGGCCAATGGGTGGTCGATCGTCGGCGTGAGTCGGCCGATGGCCGCCACGATGACAAATGCGGCGACGGCGAGAACCGTCGGCCACAGCCAGTTTTCGGTGGTCGGGAGGTCGAGGGTGGTACCCGAGATCGACTCGCCGGCTTCCTCGCTGATGATGCCGACCCCGTTGGGCCAGGGCCACAGCACCCGGATCGAACCGACCATCAAACCGATCAGCGCGCCCAGCACCGGATCGTGGTGACGATCCAGCAAGTAGCCGAGGGCGCTCGCGAACAGGGCAAGTCCGAGGGTTGCACCGAGCGCGAACACCGCGATCACCAGGACATCCCGATCGTGGACCGCGCCGAGCACCGCAGCGTACATGCCCATCATCAGGAGGAGGAACGAGCCACTGATCCCGGGCAGGATCATGGCACAGATGGCGACGGCGCCGGCCCCGAAATAAGCGAGTAACGATGGTTCGGCGACAGGGCCCGACTGGAAGCCCAAAAGGACGAAGGTCGCAACGGCCACGAGGACCATGGCACTCACGTCGGCGACCGTCGTGGTGTGCAGGAGACGCCACGCGACGACCACCGAACCGAGCACGAGGCCGAGGAACAGGCCGGCCATCTCCTCGGGACGATCCTGCAGCAGCCGCTCGATCACGGCCGCGAGCGCCAGAAGGGCCAGGCCGATGCCGGTCAGAAGAGGAAGCAGGAACGACCACTCGACAGAGCGCAAATGGGCAACGAACCCGGCGCCATCGAGGCGAACCAGCGAGCCGAGGGCCCGGGCCCCTCGGCGGACGTTGTCGAGCAGCTGCTCGTAGATACCGAAGACGAGGGCCACCGTGCCACCCGACACGCCGGGAACAATGTCGGCCGCCCCCATGCAGAAGCCGCGGACAGCGGTCAGAGCCAGCTTGGAGATCACGGTCGCAGCCTAACCTCCCCGGTGGCCGGCACGGACGCACCCGGCGACGGGCCTCGGAAAGCAATCTTCCCCTATCTTGCTCCCGAGGCCCGTCTCCGGTTTGCGTTCCGGGTGCGAACGCCCTAGCGGAGGTCCGCACCCTGAGTGCCGGCGAACCGACACTCAACCGGTACAGGCGCGTTGGACAGCCCGACCATCACACGGATTCCTTCTCGGGGAGGGCGGACTCGCATCCGGAGTGCGGGCGGCCTGCTTCCAACCGGAGGGATGTCGACGTCAGCCGGTGGCGGCCGGACGATCGAGGTGGCCCGGGTCCGGTTTCCCGGTCGTATCGTCAGCCCCGGCAGACGACGCGGTGTCGGCCCGCCGGCCGGGACGAAGATCGATCTCCCGATCGCCGAGCTGCCAAAGACGCCGGCCGAGCGGCTCGTTCCCGCTTCGATTGCCGCCGGCGTTCGTGCCGGCGGTCCGGGATCGCCGCCGGGTCGGAATCGGGAGACGGTCGAGCGACACGTCGTCCCATCGGACCCACTTCCCCCGCTGCGGCTGGGGACTCGGCAGCAGGATGGCGTCCGGTTGGTACCAGCGCGACGCCAGCGAGGCCAGTGCCATTTGAGCGGGAATCTCGATCGAACGGTAGGTGGTGGTGGCGGCGGCCAGCGTCAACGCGATCACCACGACGTAGACGACCGGGCCCTGCCAGTCGAAGGGATGGGCTCCGGCGAGGCCGTAGGCGAACGGGATGTGCCACAGGTACAGGCTGAACGTGCGGGAGCCGAGTCGATGCCACCACGCGTTGGTCAGCGTCGTATGAAGCCAGCCGGGCAGGCCGGATATCGCCTCCGCCGAAAGGATCGTGCCGGCGAACACGGCGGCCAGCGCCATGCGGAGCCCCACATCGACCGCCGGTGGTCCGAGCGACGGCAACACCAGTAACAGCGCCAGGCCGACGACGGCCGGGGTCACCAGCCGTGTTGTCGGACGACGGTGAAGGTTGGCCAGTGGGAGCGTGGCGATCGCCACGCCGACGAGGAGGGCGTCGAGCGAAGTCCAGACGGCGACTGCTCCCGATAACGACGGGTCGGGAGGGTTGAGCCACGCTCCGGATCCCGGCGACACTGCTTCAGCGCCGATCGTTCCCAGGAACACCATCCGCACGGTCATCATCGCTCCGGCGAAGCCGAACAGCAGCAGAGCTCGCTTCCGGGGGCAGATCCGTTGCCGTCCGGCGGTCAGGAGCCACGGAGCGACCACAGCCGCCTGTGCCACCAGGGCCACGGCCCACAGGTGATCGATGGCGGCGAACGATGCGCCGCTCACGAACGGGACGACGTTGGCGGTGAACGTCACCGCTCCGATCAGAGCGAGCGTCTGCCCGTCGGCGAGCCCCCCGGTCACCAAGCCGTACACGGTGAGTAGTGCGGTCATCAGCACGACCGTGGGGATCGCCCGTGCTGCGAGGCCGAGCACCATCGGAACCCGCCAGTCGGTGTCGGAACTGCAACGGTGCACCACCCTGGCCAGCCGGAATCCGACCACGACGAGAAGGAGTTGGATGCTGGTGTCGACGTCGAGTCCGGGAAGGCCGAGGCCTGCGGACACGGCGATGGCGCACGTGATGCCCAAGAGGGCCTGAACCCGATTCGGGGGGATCGGCTTGGATTCGTTCGTCGACGGTTGGTCGGCTTCTTCGAGCACGTTTGGTTCCAATCTTGACCGCTGGCACAGGGCCCGCCGCGACGTCTGTGGTCACAATTCGCGCTGGTTGCTGGTTGCTGGTTACCGCTTGCTGGTTCCGGTGGTGTTACGCCCGTTGGCGTTTGTTCCTGGGTGGGAAACGATGTTATCCCCAGGCCCGAAGTCGTTTGAGACCAAACATCATCTGCGGATGTATCCGTGCCGGGCCATCGAAACCAGTGATAGCGTGTTGATGCTTCATCATTCAACAGGATGGTCGACGGACGCCGGGACGCCTTCGAGTCGGCGACGTGGCAGCGGGCGGTGATGTGGCCGCGGTTCTTGAGCAAGCGATCAGGTTGTCTGGGACAATGGGGGACCGACAATTCGGCGTGAGGAGGACCGTGGCCAAACTGCTCTTGATCGAAGACGACGTGAAGATCGCTGCCGCCGTGCGCCGCGGGTTGGAGGCGGAGCGGTTCTCCGTCGAGACGGCGCTGAACGGCACCGACGGTTTGTGGCGGGCGATGGAGGGAACCTACGATGCGCTGATCATCGACCTGATGCTGCCGGGGATCAACGGGTTCAGGATCTGTCGTGATCTCCGAGAGGCCGGCGACTGGACGCCGATCCTCGTACTCACGGCCAAGGACGGTGAGTTCGACCAGACCGAGGCCCTCGACACCGGCGCCGACGACTTCCTGACCAAGCCGTTCTCGTTTCCGGTACTCGTCGCCCGTATTCGGGCGCTGCTCCGCCGCTCGGCGATATCCGCCGAGCCGCCGCTCATGGCCGGGGACCTCCGCCTCGACAGCGAGCAACGAAGGGTGTGGCGGGGCACCGACGAGATCGAGTTGACGGCCCGCCAGTTCGACGTGTTGGAGTTCCTCTTCCGCCGGGCCGGCCGGGTGCTCAGCAAGAAGGAGATCATGGACGGTGTCTGGGACTACGACTTCGTCGGGGACCCGAACATCGTGGAGGTCTACATCAGGCGGCTCCGGACCCGCATCGACGTCCCCTACGGACGACACGCCATCGAGACGGTGCGTGGTGTCGGCTACCGGTTGGACGTCGGCGGCGGTTGATCGGCATGCCGGGATCGCTGCGTCTTCGTCTGACGCTCGTGAGTTCGGTCATCGTGGCCGGCGTGTTGGTGGTCACCGCCGTCGGTCTCTGGCTGGGTCAACGCCGCGTGCTGTCGGACAGCATGAACGACTCGCTTCGCCAGCGGGCCGACGAGGCCGAGGCCCGCTATCTCGACTCGGGGTCGACGGTGTCCTTCCGGGGGCTCGCCTCCTCCGACGACGATCGAGGCGTGCAACTGGTGTCCTCCCGGGGTGAGGTGCTCCGGGCGAGTCCGAATCTGGCCGACGTGTCACCGCTGCTCATCGACTTGGATCCCGATGAGGATGAACGTTTCAGCAAGCTGTCGGAACTCGGCGCCGACGACGACACCTACCGGGTTCTCACCAGAACGATCACCGGATCCGATGAGACCGTGGTTCTCCATGTTCTGCAGAGCACCGACGACATGGAAGAGGCGATCGCCGCGCTGGCCGCCACCCTCCTGGTCGGGGTGCCGGCGGTGGTTGCGACCCTTGCCGCCCTGATGTGGTGGCTGATCGGTCGAACCCTCCGGCCGGTCGATCTCATGCGGCAACAGGTGGAGGCCATAACGGCCAGCGACGGGACCCATCGAATCGAGCTACCACCCCGTCACGACGAGATCGGCCGGCTGGCCGGCACCATGAACACGATGCTCGACCGGCTGGCGGCGGCCACAACCGCTCAGCGGGGGTTTGTGGCCGATGCGGCGCACGAGCTCCGCACGCCACTGACCCGCATCCGAACCGCGGCCGAGGTCGGGTTCGGCCACGATGACGACGCCGAGGAACGCGAACGGACTCGACAGTCGATTGTTGCCGAATCGATCGAACTCCAGCGCCTCATCGATGATCTGCTGCTGCTGGCCCGAGCTGATGCCGGCCAGCTGCCGATGCGAAGCGATCCAGTGGATCTCGACGACATCGTGCTCGCCGAATGCGGCCAACAACGCACCACTGCACCGAACGTCGACATCGACACGCGGGCGGTATCGGGCGCACACCTCCACGGTGACGCGGCCCAGCTCACGAGAATGGTGCGCAATCTGCTGACCAACGCGACGCGTCACGCCGGGTCGCGGGTCGAGGTGGCGCTCCGTCAAACCGGCCCCACCATCGAGTTCTCGGTCAGCGATGACGGACCCGGTGTTCCAGCGGTCGACCGTGAGCGCATCTTCGATCGGTTCGCCCGGGTCGACGAGTCCCGCTCCCGGATCATGGGCGGAACGGGCCTCGGCCTGGCCATCGCCCGTGACATCGCAACCCGGCACGGCGGCTCCGTCGTCTACGACGCCGACGGAGTCCCGGGTGCCCGCTTCGTCGTGCGGCTGCCCGGCCGCGACTGAAGCCTTACCGGTCCGGTGCTCTCCAAGGCCGGGGAGTGCCGTCAGCGTCCGACGTCGCGAGCGGCGGCCACGACCTGATCCTCGTCGAGCAGCACAAGCTCCGCGGCGGCACCCAACGGGATGAACGAATCCCGCGCCGCAATCCGATCAACGGCTCCCCGGAACCCGCCGGCCAGGAGTCCGGCCAGGATCGCTTCGCCCACCCCGCCGCTGTGCCGGGTTTCGTCGACGACGAGCACCCGCCCGGTCGCCGAACTCTCGGCCACCAGGTCGTCGATCGGCAGGGGGGCGAGCCAGCGGAGATCGACGACCCGCCAGTGCTCGCCGTGGTCGTCCCGCAGCCGGCGGCGGGCCCGCAGGCTCAGATACAGACCGTTGCCCCAGGTCAGGATCGTGCCGTCGGTTCCGGCGCCGTACGTGCGGGCCGAGCCGACCGGGACGGGTTCGGTCGTCAAGGGAGCGGTCCACTCCCGGTCACCATCGACGTGCAGGTCGGTCGTGTGGTAGCGGGCGATCGGCTCGAGGTAGGCGCACACCGATCCGTTCGTCGTGGCTTCGGCCACACAAGTCGCCAACATGGCCGCAGCATCGGAGGGGTGCGACGGCGAGGCGATGATCAGCCCCGGTATGTCTCGGAGAACGGCGATCGAGTTGTCGTTGTGGAAGTGACCGCCGAACCCTTTCTGGTAGGCGTAGGACGCGATCCGGATCACCAGCGGGTTGCGATACCGGCCATCGGAGAAGAACTGCAGCGTCGCCGCTTCGCCCCGGAGCTGATCCTCCGCGTTGTGGAGGTAGGCCAGGTATTGGATCTCCGGGATGGGCAGGTGGCCGTTGAGCGCCGCACCGAGTGCCAGCCCCAGTACGGTCTGCTCGTCGAGAATCGTGTCGAACACCCGATCCTCGCCGAAGCGGGACTGCAGGCCTCTGGTCACTCCATAGACTCCGCCCTTGCGGCCGACGTCCTCGCCGAACACGATCGCCGACTCGTCGGCCGCAAGGGTGAGCGCCAGAGCCTCGTTGATGGTGCGAGCCAGCGTCAACGGTTCACCACCGGGGTCGAGAGCCCGCCTCGGCGACAGGGACAAACCGGGATGGGCCGCCGCCATGAGCTCGCCCGCCCGCCGGTCGACGCCCGATCGGTCGTCGGCGAGGAGTGGCCGCATCACCTCCTCGGCCGACTCGAACTGCGGTTCGTCGCTGATCTCGATGGCCCGCCGCCGGATCTGATCCCGCCGCTCCAGGTACCAGTCGACCAGCTCGACGCCCGAGCAGATTCGGGAATCGATGACCGCCCGGGCCGTGCCCAGGATCGGGTCGCGGTTGAGGTCGACCCGCATGGCGGCAGGCGTCCGGTAGGCGGTTTCGACATCGGTTCCGGCGTGGCCGAGGAATCGCACGGTCCTCAGATGGAGGAAACCGGGACGGCCCTCCCGACGGACCCGATCGGCGAGATCGGAGGTCACGGCCAGCACCTGGGCAGGGTCGTGCCCCTCGGCGGCGGCCCAGGTGAGACCGGGTCGGGAGCGGGTCGACGACTCCACCCAGCCCGGTGGTGTCGGCACGCTGATACCAAGGCCGTTGTCCTCGCACACGAACAGGATCGGGACCGGCCGGCCCCGCTCGGCCGTGTGTGACGCCCAGTTGAGCGCTCCCTGAGCCGTCGAATGATTGAGTGAGGCGTCGCCCAGGGAGCAGACGACGATGGCGTCGTCGGGCCAGGTACGCGAGCCGCCCCAGCCGATCGACACGGCCAGGCCCACCGCCCGGGGGAGATGGGACGCGATGGTCGAGGTCTGCGGAATGATGTTGAGGGCCGTGCTGCCCCACACCTTGTGACGCCCGCCGGATATCTGGTCGGTGGTGCGGGCCAGCATGCCCCGCAGCGTGTCGTCCACCGGGTTCTGGTCGGCCACCTGGGTGGCCCGGGCGAAGTAGAAGCCACCCGACCGGTAGTGGAGGAGGGCCGGGTCGGTGGGACGTAGGGCGAGGGCCACGGCACCATTCGACTCGTGGCCGGCTGAACCGATGGTGTAGTAGCCGAGCCCGTGTTCGGCCCGGAGCCAGCGGGCCGTGTGATCGACGAGCCTCGATTCGACCTGGGCCTCGAACAGCTCGGCGGCGAGCCCGGCGTCCATCGTTGCCGTGCTGTCCGAGCTCGAGGTCGGAGCCGGCGATCGAGACCCGGGTCTCAGCTCGGCCACGGTCTGGAGAAGCGCAAGTTCGAGGCGATCGAGGTCGAGCGGCAGATCGAGGCCGCCGTGCTGGTGCGGTGCAGGGTTCATGGCGGGCTGGCGGCCTGTGAGAAAGGAGGGCTCATGACGCGGTCCTCGAGTTGGTGGTCTGGTCGAACACCCGCCCGTCGGTCCACAGGCGCTCGATCCGGTCGAGCCGGTCGGTGGCCTGGTTCCGGAGGAGGCGGGCGATCTCGGCGATCAGGAGTTCGACGACGGCCACCACAGGCAGCACGCTGTCGAACGGTCCGACGGCGTCGACGTCAACGCCGAGCCAGCTTTCGGCCAGTGAGGCGAGTGGTGAGAGCGGGCCGTCGGTGATGGCGATGAGGGTAACGTCGGCGGCGGCCAGCTCGGTGGCGGCGGCCACGATCGCCGATTCGTAGCGGGGGAAGTCGATGACGATGGCGACGTCGCCGGGTCGGGCCTCGGTCACCTGCGATGCCATCGCGGGCGGGGCCCCGTCGAGGCGCCGTACGCCGGGGCGAAGCAGGCGCAGGTTGCCGGTCAGCAGGGTTCCCGGCGTGGCCGAGGTTTCGGCGCACACCACCCACACGGTGCCCGGTGCCCTGGCGATGCTGGTGGCGACGTCGAGGAGGGTGTCGTGATCGAGGCTGTTCAGGGCCCGGCTCACCTGGTCGACGAGATCCGCCGCCGGGTCGGTTGATCGGGCGTGGTTCTCGGACGATCCCGGGTCGGCCTCCAGGCGGAGCCGATCGGTCGGTCGACGCAGCTGCTCGGTCAACGATGCACGGACGTGGTCCTGCAGGTCGCCGTAGCCGTCGAAGTCGAGTTTGGTGGCGAACCTGACCACACTCGGCCCGCTGGTGTCGGCCTCCCGGGCCAGGTCGGCCACCGTGCCGAAGGCGATGGTGGTCGGGTCGTCGAGAACGAGCCGGGCCAGACGGCGTTCGGTGGGGGTGAGCGACGGGCCGGCCGAGGCGATCCGTTCGCCGAGTGTCGGGGTGGTCGAATCCGCCGCCGTCTGCTGCATGAATCAGATATTACATCGAATGCGGCATTGGTGTAACATCTGAAACATGCCCGAATCAGAAACTGCTTCAACCACGACGCCCGCCGCCTCCGACGCCACTTCGGTCCTGGGCGCTGCCGGCCTGACCACCGAGGTGCTGAAGGCGGGCTCCGGCAGCGCCGACGGGCTCGAGGTCCGCACCCCCATCGATGGATCGGTGCTCGCCACCCTCGCCACCCATACCTCTGACGATGCTGCAGCCATGGTCGCCGCAGCCAACGAGGCGTTCCGTACATGGCGGACGGTCCCCGCCCCCCGTCGAGGTGAGCTGGTCCGCCTGATCGGCGACGAGTTGCGGTCGTCGAAGCACGAACTCGGGCGTCTTGTCTCCCTCGAGTGCGGCAAGATCCTCCAGGAGGGCCTGGGCGAGGTCCAGGAGATGATCGACATCTGCGACTTCGCCGTCGGCGTCTCCCGGCAGCTCTACGGCCTGACCATCGCCTCGGAGCGGCCCGGTCACCACATGCGGGAGACGTGGCACCCGGTGGGCGTCTGCGGCATCATCACCGCCTTCAACTTTCCCGTGGCGCCGTGGAGCTGGAACGCCGCCCTGGCGCTCGTGTGCGGTGACCCGGTTCTGTGGAAGCCGTCGGAGAAGACACCTCTCACCGCGCTGGCCACGCAGGGCATCGTCGATCGGGCGGTCGCCCGATTCAACGCCGAAGGCGGGGGAGCGCCGGACGCCCTTTCCCAGGTGCTCATCGGTGGACCGGAGCTCGGCCGGGTGCTGACCGGCAGCTCCGATGTGGCCATCGTGTCGGCCACCGGTTCGTGCGCCATGGGCCGCAAGGTCTCGGCCGCCATGGCCGAACGGTTCGGTCGCTGCATTCTCGAACTCGGCGGCAACAACGCCATGATCGTCGCCCCCTCGGCCGATCTCGACATGGCACTCCGGGCCATCGTCTTCTCCGCCGTCGGCACCGCCGGTCAGCGATGCACCACGCTGCGGCGTCTGATCGTGCACGACGACGTGCGAGCCGACCTGGTCGAACGGCTGAAGAAGGTCTACGCCGGCTTACCGATCGGTGACCCGCTCGACGCCTCCACCCTCGTCGGGCCGCTCATCGACGGCCAAGCCCACCGTGCCATGGTCGCCGCCCTCGACCGGGCTCGAGCCGACGGCGCGACGATCTTCGGGGGTGACCGGGTCATGGCCGACGCCAAGCCCGACGCCTACTATGTGACCCCTGCCATCGTCGAACTCGACGCCCCGACCGAGCTGACCAGGGAGGAGACCTTCGCTCCGATCCTCTACGTGATGCCCTACACGTCGCTGGAGGAGGCCATCGCCATCCAGAACGACGTGCCCCAGGGCCTGTCGTCGTGCATCTTCTCCACCGATGTTCGGGAGACCGAGCAGTTCCTCTCCGCCGTCGGATCCGATTGCGGGATCGCGAATGTCAACATCGGTCCGTCAGGAGCCGAAATCGGCGGTGCGTTCGGCGGCGAGAAGGAAACCGGCGGCGGGCGGGAATCGGGCTCAGACGCCTGGAAGGGTTACATGCGCCGGCAGACCCAGACCGTCAACTACTCCCGTGAGCTGCCGCTGGCTCAGGGCATCCGGTTCGAGGTCTGAGGATGGCCCGCACCGATGATGTCGAGGCCGTGGCCGTTCTCGGCCTCGGCAAGGTCGGTCTGCTCGCCGCCCGTCTGCTGGCCGATGCGGGATTCCACGTCGTCGGCCACGACGTGCGGCCCCGCTCACCATCCGAAACGTTTCCGGTCAAGACCACCGACGTGTCCGACACCGAGGCTCTGGCTGCGGCGCTGGCCGACCGCCGGGCCGTCCTGTCGTGCCTTCCGTACTCGTTCAACATCGGCGTGGCCGACGTGGCCCACCGCCTGGGGATCCACTACTTCGATCTGACCGAGGACGTCGCCACCACCAGGCACATTCGGGCCCTGGCGGAGACCTCGGCCGGGGTGATGGCCCCCCAGTGTGGTCTGGCGCCCGGCTTCGTTGGCATCGTCGCCGCCTCACAGGCCGAGTCGTTCGATCGCTGCCGCTCGATCCGGATGCGGGTCGGTGCGCTGCCCGAGCATCCGACCGGGCTGCTGGGCTACGCCTTCAACTGGTCCCCGGAAGGCGTCGTCAACGAATACCTCAACGACTGTGAGGTCATCGAGGAGGGGGTTCACAAGTGGGTGTCGCCGATGGAGTGGAAGGAGACGGTGTACGTGGCGGGCACCCGGCTCGAGGCGTTCACCACCTCCGGTGGTCTCGGGACGATGTGCGAAACCTACCTCGATCGGGTCGAGAACCTCGACTACAAGACCTTGCGTTACCCCGGCCACATGGATCTGATGAACTTCTTCTTCCACGAGCTCCTGATGCGGGAACGGCGCGAGCTGGCCGGGGAGATCCTCACCAACGCCAAACCGCCCGTGGCCACCGACGCCGTGTACATTCACGTCGCGTCCGAGGGGTGGACCGACGACCAGCTCAAACGGGTCGAGTTCGTGCGAAAGTTCCGCCCGATCGTCGTCGGCGGTGAGCGGGCCACCGCCATTGCCTGGACCACGGCCGGTTCGGTTGCGTCGGTCATCCAGATGGTCCGGGACGGCTTACTGCCGGAGCGGGGCTTCATCAGACAGGAGGAGATTCCCTTCGACTCGTTCCTGGCCACGACGACCGGTCGGCTGTTCGGCGAACCGCTTTGAGCAGCTGCCCTTGGATCCTCCGACGGTGAGGACTTCGCTATCGCGAAGCGCTACGTTTGGCGGTAGACAAAGGTCGGGAAGCGGGGAAGGCGGTAGAAATTCCCTCCTCTATCTCCTCCCCGCTTTCCTCACAGCTCAGGCCGCGCATTCCACAGATGGTTGAGCCGAGCCCACGCTCGCCCTAGAGTTGCCGCTGGTGGCCGACCTATCGGCTCACCATCTCGCGACAGAGGGAGAGGTCATGAGTGATACGTCGGGCCAATCGGCCACTGGCGGGTACCGCCCCGCCGGCTGGTACCACGCCCAGGGTGATCCTCCGGGTACGCAACGGTACTGGGACGGGTCGGCCTGGCAGAGCGACCCGCAACCGGTGAATCCGACCGGCCAGTACGCGGCGACCGAGTCGCCGGCCGCCGAGGACACAACCGGATACAGCGACCACCGGGAAACGACCGGATACAGCGACCACCGGGAAACGACCGGATACAGCGACCGCCAGTCTTCACCGGCCGCAGCGGCCCCTGCTTCGGCACCGGTCACGGAGGCGGCCACATCGGCGCTCGACCATGTCACGGAGGCGGCCACATCGGCGTCCGACCATGTCACGGAGGCGGCCACATCGGCGTCCGACCCGGCGGTGGCCTCCCCGGACGACTGGAGTGCTCCGCCGGCCGACCCGTCGACGTACCCGGGGCCGTCGGGCTCGTCGGACGTCGGTGGCTTCCTGTCGACGCTTTTCGACACGAAGTTCACCAGCTTCATCACCGGCCGCGCCATCTCCGTCGTCTACGTCCTGGTGATCGTCGCCGTCGCCCTGTTCACCCTGTTCTTCATCGTCGGTGGTCTGGCCGGTGGCGGGGCGACGGCGCTCGTTGCACTGATCCTGGGACCCCTCCTCGGATTGTTCTACCTGGTGATGATCCGACTGACGCTCGAGTTCTTCGTCAACCAGTTCCGCCAGACCGAGCTGCTCGAGGCGATCGCCGAGAAGCTCGACCGGGATTCCGACTGACGACCGAGTGGTCGGGCCATCCCCGGACGCCGCGAGCCGAGGCGCGACCGCACGCCCGGTCGGAGCGCCCGAACTTCCTCAGAAATGCCGGATCACGATCCGGTGCTTTCCGCCTGAGGTCAGCTCGAACGGCTCGTCGTCGGAAAGTCGCACATCGAGCTGATCCTTCGACCGTTGACGAACCCAGCTCAGGATCGTCTTCTTCTCGTCGGCGTTGAAGGAGGCCCGGGGTTCCACTCTGACAACCAGTGACCGGGGATCGGGTTGGACGATCTGCCATCGCCTGACGCCTTCGACCTGGTTGAAGGGCAGGAAGAAGGTGGCGGGAACGAGCTGGGTCCCGTCGGGCAGCAGAACGAAGTCACCCGACCGTCCGGTCACCGCGGTCAGCGTCCGGCCCGCACGGCCACAGTCGCAGTTGAGGGTGCCCTCGATGCCGATGTCCCCGACCCGATAGCGGATGAACGGCATGTGGCGAGCGTGGAAGTTGGTCACGACGATGGCGCCTGGCTGTCCGGGGGGGCAGGCGCGATCCTCGTCGTCGAGCACCTCCACCAGCGACTGATGATCGGCCAGATGGAGATTGCCCGCCTCGCACCGGTGCGCCATGATCCCCCCGTCGTTTGCACCGTACTCCTCGACCACGGTCGAGCCGAAGGCGTCGACGATGTCCCGGTGCCACGCCGGCCACAGGGGTTCAGCCATCGTCACGATGAGCGGCGGTCCGGAGAGAGTCCGAGCGGCATCGAGCACCGCCGCAGCCATGCTGGCGATCGTGGAGGCGTAGCCGTACCACATGCGGACGTGGCGGTCGCAGGCCTGGACGGCCCGTTCCAGGCTCCGAGTACCGTCGACCTCGATGCTTGCCAGCGAGACGTCGGTTCGCTCAACCGCGAACCGCAGTCTCCGGATCCTGCTCTTGTGGTTGAGGCCGAGGGAGGTCGGGAACCCGAGCAGGAGTTTGGGGTCCCCGTACTCGACGCCGAATTCCCGGAAGCGGTAGATCTGGGTGGCGTATCCCTCCGCCCAGGCCCGCCGATCGAGCGGATAGTTCCAGGGATCGCCCGTTGATCCGCCGGTGTGTTTCCAGACGACCCGGTGCTCGTCCCGTCGGGTGCTGAGAAACTCATCAGGGCGATCGATCATGGTCTGTTTGTCGACGACGGGGAAGTGGTCGAGCCGAGGCTCGAGTCCCGCATAGGCCGGTACACAACGGACCGCATAACGCACGATCCGATCCAACGCCTCCGCTCGCCACGCCTCCCGTTCGGACTCATTCTGTAGCACCCACTGTTCCCGTTCGTCGGCGAGGCTCAGGAAGGGGGTACCGAGGATGGGTTCGACCGCAAGGCGGGTCGTCAGTGCAAGTCCCTTGTGGTGGAGGCGTGCCGCGAGCGGGCGTCGTCCGGCATCTGTTCTCACGTTGCCACCTCGGTCGAGCGCTAGGTCCATGGTCGACGGTTGGCCGCGTCCTGCGCCAGCTGTTCACTCCCGCTGCGTTCCGGCGTGTCCGGCGACGAGAACACCGCGCAGGTCGCGTCGCTTCGATCCGACCGCCGGCGGCCGCGGGATGAGGCGGCTCCGGTGGCCCGGCTCATCAGCTCGTACATCTGGAGGGAAGGTGAGACACCGAGCTCCCGTTCCAGCACCCTGCGGTACTGCTCGTGGGTTCGCACCGCCTCGGCGATGTTCCCCTCGGCGAGATGGGCCGACATCAGGGCCCGGTAGCCGGACTCCCGCAGCGGCTCTGCCGCCACGGCCGAGGTCGCAGCGTCGATGGCGGCAGCGAACAGACCAAGCTCGGTGAACAGCATCGCCAGCGTGTCGAGCGCGTGGAGCCGAAGCTGCCGCCACCGTTCCTGGTGAACGTCGAGCCAGTCCTCGTACCATCCGGCCAACAGCTCGTGGGTGAACGATCGAATCAATCGCTGCACGTCCACTCGTTCGTCGCCACCCGTCGACACCAGGTTGCCGACGTCTTCCCGTCCAAGAACCCGATGCGCAAGGCGCTGGAGATCGACGAGATCGATCGCCACCTGGTCGCACAGGCGCAGCCGGCTGCCGTCGGCCGAGATGAGTCGCTTGCACAGCTGATTGATCCGCCAGAGTCCGGTCCGCAGATTTGCGCCGGCGCGCAGCTCGGTCACGTCGGGCCATAGCTTGCCGGCGACCGCGGCCCGCTCCATCGGCTCGGGGTTGAGGGCCAACAGGGCCAGCAGGCGGGTGGCCGGCAAACCGATATCGGACGGCACGTTGTCGACGGAGAGCCTGAATCCCGGAACGAGCGTTATGTATACGGGAGAAAGAGAGTGGTCCGCCGGCTGCATGGTCCCTCGACTGCCCGCCCGTTCATTAACTGTCAAAGGAACCTATGTTGTCAAGCGATTAGTCGAATGAATCGGACGAGGCGCCCGCGTACCGCCCTTTAGCGGAAGGACCCGCGCCGCGAGCCATCGGAACAACTGCCTGGTCATTGATTGGTCAGTGACGGACCAGAGACGTTCGAGCTCTCGCCGGGAGACGGCACATGATACCCGTCGGAGGCGGGACATTGTCAGTCATGGGGTTGGATATCGGAACAGAACCGTCCAGCGAATTACTCGGTACCGATCGTTCGGTCTCGAATCTTACATCCAGGAATTCGATTTGCATCGGGGGAAGCATTGCCGAAAGATCAGATCTTCGAATTGTTGACCGACCCAGGGGGGTCAGCGCACGGGCCGACGTTGAAAGTCGGAGTCGTCGGCTGTGGATACTGGGGCTCCAAACACGTCCGTGTCCTCACGGCCATGCCCCAGGTCGCCCTCGTGGTTGCCATCGACCACGACCCGTCGACGCTGTCGAGTCTGGCTCGGCGGTTTCCACAGATCGGGACGGCTTCGGCGTTGGCCGACGTCGGTGCCGAACTCGATGCGGTCGTGGTCGCGACGCCGGCCCGGACCCACGGCGCCCTTGCGACCGAGGCACTGGAGAGCGGCTGCCATGTCCTGGTGGAGAAGCCGCTGGCGACCTCGGTCGTCGACGCCGAGCGGTTGGTGCGGCTCGGAGACCAGCGAGGGCTCCGGGTGATGAGCGGCCACACCTTCGAGTACAACCCGGCGGTCTGGAAGCTGCGCACGATTCTCCAGCAGGGGTCGCTGGGCGAGATCTACCACATCTACACCGCACGACTCAATCTCGGACTCTTCCAGGGTGATGTGAACGTCGTCTGGGATCTTGGTCCCCACGACATCTCGATCGTCAACTACCTTCTGGGCTCCCGACCGACCTCGGTATCGGCGTGGGCCGGCGCCCTCGGACACCAGCCCGTCGAAGACGTCGCCTACCTGCGGTTGCACTATCCCGACATCGGACTGGTGGCTCAGGTCCATCTGAGCTGGCTCGATCCGTGCAAAGTCCGTCGGGTCACCGTCGTCGGCAGCCGCAAGATGGCCGTCTACGACGATCTCGCCGACGACGAGCGGCTGAAGATCTTCGACAAGGGGATCGATGCGGCCGAGGGTGCGGCGCCGGCCCACGGCCAGATCGCCTACCGGCGCGGCGGCAGCGAATGTCCCTACATCGACTTCCGCGAGCCCCTGGCCATCGAGGATCGGACCTTCGTCGAGTCGATCCTGGCCGGTGAACCGGTGCCGTCCGACGGCCGCAGTGGGCTGGCGGTCGTTCGCGTCCTCGAGGCGGCGACCGAATCGATGCGGCTCGGTCGCTCCGTCGACATCTCCTATGGGGCAAACATCGAGCCCGGGCACGCCGCACCCGTGGAGCCGGTGCCCGCGGCGACGGTCGGGGCGGGATCGGCGCGCAACGGCAGCCGGCCGGCGATCGGGACGGAATTCGGGGAGGCACGGTGAGCCCCTCGTATTCTTCCTCGACACGGCCGGGCGGTGACGAGCGCCGCACCGTGTCGTTCTGCGACCTTCCCGCGCTCCACCAACCGTTGATGGCCGAGTTCCATCATCGCTTCGACGAGCTGGCCGCCGCCGCCGCATTCGTCGGCGGGGAGTGGCTGGATCGCTTCGAGCGGGAGTGGGCCCGGTACTGCGGCGTCGACCATGCAATCGGTGTGGCAAACGGGACCGACGCCATCGAACTCGTGCTGCGCGGCATTGGTATCGGTCCGGGCGACGAGGTCATCGTTCCGGCCAACACCTTCATCGCCACCCCGGCCGCCGTCGTCGCCATCGGGGCGACCCCACGGTTCGTCGACGTCGACCCGGGAACGTTGCTCGTGACACCGACGAACGTGCTGTCCGCCATCGGGCCGGCGACCGCGGCGGTGATCGTCGTACATCTCTACGGCCAGATGGTGGACGTCGAATCGGTGATGTCGGTGACGGAACCACGTGGGATCGTGGTGATCGAGGATGCGGCCCAAGCCCACGGTGCGACGTTTCGCGGGGCACGGGCCGGATCGCTGGGTCGTGCCGGCACGTTCAGTTTCTACCCGAGCAAGAACCTCGGAGCCCTCGGTGATGGCGGCGCGGTTGTGACCGATGATGCGGCGCTCGCCGAACGAATTCGGGTGCTCGGCAACCACGGGAGGGGTCGAATCGTCGGGATCCACGTCGAGGTCGGCCGGAACAGCCGACTCGATGGCATCCAGGCCGCCTTCCTGTCGGTCAAGCTCCCGAATCTCGATCGGGAGAATCGCCGGCGCCGGGCGGCGGCCGAGCGCTATCGACGGCGCTTGTCGGACCTGCCGATCTCCTTCCCGGAGGTGCAGCCGGGAGCCGAACCGGTCCATCACCTGATGGTGGTGCAGGTCAATGGTCGCGACCGGTTTCAGCGGTGGCTGGCCGATCGCCACATTGAGACCTCGGTTCACTACCCGGTTCCGTGCCATCGCCAACCGGCGTTCGAGCGCTTCGGATCCGGCTATCTGCCGATCGTGGAGAGGGCGGCGGACCGACTCGTTTCGCTCCCGCTGTTCCCGACGATGACCGACGACGACATCGATCTCGTCTGCGAGGTGGCCCGGGCATTCTGGACCAGGTCGGGAGCGAGCAGATGATCGATCAGCCTCTGACGGTGGCCGTGCACGGTCTGGGCCATGTGGGTGCGGTCAGCGCGGCATGTCTGGCCGATCAGGGTCATCACGTCATCGGTGTCGACATTGATCGGAGCAAGGTCGATCAGATCAACGCCGGGCAGCCGAGCGTCTCGGAACCTGGACTGGCCGACGTGGTCGGGCGGGTCACGGCGAACGGTCGCCTGATCGCCCGTGTCCATGGCGCCGACGCGGTCGCAGGGCTGTTGGACACCGTCGATGTCCACCTCGTCTGTGTCGGGACCCCGTCGAGCAACAACGGCTCGCCCGATGTCTCGGCGGTGGTCACGGTCGTCGATTCGATTGTAGAGGCGCTGGCATCCGGTGACCGGCGTCGATATCCCGTCATCATCGTCCGGTCGACGGTACTTCCGGGAACCGTGGACGGAATCGCCCGTTCCGTGGAGGAACGGTTCGGGCCCCGAGCCGGCGTCGACTTCGGCCTGGCGATGTGTCCCGAGTTCCTCCGCGAGGCGTCGGCCGTCAGCGACTTCCTCGATCCGCCGTTCACCGTTGCCGGGGTGTCGGATGCCAGGTCCGAACACACCGTGAACCGGCTGTTCGCCTTCACCGGTCGTCCGGTTCAGTCGGTCACCGTGCCGACGGCCGAGATGATCAAGTACGCCTGCAACGCCTTCCACGCCCTGAAGGTGGCGTTCGCCAACGAGATCGGGCGGATCTCACAGGCGTCCGGTGCTCACGGCCTGTCCGTGATGGACGTACTCTGCCGAGACCAGCGGCTCAACATCTCCGATGCCTACCTTCGGCCCGGATTCGCCTTCGGTGGAAGCTGTCTGCCCAAGGATCTGCGGGCCCTCGGGCACCACAGCCGGCGACTCGACCTCGACGTCCCGCTGATCGACAGTGTGCTGCGGTCGAACGACGAGCACGTCCGACACACGACCCGACTGATCGAGTCCTTCCGCCCTCGGCGAGTCTGTGTGCTCGGACTGACCTTCAAGGCGGGCACCGACGATGTGCGGGAGAGCCCGTACGTGAGGGTGGCCGAATGGTTGCTCGGCCGGGGTTGTGAGGTCGCGATCTGGGATCCGGACCTCGACACCGGTCGGTTGACGGGCGCCAACCAGGCATACATCGAGGAGCGGCTCCCACACCTCGCCCGCCTGGTCTGCTCGACGCCTGCAGAGGCCTTGGACGAGGCGGATGTAGCGCTCCTGGGAACGGTCGGCGACGATGTCCTGGCCGAACTGGGTCGACGGCCGCGGATCACGGTGATCGATGCCGAAGGTTCGCTGTCCGTCGAGCTCCGGGACCGCTCCGCTGACTATCAGGGGGTGGCATGGTGAACGGGCCCTGGCTCGACGATCCGGTCCGTGACGGCACGACCCCCGGACGGATCGTGATCCTGCTGGAGAATCTGCCGGTCGAGCGGGACCGCCGGGTCTGGCGACAGGCCCGGGCGCTGGTTCGGCACGGGTTGGCCGTGACGGTCGTGTGTCCGGCATCGGAGGAGTGGGCCTCCGGCTCCGGCGGACGGGGTTCGAGAAGGCGGACCGTCGACGGCGTCGAGATCCGATCGTTCGTCCCGGCGCGGGAGCGATCCGGTGTACTCGGTTTCGTGTTGGAGTATCTTGTTGCACTGGCGAAGATGACGTGGATCCTGCGCCGCCTTCACCGATCGAGCAGGATCGGCGGCATCCAGGTCTGCAACCCGCCCGACATCTTCTTCGCCGTGGGCTGGTGGGCGCGGCGTCGTGGCATTCCCTTCCTCTTCGACCAGCACGACCTGTGCCCCGAGTTGTTCCTGACTCGATTCGGTGCCGGGCCCGCCCCAGGCGCCGACAGACGCGTCCCGGCGCCGTTGGTCGCCGTCATCCTGGCCGTCCTTCGACGCTGCGAACGCGAGACCTACCTGAGCGCCAGCCGTGTCATCGCCACCAACGACTCCTACCGTCGAGTCGCAATCGAGCGAGGCGGCGTCGGCCCCCGTGACGTGGTCGTCGTCCGAAACGGGCCCGACCCCGAGAGGATGCGGCCCAACGGTTCGGTCAGCCGATCCGGCGGTGATCGGCGCCTCGTCGTGTGGATGGGAAACATCGGTCCCCAGGACGGCGTGGACGACGCAGTGCGTGCTGTCGCCCATCTCGTTCGCCGGATCGGACGGACCGACACCGACTTCGTCTTCATCGGTCGGGGTGAGGCACGAGCCGCGGCCATGGCGGTGGCCGAGCAGCTCGATCTCGATCGGTACGTGACGTTCACCGGCTGGATACCGGACGACGAGGCGTTCGCCTTGTTGTCGGCGGCCGATGTCGGCCTCAGTGCCGACCCCCCGGGTCCACTCAACAACTGCTCGACGATGAACAAAACGCTCGAGTACATGGCCTTCGGGCTTCCCGTCGTCGCCCACGATCTCCACGAAACCCGGATCTCCGCCGGTCCCGCCGCCGTGTACGCAGCCGACGGAACTCCCGAGGCGTTGGCCCGCTGCCTGGATCGTCTCCTCGACGACCCGGATCGGATGGCATCGATGGGACGTGAAGGTCGACGCCGGATCGAGGCACGACTCGGCTGGCCACACCAGGCCGCGGGCTACGTGGCCCTCTGGCAGTCGGTGTTGGGTCTCGATCCCAAGCCGGTTGGATCACCGGCGTCGACAGCGCCGGTGCTCTCGCCGGTCGTGGCAACGGCGGGACAGCGGGCAGAGAATTCGACCATGTCGCCGAACGCAAGGACGTGATCCGTGACCAGTGTAAATGAGCAGACCGCGATCGAGACCGAGCCACCGCAGGCCCAGCAGGACGATGATGCGTCGATCGTGCCCGAGGTCGAAGTTGGATTGGACGACCACGAAACACGCGACGATGAAACCGGCGGCGGGTCCGACGACGGGTCGGACGGCGACGGGTCGGACCGCATCCCGGTCGAGGAGTGGCTGGAGCAGGCGGCGTCGATGACCCGCGAGATTCTGCGGCCCGACATCGTGGACGAATCGTCGCCGGCGGATCGTGCACACAGGAGGCGAACGCTGGTGACCGCAAGGCGTTCCACGGCCTCCGAACCCGACGCCGGCCCATCCGGTACCGTCGGGCCCGACGATCCAGGAGACAGTAGGTCGACCGGCTCCAACCAGCAGAAAGGTTCGTCGACATCCCAGCCCGGCAAGGAGATCGTCGGTGCGTTCCGGCCGGTGCTCAGCGCCGGATCGGACGGACGGTGGACGCCGGCCGGTTCCGATCAGGACGATGACAACCGGGTCATCATCGGCATCGTGCAGACGCTGCCGACCAACGACGTTACCCGCCCCCTGCCCCTGGACCGCTCGTCGCAACAATCGCCCCTGACGGCGGAACGGCTCGGTGCGCTGGCCCTGGTCGTGGCGGTGTTGATGACCATCGGTGGCGGTGCCGGTTATTTCATCGCCGATCGGATGGACGAGCGGTGGACCGCCGAGGCCGAGGTCGTGCTCGACGTCGGCCAGGAACAGGCGGATCGATACCTCGCCACGCAGCAGGTCCTCATCCAGAGCTCGGCCGTTCTCGAACGAGCGGTGGTCGAACTGCCGGTCGACCGCGACTACATCGAGAAGAACCTGAAGGTCTTCCCGGTCGAGTCATCGACCGCACTCGGCATCACCTTCGTCGACACGGACGCCTCGCTCGCCCGCTCGGTCGTGTCGACCGTGTTGGACGCCTACCTCGTCGAAGTCGAGTCCGAGGCGACGTCCACGACCCGCGACGTCTATCGACGGCGCCTCGACGAGCTGGCCGAGCAGCGCCAGCTGATCGAGGGTCGCCTCATTCCGCTCCAGGCGGCCAATGCCGAGGCCGAAGCGGCGGAACTGCCGCCGCCTCACCCGTCCGAGGTCCGCCGACTCTCGCTCGAGTCGGAGCAACTGCTCAGTCAGATGGCGCAGCTGGAGGAAGCGATGTTGGCGGCCGAGGTCGAGGAACGAAGTCGGATCGGCGCCCTCGTCGTGACCGAGCCTCGCCTGCTGTCGGAGCCTGCATGGCCGAAGCCGCTCGCTCTGGCTGCCGTCGGGATGCTGGTCGGACTCGTGATCGCTGTTCTCTTCCTGTTCCTCGCATCGATCCGTTACCAGTCGCCAACCTCCGATCCGGAGGAGTCGGCGTCTTGACGACCGGTCCACCGACAGCGCTCGGGCGTCACCGCACCGACGGGTACCGGGCCGCCGTCGTACCGGCAGTCCTGCCGGCCGCGGCCGCCGTGATCACGGTGGCGGTCGTCGGGGCGGCTGCGATCGAGCTGCCCATCGGCCTCGGTGTCCTGGGCGGGGCCGTTGTGCTGGCCGTCGTGATCGACGCACCGGTCCGAGCCGCCTACTGGTACCTGGCCCTCGCGCCGCTGGTCGCCGGGTTCGGTCGGGACAGCGTCGTCCCCCTGGTTCGGCCTGGGGAGCTGCTGTTGGTCGTCCTGCTGATCGGTGTGGGCGTCCGCTTCGCCCGTGACGCCCTCACCGGTCATCCGCCCGCCGCCCTCGTCCGATACCGGATCACGGCGCTGGACCGATCGATCGTCGCCATGGCGATCTTCAGCTCGGTGGTTCCCTTGTTGTGGCGGGCGGCCCGGGGTTACCGTCCTTTGATGGACGACCTGCTCTACGCCACGTTCATCTGGAAGTATCTCCTTGTGTTCGTTCTGTTCCGATTGGTCGTCACGAACCGCAGGCAGGTCCGGGTGTGCCTGATCATCATGCTGTCGATCGGGGTCGTAATCGGCGCGGTCGCCATCCTGCAGTCGCTCAACGTTGCGGGAGTGCCCCGGTTTCTCGCCGCCGTCTACGACGAACCGTTGACAGCCCTCACCAACAACCGGGGTTCGTCGACCCTCGGTACCTCACACGGCACGGCCGACGTCATGGCGTTCGACCTGGGCCTCACCGCGGCGATGTGGCATCATCGGATGGGTCCACGCCTGTTGACCGCCTCGGGGTGCGTGTTCTTCGGGTTGGCGTGTTTCGCGTCGGGCCAGATCTCGGCCGCCTTCGCCTTGGCGGTCGCGATCACGACGTTCGGGTTCCTCACCCGCCGCCTGCTGCAAACGCTGACCGTCGCCATCCCGGCCGCCGCCGTGGCGACCGTCCTGCTCTGGCCGGTGGTGAACGCTCGGTTGGTCGGCACCGGCACCGATCGGATCCCGGACAGCTGGAACGCCCGGTACTTCAATCTGACCAACTACTTCTGGCCCGAGCTGTTCCGCAAGGGCAATTGGATCCTCGGGGTACGTCCTGCCGGACGCGTACCGTCGTACGAGCCGTGGCGGGACTGGGTCTACATCGAGAGCGGTCACACCTGGCTCCTCTGGACCGGCGGCGTTCCGCTGCTCATGGCGTTCGCATGGTTCAGCTGGCACGGGCTGGCCGGCTCGGTGACCCTGGCCGGATCCCGGCCCCGATCCGGAGCCGTCGGTGAGGTCGGTCCCGTCGTCGGGCTGGCGACGGCGATCGCCCTCTCCGTGGTCTTCGTTCTGATGTTGTTCGACGTGCATCTCACGCTTCGAGGTCCGGCTGATGCCCTGTTCCCACTCCTCGCCATGCTGACGGTACCCACGCTCTGGCCTTCCGGGCACCGCTGGGAACGGGTGTTGGGAATCCGCCGTTTGCGCACGCTCGCGACCGTGGGCCATCCTTCGCCAGTTGGCTCGAGATCTCCCGAACGGGCCGGCGGACGGAGTGCGCCATGACCACCGGGATGTACCGACTTGTCGGCCTGGCCGTGCTCGGCTGCCTCGCCGTCGGCTGTTCGGTCGGTGACGATGCCGGCGTCGGCGCCGATGCCGATTCGGCGGCCGGGCTGCATTCGGAGGCCGCGTCGACCGAATCGGACACCGTGGTCGCCAATCCGCCGATGATCGTCGACGGGGCCGACGTGGTCGCAGGGTCCGCCCCGCTGGCCCTGGTGGTGGTCCAAGGACCGATCGCCGAGGACCACTCCTACGTCTCCGTGAGCTGGAGCCACATCGACCTCGCCCGCAACCCGGACGAGGCTCCGTTGGCCGTCGGCTACGAGGTTGCACGCGACGGGGATGTCATCGCCGAGACGACGATCGACGACGAGCCGTGGAACGACCTGGCCGTTGTCGACGATGCGGTGGAGCCCGGATTGCACCGATACCAGGTCCGGGCCCTGCTCGCCGCGGGTCCCGGTCCCTGGTCGGAGCCGGTGACCGCTGAGGTCCGCTCGACAAGCGATATCGGAGCGGTGTTCGCGGTCGACGACTACGACGGGTCTGATCTCGAGAAGGCCGAGCAGGCCGTTGCCGCCGCGGACGCCGCCGGTGGCGGGGTCGTGCTGTTCGGCGCCGGGACCTACTCGTTCGACGACGCCTTGATGATCGACGGCAGCGGCATTCTGCTGCGGGGAGCCGGCGAGAACGAGACAGTGTTGCGGGCATCATTCCCCGGCTCCCTCGAATCCTGCGGCCGGGTCACGCCGTTGCTGCTGTTTCGTGGAGACCCCGAAGAACTCGATGTCGAGGTGGCCACCACCATGCCCAGGGGCAGCACCGAGATTCCGGTCGACGGAACCCCTCCGTTCGAGGTGGGCGACATCGTCGAGATCGACGGGGCCATCGGGCAGCTGTCGACCGGTGAATTCCACGCCTTGGAGATCCCGCAGGACCCGGCGTCGGGGAACGACCAGCGGTACCCGTTCGAGGCCGGTGTGGTGGTGGGCGTCGCGGACCGGTCGTTCACGATCGATCATCCGACCAGCCCGGTTCTCACCCAGGGTTCATCCCTGTACCGGTACGGAAGCGGGCGAGGCAACGGTATCGAGCTCATGACGCTCGAGGGCGGCGGGCCCGAGGACCGCACGTATCACCGACTGATCGATGCCAGATACCAGGTCGATTTCCGGCTGGCCGAGGTCACCGGTCGATGGTCCAATCGCAACTTCCTCGACGCCAGCGGTCACGGCATCACCATTGTCGGCTTCACCGGCATCGAGGGCGGTGCCGCCGGCTACCAGCCCGAACCGTGCAAGTACAAGGTCGGGTTCGGTCCCGCCACCGACGTCACCGTGCTCGACAGCACGATCGGTTCGCAGGTTCACGATCGGAACATGAGTCTCATCACGATGCAGTTCGTCTACCGGGGCCTCGTGCGCAACACGGTTCTGGGCGGCAGTCGAACCTACGGATTCAATGAGCACGGCGGCGGCAGCCGCGACCTCGTCGTCGAGAACAACTGGATCGGGTCGGGCGCCAGCGGGTGGTCCGGGATCCTCCTCGGCAACGACACCTGGGGATTCAGCGGCGAGACGGCGATTCGAGGGAACCAGTTCGTCGACAACGTCACCGACATCATCATGGTCGAGAACTCCTATGGCGGCGTCGTCGCCGGGAACCGCTCCGAGGGCTGCAGCGTCGCCTGCCTGACGTGGAGTGGCTGGGGAGGTGCCGACGGCGTCCGGACCGCCATCCTCGAGGCGGCCGACTACGGATCGGCCCGGCTGCTCGTCACCGGCAACCGCTTCGAGTCGGAGGCGGACGGACTCGACTTCGGCGTCGACGAGAGCAACGGCTTTCCCTGGATCGGGGTTCGAGACCTCGTTGTCACCGACAATGTGGTAACGGCCACCGGGTCGGCGTTGAGCATCCAGGGGGACGCCACGACCAGTGGACGCATCTGGGTCACCGGCAATCGGTTTGAGGGGGAGGTGGTGGCTCCCACACCGGGAACCGACTGGTGGCTCTGGGCCAACGACGGCGGACCGGCGACGGCCGAGGGTGAACTGCCGTCCTGGATCCGTCTTCACCAGGACTGGGAGCTGAACCGTTGACGGCGGGTCGCATGACGTCGACGCGGCCGCTGTCGTCGATCGAGATGCGGGTGCAGCGAGCCGTCAAACGGCTGCTCGACGTCGTCATCGCGTCGATCCTGTTGGTTCTCCTGGCTCCGCTTCTGGTCCTCGTCGCCGCGGCGGTCCGTCTGACCTCACCGGGGCCCGCCGTCTTTCGCCAGGAGCGCCTGGGACTCCATCAACAGCCGTTCATGGTGTACAAGTTCCGGTCGATGCGGGGTGACGCCGACCCGGATGTCCACCGGAGATTCCTCTACGAACAAGCCGGTGGAACCTGTGAGGTCGACCATTTCAAGGTGGTCGAGGACCGGCGGGTCACGGCGGTCGGGAAGGTCATTCGCAAGCTGAGCATTGACGAACTCCCGCAGCTGGTGAACGTCCTGAAAGGCCAGATGAGCCTGGTCGGCCCGCGGCCGGACCTCGCCTACTCACTCAACATCTATGCCGCACACCACTTCCGTCGCTTCGACGTACCGCCCGGAATGACCGGACTGTGGCAGGTGAGCGGACGGAGCGAGCTGTCGTATCTGCAAATGCTCGACCTCGATGTCCAGTACGCCGACACCTGGAACCTTGCTCTGGACCTGACGATCCTGGCCCGCACGGTTCCGGTGGTGCTCGACGTCGATCGAGCGGGCTGACCGAGGCGGCGGGCGGTCCGAGCGGGGCGAGAGGTTGTATGACTCCACAGAACCAACGAATCGTCGTCACCGGCGGGGCCGGCTTCATCGGCAGCCACGTCGTCGATCTGCTGGTGGCCGCCAACAACCGGGTTGTCGTCGTCGACAACCTCTCGACCGGCACCCGCCGCAACCTCTCGCACCATCTGGACAGCGGCAACGACAGATCGCACGCGGGACGGGTGGCGCTGGTCGAGGCCGACGTCACCGACGGCCGGGCCATGAACGACGTGATCGCCGACGCCGACGTTGTCGTGCACATGGCGGTCGCCTGTGTTCGGACCGGCATCGGCCGGCCGCTCCACGTTCACGAGGTCAATGTCTCGGGAACCCTCAACGTCTGTCTGGCCGCAACCCGTAACCGTGTCGGTCGCCTGGTCTACGTGTCGTCGTCGCAGGCCTATGGCACCGCGCAGACGGTACCGATGACCGAGGACCATCCCACCGAACCGACCACGATTCACGGCGCCTCCAAACTGATGGGCGAAACCTACACGATGTTGATGGCACGCACCTACGGGCTCCCGGTGGTGATCGTGCGGCTCTTCAACAGCTACGGACCCAGGGAACCCGCGCTGGGGACCGGAGCGGAGGTCATCCCCAAGTTCGTCCTGCGAACGATGGCGGGCGCACGACCCGTCGTGTTCGGCTCGGGGCTCCAGACCCGCGACTTCGTCTGGGTGGAGGACTCGGCGCGGGGCATCGTGTGCGCCGCGGTATCGGACGCCTGTCTCGGCACTGTGGTCAACCTCGGACGTGGCCAGGAGGTCTCGATCCGGCAGTTGGCGGCGAAGATACTTGCGATCCTGGGTCGGGGTGCCGAATCCCCGATCTTCGATCGTCGAAGGCCCGGCGACGTCGAGCGGCACCGGGCCGACATTCGTCGCGCCGGTCGGTTGTTGAGCTGGCATCCGACGGTGTCGATCGACGAGGGACTGAGACGCTACATCGACTGGCTCGTCGACAGCGGGATCGACGCGGATGCCTGGCTCGCCCGGGATGAGCGGCGGAACTGGTGATCGCCGAGTCCGGTCCATTGACGCCCCGATCGTCGGAGGTCGGTCGAACGGCGAGGGTGGCACCGGTTGACAGCCGAACCGGAGGGCCACTGCCTCGTCGGGTGATCGCGAACAACCTCATCTGGAGTGTCACCGGTGAGGCCGTGCGATTGACCGGATCGTTCGCCGCCTTCCTCGTGTTGGTCCGCGTCTATCCGCCTGCCGATTTCGGTCTCCTCGTTTCGGCCACCGCGTTGTTCGCTACGGTGTTCCCGCTGGCCAGCGTGGGTGGCGGTTGGCTGCTGTTGCAGCGGGTGACGAAGGATCGGTGGAGCCCTGAACGGGCGCTGGCGACGGCGTCCGGCCTGACGGTGACGGGTTCGCTGCTGGTCGGTGCGTCGGTCCTGGTGGTCCGACCCGTCATCCTGCCCCAGATGCCGGCTCTGCTGTTCGCCGGTGTCGCCGTCGCCGAGCTGTTGCTTATGGGCCTGGTCGAGGTGACCTTGTTCGCAGCGCAGGCCACCGAGCGACTGGCGGCCAAGGCCGCCGCCTGGTCGGTTTACGGAATCGGACGGGCGGTTGCGGCGGCGGTGCTGCTGGCAACCGTTGATCGACCGGGTCTCGGCCTCTGGATCGTGATCTCCATCGGTGTGAGCGGTGTCGTGCTCGTCGTGGCCCAGGTGGCGACCGTCGGCCGTCTCGTCGGTCCGTCCCGCCCGCGGCGCATCGATGTCCGCGAGGGTCTTCCCTACAGTGTTGGCTTCGGTGCCGAGCGGCTGCTCGCCACCACGGACAGCGTGCTGTTGGTCCGGTTCGACTTCACGGCCGACGCCGGTCTCTACGCCGCCGGCCGGCGGCTGTTGACCGTGTCCCTAGCCCCGTGTTTTGCTGCGCTGCACGCAGTGAGCGCACGGTTGTGGCGGGCCGGAGCTCGATCCGTCGTCGAGGCTCGCACGCTGGCGATCCGCTTCACCGTGGTCGGCTCGGCCTACGGGATCGTGACCATGGTCGGCTGGTTGCTCGCCGGCGACCTTGCCATCGGGCTTCTCGGATCGTCCTACGAGCAGACGGCCGCCATCCTGCCGTGGCTCAGTGTGGTCCCGTTGCTCACCGTCCTCGAGATCTTCGCCGGGACCGCGTTGACCGGGTCCGGCCACCACCACCGACGGGTGCTGTTGACCATCGGCGCCGGACTCCTCAACCTCGTCTTGAATCTGGCGTGGATACCCGGTGCCGGATGGCGGGGTGCCATCGCCGCATCGCTGGTGAGTTCGGCCGTGTTCGTGGTCTCGCTCTGGCTGGTATTGGCCTGGGCCTGCACACAGTGGCAAGCTGGCGACAGGAAGGAAAGGAGGCGCCCATGATGGAGGTCACGGAGGCCGGCCAGCACGTCGAGTCGCTGAAATGGGACGATCTGGTGGCCGCACTTCGCACGGGTTCGATCTATCAGACGGCGGCCTGGGCCGAGGCCAAAGGTCGGCGTACCGACACCCGTGTCGTGATCGACCGCCGGGCTTCAGGCGCCGGTGGCCCCGGCCGGGGCGAGGTGGCGGGAGCCCGTTTGTTGATCCGACGCATCGGCCCGATGGTGCGGGCGGCCTACGTGTCCTACGGCCCCCTGTTCACCCACCCGCCGAACCGGTCGGCGGTGGCGTCGATCATGACGGCCGTGGAGACCGAGGCCCGAGCCGCAGGCTGCGCCGTCCTGCTGGTTCAACCGGCCCGGGGCGACCACGAAACGGCCGGTCACCTCTCCGCACTCGGCTACGAACCGGCGCCGATCGATGTTGCAGCCTCGGCGACCCTCGTGGTCGACCTCGGTCGGGCCGACGACGAACTGTTCCGGGACTTGACGAAGTCGCGGCGCCGGAACGTACGTCGCGCCCAGCGGTTCGGCGTGTCCGTGGTGTTAGGTGGCCGAGCAGACCTTGGCGTCCTGGATCGGCTGTACTCGGCTTCGGCGCGACGGCACGGCTTCGCCGCCATGTCGCGGTCGTATCTGGAGCGACAGTGGGACGCCCTTCGGCCCGGCGGCAACATGCAACTCTTCCTGGCCCGACTCGACGGGCGTACGGTGGCCGCGGCCGCGATGATCAGCTTCGGTGACACGGTCGAGTCCAAGATCACCGGTTGGGACGGGACGGCCCGGGCTCGAACGTGCTACGTCAACGATGCCGTGAACTGGGCGTCGATAACCTGGGCCAATCATCACGGCTACCACCGCTTCGATCTCGGCGGCATGCCTCGGGATCTCGCCCATCGAGCCGAGGAGATCGGGGTGGCCGAAGCGGTCAAGGGGACCGGATCCGAGTTCAAGCACGGCTGGGGCGGCCGGCTTGCCATCAGTCCCCCGACCTACCACAAGGTCATCAGGCCGAGCGGTCACCTCACTTATGGTCTGGGGTCCCGCCTGCTGGACGACTCCGGTCCCGGTGGACGGCTCGTCAACTGGCTGCGACGGACATGAACCCGGCGGATGCGTTGCCGGTCGCGGGGCTCGGCCGTGTCGGAGGACACCGAGGTCCGACGACGGTCGTCTGCAACCCGTGCACCGACGAGCGGTGGTCGGATCTGGTCGAGTCGGCCGGACATCTGTTCCAGAGCGGACCGTGGCTCCGGGTACTACGGGACGCCTACGGATTGTCGCCGAAGGCCGTCCTGGTTGAGGCCGGCGGGATCGCGTGGGTCGATGTCGACGACCTTCGGGGCCGCCGCCGCCGGAGCCTGCCGTTCAGCGACTTCGCCGGCCCCGTCGGCTCAACCGAGCCCAGAGCCATGGCCTCGGTCCTGGCCTCGGTCTGGGACCAGTCGACACCGATCTCGCTGCGGATACCCGTCGAGCGGCCCGATGATCGACCGGGCCCGGACGACGATTTGGCCTCGTGGCTCGGCCTGGCGGAGCAGGGGTTGCAGGCCTGGCACTGGACTGACGTGCGCCGCCCCGACAGCCTTGCATCCATATCGGTTGCCGGACCCTGCGCCACCGGTGATGTCGACGCCGCCCCAACGGCATGGGAGGAGACCGAAGCTGATCCGATGTGGACGGCCCTATCCCCGAAAGCACGGCAGAACATTCGTCGAGCACGCCGCTCCGGCGTGGAGGTGGGCCTTGCCGCCGACCAACCGGCACTCACCGAGTTCCGGCTCCTGCACCAGCGGCTCCGGAGACGGAAGTATGGTTTGCTGGCTCAACCCCAGACGTTCTTCGACGCCCTCCACACCCACTTCGGCCCCGATCGGCTCTCGGTCGTTTCGGCTGGGGTCGACGGCCGGCTCGTGGCCGGCGTGCTCCTGCTTCGTCATCGCGACCGGGCGTACTACAAGTTCAACGCCTCGAACGCCGACGGCTGGGCCACACGGGCCAACGACCTGGTGATGTGGGCGGCACTACGGCAGGCGCGTCGCTGGGGATGTGGGCGCCTCGATCTCGGCGTGAGCGACCTCGACCAACCCGGCCTGGTGCGATACAAGGACAAGTATGCAACAGGCCGGGGCGTGGTGGTCGAAGTGGGGTGCCCAGCCGGCCAACCGACGTGGAGGGAACAGCGTGTCGACCGCTTGTTGTCGACGATGACGCGTATGCTCACCGCTGAGCGCTGTCCGGAGATGGTCGCGGAACGAGCGAGCCGCCACCTGTACCGGTTGTTCTGCTGATCCGGGCGGCGCCGCCGCCCGGATCAGCGAGCTATCAGCCCTTGTCGATCAGCCCTTGGCGTTCTCGAAGGCGTCGGAGTAGTTGATCTCGAAGTCGCCGGTGTCGGCGATCTCCTCCACCTTGTCCAATCCACCGGGCAGCACGCTCGGATCGGTCAGGAAGGCGTTGAGGTCGTCGTCGAGCAGGTCGATCGAGGCCGCGTTCGGGGTGGCGTAGTAGTTCCAGTTCGACAGGGTTGCGCCCTGCTCACCGTCGAGCATCCAGTTGATGAACGTGTGGGCGGTACAAGGGTGGGGAGCGTCGAAGGGGATGACCATGTTGTCGATCCAGCGGGTGCCGCCCTCCTCGGGCACGAAGAACACGTACCGGCTCGGGTCGTCCATCTCCAGGAACTGGGTGAACATGTCGCCCGAGTAGCCGTGGGCGATGGCCGATTCGCCGGCGGTCAGCAGCTCGTCGGACGAGTCGGTGTCGAATCGCAGCAGGTTGCCCTTGGCCGACTCGATCAGCGCCTGAGCCTCGTCGAGCTCGCCCTGGTCGGTGGTGTTGAGCGAATAGCCGAGCGCCTTCAGGGCGGCTCCCATTGTTTCGCGGGGGTCGTTCAGCAGGGTGATCTTTCCTGCGGCCTCGGCAGGCACGGCGTCACCGAAGACCAGGTCCCAGCTCCGGGGGAAGTCGGTGCCGACTACATCGGTGTCGACCGCCAGACCGGTGTAGCCCCACTGATAGGGGACCGAGTAGGTCAAATCGGGGTCGTAGCTCGGGGAGGCGAACTCATCGGAGATGTTCGAGGCGTTGGGGATCAGATCGAAGTTGAGCGGCTGCACGAATTCACCGTCGATCATGATGCCGACCATGTAGTCGGACGGGACGACGACGTCGTAGCCGGAGTTGCCGGCCGACACGACGGGCAGCATGGCCTCGTTCGAATCGTATTCGGTCATGGTGGCATCGATGCCGTACTCAGCGCCGAAGGCGTCGAGCTGCTCGGGGTCGATGTACTCGGCCCAGTTGTAGAGGGCCAGCGGACCGTCGGTCTGGCCGAGTTCGCATTCGGCAGCCGCCGATTCGGTGCCGGAATCGCCACCGCACCCGGCCAGAATCATGGCGAAAGCGGCGATCACCGCCGTCCACCGAAATCGTGATGAGGTCATGTTTCTCCCTTTGATTCTCTGTGTTGATTCCGTCGGGATGTCCGACGGCCTAGCTCGGCTACACAGCGTCGTCGCCACGGAGCCGTTGGGCCAGCAACGAGAGCGCAACCAGCGCCATCGAGGCCACGAGCATCACAACTGAAACCGCGTTGATCAGCGGGGTGACGCCCTTTCGTATCAGACTGAAAACATACACCGGAAGAGTGCTCCATCCGCCGCCGGTGACGAACTGGGTGATCACCACATCGTCGAGCGAGAGCGTCATGGCCAGCAGGCCGCCTCCCAGGATGCCGGGCATGATCAACGGCAGGGTCACGTGGCGGAACGCCTGCCAACGAGACGCGTAGAGGTCCATGGCCGCCTCCTCCAGCTTGTCATCCATGCCGGACAGCCGGGCTCGAACCACAATCGAGACGAAGCTGATGCAGAAGGCGATGTGGCTGAGGGCGATGGTCCCGAACCCTTTGGGGAAGCCGAACCATGTGGCCGCCTGGGCGAAGAACAGGAGCAACATCACGGCCATGGTGACGTCCGGGATGATGACCGGCAGATAGAGCAGCGCATCGAAGACCCGTTGACCCCGGAAGCGGAACCGTTCGAGGGCGAATGCGCTCATCGTGCCGAGCACGACCGAGACCAGTGTGGCCACGATGGCGATGCGAATCGAGTTCGACAGTGCGCCCGTCAGTTCACCGTCGGACGCGAACTCCGAGTACCAGGAGGTGGTGAAACCGCCCCACACACTGGCGTTGCGGCTGTCGGAGAACGAGTAGATGATCAGCACGAGGATCGGTGCGTAGAAGAAGAAGTAGACGAGCCACGAGGTGGCCGCCAACGCACCTTTCGTCAAGCCCCGGGGTTCGGTGATGCCGCTCACTGCGCCGACCTCCCCCCGGTTGTTCTGTGCGCCGCCCGCCCGGGTTTCCGGGTCTGGAGCGCACAGATGGGGAGGGGTGGCAACTGGTCGCCGATCACAGGGTCCGACCCCCCTTGCGGAAATAGACGATGGTGGCGGCCAGCATGAACACCATGAGGACTGTCGACATGGCCGCACCGAACGGGAGGTTCCGGGCGGTCAGGAATTGGGTGACGATGTACGATCCGAGCATCGTGGTACCGGTGCCGCCGAGTACCTGCGGGGTGACGTAGGCCCCGAGCGAGGGGATGAACACCAGTATCGAACCGGCGATCACCCCGGGCAGCGACAGCGGCCACAGCACGTGTCGAAACGACTGGAACCCGGTGGCGTAAAGATCCCGGCTGGCCTCCAGCAGCCGGCCGTCGATGCGTTCGATGGATGCGTAGAGCGGCAGGATCATGAAGGGCAGGAAGCCGTAGACGAGGCCGAGTACCACGGCGGCCTGGGTGAACAGGATTCGCGTCGGACCGAAGCCGAGGAACTCGGCAACCCGGCTGAGCGGGCCGTCGGTGCCGAGGATCACGTACCAGGCGTAGTTCCGGACCAGGAAGTTGGTCCAGAACGGGATCATCACGAACACGAGCATGACGTTGCGGACCGTCTCGGACCGGGTCGCCATGTAGTAGGCGAACGGGTAGGAGATGGCCAGGCAGATGAGGGTGGTGAGGATGGCCAGGCCGGCGGAGCGCACGATGATCGTGCGGATCAGCTCATCGTTCAGCTCCAGGTAGGAGTCGAGGTTGAAGCGGGTGAGGTCGGCGCCGCCGAACCGGTCGCGGGTGGCGAACGAGTAGACGACGACGGTCACCAGGGGAATGGCGAAGAAGACGATGAGGTAGAGGTAGGCGGGGAGGGCGATGAGCAGGCCCCGTCGCCGTTCCTGGGCGATGTTGGCCGCCTCGAACTCCGGTGTGGCCTCCTCACCCTCGATGAACGGTTCGACGTCGATCTCGTCTCGCTCGACGACAGCGGCCATTACTCGGCCACCACCCAGTTCGACGATCGATCCCACCAGACCGACACCTCGTCGCCGGGTCGGAAGCGCCCGTGGGAGCCGACGGCGGGAGCCCGTACCTCCAGATCGATCCAGTCGACGCTTACGTGGTAGTCGAGCGCGTGGCCGAGGTACACGGCGGTCGACACGACACCGTCGAGGCTGTCGGCCCGGTGTTCGGCCGGAACCGTACGCCGGGGCCCGATCGAGATCGCCTCGGGCCGTAGAGACATCGCCACCTGCGTCCCGGCGGCGTACTCGGACGGGGCCAGGACCTTGGAGCCATTGGCGAGCACGATCGTGTCGGCGTCGGCGACGGTGGCCTCGATCAGGTTGGTCTGGCCGATGAAGTCGGCGACGAACCGGTTGACGGGCCGCTCGTAGAGCTCCTCGGCCGAACCGACCTGGAGCAACCGGCCGTCGTGCATCACGGCGATCCGATCGCTCATGGTTAGGGCCTCCTCCTGATCGTGGGTGACGAAGACGAAGCTGACGCCGAGCTCCCGCTGGAGGCTCTTCAGCTCGAGCTGCATCTCCTGCCGGAGCTTGAGATCGAGGGCGCCGAGCGGTTCGTCGAGGAGGAGCACCTTCGGCCGGTTGACCAGCGCCCGGGCCAGCGCCACCCGTTGCTGCTGGCCGCCCGAGAGTTGCGACGGCCGGCGTTTCTCCATGCCGCTCAGCTGGACGAGGTCGATCAGCTCGCCCGCCCTCGACGACGCCGTCGCCTTGTCGACGCCCTGCATGCGCAGCCCGAAGCTGACGTTGTCGAGCACGGTCATGTGGGGAAACAGGGCGTAGTTCTGGAAGACGGTGTTGACGGGGCGCTTGTTGGGAGGCAGTGTGCCGACCTCGTCACCGAATATCTTCAGGCTGCCCGACGTGGGGAACTCCAGCCCGGCGATCATTCGCAGCGTCGTGGTCTTGCCGCAGCCCGACGGACCGAGCATGGCGAAGAACTCGCCATCGGCGATCGACAGGTCGACGTCGTCGACCGCGACCACCGCGTTTTCGCCGCTGCCGAATCGTTTGGTCACCCCTCGAATGGCGACGGCGTCGACTGTGGTCGCCACCTCCTTCTCGCCGTCGACCTGGGCCACGTCGGCCTCTGTCATCGGTGTCTCCCCATGGGTTTCGGTTCCACCCGGCGGATGTGCCGGGTCGCTACGTTGCCGCCGCCGGATTGTGCCAGACGATCAGCGCGGCGTAGTTGTTGACGGCCGGATCCGTGATGTAGTTCGGCAACGCCGGCCCCAGTTCGAATCCGTTCTCGGCCTGGAAGCTCAGGGTCGGGTCGTACAGATCGCCGCGCCGTACCGCATCAATGTACTCATCGGCGGACATCGTGTCGATATGTCGGGCGTAGCCGGGCATGACGCCGCCGGCGACGATACCGAGAAGGCCGAGATCGTGGCAGACCTGTTTGCGCAGGGCGTAGACCTCCCGGCCGATACCGCGGCGGCGGTACTCGATCCGGGTGGAGATCCCGGTGCCGTAGTACCAGCGGCCGTCGGGATCGTCGCCGCTGTCTTCGGGCGTGTGGCCCATGATGTCGTGGATCGTGTGCTGGGGGTTGTCGAGGTCGAACTGGGTTCGCAGCCCGAGCCCCATCGACACCAGCTTCGGGCCGGGCGTGTCGTCGGCCGCTCCGTCGCCGCCTTCGGGTTCGACGTCGAATCCGGCGAAACAGCCGACGCCGAAGTCGGTGGCCAGGGCCCGGAGCTCGATCCGGTTGTAGAGATCCTCCGGGTCCGCGGTCGGATAGGAGGCGAGTTCGAGTGCCTCCAGGTCCTCGGCCCAGCGGGGCACGATGTTGGCGTAGTGCAGACCGCTGCGGGCGCCGATGGCGACCACGGGTTCACCGTCGACAGTGCGCCCGGCGATGACGTCGGGATCGGTGAGCAGCGCCGGTGTGCTGACGTGATCGGTCATCGGGTGGTCAGCGGTCGGTCGTCGGCATGGTGAAGTGCTGGTAGTCGTTGTCCGACGGCGGACCCCAGCACGCCCAGAAATCACCGGTCGCCGGCCGCATCACCGCGGCACCCGACGATTCGATGCGGTATGGATCGAACGGAACCTGGCAGATCGCCTCGGGGTCGCGGGTCAGGTCGAACAGTCGCTCGGCGTCGATCGGCCCGTCGGCCAGCAGCTCGCCCGCACGGGCCAGCCGGGCCGCCGAGCTCGCCAGGAGCGCGTGGTCCCGCTTGCCCTCGACGGCTCTGGCCTCGTCGTGGAGGACGTGGTTCGTGTGGATCAACGGCTCGTCGTCGAGTTTGGTCACGACCCGGGCGGTCGGCATCGCCTCCACGTTGTAGCCGACCCCGTTCGAATCGAAGATCAAGTAGTTGTGGGCGCCGGCGATATCGGCCGCAAGCAGTACGTTGAGGGCGTCGTCGGCCGATTCCCGCTCGAGCATCGCCCGGACCACCGTCGGCCACGTGACGCCACGGGTCCCATCGGTGCAGACCAGGTTGTTGATCCCGACGCAGACACCCAGTTCGTTCATACCGATCTGGCCGACGCAGCCGGTCGTGGTGAACACAAGAGCGGCCGGTCCATCGGTCGGGGTGATCCGGAGGAGCACCACGAACTCGGTGGCCGTGTCGTGCATGTCCCAGGTCTGGCCGTAGTAGCCGTGGCGCCCGTCGTCGGCTTCGTCGCTGCGGCTGTCGGGGACGATGACGGCGGTGCAGTCGTCCTCGATCACCGTCGCCGGATGATCGCCACCGACGACGGTACGCACGGTATCGACGAAATCGGTGAACCCGCCGACGACGATCGCCTCGGGCGGTGTGATGCCGGCGGCGTCGGCCATCGCCATCATCTCGGCGTGCAACCCGGGGTGGAACTCCTCGTGGGCCCCGAGCATCGATTCGGCGATGTCGAGGACATCGGCGGTGGGCATTGGGCCGTCGGTCCAGCGGCCGCCGGCGACGAGGGCCACGCGATCCGCGGTGTAGGCCCGGATCTCCTCGGCATGAGCAAGCCCGTGTCGGCGGCCCATCGCGCTCGGAGCTCCGGTCAGATCGACAACTCGAATCGGTGGACGCTTCACCACTTCCCCACTTCCTGTCGAGGGGCCAACGATTATCGCCATTCTACGCCGGTGTGGTGGCCAGCACGAAGATCGAGTGGCCGAGACGACGACCGTGAGAACGACGACCGTGAGCGGGACCGATACCGTGTGTCGTTAGATTGTGTCGATGAATCTCTCCGAAGCGGTTACCACGTCGCTCTGGCTCGATCGGCTCGATCCTCCCATCGAACGCCGCGCCCCTCTCGGGGCCCGGCCGGAGGCGGCCGATGCCGACGTCGCCATCATCGGTGGGGGGTTCAGCGGGCTGTGGACCGCCTACTACCTCATCCGCGCCGACCCCTCCCTGCGCATCACGCTGATCGAGCGGGACTTCTGTGGGTTCGGGGCGTCGGGCCGCAACGGGGGCTGGGCCATCGGCGAGGTGGCCGGGCCACTCGAATGGTACGCCCGCAGGGCGACCCAGGCCGAGGCGATGCGACTCGCCCGGGCGGTGTTCGACGCCGTCGACGAGATCGGGCGCGTCTCCGAGGCCGAGGGTGTCGACTGCCACTACGCAAAGGGCGGCACCATCCGAATCGCCCGCAACCGACCACAGGCCATGCGCCAGCGCGACGAGATCGCTCATCACCGGGCCTGGGGCTTCACCGACGACGAGATCCGACTGCTGACCGCTGACGAAGCCACCGACCACATCGGAGCCAGTCGAGTACATTCCGGTATCTTCCTCGCCCCGTCGGCCGCACTCGACCCGGCCCGCCTCGTGCGGGGCCTGGCCGAGGTGGTGGAGCGGGCCGGGGTGCGCATCGTGGAGGAGACGGCGGTGACCGAGTTCGAGTCGGGCCGGGTGGTCACCGATCAGGGCGACGTCCGGGCCGAGGTCGTCGTGCGGGCGACCGAGGCGTACACCCGCGACCTGAAAGGGCACCGCCGGAATCTCCTGCCCGTCTACTCGTTGATGGTGGCGACCGAACCGCTGACGTCGGCACAGCTGGCGGAGGTCCGCCTCGATCATCGCCCGACGTTCGCAGACGACCGGTTCATGGTCATCTACGGCCAGCGAACAGCGGACGACCGGATCGCCTTCGGCGGCCGCGGTGTCCCGTACCTCTTCGGCTCCCGCATCGCCCGTAGCGCCGAACTGCACCAACCGTCACACGAGTTGATCGCCGGCACGCTCGTCGACCTCCTTCCGGCGCTGGAGGGCATCGGCTTCACCCATCGCTGGGGCGGTGTGCTGGGTATTCCCCGAAACTGGATCCCCGGACTCACCTTCGATCGTCGCAACGGATTCGGCGTTCTCGGCGGCTATGTCGGCGAAGGGGTCGCCGCGTCGAACCTGGCCGGGCGAACGATGGCCGAGCTGATCGTCGGTGACGACACCGACCGGACGAGCCTGCCCTGGGTCGGGGCCACCGCTCGACGGTGGGAGCCGGAACCCCTGCGGTGGCTGGGTATTCGTTCGAGCCGCACCCTGCTCGCCGCCGCCGACGAGCGGGAGGACACCACCGACCGGCAGGCGAAACTGGCCTACACGGTTTCGCGCCTTCTCCGAGGCGGCGGCCGCTGACCGAACCTCGTCGACGGGTCAGCAGCCATGCTGGGAACGGCGGGCCATGGCTTTTCGTTCGGGGATGGGCAATACTGAGCGCTGCGGGCACGAGTCTCCCGCCGATCAAGGGCTTGCTGGGTACAGGGCTCGGTCGAAGACAACAGGGCGCGGAATGGTAACCAACACGACGACGTCGGCTGGGTCGGGCACAACTCCATCACGGGACGAGGGCGGAGCGAAGCTGGGCACGTTCGGCGGTGTGTTCACCCCGAGTGTGCTCACCATTCTCGGCCTGGTTCTCTTCCTGCGGCTGGGCTACGTCACCGGTTCGGTCGGCCTGGCCGAGATGCTGGTGATCCTGGCCCTGTCGACCGTGGTCTCGATCCTCACGACGTTCTCGCTGGCGGCGCTGGCCACCAATCTCCGGGTCGGCGGCGGGGGTGTCTACTTCCTCATCTCCCGTACGTTGGGTCCGGCGTTCGGTGGTGCCATCGGCCTGGTGCTGTACGTTGCCATGTCGATTTCGGTGGCGTTCTACGCCATCGGTCTCGGCGAGGCGGTGGCCAGCATCGTCGGGGTCGACGACGCCTTCTTCCCCCGTCTCGTTGCGTTGGGGACGATCGTGTTCCTGCTGGGGGTGGCCTGGCTCGGCGCCGACATCGCCACGAAACTCCAGTACGTGGTGATGGTGTGCCTGGTGGTCGCCATCGTCGGCTATCTGGTCGGCGTGGTCGATGATCTCGAACCGTCACTCCTGGCCGAGAACTTCTGGCGCCCTGCCGACGGCGACGGCGTGTCGATGTGGGTGGGGTTCGCCATCTTCTTCCCGGCGATCACCGGTTTCACCCAGGGCGTGGCCATGTCGGGCGACCTGAGGACACCGTCGCGGTCGATCAGCGTGGGCACTTTCGGCGCCATCGGCGTGTCCACCGTGGTCTATCTGATCGTCATCCTCACGCTGGCCATGGTCGTTCCGCTGGAGGCGCTGCGAGATGACACGGCGATCATGCGCCGGCTCTCGCTCACGCCGTGGTTGGTTGACGTCGGGGTCGTGGCCGCCACGCTGTCGTCGGCCGTCGCATCCATCGTCGGCGCGCCGAGGGTTCTGCAACGGCTGGCGGCCGACCGGCTGATCAAACCGCTCGAACCGTTCGCCCTGGGATCCGGACCGGCCGACAATCCTCGTCGGGGCGTGCTGCTCAGCGCCGGCATCGCACTGGCGACCGTCGGTCTCGGCGATCTGAACCTCGTCGCCCCCGTGATCTCGATGTTCTTCCTGGTCACCTACGGGATGATCAACTACGCCACCTACTCCGAGGCCCGGGCGGCCAGCACGTCGTTCCGACCCCGTTTTCGGTTCTTCGACTGGCGGCTCAGCCTGGCCGGAACCGCAGCCTGTCTCGGCACGATCATCGCCATCAATCCGCTGGCCGGCGTTGTGGCCGTCGGAGCCCTCTTCGGGTTGTACCGGTATCTGTCCCACACCGTTCAGCAGATTCGTTGGGCCGACAGCACCCGCGGCTTCCACGCGTCGAACCTGCGTACCAATCTGGCCAACTTCAGTATGCAGACCGACACGACCCGCGATTGGCGTCCCTGTACCGTGGCCTTGGCCCCTCGCGACCCGACTCGTCGCCAGAGACTGTGCGAGCTGGTGGAATGGCTTGAGGGTGGGGTTGGCTTCACGACGGTGACCCGGATCGTGGTCGGGAAGGGGCCGATGGCCCGGAAGATCGCCGGGCGCATCGATCTCGAGCTGCAGAAGGAGCTGAGCGACCGGGACGGCACGCTCTACGGCCGGGTGCTGGCCGCCGACACCCTCGACGGTGGGGTGAGTGCCATGCTGCAGGCCCACGGCATGGGTTCCCTGAGGGCCAACATGGTGCTGACCAGTTGGTTCGAGGACGACTGCGACCGGGAGAAGGCGGTCGACCACGGTTCGATGATCCACACCGCGATCCGACATGGATGCAATGTCGGGATCGTGCACACTCCCGATACCGGCTGGTCCCGCCTCTTCCACGCCGCCGGTCAGGGGAGGGGTT
>Ga0224512_10000307_pt1 | contig 52266 bp, 55 predicted proteins | sample SF_May12_sed_USG_4_FD_169103 | JGI IMG/M metagenome (GOLD analysis project Ga0224512, IMG submission 169103) | Sediment microbial communities from San Francisco Bay, California, United States - SF_May12_sed_USGS_13 | ecosystem: Environmental > Aquatic > Marine > Sediment | place: USA...
TCATTTCCGACTCTTTTTTCGTCAGGAATCATCATCGTCACCCGCCTGCATCCCTGTGGTGCGATCAATATAGATGATACTAATTTAGTTGTCTATAAATTAGCATTTACTACTTTGTTCGGATGAATGGCGACGTTCAGCGCCCGGCGTAATCCTGTACCGTTTTCCAGGCCACCTGCTGCAGGTACAGAGCGGTGTCCTTACCCAGCCCGGCGTCGTACAAAAGGCCAACCGGTGACCGGTTGTACAGCGCGGCAAAAAAGGTACAGGCGGCAAGATAGGTGCCGGCCAGCGACGGATGGCGCTTGTCCTCGATGCGAAGCGGAATATCGGGCCGTTCTGCCGTCACCGTCGCGAACGCCAGCCCCACGGGTACCACCTGCGCGTCGAGCTCGCGCCCGATGTCCGTGTAGGCCTTGTCGAGCTGTGCCGTCATTTCCGGTTTGCCGGTATACGCCCAGGTCATGAAGAACACGGGTCGCGTGCCCTGCTTGCGAGCGATGGCCGCATACTTTCGCGCGGCTTTCCTGAAGGGTTCTGCCGTAGTTTCGCTGATCGGCCCGAGGCTATGCCCCTGCATCACCACAACATCCCAGTGTTCTGCCGAAACAACGTTTTTGAAACCGCCGGCGTGCTCGGGCAAATGCCCGCCCGAGATCGTCATGATGCGGGACCTTGAATTCTCGGGTGTGAACAGGCCCGACGCCCAGGTCAGTTTACGAAAATGCTTGTGCAGGCTGTTGTTGTAATAGGTGAAGCTGTTGCCAACGAACAGCACTTTCGCGGGCGGTGTCGCCGCAACAGGCGCCTCCTCCGCAGTGGCGCATGCCGCCAGGCCGAGCCCCGACAACAGGGCGATCAACAAAAAGGGGGCAAAGCCCCCTTTTCGTCTGTCAGGATTCGCCGTGATCAGAATCGCATCCTCAAATCGACGTAGTAGTAGCGGCCGTAGTCCGTATGCGCGTCCGAAAAGAAACCGAAGCGGCCATCGGCGAATGGCGCCCGTTCGTTGGCGATGTTCTTAATGCCCAATCGGAACCGTGTATCGGCACCGGCCAATTCCCTAGTGTAATCGAACGTTGCATCAAACGTCGTCATCGAAGGCACTTTGTATCGTGTGCCATCATCAAGGTCCAGTTCGGTTGAGAAGAAGCTGCCAATCTTGTAGCCAGACACTGAGGCACCAAGATTCTCCTTGCGCCAGGCAAATCGCATCGTATGCTTTTCTTTTTGGTTGCCATCCTCCTGGATGAGATTAGCAAAGCCAATGATCGGCACACTGGCCGGCAAGATGCCTTCTTCCTTCGCGGCAACCAACACTGCAGCATTCCCACCTGCATCCTGCTCGTACTTTGTCAGGTATGATCCATTCCATGTGAAGCTGAATTCGCCGAGCGATGTATCGAAATCGTAGTAAACCCCGATGTCGAACCCTTTCACCGTTCGGGTATCTAGATTCGCGTAGACGTCGAAAATCTGGGTCGCCTGGCCCGCGGGACAGATTCCGGCGGCCTCATAAACAGCGATTGCTTCCGGATCGAGGGTCGAAACGTCCTCTCTGTCGACCGCCGGATTAAAAGTCTGGTTAGCACAGTTGGTGTTGCCATTTTGAATTCTATACAGCAGATCGAGAGACGTGTGATTCTCCTCGCCAAAAAGACCGATCGTCTTTTCTTTTTCGATACTCCATTGATCGTAAGTGATCGTTAAACCGTCGACTGGTGTAAATGCGAAACCTATCGACGTGTTATCGGATTCCTCCGGCACCAGTAAGTCGCTGCCCTCAGCCAGACGTTGCGTGGAATTAGTGCAATCGAGAATATCCTGGTCAGGATCACCTCCTCTCTCGGCAGCATAGAGACAGGCTTGATCAGTTCGGGTGTTTACTCTTGCCACCAGCCCTTCGTTGACCGTCACCAGATTCGGCACGCGGTACGCTTGCGACCAAGAGCCACGAAACAGCAAATCTCCAACAGGTCGCCAGCCAAAGGCAAACTTGCCCACGAGCGCCTCGTCGCTGATGTCATCGAAATCTTCGTAGCGTGCTGCCAGCTGCACATCAAGAGTCTCGAAAACAGGTATCTGCAGTTCACCAAATACCGAAACCACCTGGCGCTTGCCGCTGCTGTCGGATGATGGGCTGGAATTAACCACATCCGATACGAACGGGAAGGTCGTACCATCTTCCGCGACCGCCCTGATCGTGCCATCCAGGCGGGGATCCCGATCATCGACAAACGACTCTTCACGCCACTCGGCACCGGCAAGAACACCGACAGGACCGGCGGGCATTACAAAAATCTCGTTGTTGGAGAAACTGACATCGAAAGTTTTTAACTCGGTCTCGTTGTCACGCCGAACGTCGATCCAGGCCCGTTCGATATTGGAATTTACGCCACCGCTGAACGGGTTGTACGCGGCGGGCGTGGGATCATTCAGCGCTTCCTGCATCAGGATGTTGGACACGCGATTGTGCGTCACGTCTTCCTTGGTCGCTCGCGACCAGGAAAGCGCTGATTCCCAGCTCCATTCGCCCATGTCACCGCGAAACCCTTGCAAGATGCGATAGGTATCGCCATCGTTGTCAATGATGCGCGGCGCTTCGTCGAACCGATAGTTCTCCATATCCCAAGCAACGCCCTCGGCCGGCACGACAGATCCGCATGGCAGACCTTCCTCACCGATCATCGCGGGGGGCAGCCGGTTCGGAGACGTGCAGGGGCCGAGTGGATTGTAGTAGTTCTCCGCAGCAACCACGAAGTCGAATTGGCTCGGAGAACTGCCATGTCGACGAAGATTGGTTTTGGACTGGTACGCCAGGATCTCGGTAAAACTTTCCAGTCCGTTGTTGAATTCGTGATTGATATTGACGAATACGCTGGCGCGCTCCAATTCGGACGCAAGATCCCGGAAGGTGTTCAGGTTGGTTCGATAAATACCGCCGTTGTCGGCGTTGCCGCAGGCATATTCGTTGAGCATGTATTCGCACTGTGGATGCCCGATCGGAAAAACCTGCAGATCGCCGGCGTTATCGACCAGCATTAAGCCGCTGTCATTGAGCCCGTATTCGTTACCTGCACCGCGCATGTCAAACTGGCCATACAGACCATTGGCGCTATTCTGGTCCCTGAATTCACTGTCGTTTTTCCAGGGCGAGTCGTCAGGCAAGAAATCGTTGAGTACTGACGACGCCCATCGCGGATCATCCGTGGCCCTCACGCGGTCGCGCTGATAGTAATTGGCGAATACAGCGACGTTGGTTCTGCCGTCATTGAAGTTCTTACCCCATTCGAGAGTAAGCGTCTGGTCATCCCGCGGTATATTGTCGAAGTCCGTGTAGCGCAGACGAACGCTGAAACCTTCAAAATCGTCCTTCAGGACCGTGTTGACCACGCCGGCTACGGCATCCGCACCATAAATTGCCGAAGCACCATCTCGCAGTATCTCCAATCGCTTGACGCCCCATACGGGAATGGACTGTGAGTTAACCGTGTTGACAGGTACAAAGCTGCCGCCGATCTCCTCGGTCTGGTACGAAGCAGCATTGACCAGGCGACGCCCGTTAAGAAGCACCAGGGTATTACCCGTGCCGAGGTTTCTAAGGTTGAAGGCACCGATATCGCCGCGCGCGGAGTTGACGCCGCCGCTGATGTTCTCGGCTTCGCTGAAGAAGTTTTGCCCGTTCTCGGGAATCAGCTGCATCAGTTCGTCGCCGGAATCAATGCCCAGCAACTCAATCTCTTCAGCATCCAGAACTGTAACCGCGAGTGCGTCGGTTATTTTCGCGCCCTTGATATGCGTACCGGTAACCGTAATCTCTTCGATCTTGTCGTCTTTTTTCTGTGCAAGAGCCGATCCGGGCCCTGCCAGCAATGCGATCGCGAAGATCGTAAACACAGCTCGACGACGCAAAAACCCGTCATTTTGCAATGGAAAAACCATGACTTACCCCCTGGATTCAGTACCTTTGTCTGCTTATTACCGCAGCTATTATTGAAACGCGCCGTGGCCCTAAATCCACCACGTCGATAGGAAAATACGATTTATTTTCCGTCTGGTCCATATAAACTCGCCCATCAGGCCAGCAGCCAGGGCGCCGCAAACAACGATATCAGTGTCACCATGACGATTCCAAGCAGGTTCAGAACGAACCCTGCTCTGACCATTTCCGGGATACTGATCGTGCCGGTCGCGAATACGATGGCATTCGGTGGTGTCGCCACGGGCAGCATGAAAGCACAGCTGGCCGCGATCGTGATCGGCACCGTCAGCACGATCGGCGGGACGCCTGCCTGCAGCGCAATAGCACCTACAACCGGCAACAACGTCGCGGTCGTTGCCAGATTACTCGTGAGTTCGGTCAGAAAAATGACCAGTGTGACGGCGGCTACAACGAGTACTGCCGTGCCTAGTATGTTCAAAGGCGCAAGTCCCTCACCCATCCACAAAGCCAGCCCCGAACTCGATACCGCCGCCGCCAGGCTCAAGCCGCCCCCGAACAGGATCAACACGCCCCAAGGCAGACGGCTCGCGTCATGCCAGGTCATTAACTGCGGCTGAGTTCGATCACCGCTCGGCAGCATGAACAGCAGTACAGCGGCAGTCATCACGATGCCCGAATCGGAAATGCCGGTTAATCCGAACCATTCAGTGATCGGCCGGCGCATCATCCAGCTGAAAATTACGGCGCCAAAAACTATCGCGACACGCTTTTCCGGTGCCGTCATCGGACCCATTTCTTCGCGCATTCTATGCAAATGCTTGTCGACCGCCTCGCTGGCCGGGATATTCACTTTGAATATGACGCGCGTCAGCACAAACCAGGCAATTGGCAACATGATGAGAGTGATCGGTACACCGATCAGCATCCAGCGCGCGAAGCTGATCTGGATGCCGTAGTTTTCAGCCATGAAGCCGACGAGCAGCGCGTTCGGCGGCGTTCCGATGAGTGTTGCAAGGCCACCGATGCTGGCTGAGTAGGCGAGGCCCAGCAGCATTGCCACCTGGAAGTGGTGGCGCTCTTTGGCAGTCAGGCCTCCTGCATTGTCACGTATCACCATTGAAACAGAAAGAACGATTGGCAACAGCATCATGGTCGTGGATGTGTTCGTCATCCACATGCTCAGCAGGGCACAAACAAACATGAAACCGCCGATCAGCCGCCGGCCATCCGTTCCTACGCGATCCAGAATCGCCAGCGCTATGCGCTTGTGCAGATGCCATTTTTCGAGAGTGAGCGCCATTATGAAGCCACCCAGGAACAGGTAGATGATCGGATTCGCGTAAGGCGCGGCTGCATCGCGTATGGGCGCAATGCCGAGCGGTGCAAACGCGACGATCGGCAGGAACGCGGTCACGAAAACCGGGATGGCTTCGGTAGCCCACCAGATCGCCATCCAGAGTCCGACGGCGGCAACCCGCCACGCCTGCGGTGACATCGTCTCCTGCCAATGTTCTGTTGCGAACATCAACGCAAACACCGCCGGGCCGAGTATCCGGCCGACGCGTTGGTAGGTTTCCATGTCCCGATTGACCGATGGTTCGCCCGGTCTGGATGCGGTGATCAACTCGCTTCCCCGTTATTGTTCTTGTCAGTACTTCAACGTGCCGGAACGGGGAATCCGCCAGTTGCCGTCGCGAGATGATCTGAATGCTTACTGCGGTGCAGACCGCAGGATGATGAAATCCTGTTCGTCACGCTCTACCGAGACACCATATTTTTCGCGGAGCTGTGTGAGAAAGTAACTTGAGTCATTCGTCGGGAAGCGGCCGCTGACTCGAAGGCCGTTCAGCACGGGATCGCCTATATAGATACCGGCACCATGGTAGCGACGCATCTCGGCAAGCACGGTTACCAGCGGTATCTCGTCAAAAACGACTTCGCCATTTCGCCACGACAGATCATCCTTGAGCGCATTGTCGGAGATCGTCTTGAACTGTTTACTTTCTCTCGTCAGCTCCAGCCGCTGCCCGGCCCCGAGTAAGGCAATTTCATCGGTAAAGCGCATAAGCAAATCACTGTCGTATTCTGTAAGCACTGTATTCGAATTGGTCGCTGCGACTGACACAAGACCGTCGATCACTGATACTTCGACGAACGATGGATCTGACCGAACCGAGAACCGGGTGCCTACGGCCGAGATGGTCGCAAGATCGGTCCGTACAACAAACGGCCGATCGTCTTCCTTCACATGGAACACGGCTTCGCCTTCGTTCAGCCTGATCTCGCGACGCCTATCGCCGACCTGGACTTTTATCGTCGAGCGCGCGTTGAGCTCTACCTGCGAACCATCCTCGAGGGTTATCGTTTGAATCTCGCCAACCTCGGTTACGTGCAGATCGCTCGGCGTACCGAACAAAAAATGGACGGCGGCACCAACCATGACCAACAGACATGCCACCAGCGCGGACCACTCCGCTCTGCCACTGGCCCGCTCGTCTGCAAATACCTTCGGACTATCGGCCGGTGCCGGGAACGGGATTACATCGGGATGATCAGCGACCTGCTGAATATCGGTCAATGTGTGTAATCGAGCCCAGACTTCCGAGAGCTCCTCAAACGCACTTTGATGCATCCGGTCCCGGCCGAGCCAGCGGACGAACGCAATGCGATCTGCCGGGGTGCATTCACAAGAGTCGAGAAATGCCATCCACGACGCCGCTTCTTCCATGATGTGATCCGGTACGTTTTCACCGATCCAACCGTCATACGACGTCATGACCCGGCCCTCGTTGCAATGCACAAATCCTGCCGCGATTCGACCACGGCGTCCCTGAGCTTACGCATCGCGAGTCGGCTTTTGTGCAGTCCTTTGGCCAGGTGCTTTTCAACCGTGCTTACGGCTATGTCGAGCCGAGTCGCTATTTCTTTCTGGCTCAGGCCTTCAACCATTCGGAGCAGCATCACCTTGCGGCATTTGCGCGGCAACTGATTGATAACCAGCAACAACATACGAAAATCTTCGTTCTTGCCCGCGTGATGTTCGGGAGATCTGCGCTCCAGCTGCAGTTCCTGGTTGACCGTTACGGCGAGCACCGAATTGTCCACAATTCGCTGGTGTCGAAGCCGGCTGATCGCGAGGTTACGCGCCGTTGTGTAGAGCAGTGCTTTGGGGTTGTGCTCGCGACTCTTATTCCTGCGAAGTGCGATGAATACCTTGAGATAGGCCTCTTGAGATACTTCAAGTGCGTCATCGCCCGACCGCAACATTCGCCGCAAATAGCTCGTTAGTTCGCCGCGCGTTTCAGCAACGAACTCATCGAACCAAGCTCGGGACACTCTTAACAATGGCACACCCCCCCCCGCGAGCACTCTGCCATACGACGACTCAGCGGCACAAGCTGAGAGCGTCGTGCGCAGGATTCAGGGCCCTGTTAGAACTGCAACTGAATGTGCGTGGCAAATCTCGCGCTGGTTGCGTCCTCGTTATCGTCGAGCCAGGGGGTCTGCCACTGCACCCAGGCAAGATCGTCGAGTGACACGGTGGCTCCCTCCTTGTCATTACTGATGTCGACGACGTCAATCAGCAATCGCACCGAGTGCGTCGCGACCCTCGGCTGGTTGTAGTCGAGCGAGAAATCAGTCCAGTCTGTGCTTGAACCTTCCCACACGCCAATCTGCCTGATGGGGCCGCCGACCAATGCATCCTCGAGCGAATCCGTCGGGCGACGACGCTGCAGCAGGAAACGAACCCTGACATGTCCGTCTGCCTTGATACGGCCGCTGACGGTCGCAGGATTGGACAAGGAAAAAACACGCTCGAAAACTTTCATACCACTGCGAACGGTTTGCTCGCCTGCCGGCACACGAATTTCCAGGAGATTGTTGTCGCCTGTCTTGAGCGAAGCGTTGCGTGCTTCGATCCAGGTCCGGTCATGCGCGCCATACAGGCGGGCATATTCAAAATCACCGCGACCAAGCAGGTCGAAGCCCAGGCGATACGGCCGATCCTTCGATTTGATTGTCAACGCCCGCAAAGGTGACGCCCCGAGGCTTCCGACGTGCACGGGTGTACTACCCACGGAATCGTCGACAGTGACAGTCGTCGTCGTAAGCGGTTTGCCATCGCATGCGTCGACAACCGCATGAAATCCGCTGGGGTGCATACAAACACTCGAGTCCGACAGCCGTGCCAGCCGAGTCAGCACGGCGTACCGAAACAGTCCCGTCGCCGGTGTCGGCAGGTAGCCGTTGACGTGCAACGGCACGGCTTCGGCGCGATGCAGCGTATCCCCATCCATCCAGACATAGAGCAACATGCCGAGCTGGGTCATATAGTGATATTGATCAAACAGGAAATTGCCGAGCGAGTAAGCGATGAGCCGATCGCGGTATATCTCGAAGCCCTGCAGCACGTGCGGATGGTGGCCGATCGCGATATCCGCGCCGTCGGTAATTGCCTGCCGCAACGTGGTTCGCTCTGATAGCGCCGGTGTTTCCGCGTATTCCAGGCCCGCGTGAAGTTGCAGCACCGATATCGAATCTGCTGGCAGCTCGCCGAGGTCTTCTGCAATGACCGCGCTATTGCCAAGCGCTGCACCGCCTTTCGATGCATTTGCCACCTGGTTCGGCTCGAACGTGCCCGGCCAGCCGACGTAGCTCAGGAAGCGGTGGTCACGCCCGTCGACGTCAACACTCGCCGGCTTGCGGGCCTCCTCTTCATTGACGCCAGCGCCAGAGTAAGCGAGTTCGGTCGCCTGCAATGCTTCTAAAGTCGACTTTACGCCCGCTTCACGGTAGTCGTACAAGTGGTTGTTGCCGAGTGCGACGTAATCGAAGCCTGCCCACTGCAGCAACTCTGCCAGTTCGGCGGGCGAATAAAATGTTACCGACTTGGGCACACGATTCGTAAGCGCTTCGTTCGACAGCTGCGTTTCCATATTCACCGATGCGAAATCCGCGAGCTCGATATACGGCCGCACGTGCGTCAACAGTTTCTTGCCATCATCGAGAACGCTTGCCCGCCGCACCAGCGTCGGCTCGCCGGCGCGCGGCTCAAAATATCGGCGGCTGAGCATTGTGTCACCCGCAAATACCAAGAGGGTGCGCCCTGGTTTTTTCTCAACCAGCTCTATGTCAGGCACAAGCGCCGGACGTCCTGTAACAAAGTCAGATCGGTGCAGAGTGTGCAAAAAAGTGTAATAACCGGGCGCCTCGATACGCAGGCCGACGGTCGTTGGTGCATCCAGTTCAAAAGTGAAATCACCATCGGCACCCGCATCATGCGAGATGTCGCGTAGCGAGACGGTTGCCCCGGTTATGGCAACGCCCGCTTCGTCGATAACACGACCGTGCACGCGCACGGGATCGGCGCTGGCAATACTGGCGAGCGCCAAACTGACAAACGTCCATGTGACCAAAGCACGCTTCATGGGATGCATATTCCTGGCACAAGCTGTGGTTATACTAGCAGCGAAGCGTTAGCCGCAGGTGTCCTCAAGGAAGCTTTATGCACGTCGTCGTAGTCGGCGCGGGGGTTATCGGTGTCACAACCGCGTACTACTTGTCTGAACTCGGATGCCAGGTCACGGTTGTCGAGCGCGCGTCCGGTGTTGCCGATGGGGCAAGCTACGCGAACGCGGGCCAGCTTTCCTACAGCTTTACCGACGCGCTGGCGAAACCACAGTTTGTTGCGCGGGTCCCGGGAATGGTTGCGGGACGCGATCACGCCTATAGCGTCCGACTTTCCCCTGACCTCGTTCCGTGGGGCCTGCGGTTCCTGTCACAGTGCACGAGCCGGCGATCCGAAGAGAATACCGTGGCCGTCTTGCAGACGGCGATGCGATCCGAAATGCTCATGCTTGAATTACGCAAACGCCTGCCGTTTGAGTTCTCGTATCAGTCGGCCGGCAAGCTCGTACTTTTGAGTACGGCAAAAGAGCTGCATGACGCCGAGGCCGCGGTCGCGCTGAAGAAGGCGCACGGCTGCGAAACGCAAATTCTACAAGCGGATGCGGCAATCGATATCGAGCCCACGCTCGCCGACATGACTGAGGCGTTCGTTGCCGCCGTGTACTCGAAGAGTGACTCCGTTGCAGACTCGCATCTATTTACGGTCGGGCTGAAAGAGATGCTCGAAAACTCGGGGCGCGTCAATTTTCGACTCGGCGTCCGGGTAAAACGATTGCGCAAAGCCGGGCAGCGACTCCACGCCATCGAACTGGAGGATGGGGAGCTATCCGCAGACGCGGTCGTTGTTTGTGCCGGCGCGTGGAGTGGGAAGCTGCTCGGAACGGTCGGGATCAATCCGCATATTCAGCCGGTAAGAGGCTACAGCCTGACACTGCCGCAAGGCGACGCTGCTCCAAACGTCAGCATCACGGTCCTCAACAAGAAGATCGTGTTTAGTCGCGTCAATGGCCGGGTCAGAATTGCGGGATTTGCCGACTTCAGGGGATTCAGAACCGATAAAGACGCACAGCGCATCGATACTTTGCTGGCCGTGGCACGCGATTCGGCACCGCGCGCCGCCGATTACGACACCCATGAGCTCAACCGGTGGGGCGGCTTTCGGCCGATGACTCCGAACGGCCGGCCGCGCGTGGGCCCGTCGGGCATCGACGGTCTGTATCTGAATACCGGCCATGGCATGCTTGGCTGGACGCTGGCCTGTGCTTCGGGGTATGACGTCGCTCAATCCGTCGCCGAAAACATCCTGTAGAAGAAGATTGCCCATGCGCAAACTTGTCGCTTACGTCTTTGTCGTCCTGCTCGTTGGCGCTTGTGCGACACCGATACGCTCCTTCGAGGCCGGCACACCCTGCGAAGCATCGTCGTTCACGGTTTTGGACGGCTTCGGCGGGGCGCGGCGCGGCCGCTGCGAGGTGCTTTCCAAAGACCACGTTCAATTGCGGATACTCCCCGAGGACGACGGCTACATCAATCCCAGCCCCTGGTTTTCCTTCAAGCTGATCCCGTCGACACAGACGAATGCCATTGTGTCCCTGCAATACGTCGGCGGACGTCACCGCTACGTTCCGAAAACCAGTTCGGACGGAATCCGCTGGATGCCCATCGACGAAAGCCGCGTCCGAATTTCGGACGACGGCACTCTCGCAACGATTAATGTGCCCCTCGAAACCGACGCCATCTGGATATCCGCACAGGAACTCGTGACACCGGCAATTTACGATAGCTGGAACGCCAGCACTGCAAAAAAGACCGATGCCGAGCTCCGGCTACTGGGTCTGTCATTGGCCGAGCAACCTATCCGCTACCTTGTCAGCAACCCGTCGGCGAAAGACGTGCTGCTGCTGGTCGGCCGCCAGCACCCTCCTGAAGTTTCCGGCGCATTCGCGTTTTTTACATTCACCGAAACCCTGCTGGCTGATACCGAACTCGCAACGCGATTTCGCGAGCGGTTTCAAATCATCGCCATTCCGTTGCTGAACCCTGACGGCGTGCTCGGCGGAAACTGGCGCCATAACCTCGGCAGCACCGACCTGAATCGTGACTGGGGTATCTTCAAACAGCCGGAAACCCGACTCGTAGGCAAGTTGCTGGACCGCCTGGATGCAGAAAGCAGTCGCGTTCGTGTATTTCTTGATTTTCACTCCACCGATCGCAACCTGTTTTATACGCAGGACACATCGGAGCCCACCTGTCCGCCGGACTTTTTTGAAGCCTGGTTTGCCAAAGCGGCACCGAAGCTTGACGATTACCCATTTTCACATGAGGCCAGGCCGGGGAAACGACCGGGCGTCGGCAAAAACTATATGTATCGTCGTTATGGCATTCCCGCTGCAACGTACGAAGTGGGTGACGAGACTGACAGAGAGGCCACTCGCACCGCGGCTGTTGTGTTCGCTGAAGCGCTTATGACGCTGATGCTCGAAACGCTCGCGGAAACCCGCTGATGAGCTATAATCGCCGGCCATCGCCGTACACCTCGTGCGGCCAGACCAGGCAATCAAGCTCCGGAGCAGTAAGTTGAGTCGGGATCAGAAGTTTTTCGATATGTACTCCCTCGTCATTGGCGTTCTCGCCGCGGTCGCGCTGGCGATCCTCGTACTGGCAATGAAAATGTCAGACCTGACGCAGGGCGTTTACACACGTGACGCCGGGGAGTACCAGGCCGCTGTTGCAGAGCGCATTCGCCCCGTAAGCCAGGTATACCTGCCCGGTGAGGAGCACAGCGCGCCGACACCAACGGTCAAAGCCGTGGCGGAGCCCGAGCCGGTCGCAGCGGCATTGACCGGCCCACAGGTCTATAACTCGGCGTGCCTTGCGTGCCATGCCGCCGGCGTTGGCGGGGCCCCGGTCGTCGGTGATGCCGCCGCCTGGACGGCGCGCATCGCCCAGGGTGTCGACGTTCTGAAAAAGCATGCCATCGAGGGTTACACCGGCTCGGCCGGCTACATGCCCGCAAAAGGTGGCCGCACGGATCTCTCGGACGCTGAAATCGGGGACGCCGTCGACTACATGGTCGGTCAATCGCAGTAAGCATCCATTCAGGGGCGCCGATCCAGGCAGCGCATCGACAACGCCTCGGCAACGTGCGATGGCGATATTTTTCTCGCGTCTGCGAGATCAGCAATTGTTCGTGAAACCCGCAGCACGCGTTGGTGTGCCCGTGCCGAGAGCTTGAACTGCTCGGCTGCATTCTCCAGTAGTGCCCAGCATTGATCATCCGCGTCACAATGTTCCGCGAATTGTTCACCGTCGAGCCGTGCGTTGCTCCTGCCTGAGCGTTGCATTTGCACGCGCCAGGCACTTTTTATGCGCGCGGCGACCGTTGCACTGCTTTCACCATCCGCGTTGTCGGATCTCAACACCGTCGTTGCCGGGCGCGTGACTTCGACATGCAAATCGATGCGATCGAGCAGCGGCCCCGAAATCTTGCCACGGTAGCTGGCGACGCGATCGCCGCTGCAGCGACAGTCCGCCTGGCCGTCGCCGAGATAACCGCAGGGACAGGGATTCATCGCCGCGATCAATTGGAACTTCGCCGGGTATTCAGCCTGCCGTGCCGCGCGAGATATCGTTATGACACCGGTCTCCATGGGTTCGCGGAGCACTTCCAGGACATTGCGATTGAATTCAGGCAACTCATCCAGAAACAGCACGCCATTGTGGGCTCGTGACACCTCGCCGGGTCGCGGCCCGGGCCCGCCGCCCACCAGTGCAGGTGCCGAAGCCGTGTGATGCGGCGCCCGAAATGGTCTGCGCCGCCAGTCAGGCAATATGAGGGGCCTGCCTAGTACTGAATCGATCGCCGCGGTCTCCAGCGCTTCGGCTTCACTCATTGCGGGGAGCAGGCCCGGCAGGCGTCGCGCAAGCATGCTTTTGCCCGTGCCGGGTGGGCCGACGAATAGCAGGTTATGGCCGCCGGCCGCCGCAATTTCCAGCGCGCGCTTTGCGTGCTGCTGGCCTTTGACGTCGACCAGGTCATTACCTGCCTGAGCCACTTCGGCCGGCATCGCCCGGTCGAGCGGCATGATCGGTGCTTGCCCGGCGAGGTGCGCAGTAACCTCGAGTAACGACGCGGCCGGATAGACGTCTGCGCCCGAGAGGGACGCTTCGGCACGATTCTCCGTGGGCACCACCACCCCGCGACCCGCTTCGTGCGCTTTCAATACAGCGGGCAACATGCCGGGCACGCAACGCAGCTCGCCGCTTAATGCCAGTTCACCGTAGAACTCGAGATTGACCAGGGCCGACCTGGGAAACTGTCTGCGTGCCGCGAGGATGCCGAGGGCGATCGCAAGATCGTAGCGGCCGCCCGTCTTGCGCATGTCGGCGGGACCGAGGCTGATCGTGATGCGCTGCTGTGGGAACTCAAAGCCCGAGCTCAGCAGCGCGCCGCGCACGCGGTCCTTGCTTTCGCGCACGGCCGTTTCCGCCATGCCGACGATCGTAAACGCCGGCAGTCCGCCCGAGAGAAACACCTCGATAGTCACAGGCGGCGCATCGATACCATATTGCGCACGGCAATGCAGAATGGCAAGACTCACTGCTGCGGCCCTCCGTGGCCATGATCGCTCGAAGAGGCGTGCCTACGCGTCTTTCTTTTCGAACTCCTTGAGCCGGGTCTCAAGCGCTTCCAGCTTCTCTCTTGTCCTCGCGAGCACCGCTTCCTGCACCTCGAACTGCTCGCGAGTGACGAGATCGAGCTTGCTCAAAGATGCACGGAGGACGGAGCGAAAGTTGTTCTCCAGTTCATCGCGCACGGACCGCAATCCCTCTGGCATCGACTCGGCGAGTTTTCTTGCCAGGTTTTCGATGGATTCATCACTCATAGCGGCTTGATACCTGACAGGGACGCAAAACGCCAGCGGCATTCGACCATCGACTCCCGAGTTTGAGACCTTGCTCCCCAAAAAAGGGCAAGTGGATCAAGACAGCGCGCCGAATTGGTGCAGGCCCGGTGGACTGAATTTCTTAATCCATTGATTAACAGGGGTTTTGCTGAAGTTGGCACGGTATCTGCTCTACAGGGGGCGACTTCGGCCGTTATGGCCGTCTTTTAATTTGGGAGCAACAGGAAATGACTATCAGAAAATCCGCGTTCGTCGCGATCACACTTTTATCGAGCGGAATGGCGCAAGCCCAGTGGTCAGCCAATGTCGGCTGGGCGAGCGACTATTACTTCCGCGGCATTTTGCAGTCGCCAACTTCGCCAAGCGGCGGCATTGACTACGAGTCCAACGGCTTTTACGCAGGAACCTGGGCGGCCGACGTCTATGACGGACTCGAGGTCGATGGCTACTTCGGATACGGCGGCGAAGTCGGCGATTTCAGTTACGGAATCGGTTACACGGGCTACTTCTACACCGGTAACTTCGACGAAACTTACCAGGAAATCAATCTGAGTGGCGGCTTCGGCATCGTGACACTCGACGTCGCTATCGGCGAGTATGACGGCGACTTCGATCCGCTCACTCCTGGTGCCCAGGACGCTTACACCTACTACGCGCTGACCGTCGAAAAGAACGGCTTCTACGGCAAGGTTGCCGGATTCGCACAGGACGCAGAAGGCAGCTACTTCGAAGCGGGCTACGGAACGACGGTTGCCGATATAGACCTGGGTCTGTCACTGCTGGTTGCCGACGAAGACCTGAGCATCACTGGCAACACCAATGAATCTCTGATCTTCACCATCGGCAAGTCTTTCGACCTGCAGTAACTGTCACCGGGCGGCCGCCAGGCCGCCCGGATTCACCTAGAGGGGAATCACAAATGAAAATGATCACCGCGATCATCAAGCCATTCAAACTGGATGATGTGCGACAAGCTGTCGCTGACATCGGCATCCAGGGCATCACGGTCACCGAGGTCAAGGGTTTCGGCCGTCAGCGTGGCCACACCGAACTGTATCGAGGTGCCGAATACGTCGTCGACTTCCTGCCCAAAGCAAAAATTGAGCTGGCCGTTGACGACAAGATTCTGGAGCAGGTGATCGAAGCGATCACCAATACAGCACGTACCGGCAAAATCGGAGACGGCAAAATTTTTGTCACCGAACTTGTTCAGGCCATTCGCATTCGTACCGGCGAGACCGGCAGCGAAGCCGTTTAACTGAAACACGGAGGATAATCTCGTGGAAGAAGCAACTCAGATTGCGGCGCAGGTCACCGAACTTTCGTACGCGCTCGATACTTTTTACTTTCTCGTCATGGGCGCGCTGGTCATGTGGATGGCCGCGGGCTTCACGATGCTCGAAGCCGGCCTTGTCCGCGCCAAGAACACGGCCGAGATCCTGACCAAGAACGTTGGTCTCTACTCGATAGCCTGCATCATGTACATGCTTATGGGTTACGCGATCATGTACCCTGGCGATGTTTTCGCAGGTGGCGTATTTGGCGCCTTGAAAAATATTGGCATCCTCGGTTCCAGCGACAACTCCGTTGAAGCGGTCATGGCAGGCGACGCATATTACTCGGGCCTGTCGGACTTTTTCTTCCAGGTCGTGTTTGTCGCGACCGCCATGTCCATCGTTTCCGGTGCCGTTGCCGAGCGCATGAAGCTCTGGTCATTTTTCACATTCGCCGTGATCCTGACGGGCTTCATCTATCCCGTGCAGGGTTTCTGGCACTGGGGAGGCGGTTTCCTCGGCGCAGGTGGCTTCCAGGATTTTGCTGGCTCGGGCGTCGTACACATGACAGGTGCCGCAGCGGCACTGGCTGGAGTGTTGCTCCTTGGAGCACGCAAGGGCAAGTACGGCAAAGGCGGTCAAATCAATGCCATTCCGGGCAGCAACCTGCCTCTGGCGGCGCTCGGTACCCTGATCCTGTGGCTCGGCTGGTTCGGCTTCAATGGCGGCTCGGAACTCAAGGTCTCGGACGTCGGTGAAGCCAACGCGGTTGCGCTGGTGTTCGTTAACACCAACATGGCCGCCGCCGGTGGACTCGTGTTCGCGCTGATATTGTCGCGTTTCTGGTTCGGCAAGGCCGACCTGACCATGGCACTGAACGGCGCGTTGGCTGGGCTCGTGGCGATCACGGCCGCACCGCACACGCCCGCGCCCATTGCCGCCACGCTCATTGGCGCCGTCGGCGGACTGCTGGTTGTTGCGTCCATCGTCACGCTCGACAAGCTGAAGATCGACGATCCCGTCGGTGCCATCTCGGTGCACGGCGTGGTCGGTATTTGGGGTTTGCTCGCGGTTTGTTTCACGAACCCGGATGCCACCTTCAAGTGGCAACTAATAGGCATCGCTTCGATCTTCGCCTGGGTGTTCATTACGAGCTCCATCGTCTGGCTGTTGCTCAAGCTGACTGTCGGCATTCGCGTCTCGGAAGAAGACGAGTACGAAGGCGTCGACATCAGCGAATGCGGCCTCGAGGCTTATCCCGAGTTCACCTCGGCGGAATAGTCCCCCCGGAAACGTCGTCCGGCTTGTCATAAGGAAAGTCGGGCGGCGTTGCCTCCTTACTCGTTCCTGCACAGAAATTCCCCTCTGAAGCAACGAGTTACTGAGCGGGCCGCAAGGCCCGCTTTTTTTGTATTTACCTATATCTTGGACCAAAGCCCATAAATGATTGTGATGACGATCACAACAAGATCGCTACAATAGTGGTTCAATATTTTACTATTCAGTGCCTTATGTCGGGCTCACGAAGCCTGGAAGGACAAATCATGAAAGCTAAGCGGTTTTTGATTGGGTTGGCAGCGATCGCCTTGACGGTAGCCGGTGGCGCATTTGCCGATGGGATCTACAAGTGGACTGATGAAGATGGCAACATTCACTATGAAGATCGACCGTCAGGCGCGAAGACCGAGGTGCGCATGGCGCTTTCCTATAGCCGCACTAACCCGGGTTCCGTGCAACGGCAGAGACAAGGCGTCGCCGACTCTGTAGCCGCCAGGCAGGAAGCCAGGGCCAAGGCGGACGAAGCAGCGAAATCCGCTGAGGAAGAAGCCGCCAAAGCCGCTGATAACCAGAAAAAATGCGAGACCTACCGCGCACGACTCCAGACCTTTGTTCAGTCTCGCCGACTTTATCGCCAGGATGAAAACGGTGAGCGCGTTTATCTCGATGAGACCGAAACGCAAAAAGCGCGTGAAAATGTAGAGGCACTTATCGCGGAGCACTGCGGCTCCTGATAGCCCCGACGACCGGGCGTCGCGCGGCCGCTGGCGCTACAATGCCAGCAACCGTCGAAGGAGCGCCCGTTTGACCGCAGCACCCGAGCCTACTCACGAGGACACGCAGGCCTATCTGCCGGACTTTTGTGCGGCAGGTACATTGTTCATCATCGTACTCGTCGCTGAGCTCGTCGCGATTGTCCTGACGCTGGCGGCTCATGACATAGAGCGGCAGTTTCTCATCGAACTGTCCAAGATCTCTTTTTTCACAATGTGGCTTGCGTTACTCGGTTCGGCCGTCATGTGCCTGCTTCGTAACAGCCTGGAAAAGGCCGGCAAGACACGAGCATTCGTCCTCAGTTTTGTCGTACTCGAACTCGTTTGCCTGGGCTTATCCGAAGGGTCCTGGCAGCTCGTGCGCATTTTCGGGGCATCGACGATTATCAGCGACTCTCACTCGATGTTCTTGTTGCGGACCTTTGCAATCAGCTCAATCGTCATCGCGCTGGCGATGCGCTATCTCTATATTTCGAGTGAATGGCGCCGCAGTATCGTCCTTGAAGCGCAGTCACGCATTAGCGCGTTGCAGGCGCTGATTCGCCCGCACTTTCTGTTCAACAGCATGAATACGATCGCGGCATTGACTCGCAGCAACCCGTCGCAGGCTGAAGAGGCCGTTGAAGACCTGTCCGACCTGTTACGGGCAACGATGGGCAGCCCGAAGGACCGCTCCTCGCTGAAACAGGAGCTCGAGATCGCCGCGATTTACCAGCGCATCGAAAAGCTGCGGCTCGGCGACCGCCTCAACGTTCGTTGGCAGCTCGGCGACCTGCCGATGCGCGCTCGTATTCCGAACCTGACAATTCAGCCTCTGCTGGAGAACGCCATTTACCATGGCATCGAACTGTTGCCCGACGGCGGTGACGTCATCGTCAACGGAAAGCGCGATGGAAAAACCCTGGAAATAAGCATTTCCAACCCGGTTGCAGACGGCAAGGCACGGGACAAGATTGGCAATAAAATGGCGATGTCGAATATTCGCCAGCGCTTCGAGCTGGCCTACGGCAGCCGGGGCTCGGTCGATGTCGATGACAGCAACAATCGCTTTGTGGTTACGCTGCGATTTCCTGCGGATGAGGAACCCAGTTGAAGGTCCTGATCGTCGATGATGAGAAACCTGCCCGCGACCGTCTACGGCAAATTCTGCAAGACGAGGACGACTTCGAAGTCGTGGCCGAAGCCGGGAACGGACATGATGCGGTATCGCTTGCCGCAAAACTCGGACCCGATATCGTGTTGCTCGACATACGCATGCCGGGGCTCGATGGTATAGAGACGGCGCGCCACCTGAACGCGCTCGAACGGCCGCCTGCCGTGGTCTTCGCGACCGCTTATGACGAGTATGCAGTCGACGCATTTGAAGCCCGTGCTATCGGTTACGTCTTGAAACCCATACGGCGCTCCCGACTTGTCGCTGCCCTCGAGCATGCATCGATTCTTGCGGGCAACACGTTGCGGGAAGTCGCATCCGAAGCCCACATGGACACACAGCGTCGCCATGTATGCGCAAGGGTACACGGCGAACTCAAGCTGATCCCGATCGCTGACGTCTGGTGCTTCCTGGCTGATCAGAAATACGTTCGCGTCGAGCACGATAACGGACAGGATCTCCTGGACGATTCGTTGAAATCCCTGGCCGATGAATTCAAGGCACAGTTCGTGCGCATACACCGCTCCGCGTTGGTGGCGGTCGATAGAATCGAAAGAATTGAGAAGACGGCCGACGGCAGCACCCGTGCCGTGCTACGCCACGGCTCGCATGTCGATGACAAAGAGCTGATAATCAGCCGCCGGCATGTTGCCGAAGTCCGTCGGCGTCTGAAAGAATCGTAAGTCCTATGAGAATCCGTATTGCAACGCGCAAGAGCGCCCTCGCTCTATGGCAAGCCAATCACGTGGCGGCCCGGCTGCTCGAACTTCCCGAAGTCGAGGACGTGACGCTTGTGCCGCTATCGACGCGTGGTGACGAGATTCTCGATCGCAGCCTGCAGAAAATTGGCGGCAAGGGCCTGTTTATCAAGGAGCTCGAGGTTGCCATGCAAGAAGGTGCAGCCGACATCGCCGTGCATTCCATGAAAGATGTCCCTGCCGAAATGCCCGCTGGTTTCTGCGTTGCCGCGCTGCTTCGGCGTGCCAACCATGCCGACGCGCTCGTTGCCTCGAACGGCATGCTGTTTCGCGACCTGCCAGAAGGCGCCCTCGTTGGCAGTTCCAGCCTGCGCCGACAGGCGCAGCTGAAAATGATGCGTCCTGACCTGCGGATAGAACCGCTGCGTGGCAATGTGAATACACGCCTGGCGAAACTCGGGAACGGTGACTACGACGCGATCATTCTCGCCGCAGCAGGCCTCGAACGACTGGAACTCGAACGACACATCAGCCAGCAGTTTCTGCCCTCGGAAATGCTGCCGGCGGCCGCACAGGGCGTTGTCGGCATTGAGTGCCTGTCGGACGAAACCGAATTGCGCGCCACGTTGGGCCAGCTGAACCACTCGACCACTGTGCAAACCACGCTTGCCGAACGGGCAATCGCAAAAACACTGCAGGCAAATTGCCAGTCGCCGGTTGCAACGTATGCGATCGTCGATGGTGCGCAACTGAACGTTACCGCACTGGTCGCTCTGCCGGACGGCAGCCGGTCGATCCGCGACTCGGTTACGGGAAGTCCGAAGGACGCCGAACAGCTTGGCGAAGAACTCGCAGCCCGGCTGTTGAACAGCGGCGCCAGAGAGTTACTGGATGCGGCGGGCGCGTCCCATGACTGAAGCGCCGCTGCAGGGTGTTGGCGTTCTGGTAACGCGTCCGCGCACGCAATCCACCGAGCTTGTTGCGGCCATCGAAGAAGCGGGCGGCTCCACTTTTTGTTTTCCGGTCATGGAAATCAGGGCGCTGGACGAAAATGTCGTTTCGGCAAAAGCGGCCGAACTGGGCGAACCGGATATCGTCATTTTCGTGAGTCGTAACGCCGTCGAGTACGGAATGCAATACACGAGCGACGCCAGGATTTGCGTGATTGGACCTGCTACCGCCGCTGCGGTTAAGTCAGCCGGGCACTTCGTCGACATTCAGCCCGCAAGTGGTTTCGACAGCGAGCATCTTCTCGCCGAGCCCGAACTGCAGGATGTTGCCGGAAAACACGTGCGGATCATTCGTGGCAATGACGGGCGCGAGCTATTGGCCGAGGCGCTGACGGCGCGTGGCGCCATCGTCGAATACCTGTCGGTCTACGAGCGTCGCCTGCCCGATGTCAGTCCGCAGACACTCGCGGATATCGAGTCACGCTGGCGAGTTGGCGAAATCACGGTGATCACCGTGATGAGCGTGCAATCACTGCAGAATCTGTATGATTTGTTGCCCCACTGGTGCAGGAGCCAGCTTGAATCCACGCCGCTGGTGACGCCGGCTGCTCGTGTGTTAAAAGAAGCTCTGGACCGATACCCCGCTTCGCGACCCATACTCGCATCGGGACCTCAAGCCGGCGAGATGGTTGCAGCAATCATCGCGCTCCATAAGACCGACCCCGGATTAGCACAATGAGCGACACAGACAAGGACCAGGAACTCGAACCCACCGAAGAGGCGGTTGCACCGGACCCCGACAAGGCAGCAGAGGACGATGCGCCGGCCGTCGAGGCCGAGGAAGAGAAGCAGCCTGCCAAACAGCGTGGCAATGGCGTCGCCTGGCTGGCCGTGCTTGTTTCGCTGATCGCTCTGGCGGCTGTCGGCTACACGGTCTCGAGAGACTGGCTCGCCGCGAAGGACAGCAGCGCGGACGACGCTATTGCGAGCCTCGATACCCGCCTTTCCGCGACACGGGAAAGCCTGTCATCCCTGGACAGCCGGCTTGCCGAGCTGGCTGAGCGAGACAGCGTTGCCGCGGCCGAGACAGATGCCTTGCGCACGGAACTTGATGAACGCGTCAAGGGCCTGAGCTCGCTGCCGGCCAGAATGTCGACGCTGGAAAGCTCGGTGTCCTCTCTTGCAGGCATTTCTAGCGGTACACGCGATACCTGGCTGCTTGCCGAGGCCGAGTACTACATGCAGATCGCGAACGCGCAGCTGCAGCTTGCCAACAATCCACACCTTGCAGCCCTGGCACTCGAAATGGCCGATGAACGTGTCGTACAAATCGGCAACCCGGCTTTAATTGACGTGCGTCGTGCAATTTCTGATGAACTGGCTGCACTTGATGTCATGGAGAAGCCCGACATAGCCGGTGCGACGCTGACACTCGCCAGCCTGGCTCGCGTTGTCGAGTCGCTTCCGCTGGGCAGCTCGAAAACGACCGAAAAGGAAGCACCGCAAGCCGCCGATGAAGAGCAGGGCGGCTTGAGTCGTGCCTGGTCATCTATGAAAAACGCGATGTCGGGTCTGGTCAAGGTGACACCTCCGGACCAGGCAAAACTCGCCTTGCTTTCGCCTGATGCCGAGTATTTCCTGCGCAACAACCTTGCACTGCAGCTGCAGTCCGCACGGCTTGCGCTGCTGCGCGGCGAACAGACCGTATTTCTGCAGACACTCGATGACACGGGTACCCTGATGTCCCAATATTTCGACGTCGAGAGTGCCCAGGTTATCAGCGCACAGGAAACCCTGGCCGAAATCCGGAACAGCATGTTCACAAGCTCGGTCCCGGATATTTCGGAATCCTTGCGCCTGCTGCGGCGATTTCGAACCTTGAGCGAGAGCTCGGAATGAAATTCGGCATCATCGTTGTGCTGGCGCTGTTTGCCAGTGCTTTCGCGGCCCATTTCCTGCTGGCCGATCCCGGCTACGTGATCATCAATTTCCGTGGTTACGTCGTCGAAATGTCGGTGCCCGTGCTGGTGGGTCTCGGCGTTTTGCTGCTGTTCGCCGTTTGGTTCATTCGCAAGATCGTGCTTGCGCCAAGACGGCTTGGCGAAGCCGCCGGCCGCTACCGTTCGGCACGTTCCGGGCAGAAGCTGACTCGCGGCATGATCGCGGTCGCCGAAGGCAACTTCGCGCGCGGCGAGAAAATGCTCGCACGCGCAGCAAGCACCAGCGATTCGCCATTGTTCAACTACCTGCAGGCGGCGCGCGCAGCACATTTGCAGGGCCGCGACGATCGGCGTGATGAATGGTTGCGGCTCGCTTTCCAGGACACGCCCGAGGCCGCCAACGCCGTCCTGCTGACGCAGGCCGAATTTCAGCTCGATCGTGGCCAGAACGAGCAGGCACTCGCGACCCTGCGGCGTCTGGACGAAAACTCCAAGGACCACGCGCATGCACTGGCATTGCTGGGCCGCCTTTACTTCAAGCTTGAAGACTGGCACTCGCTGGCGGAGCTCCTGCCGAGACTCAGGAAGAGCAGCCAGCTGAAACCCGACACGCTCGACAGCTGGACGATTCGCGTCCATAAGGAAATGCTCAATCGCGCTGCCGACAGCGACGCCGTCGCAGAAACCTGGAAAGGCATCTCCCGGGCACACAAGTCCAATGCAGCGCTGCTCGAAGCCTACTACGACGGCCTCATGCGAGCGGGCCAGCACGACCGCGTCGAAAAAGAACTCGCCGCAACGCTCAAGTCGAACTGGCACGGGCCGCTGGTGCGGCTATTCGGGCTGGTTGAAGCGAGCGACACGACAAAACAGCTGAAACGCGCCGAAGTCTGGTTAAAGAAACACGGCGACGATCCCGACTTGTTGCTCGCAGCCGCCCGGCTTTGCCTGCGCAACGAGCTTTGGGGCAAAGCGAGAAGCTACCTCGAGACCGTTATCAGCCTTCGCCCAAGTCCGGAGGCTTACCGGGAGTATGGTGCCCTGCTCAACCAGATGGGCGAAGCCGACGCAGCGGCGGCGGCTTATCGCGACGGACTCGGTATGGTTGCGGCGGGGCCCCTGACCGCCATCCCGCACATGGATGCCGCCGGCAAGCACTGACATGTTCACGCTCGTAACCGGAACCGGCTACACGGGTCGCCGTGTACTCGATTTGCTGCCTGCAGATTCTGTTTTGGGACTCAGTCGGTCTGCAATTGCCACCGACCGATCCGTGACGATCTTCGATCTGGATTCGGCATCAACGCTGCCTGTCACGCTGCCGGCACGCTATGCCGTTATTTATACGGTTCCACCGAAAGGCGACCCTCCGGACAGACGGCTGCAGCGGTTCCTGTCGATGCTCATGCCGACGCCGGCGCGATTCATTTACATCAGTACTACCGGCGTCTACGGCGATTGCGGTGGCAAGACTGTCACCGAAGCCACGCCGCTCAATCCTTCCAACGAGAGAGCCGAACGTCGCGTCGCGGCCGAAGCCTTATTGGCCGAATGGGCGGGAAAAAATCAATGCGAGCTGCTTATTCTGCGAGCGCCTGGCATCTACGGCCCGGGACGTCTTGGCCTCGAGCGCATCCAGGCTCGCCTGCCCGTGCTTTCCGAGGACAGCGCCAACCCGGGCAACCGAATCCACGTCGATGACCTGGCCAGCTGCTGCGTTGCCGCGTTATCTTCCAGCGCGCCGGCGGGCATCTACAACGTCGGCGACAATGACCACCGCAGCTCAACCTGGTTTACGGGCGAAGTGGCCCGACAATCGGGGCTGCCGGCTCCGCCGGAGATCAGCCTTGAGCAGGCCAACAGGGAGTTCTCGGCGCAACGTCTGTCATTCATGACGGAATCGCGCCGCGTGGACACGACGAAAATGCGCAGCGTACTTGGCGTGATGCCACGCTACGCGAATCCCGAAGACGGTATAAACGCGAGCCTGTAGGAGGAATTGGCGTTCCTGCAGGCCGTTAGGGTTGGCTGCGCACGCTGCGCAGCCAGGCCGTCAGCGGCTCCCACTCTTCCCAGTCCGGCCACGCCAGGTACTCGGGCAACTCGAAGATGCCGAGGCCACGCGTATACGCTCGAACGTAATTCTGTGCCTCGCGCAGTGCAGCCACATAAGGTACCCGCATCTTGGTGAGATACTCGTCGAGATCGTCGAAGATAAGCGTGTTGTCACGAACCCGATTGGCAACCGTGGCTATTTTTGCCTGTTTGCGCGCAACCTTGCCGACCGCCTTGAGCTCGTCGATGAATCGGGTCGTCGCCTGCATGTCGATGGTCGACGGCAATACCGGCACGACAATCGTCTCGGCGTGTTTCACGAGGTCGGTCAGCTCAGTGCCGTGCGAACGCGCCGGCGCGTCAATAATGACGAAATCAGCATTCCGCGGAACCCGCCTTAGACCGCCCTTGAAGCCCGCAACGCCGTGGATCTCGGGACGATTTTCAGGACGGCGTTCGAGCCAGTCGAGGCTTGAACGCTGTGGATCGTAATCGGCCAACGCGACATTCGCGCCTTCGTTGGCAAAGTAGGAAGCGATGTTTGTTGCGAGGGTGCTTTTACCGCAGCCACCTTTCGCGTTCATGACCATTATGTGCCGCATGACTCTCCCCAGGGGCAGTGTTGTTAGTTTGGTAAGTGGTTTATGTAAAACTACAGAGGCCGAGATCAAAAGTCCATTCGATCTTTTTACGACTGCTACACTCCCGAAATGCAAGTTGCTTACTTCAAAATGCAAGGCACCGGAAACAAAATCCTTGTTGTCGATCAACGTCAATTGAACCTGCCGCCACCTGCGCCATCGACGGTGCGAAAACTTGGTAATGAAGCAACCGGTCCCGGTTTTGACCAGATGATGTGGGTGAGCCGGCCGAAGAATCCACGGCATGCGGCAGGCTACCGCATTTTCAATTCGGATGGCTCCGAAGTCGAGCAATGCGGCAACGGCGTTCGCTGCGTCGCGAGCATCCTGGCGAGGAATCAACCACAGCCGAATGAGCTGACGCTCGAGAGCCCGGCCGGCCCGGTAACCGCGAGATTCAACGACGGCGGACTTGTGTCAGTCAGTATGGGCACACCGGAATTCGAGCCGGCCCGGATACCTTTTGTTGCGGACGCGTACGCTCCGCAATACAGGCTCGATGTCGACGGTCGCGAACTCGATATCCTGGTGGTCTCGATGGGCAATCCGCACTGCGTTTTGCAGGTGACCGACGTCGCATCATCGCCGGTCGCCGATCTCGGGCCCAAAATAGAGCACCACGAACGTTTTCCTGCGAAAGCCAATGTCGGCTTCATGAAGATCAGAGATCGGGGGAACATCGACCTCCGTGTACACGAACGAGGCGTCGGCGAGACGCTGGCCTGCGGTACCGGAGCCTGTGCCGCTGTCGTTACCGGACAGAAGCTCGGGCTGCTCGACGCCGAAGTCAACGTGCAGCTGCCGGGCGGCCAAGTCGTGGTAAGCTGGCGCGGAGGCACAGAACCTGTCTGGCTCACTGGAAATGCTGAATTGATCTCTGAAGGAACCGTGGATTTATGAGTACGCAAGCCAAACCGGACTACGTCGACGAAGAGCCGTCAGAGCAGGCCGTTCATGACTACCTGGCCACTCATCCCGACTTCTTCGAACAAAACCCCAAGCTGTTGAGCTCGCTCGACCTGCCACACTCCAGCGGCGGCACCATTTCACTCGTGGAACGCCAGGTCTCGGTACTGCGGCAGAAAGACCTGAAGCGCAAGCGCCAGCTCAAAGAGCTGATCGAGGTGGCACACGCCAACGACGTGCTGGCGGCAAAGATCCACGAACTGACCCTGCAGCTGATGGCTGCCGGTGACCTCGAGAAGACTGTCATGGTGCTCGAAGAGGGCATGCGCAGTGGCTTTGGCGCGGACCAGGCCGTGCTCGTTATTTTCGGTGATCCGGAAGCATTCAGCGACATCGATGTCGGGCGTTTCTTCCGCGTCGTCGACAGGAAAGACCCTGCCCTGAAGCCGTTCGAGACCTTTCTTGGCGGCAGTGGTCCGCGCTGCGGACAAATTCGCGACTCGCAGTGTACGTTCCTGTTTCGCGATGATGCCGGGGAAATCGGATCTGCCGCACTGGTGCCAATCGGCGCGGGCGCTGCCATCGGCTTCCTCGCTGTGGGCAGCAACGACAGGGACCGCTTCCATCCCGGCATGAGTATCGACTTCCTCACCCGCCTTGGGGATCTCATCGCGGGCGCTTTGAAGCGTTACTGAGACTCGTGTCGTGAATGATTCCGGCTGGATCGATCGCTTCATCCGGCACCTCGAATTCGAGCGGCGACTTTCTCCGTTGACCTGCAAACACTATCGTCGCGATCTTCAGGCACTCCTCGCATTCTGTGAGAAGTCCGGGATCGACAGCTGGGGCGATCTCGACGACGGACACATACGGGCTTTTTCGGCCGCGAGCTTCCGCAAGGGCCTTAGCGCCAGGAGCATTCAGCGCCGGCTGTCGGCAGCACGCACTTTCTTTCGCTACCTGATGCGGGAAAAGCACGTCAGCAAGAATCCCGTTACGTCGGTCTCTGCCCCGAAAGGCAAGAAGCGTCTTCCCGGCAACCTCGACGCCGACCGCATGGCCCGACTCCTCGATATTCCGGGCGACGGCGCTATCGTCGATCGCGACCGGGCCATACTCGAGCTGCTGTATTCCTCGGGCCTGCGCCTGTCGGAACTGACCGATCTCGACTGCGGTGATGTCGACATGCGCGACAAGACCGTGCGCGTCACGGGCAAGGGCAACAAGGACCGCATCATCCCGGTCGGCAGCCATGCGTTAAGAGCACTTGCCCGGTGGCAGGCCTCACGAGCCGAGATGGCGGACGCCGAAGAGACCGCCTTGTTTGTCAGCAATCGTGGCACCCGTATCAGCACCCGCTCCGTGCAGGCCCGTGTTTCGCACTGGGCCAGGCGTCAGGGTATCGATACGAACGTATATCCCCACCTGTTCCGGCACTCCTTCGCCACCCACCTGCTCGAATCGAGCCACGATCTCAGGGGCGTGCAGGAGCTGCTGGGGCATAGCAACATCGCCACCACGCAGGTTTATACTCACCTTGATTTCCAGCATTTGGCCCAGATATACGACCAAACGCATCCACGCGCGCGTAAAAAAGACTAGTCAATCGCGCTCCAGCAGGAACCACACCATGGAACAATTTCGAGGGACGACCATTGTCTCGGTGCGCCGCAATGGCAAGGTCGCCATCGCCGGCGACGGCCAGGTCAGCATGGGCAATACGATCATGAAGGGCAATGCGCGCAAGGTACGACAACTCGCCGGCGGGCGCGTTATTGCGGGCTTTGCCGGCGGTACGGCTGACGCTTTCACGCTGTTCGAGCTGTTCGAGGCAAAGCTCGAGCAATACGGCAACCTGACCCGCGCCGCCATCGAACTGGCCAAAGACTGGCGCACGGACCGGCGCCTGCGGCGCCTCGAGGCACTGCTCCTGGTCGCCGACACCGAAAGTTCGTTGGTTGTCTCGGGCAACGGCGATGTCATCGAGCCCGAAAACGACCTCATGGCAATCGGCTCCGGCGGGCCTTACGCACAGGCTGCCGCGTTAGCGCTGCTGCGAAACTCGGATCTTGAAGCGCGCGATATCGTCGAGAAAGCGTTGAATATCGCCGGCGAGATCTGCGTTTTCACCAACCAGAACATCATCATCGAAGAGCTGCCATAAATGTCGCAAATGACGCCCAGAGAAATCGTGCAGGAGCTGGACAAGCACATCATCGGCCAGGATGAGGCCAAACGCGCTGTCGCCATCGCGCTCAGAAATCGCTGGCGGCGCGTCCAGGTGGACGAACCGCTCAGAAGCGAAATTACGCCAAAGAACATCCTCATGATCGGCCCGACCGGCGTGGGCAAGACCGAAATTTCGCGGCGTCTCGCGCGCCTCGCGAAAGCGCCTTTCATCAAGGTGGAGGCGACCAAGTTCACCGAGGTCGGCTACGTCGGTCGCGAAGTCGACAGCATTGTTCGTGACCTCATGGACGTGTCGATCAAGATGACTCGCGAAGATGCGATGTCGAAAGTGCGGCATCGCGCCGAAGACTCGGCGGAAGAGCGCATCCTCGACGCGTTGCTGCCGCCACCTTCGCGCAGCGTCGGCTTCACGACAGAGTCCGAGCCGGCTGCAGCGGACAGCGACACCCGCCAGAAATTTCGCAAGATGCTGCGTGAGGGCAAGCTCGACGACAAAGAGATCGAGATCGAGATACAGGCAATGCCGGTTGGCGTGGAAATCATGGCACCGCCCGGCATGGAAGAGATGACGAGCCAGCTACAGGGCATGTTCCAGAACCTCGGCGGTAATCGGCGCAAGACGCGCAAGCTCAAGGTCAGGGAAGCGTTCCGTCTCCTGACCGATGAAGAAGCCGCGAAAATGCTCGATGAAGAAGAACTCAAGACACGGGCAGTCGAAGCCGCGGAACAGCATGGCATCGTGTTTCTCGATGAGATCGACAAAGTCGCACGACAGTCCGGCACGCAGGGCGCGGACGTCTCGCGCGAAGGTGTGCAAAGGGACCTGCTGCCGCTTGTCGAAGGCTCGACGGTCAACACCAAGTACGGCATGGTGAAAACCGACCACATCCTGTTTATCGCTTCAGGCGCTTTCACCGTGTCGAAGCCCTCGGACCTGATTCCTGAGCTGCAAGGCCGATTTCCTATTCGCGTTGAACTGAAATCGCTGACCACGAACGACTTCGTGCGGATCCTGACGGAGCCGGATGCATCGCTGACTTTGCAATACAGCGCGTTGCTCGGAACCGAGGAAGTATCTCTCAAGTTTGACGAGGGTGGCGTCCGGCGCGTTGCAGAAGTTGCTTTTCAGGTCAACGAGAACACTGAAAACATCGGTGCACGACGCCTGCACACGGTCATGGAGCGCTTGCTCGAAACCGTGTCATTCGATGCCTCGGACAAGAGCGGCACAGAGCTCACGGTGGATGCCGACTATGTCGACGAGCACCTGTCCGAGCTGTCACAGGACGAGGACCTGAGCCGTTACATTTTGTAGGGCGGAAGGGTATCCTCGCGACTCGCGCCAATAACGACGAATAACAAAAAAAGCCATGGCCAAGCCGCAGCAACCCGACGATACGACGCACTTCGGATACCAGTCTGTTCCGGCAGACGAGAAAGCCGACCGGGTCCGTGATGTGTTCGATTCGGTTGCCAGCCGTTACGACATCATGAACGACCTGATGTCGGCCGGGTTGCACCGGCTCTGGAAGCGATACACGGTAGACCAGGCCGCGCTCAGGCCAGGTAATACCGTGCTCGATCTCGCTGGCGGCACGGGCGACCTGGCGCGTGCATTTTCGGGCAAAGTCGGCAAAAACGGCCACGTCGTTCTGGCCGACATCAACGCCGCCATGCTGCGCCAGGGCCGTGCCCGCCTCGTCGACGCCGGCATCGCGGGCAACCTCTCGATTGCCCAGGTCGACGCAGAGAACCTGCCGTTTGCCGATCGCACGTTCGACTGCATCAGTATCGCTTTCGGTCTCAGAAACGTTACCGACAAGATGGCTGCATTGCGCTCGATGTACCGGACGCTAAAACCGGGCGGCAAAGCCATGATCCTGGAATTTTCCGAACCCAACAAAGCCATCAAGCCCGCCTACGACCTTTATTCGTTCAAGGTGCTGCCGGTACTCGGCCAGCTCATTGCCAGGGACGCGGACAGTTACCAGTACCTCGCCGAATCCATCCGCATGCATCCTGACCAGGAAACGCTTAAAGGGATGATGGAAGATGTGGGTTTCGAGCGCTGCCGTTACGACAACCTTGCTGCCGGCATCGTCGCGTTGCACATCGGCTACCGGATCTGATTCGCGATGAACCCGCTTGAAACCGCACTGCTGCCGGTCGCCAATGTTTTGAACCGCAACATTCGTGCAACGACTCCGGCACGCGAACTCTGCGAGAAGCTGGCGGGCACGGTCATCGCCGTTCGCGTCCGCGACACGGCGCTCGCGACCTGGTTCATCGTGCACAAAGAGCACCTCGAGATAGTTACAGACACTGACCTGGAACCCGACATCCTGATTTGTGGCTCGCTGTTTGCGCTGGCCCGTATGGCTGGCGTCCCGGGTGCCAGCACAATTCGTGACGGATCGCTCGAATTTACGGGCGACCCGGTACTGGCCCAGGAATTCCAGCAGCTCCTGACCTATGCCAGGCCCGATATCGAAGAAGAACTGTCGGGCTTCGTCGGCGACGTCGCCGCACACCGTATCGGCGAAATCGCCCGGGGCGTCGGCAACTGGAGTCGCGAAGCACGCTCTACGATGGGCGCAAATATTCGCGAGTATCTGCAGGAGGAAAGTCGCGATCTGCCGAGCCGCTACGAGGTGGATCGTTTCGCGGCCAATGTCAACGCATTGCGGGACGATGTTGATCGCCTCGAAGCGCGCATGAACCACCTGGAGTACGACTGATGGCGCGCGCACGCACCATTATTCGCATGCTCTCGATACAGCGCGTGCTCGTAAAGTACAGCCTCGACGACATCATCAAGGAAACCCACCTGTTGCGGCCGCTGCGTTTCCTGTTTTACCTGGCGCCGCGGCGTCGTGATCGCTCTGCGCCCATCGGCGAACGCATTCGGCTGGCGCTCGAGGAACTCGGCCCGATTTTCGTCAAGTTCGGCCAGGCTATTTCCACGCGCCGGGACCTGCTGCCACCCGACATCGCCGACGAACTCGCCAAGCTCCAGGACGCCGTGCCGCCGTTCCCGGCAGAACAGGCCATTGCCATATTGAACGAGGCGTACGAGCGGAACGTCGACGACGTCTTCGACCGTTTCGATGTCGAACCGCTGGCGGCGGCCTCGATTGCCCAGGTGCACACGGCGAAACTGCATAACGGCGGCGAGGTCATCGTCAAGGTATTGCGGCCCGGCGTACAGGAGCAGATCGAACGGGATCTCGAGGTACTGCGAATGCTCGCCGGCCTTGCCGACCGTTACTGGGAACACGGCAAGCGCCTGAAACCCCTCGAGGTCGTCAACGAATACGAGCACACGATCCTCGACGAGCTCGACCTGATGCGTGAAGCCGCGAACTCGGCGCAGCTGAAGCGCAACTTCGAGGGTTCCAACATGCTCTATGTTCCGGACGTCTACTGGGACTACTGCCGTCCCGAAGTCCTGGTACAGGAACGCATTTACGGCACGCCGGTAAGCGACATGGATGCACTGCGCGCGGCAGGCACCAACATCCAGGTGCTCGCCGAAAACGGCGTGGAGATTTTTTTCACGCAGGTCTTCCGCCACAACTTCTTCCATGCCGATATGCATCCCGGCAATATCTTTGTCATTACGACCGATCCGGAGCGGCCCAAGTACGCGGCCGTGGACTTCGGCATCGTCGGAACCCTGAGCCCCGAAGACCAGCGCTATCTGGCCGAGAATTTTCTCGCGTTCTTCGACCGTGACTATCATCGAATCGCCAAGCTGCACCTGGACTCCGGTTGGGTGCCCGCAGGCACTCGCGTCGACCAGTTGGAAACCGCCGTAAGAACCGTGTGCGAACCGATCTTCAACAAACCGCTCGCCGAGATTTCGTTCGCACAGGTATTGATGCGCCTGTTCCGCGTGGCACAGCGCTTCAATGTCGAGGTGCAGCCACAGCTGATCCTGCTGCACAAGACGCTGTTCAACATCGAAGGCCTGGGTCGCGAAATGTATCCGCAGCTCGATCTCTGGAAAACCGCGCACCCGGTGCTCAAGCAATGGATGAACGAGCAGGTCGGCGGGCGAGCTTTATTGAAGGACGTTCGCGACAACCTGCCGCAGCTCAGGGACGCGATGCGCGAGCTGCCTGCCATCCTGCGCCAGCTCGGCGAGCAGGCGTCTCAGGGCAATATTCGCCTCAAGCTGCAGTCGCCGGAACTCGGCGAGATTCAGAAACAACTCGGGGAACAGCGGCGCCAGCGTTACTGGCTTGCCGTGGCGGCAACGGCTGCCATCGCGGGAACCCTCGTGCTTACCTTAAGCACCTTGCCGTGGCTGGGCTGGTCGCTGCTGGCAGCCGCGGCGCTCACCGGTTTCGTCGCGCGACCGTGAAACCATTTCTCGGCTCAAAAAACCCTGAAAAACGATAAGTAATCACCGAAATAACGACCCTTTCCGATAAGTGTAATCCACCGCCCTTTTTCAGGCCGAAACTGACAAATGTCAGTGTCGCTTTTCGCCGTCAATCGTAAGCTTCTGTTTAATGCCGGTGGTCTGTCCAGTAGATTTTCAACATCCCCCGGTCTCTTGAAAAACCCAAGAAGAATTTAGGAGTAATGCCATGAGACAGTTCAACGTTTTGTTCAGGTGGGGTTGGACATTCCTGGTAGTTGTTACCCTCGGCCTCGCCGGTTGTGACGGCGACGACGGCGCAGCCGGAGCGGCAGGCGCCGCCGGGCAGCCCGGAGCCGACGGACTCGCTTGCTGGGATCTCAACGGTAACGGGGTCGGAGACCTTCCGGACGAGGATCTCGATGGCGACGGTGTTGTCGACGCCTTCGACTGCAACGCAAACGCCGCGACCGAGCGGGCCGCCATCAATGCGGCCGTCGATGCAGCCAAACCGGAATCCTGCGCCACCTGTCACGGCGACGTCGGTGTGGAGGAACACCAGTCAGTTTATGACAAGTACGTGGATGCAAGCACGCTTGCATTGACGATCAACAGCGTCACGAGTCTTCTCGTTGCTGGTCCTCCCGACACATATACCGTAACGGTGAACTTCAGTATTGCGAAGAATGGCTTGGCGTTCACCGATTTTAACGCGCTGGAGGAGAGGCGGTTCCTCGCGAACATCTATGATAGCGCGGCCAACCAGTACCTGAACGGACTGGTTACGCTGAACGAGGATGATCCCGACACGGGGATCGCTCTTAACGTCGTTATGGTCGCAGATGGCGACTATGTATTGACGAAAGCGGGCCTGACCTTTGATCCGACGGCAAACGGGCAGGTCTATGGCTATATCGCACAGGGCGTGCTGGTCCAACACGTTGGCGGAACAGGCGCCGAGTTTGCGGTCGATGCTCACGTTCACCTTTACGATGACGTGGCGAACGCGGCATTGGCCTTTGGCGATGCCTCCAGCGCTGGTGCGAACCCCTATGAATCTGCGGCCAATGTTTCCGGCTGCCAGAAGTGCCACGGCACGCCTTACCTGAAGCATGGCTTCCGTAACCCGATAGTGGCTGGTTTGCCCGACTTTGCATCGTGCAAGACGTGCCACAACGACGATGGTTTTGGCTTCACTCAGGCATGGCAGTATATGGTCGACGAACCGTTTAACTGGGCGACTGGTGTAGCGTCGACGGCAGACTACGCCTATCGGCGCACGCTCATGAATGACGTGCACATGGCGCACGCCATGGAATTCCCGTATCCGCAGTCGATGTCGAACTGCAACACATGCCACGAAAACAAGCTGGCGCAGATCCTGGACAACAGCAATTTCAGGCTCGAGGTCTGCAAGAGCTGTCACGCCATACAGGGCATCGATGCCTGGCCGAAGACGTTTAATCCGGACGGTAGCGAAATCCTGAGTCGCGGCAATTCGGTCGGAGAAAAGTACGCCCAGGGTAACAGGGCGCCGCCGTTTGAATTCCTCTGGACGCATAACACAGCGCAAAACTATGTTGTCCTCCACCAACAGGTGCTTGCAAGTGCGGATCAGGATTGCACGGTTTGCCACGAGGCAAACGGCATCGCCCCGATGTTGAGCGAGTTGCACACGGGCTACAACGCTTCGATCTACGACGCGAACGGAGTCAAGTATGCGACTCAATATACCGTTCAGATCGATCTCGTAACCTGGGACGCCGTTGCCGGCACGCTGAAGATCGATTACAGCGCGAACGATCCGGCCATCGTGCCCGAGGTGCTCGTGTCCTTCTACGGCTGGGACAGCAAGAACTTCATCATCCCGTCTCATGCCCGGGATGGCTCTCTTGGCGCTTGCAGCGATACTAGGGGATGCAGGTTCGAATTCGAATCGGATCCGGCGGACACCAATCCGTTGTTCTCGGACTTCGCAGAGGTCACGCCTGGAGTCTGGACCGTGACCGCAAACCTCGCGGCGTTTGTACCGGCCGAAACCAAAGACATCCTGACCCTGATCAGCGACGGCGTCATCAAGAACGCCGAAATTTCGATAACGCCAACGCTGAACCTCGCCGGCAAGGCTGTCGTTCTCAAGGCCGTAGGCCGGACCGTTAGCCTGCAAGACGGTTTGGAAGTCGTCGACTACTTCAAGGGTGCCGACTCGACCGTCGATATCACGAAGTGCAACGCCTGCCACGACGCCTTGGCCAGCAGCTTCCACGACGGCACCGGCAGGGGCGGTGACGGTGTCGAGGTCTGCAAGAACTGCCACAACCCGACTTTCACGGGCGGTCACATCGAGATGGCATCACGCTCCATCGACAACTACGTGCACGCAATCCATACGTTCCAGGATTTCGATGTGGACGATACGTTTAACGATACGGTTGGCGGTGTAACTGTTCCAGGCTTCGATCCCGTGCTCGCGAAGCGCTATGACCAGCACACCAAGCACGTATTCCCGAACTTCACGATCAGGAACTGTGAAGCCTGCCACCGAGCCGGCAAGTACAACGTGCCGGATCAGTCCCAGTCGATGCCTGGCGTCGCCTCGTCGTCCTCTGACGTGCTGACCTGGTATCAGCTCGTCGACGGTCTGGCCGTTGAAGATACCGGCGGCAGGAACATTGGAACGGTGAAAGAGCTTGTGATGGGTCCCGCTGCCAGGGCCTGCGGCGGTTGCCACCGGGCTCGCCTGATCAGGGATGATGCGGCCGGGGACCTCGCTTCGTTCAACGAACATACCAAAGCGGGCGGCACCCTTGTCGAGAATGATTCCGATGATGAGGTACTCTTCAAAGTCATCGACAAGATCATGGGCCTGTTCGAATAACGCATTAAGCGCCACCAAGGGGCACCCGCTTTTGGGTGCCCCTTTTTTTGTGCCGCTTTTACGTGTCGGCGTTCAGAAGGAAACCGATCTCGCGACCCGTTTCGGAGATCGCGAAGATCCGGTAGCCGAGCGTTCTCAGGTGTTCGATGCTGGCCGCCGTGCGTTGTTTGCCGATGCCGGGAAAGCGGTGATGAAACTCCACCAACAACTGCGTCGGCAGTTTGTCCTCTTTGTGTAAGCCGTCAAGGATCTCGTACTCCGCGCCTTCGACATCGATTTTCAAAATGTCGACGTGCTGGTGGCCGAGCTTTTCCATCATCGAGCGAATCGTATAGGCAGGGGCGTCGATGAAATCGGCTCCGTCGCCGGCATCACCCTCGGCCGTCCACATGACTTTCGATTTTCGGCCGCGTTTGCTGACGCGCCGAAACAACCGCAGGCTGCCGTCATCGCCAGCTGCCGCCCAGGGATGGAACACAAAATTGGCTGGCAATTCCAGGGATGCAATCCACTCTTCCGAATAGGGTGTCGGGTCGAACGCATGCACGGTCAGGCCAAAGTGATGGATCAGGTCCATGTCGAAGTCGATCGAGTCGCCGACCCCGAGCGAATAAACGACCGAATCGGATCCGAGCAGCTCGGGTATGTATATCCAGCCACCCGTTTCGAGCACCTCGCGCTCCGTCTCCTTCTTTAACCACAGTTCCTTGCCACTGATGCGTTTTATGAAACGCTTGACCGGCCAGAACCACGGCTGGCGCTTCATCCATCCGGATGTTCTCACGGTGTCTCCAGGTCCAATTACAAAAAGACTCAGTCGGCGTTACTATGCCACACAAGGGTGCGGCAGCGGCCGACAGACAAGTGGATAATGAAGCCCATGTTGAGAGGCCTTGCAAGATTGATACTGCGCGTCGGCGGCTGGACGGCCGTGGGCGAGATGCCGGATGTGCCGAAAGCGGTCATCATCGCTGCACCGCACACGTCCAACTGGGACGGCTTCTGGGCGCTCGTTTACAAGGTAGCCATCGGCGGCGACATACATTTTTTTGCAAAACATTCTTTGTTCTGGTTTCCGCTGAGTACGTTGCTCAGGGCACTCGGGGCCATCGAGCTCGATCGCGAGCGTGCGGGCTCTGCGGTGCGCCAGGCCATCGACATGTTCAACGAACAAGACAGTCTTTTCTTCGGCCTTTCGCCCGAGGGTACGCGCAGCAAAAAACGCGGCTGGAAATCCGGTTTTTATCGAATCGCCGAGGGTGCGAACGTTCCAATTTACCTGGGCTTTTTCGACTACAAGCACAAGCGCCTCGGCATCGGGCAACGATTTGACCTGACGGGAGACCAGGACGCCGATCTCCGGTTCCTGCAGGAGTATTACGCCGGTTTCGAAGGTCGCTGGCCGGAGAAAACAACCCCGGTCGTGTTTATCGACAAATCATGATTGCAGGGACCGAGACACGCCGGCACCGCTCGATCCGCAGCTTCGTACGTCGCGCCGGCAGACTGACGCCGTCGCAACAACGCGCCCTCGAGGAGTTGTGGCCGGCCTACGGCGTCGACTTCAGTCCCGACGTGCTTGTCTTCGATACTCTCTTTGGCCGCAATGCACCCGTCGTCCTCGAAATCGGTTTCGGCAACGGTGACTCGCTCGTGCAGCAGGCGCTGGATAACTTAAGTGTGAATTTCTTAGGGATAGAAGTGCACGAACCCGGTGTCGGACACTGCCTCCTGAAAGCACACGATGCAGGCCTCTCCAACCTCAAGCTCATCAAGCACGACGCGATCGATGTTCTGACGCACCAGGTGCCGTCGGAGTCCTTGCAACGCATCAACATCTACTTCCCGGACCCGTGGCCAAAGAAACGGCACCACAAGCGCCGCATGATCCAGCCGACCTTTCTGGACCTGATCCACAGCCGCCTCAAAGCGGATGGCACCCTGCATATCGCAACGGACTGGGCGAATTACGCCGAGCATATCGACGACGTGCTTGGGCAGTCGGCTCTCTTTCGCTGCGATGAGCGTCGCGAACACGACGGAGACGAGCCATTGGATCGCCCGGGAACCAAGTTCGAGCAACGAGGCTTGCGCAAAGGCCATCGAATATGGGACTGGCGCTTCATCCGGGTCAGTAATAACCACTAGTTGCTTGCGCTTCCCAGCTGATACTCTATAACTACTAGTAGAACGTTTTTTTTCGATTGAGGATTCTGCCAAATGGCCCTGCATGATCCCGTCATCGGTCGCTGGTTCAAGAAACCAGGCGAGATCGTGTTCGAAGTCGTCGCAATCGATGAAGACGCCGCCACCGTGGAAATACAGCTATTCGACGGCACGATCGATGAAATCGACATCGAAACCTGGCCCAAACTCATGTTGATCGAAGTTGCCGCGCCCGAGGACTGGTCGGGGTCGGTGGATATGGATCCGGAAGATTTCGACGGCAAGAACGCAAACGAAAATCCCAACGGTTACCAGGATCCGCTCGACTTCCTCGATAAGATCTGACAACACCCACCCACCACTCAACATACACACTTGACGGGCGCCGCTTGGGGAGTTCCTCTCGCTTAACCTCGCTCGGCGTCCTGCCTCGCTCGCATCGGGCTCCGCTTGCTTTGGCGTCCATGCGTCGCTGCGCTTCGCACGACGCTCGAGAAACTCCCCAAGCGGCGCCCTCACGTGTCCATGCAGCGGCGGCGAGCGCGGGGGTGTTTCACAAAGCGAGTTTGCGGAGCAGCTGTCCGAGCGACTGAGACACCCCGGCGATCGGCGCCGCGGTAAGAATGTCGGATAGTGCGTGTTGGGTGGCAGGTGGATTACATGCTGGTCGGGCCAGTGACGTAGATGACGCCGTCGCGGATTGACAACTCGACTTGCCGCAACGACCCTCCGGTTCCCGGCCCCGCAAAACATCGCCCCGTCTCGATCTCGTAGGTCGCGCCGTGCGATGCGCAGATGATTGCCGATTTATCCTTGGTCAGGAACTTGTCGGGCGACCAGTTCAACGGGTGCCCGACATGCGCGCAGAAATTCTGATAGGCATAAACCGCGTCGCCCCGTCGCACGACAAAACCTCGAAAGGGCCAGTCACCCTCGCCAATTTCAAACTCGCGGCATCCCGGATCATCGAGCTCGTCCATAAGGCCGACGGCTATTTCCTGTTCCCTCACACTGCATCCTCGTTCCATGGCGCTACTTTGAACAACAACAACATTCCCGGAACGGCGAGCACGGTGCACAGCACGAAGAAGTTTGTCCAGCCCACTTGCTCGACTATTACGCCGGTAATGGCATTGGCGAACACCCTTGGCACGGATGCGAGTGCCGTAAACAGCGCGAGCTGCGTTGCCGCGAATGCCGGATTGGTCGTGCGTGCCATGAAGGCTATCAGTGCCGCCGAACCCAGGCCGACACCGAGGTACTCGAACGCGACAACAACACCAAGCATCAAGGGATTGGCGCCGATTTTGGACAGCAAAGCAAAACCGAGAATGCTGACGATCTGTACGACGCCAAACAGCCACAGCGCACGGTTGATCGGCAGCTTTACCATGACCAAACCGCCCACCATGCCGCCGACGATTGCCGCGATCAGTCCCGCTGTCTTCGCAATCGCGCCAATCTGGGTCAATGTGAAGCCGACATCGATAAAAAACGGTGATTGCAGCGCCGTCGCCATGTTGTCGCCGAGCTTGTAGAGAAACAGGAACGCGAGCACGAGCAACGCCGGCGCGAGACCAGACCGGCCGATAAATTCCCGAAACGGTTCGATGACGGCGTCGCGCATCGTTCTTGGCGGCGTGGGGTCGGTAATGGCTTCCTTGATGACCAGGGTCATCACAATGCCCACGAACATGAACAGCGCAATAATGATAAACACGATGTGCCAGTCGAAATGGTCCGCGAGAATAAAGCCCAGGGCACCCGGCACGAGACCGGACAGTCGATACGCCTGAACGTGAATCGAGTTACCGAGACCGAGTTCGACATCGGGCAACAGCTCACGTCGGTAGGCGTCCAGCACGATGTCCTGGCTCGCGCTGAAAAACGCAACCGCAACGGACAGGTACGCAACGGTCCAAAGGGACAGGTCGGGTTTGATGAAGCCCATCACAGCCATTGACAGCAGCAGTGCGACTTGCGTCACGAGCATCCAGCCCCGACGGTGACCCAGGAACGGTAACGTAAAACGGTCCATGACCGGCGACCACAGGAACTTCCATGTATAGGGGAATTGAACCAGCGCGAAGAACCCGATTTCGGCGAGTCCGACGCCTTCGACTCGCAGCCAGCCGGGAACGAGTTGGAACAAGACATACAGAGGCAGTCCGGAGGTAAACCCGGTGAATACGCAGATCAGCATGCGCCGGTTCAGGATGGCTTCCCTGAAAGTCTCCCGGCGCTTGCGTTGTTCTGCGGTATCAGTCTCCATGGACCCAATCGTAATCCATGATCAGCGGCGCGTGATCCGAGAAGCGCTGTTCTTTGTAGATATCGGTCCTCAGCACCTTGTCTTTCAACCCCGGCGTAACGACCTGGTAATCGATACGCCACCCGACATTCTTGTCCCACGCGCGGCCACGGTTCGACCACCACGTGTATTGATCGGGCTCCTGTTCAATGGTGCGAAACGCATCGGCGTATCGATGTTCGCCGAACACCTTGTCCATCCAGGCGCGCTCTTCGGGCAGGAACCCGGAGTTCTTTCGGTTGGCGCGCCAGTTCTTGAGGTCGATCTCCTTGTGCGCGATGTTCCAGTCCCCGCAGATCACATATTCGGAGCGGCGTCGCCGCAGCTTCCGAAGGTGCTCGGTAAATGTATCCATACAGCGATACTTGGCCTCCTGCCGTTCCTCGCTCGATGAGCCGGACGGCAAATACAGCGACACCACGTTGATGCCTTCAAGCTGTACCTCGAGGTAGCGACCTTCAGCATCGAATTCCGGGTCGCCGTAGCCACGAACAACTTTCTTCGGCTTGTGCCGGCTGTAAACGGCCGTGCCACTGTAGCCTTTCTTCACCGCATCTTCGTAATAGCAGTGGTAGCCCTCGGGCGAAAAAATATCATCCGTCAATTGATGAACCTGCGCCTTGGTTTCCTGGATACAAATTACGTCGGCATTCTGTGCTGCCATCCAGTCGAAAAAACCCTTGCGGGCGGCCGCCCGAATGCCGTTGGCATTCAAGCTGATAACGCGAAACAAAATCGATCTCCTGTGTCATACTTCGGTGGGTCGCGGCCATGATACAGAAGACCAATCGAATGCGTGGGTACAAGCGGGAATTCATCGAACTGGCGCTGGAACTGGGGGTATTGCGTTTTGGTGAATTTACACTGAAGTCGGGCCGCGTCAGCCCCTATTTCTTCAACGCCGGACTTTTCAATACCGGTTACGCGGCAGCAAAACTCGGTCGCTTCTACGCATCGGCGATTGCCGAATCCCGCGTCCGTTTCGACATGATTTTCGGGCCCGCTTACAAGGGCATCCCGCTGGCTGCGCTCGCCGCCGCGTCGCTCGCCGAACACCACGATATCGACGTGCCCTACTCATTCAATCGTAAAGAGGCCAAGGCACATGGTGAAGGCGGCAGCATCGTTGGCGCCCCGTTGTCAGGTGACGTATTGATTGTCGACGACGTAATCACCGCAGGCACCGCTGTGCGGGAGGCTTACCAGATTATCTCGTCTGCCGGCGCCCAGATAGCCGGGCTCGTCATTTCGCTCGACCGCCAGGAACGCGGTCAGGGGCCTTTTTCGGCCGTTCAGGAATTGAAACAATCGCTCGGAATTCCGGTCATAAGCATTGTCCAACTCGATGATCTGATCAATATTCTGGAAGAATCAAGCGAATATGAGCAGCACCTCGAGCCGGTCCTGAGCTATCGTAAGCAATACGGGGTAGTTTCCTAAGTAGTTGAAAAACATGCCTGATCCGACGGTTTACAAAGGGAGATCAGCGTATTAAGGTGCAATAACGAGAACCAGTCCCGGTCTTGGGTCTTTTTTTGCTGGCATATTTGGAATAATGCGGAAACTGAATCTTACATTTGTGCTGTTGCTGTTGGCGCCGCTCGCGAGTCTCGCGCAGCAGCCGGCCAAGGTCTACAAGTGGGTGGACGAAAACGGCACCTTGCACTACGGCGACAGCATTCCTGCCAAGTACGCCGAGCTTCCGAAAGAGGTTCTAAATGATCACGGCGTGACGGTCGAAAATCTCGAAGGCAAGAAAACGCCTGAACAGATCGAAGCTGAGCGCCTCGAGCAGAAACGCGTAACCGCCATCGAGTTACAACGCCGCGCTGACCAGGCCCTGCTCGCAACCTATCTCTCGGTTGACGAGATTCTCATGCACCGGGATCGCCGCGTAGAACTTTTCCAGGCGCAGTCGCGTGTCACCGAACTCTATCTCAGGAACCTGGAACGTCGGATGGAGAAACTGAGAAACGAGGCATCACATTTTCAGCCGTATAGCCTGGATTCAGACGCGCCGATGATTCCTCGCGAGCTCGCCGAAGACATTCGCTTGACTAAAGATATCGTCGCACGGCACGAACGCAATCTGCAGAAGTTCCAGGCGGACGAACAGCAGATCATCGCACGCTTTGACGGCGATATTTCGCGCTTCAAAACCCTCAAGGGCATCGACTGACGCCGAGACGCCCTGTCACGCCGTGCCCGAATGACCGAATCCGCCTGAACCTCGGTCGCTTTCGTCGAATTCTTTCACGACCCTGAACTCGACCTGCTCCACCGGGACGAATACCATCTGCGCTATGCGCTCCGCCGGCCGCACATCATAGCTGCCCGATCCCCGATTCCAGCAGGATATAAACACCTGTCCCTGGTAGTCGGAATCGATGAGTCCGGTCAGGTTGCCCAGCACTATTCCATGTTTGTGCCCCAATCCTGAACGGGGCAGCAATACGGCTGCCAGCGACGGATCGGCGACGTGAATAGCGATGCCGGTCGGTACGAGTACGGTTTCGCCCGGTGCCACGGTGATTGGTTCGTCGATACAGGCCCGCATATCGAGCCCGGCGGAACCGTCAGTGGCATAGTGCGGAAGGGGAATCGAGTCCCCGACACGCGGATCAAGAATTTTCAGTTCAATAGATCGCAAGTGATTCTGTCCTTCAGTCTTTGTTCGATATGACCGTGAGGCGGGGCTCGGTGTCCGCGCCACGGTTGGCATGAAAGTGTTCTGCTATCAGTTCAACGAGATCTCGGGCGAGATCGGATTTGGTGGCCTTCGGAAAGTCTTTTTTGCCATTGCTCCAAAGCACGCTGGCTGCATTATCGTCGCGATCAAATCCGCGATCGTCGCCGACCTGGTTAGCAACAATCATGTTCAGCTTCTTTTTGTTTAGCTTCAAACGCGCATGGTCGTCGACATTTTCAGTCTCCGCCGCAAAGCCGACCGTGAATGGCGGCCTGTCCGACGCGGCGACTGATGCCAGGATGTCCGGGCAAGGAACCAGGTCGATGCGGCTGGTTTCGTTTTTCTTTTTGATTTTCTGCTTTTCCACGGCTGCAGGCCGATAGTCGGCAACAGCCGCAGCTGCGATAAAGATGTCCGCGTTCGCGATGTGTTCGTGCGTGGCGTCGAACATCTCCTGGGCCGTGTTGACGTAATGCACCTCCATGCCTGGTGGCACAGGCAAGCTGACCGGGCCACTGATCAACACGACATTCGCACCTTGCGCCGCTGCGGCGCGGGCAATTGCATAACCCATTTTTCCGGAGCTGCGATTTGTTATGTAGCGCACAGGGTCGATCGGTTCGCGCGTCGGTCCTGCTGTTACGACGACCGTGCTGCCTGCAAGCAATCCTTCGCCGTTGCCAACACCCAAATCGTAAACTGCTGCGGCGATTGTCTCGGGCTCCAGCATGCGACCAGCCCCGGTTTCGCCACAGGCCTGAGACCCTGTTCCGGGGCCGAGAATATGAATGCCGCGGCTCTCCAGGATCTCGCGGTTCGACTGCGTCGCGGGATTGTTCCACATCACATGGTTCATCGCCGGCGCCAGTGCGATCGGTGCTTCCGTTGCGAGACATATGGTTGTCAGCAGGTCCGGTGCCGCGCCGCTGACAATACGAGCCATTACTTCGGCAGTAGCGGGTGCGATCAGCACGACATCGGCCCAGCGTGCAAGCTCGATATGGCTCATGGCGGCTTCGGCTTCCTTGTCCCACAGGTTGGATCGGATGGGCCGGCCCGATACGGCCTGCAGGGCGGTTGCCGTTACAAACTCCTCGGCCGACGCAGTCATGACAATCTGCACATCCGCGCCACGTTCACGCAGGCGTCGAACCAGGTCGGGCGCCTTGTACGCGGCGATGCCGCCTGTAATGCCAAGAACAACTTTCATGGCTTGATTCTACCGAAACCGGCGATCGCGGCCAGATTGATTCGTTGTAAGCATGTATCGAAAGCCATGACCATGGAGCCGTGGAGAATGAGACCAGCAAGCGGCTGAGCGACGTTCAGTTGCTCACGACCCTGATTAGTACCGGCAGCAGCATCTCGGCGGGCGAAGCCGCCGTGCAGCTTCTGCGGTGCTTTGGCAGCCTTCGGGCCGTGCTGCACGCCGACACGGCCGACCTCCTGGCCTGCAACGGTATCGGGCGCGCGCGGCTTGGTGTGCTGCGAGCGCTGCCGGAACTCGCCTGCCGTTACTACTCGCAATCTCTTCCCAGCGGGGAGACGATTCGCAGCCCATCTGATACGGAGGCTTTTCTGCAGGCTCGCATGCGGCATCTCGATCACGAGCTCTTCTGCTGCCTGTTTCTGGACAACCGGCATCGAGTCCTGGGTTTTGACGAGCTGTTCCGCGGCACCATCGACGGGACATCGGTTTATCCGCGCGAGGTCGTCAAGGAAGCCCTCGCCATCAATGCTGCCGCGGTCATTCTCGCCCACAATCACCCATCTGGTGTCGCCGAACCGAGCCAGGCCGATGAGCGCATCACGAGGCGGCTGAAATCGGCCCTCGACCTGGTCGATATCAGGCTCCTCGACCATCTGATTATCGGCGACGGCAAAGCGACCTCCCTGGCCCGGCGGGGCCTGATCTGAGGCCGATCTCCGGCTGGCCCCGCGCAGCGCTTGTATTGCGCCATAGAGACTGGTATAAAGTTTCGCTCTCTGCCCGCCCGTCGCGGGCAACTTTTAATAAAATCAGAGACTTAACGTAATGTCTAAGGTCTGCCAAGTGACTGGGAAGCGGCCGCAGAGCGGTAACAACGTATCCCACGCAAAAAACAGAACCCGCCGTCGCTTTCTGCCGAATCTGCAGAACAAGCGTTTTTGGATCGAATCCGAAAAACGCTACGTGCGTCTGCGTGTGTCGCACAAAGGCCTGCGGATCATCGACAAGCACGGCATCGAGAAAGTCCTGACCGACCTGCGTGCCAGCGGACAGCGCGTTTAATAGCCCGAGTATTCGACTATGCGTGACAAAATCAAACTCGTTTCCAGCGCCGGCACCGGACACTACTACACGGTGACCAAGAACAAGCGTCTCCATCCTGAAAAGCTGGAGACCAAGAAATACGATCCGACAATCCGGAAGCACGTGCTGTACAAGGAAGCCAAGATCAAGTAACAGCGCTTCTATAGTTTCAAAAAGCCCCGCTCGACGGGGCTTTTTATTAGGGCACAATAAGGTATGCCCGAACTACCCGAAGTTGAAACCAGCCGACGTGGCATCGAGCCGCACATCGTCGACACCACCGTCTCGCGCGTCGTCATTCGCGAGCGAAGCCTGCGTTGGCCGGTTGCGAAAGACATAGACCGCAATCTGCCGGGCCAGACCGTTACATCGGTTGGTCGCCGTGCAAAATACCTGTTGATCAACACGAAAAAAGGCTCTGCAATTCTCCATCTCGGCATGTCGGGTAGTGTTTGCATTGTCGACAGCGATACACCGGCGAGCATCCATGACCACGTCGACATTGAGTTCACCTCGGGACTGATGTTGCGCTACCGCGATCCCCGTCGCTTCGGCTCCCTCCACTGGAGCAGGAATCCACTTTCACACCCACTGCTGAACAAACTAGGACCGGAGCCGCTCGGCGACGAGTTTCATGGCAACTACCTCTGGCAAAAATCACGCGGCCGTAAGGTCAGCATCAAGCAATTCATTATGAATGCCCACATCGTCGTTGGCGTTGGCAACATTTACGCAAGCGAATCACTGTTCATGGCCGGCATCAATCCGCGACGTGCGGCCGGGCGAATCGCTGCGCATCGTTACGATGCGCTGGCCAATGCGATCAAGGAAGTCCTGAGCCGGGCCATCACGGCCGGTGGCACAACATTGCGTGATTTCTACGGTGGCGATGGAGAGGCGGGATACTTCCAGCAACAACTGGAAGCCTACGGCCGAGAGGACGAGCCCTGCCGACGCTGCAATACGCCGATTACGGCGATTGTCCAGGGGCAGCGCTCAAGCTACTACTGCAAAAATTGCCAGACTTGAGTCAGGTGCGTCCGCAGCGCTCGAGCAAGGCCCGCTTCACGTCCGGCGACACAAACTCGGCGACATCCCCGCCCAGCGAGGCAACCTCGCGAACGAGGCTTGAAGAAATGAACGTGTATTTGTCTGTCGGCGTCAAAAAAACCGTTTCCACTTCTTCCGTCAGGTGGCGGTTCATATTGGCAAGCTGAAACTCGTACTCGAAATCCGAGACAGCTCGCAGACCGCGAATGATGACGGCAAGGCCATGGTCCCGGGCGAAATCAACCGTGAGGCCTTCGTAGCCGGTGACCTCGATATTCTCGATATTGGACAACGCTGACTTGGCCAACTCGACCCGCTCGCCAAAAGTAAACATCGGAGCCTTGGACCCTGGGTGGGCCGCGATAGCAACCACAACCTTGTCGTACAGGCGTGCCGCCCTGCGCACGAGATCTTCGTGTCCGAGCGTGATCGGATCAAACGTCCCGGGATACATTGCGGAGACTTTCATCGATTGCGTCCTTTCAGGTCTTTTGCCCGACCAGCATATAACGGACATTGCCGGCCGTCTTGTTCTTTAGCACTTCCCAACCCTCTGGCAGCTCGGGTTCCGCTTTGGATCGCTCCTGCTCAATATAAATGCAAGCATCATCTGCCAGCATTTTTCGCTCGTCCAGCAGTCGACACACTTTATCGACCATGTCGGTCGCGAACGGAGGGTCCAGGAACACGAGGTCAAAACGTCCGGCGTTCTCGCCACTAAGATAGTCCAACGCGTCCATTTGTTGGACGACGGCTCCTTCCGCGCCCAGGGTATTGATGTTGGCAATCAGCGCGCCTACGGCCGGCATCGACTTTTCCACGAAAACTGTACTGTCCGCGCCGCGCGACAATGCCTCCAGTCCCAGCGCGCCGGTTCCTGCAAACAGGTCCAGGCAATGAGCACCGTGGATTCGTGGCTCGAGCCAGTTGAACAGCGTCTCGCGAATCCTCTCGGAAGTTGGCCTTAGGCCCGGGACATCCGCGATATCCAACAGACGACTACGCCAGTTTCCCGCTACAATACGCAGCCGTCCGGGCCGGGGCTTGTTCATTTTTTGTCGCTTGGCCATGATCTTCCTGCTGCAGGAATTAACAACGTATATCCATGTTTGCTAAAAAAGAAAAGCCCGAGAAGCGTGAAGGCTTCATCAAGCGCCTCCGCGCGCGCCTCAATCGCGGTGACAGCTGGCTTACTTACGATCTTGCCAACCTCGCGCCAGGCGGCAAGATCGACGAAGACGTTCTCGACGAACTCGAGTCCCTGCTGGTCATGGCGGACGTCGGCGTTGAGACGACCGAGCGCATTATTGCCGACCTGCAAAAAAGCCTCGCACGCAAGGAATTAAAAAACGTCGAGGCATTACAGAGCGGCTTGCGAAAATCATTGTGCGATATCCTCGCCCCTGTCGAGGAGCCGTTGTCTATACGGCCGACTGACGGCCCATTCGTAATACTGATGGTCGGCGTCAATGGTGCAGGAAAAACCACGACCATCGGCAAAATGGCGCGCCGGTTCAAGGATGACGGCTATTCAGTAATGCTCGCCGCTGGCGACACGTTTCGCGCGGCAGCCGTCGAACAATTGCAGGCCTGGGGCGAGCGCAACGACGTGCCGGTCATTTCGCAGCAAGCAGGCGCCGATCCTGCAGCCGTCATTTTCGATGCATGGGACGCAGCGCGCGCCCGGGATATCGATGTGCTGCTGGCCGACACGGCCGGGCGCTTGCAGAGTCAGCAGGGGCTGATGGACGAGCTCGCCAAGGTCAAACGTGTTCTCGGACGTCGTGACGAGACCGCTCCGCATGAAGTCATGCTGGTACTCGACGCAAGCCAGGGCCAGAACGCGCTCGTGCAGGCGCAGAAATTCCACGATGCGCTGGGCCTGACTGGCATCACCGTGACGAAGTTGGATGGCAGCGCAAAAGGTGGCATTCTCCTGGCCATTGCCAACAAGCTCAAGGTGCCCGTGCGCTTCATCGGCATCGGCGAAGCCGCCGAGGACATGCAACCTTTCTCCGCAGAAGATTTTGTCGACGCGCTACTCGCGTCCGGCAAGCAGCAGGCGTAAGCCGACTCCATGATTCGACTCGAGAATGTCACTAAGCGTTACCCCGGAGGGCAGGAGGCTCTTTCGGGTCTGGACCTGTCGGTAGACAAAGGGGAAATGGTTTTCATTACGGGTCACTCGGGCGCTGGTAAGAGCACACTGCTGCGCCTGATAGCGTTGATCGAACGTCCGACCGGCGGACAGGTTATCGTCGACAATCAAAATACAAGTCGCGTCAAACGCCGCAAAATTCCAGCTTACCGGCGCCAGATGGGCATGGTCTTTCAGGATCACAAGCTGCTCTACGATCGCCCGGTGTTCGACAACGTTGCCTTGCCGCTGATCATCGCAGGTGTCAGTCGCCGGGATGCGGGACGGCGCGTTCGTGCCGCGCTGGACCAGGTGAGCTTGCTGCATAAGGAAAAACGGAGCCCCGAAACACTGTCTGCCGGTGAACAGCAGCGTGTTGGTATTGCACGCGCTATCGTGACTCGCCCGAAACTCCTGATTGCCGATGAACCGACCGGTAACCTGGATCCGGAACTGTCGCTCGAAGTCATGCGAATATTTCGCCGCTTCAACGAGGTTGGCGTGACGCTCTTGATCGCGAGCCACGACATATCGCTGATCGATCGGCTGGGCTGTCGTCGCATCGCGCTGGAAGAAGGCCGTCTTCAACAGGAGATCGATCCGTGGCAATGACCCGAAACGCTGACGCGGTCGCGCCGGTTCGATCTTCCGGACCGGTGTCAATCTGGGTGACCGGGCACGCGAGCACGGCGATCGGATCGCTGGGGCGATTAGCACGCCAGCCTTTCGCAAGCCTCATGATCATCCTGGTCATTGCCGTGACGCTGGCATTGCCGGCGGCAATCAATCTCGTCGTCAAGAATGCAAGTTCGGTTAGCGACAGTTGGGATAACGCGCTCGACTTTTCCGTTTTTCTGAAGCGGCAAGTTTCGTTAAGTGAAGCCGAAGCGCTTGCGCGATTGATCGGGCAACGTGCCGACATCGAAACGGTTGAGCTCATCTCGGCAGAAGACGCTCTTGCAGAATTCAAACGGCAATCGGGCTTTGCGGAAGCACTCGATCAGCTGCCCGACAATCCGCTGCCACACACATTGCTTGTTCGGCCGAGTGTCGGCAATACGAGCGCATCACTGATCCTGTTGCAGGAAGAAATTGGCAACCTGCCGGAATCGGACTTCGTCCAGGTTGACACCGAATGGGTGCAACGTTTCCACGCAATTCTGGATATTGTGAGACAAGCTATCTCAATTGGCGCCGCGCTGCTGGCCGTAGCGATCGTCGTTATCATCGCGAACACTATTCGCCTGGACATTGAAAACCGTCGCGAAGAAATCGAAGTGACAAAACTGATTGGCGCAACCAATGCTTTTGTTCGACGTCCGTTTCTGTGGACGGGCTTCTGGTATGGCTTGCTAGGAGGATTGACGGCATTGGCCCTGGTCCATTACGGCCTGTTCATGCTCGAAGGCCCGGTCGCAAAGCTATCAGGGCTCTATCAGAGCAATATTGCCGTCGTATCCCTGGACCTCAGAGAGGGGGCCGTGATTATCGGCATCGGCGTATTCCTCGGGCTTTTCGCGTCCTGGTTTACGGCCGCGCGACACATGCGGCGCATCGAGCCGCGCTAGTCCGTCTGCCGCACGCCTGGTCGTCGTTTCTCCATAAGTTCTTGTTTTAATTATTAAAATAATCTGGTTCAAAATGAACTCAACGGGCGGTTAGCACTCTAATGCGGCGAGTGCTAAAATTATCCCCCAACATGGAGGTAGTTAATGACGAACGCTATTGCGAAGTTTAATCGTGATCTGGTGCTGGCGGGACCGGTAGGCAGCCTTGATGCCTATATCCAGGCCGTCGGTACGATTCCTGTGCTGTCCAAGGAGGACGAACAGGCGCTGGCGACCCGTTTCCGCGAGGAAGAAGACCTCGAGGCGGCGCGTGAACTGGTCATGGCGCACCTGCGATTTGTTGTTCACATCGCCAAGAGCTACACGGGCTACGGTCTGCCCCTGAACGATCTGATTCAGGAAGGTAACGTTGGCCTTATGAAAGCCGTCAAGCGCTTCGATCCGAGTTACGACGTGCGTCTCGTGTCCTTTGCTGTCCATTGGATTCGCGCGGAAATACACGAGTTCGTTCTCAAGAACTGGCGCATCGTGAAAGTTGCTACGACCAAGGCGCAGCGCAAACTGTTTTTCAACCTTCGCAGGGCAAAGAAAAGCCTTGCCTGGTTGTCGGCCGACGAGACCACGGCGGTCGCCAATGACCTCGGCGTCAGTGAGAAGGAAGTCACCGAGATGGAGAAGCGCCTGCACTCGCGCGATGCCATTTTCGATCCAACTCCCGATGCTGACGATGATCGAAATTTCACGCCAGCCGCTTATTTGCCGAGCCCGGATGCTGACCCTGCGACGCTTGTCGAGACAGCCGACTGGAATACAGACGCAACGAATCGCATGACGTCCGCGCTCAAGATTCTTGACGACAGGTCTCGCCGCATTCTCGAGCAGCGCTGGCTCAGCGAGGAAAAGATGACACTACACGAGCTTGCTGCGGAATACGGCATTTCAGCAGAACGTATTCGGCAGCTTGAGACAAATGCCATCAAGAAACTCAGAAATGCGATGGTTGTGTAGTCAACAGTGAACGACCAACAAAAAGGCCGCTCCATGAGCGGCCTTTTTTTGGCTTTTCAGGGCCTCATCGATAGTCTCGCCGTCGGTAGCGCACATAGCCTCCATCTTCGACACCTAAAGGATCATGGTGCGTCCAGTGCACAAGGCCGCCCAGGTCATTCCATTCGAACATGCCCCGAATGTGCACACGATCACCCATCCCCACCGGCACACGTTTGGCGAGCTCAATATTGTGTGCAATAAGCAGCGTTACGCGGTTGCCGATATCGATGATAAAGCGCTGGTGGCGAGAGCCATCATCGTCATCCGATAAAAGTCGCCTGACGAAGCCTTTTACCTCGATCCAGGTTCCTGTATCGCGCTTGCCGAATGGTCGAATCAATTGGCGCCCCCGACAAAAACGCGGCAAGCCATCCCTGGCCGCCGCGTCTGTTTTAAGCTTCGGGCGTACTAGCCGGCGGTTAACGGCACCATCGTGATTTCGACACGGCGGTTGATCTGGCGACCGTCTGGCGTATCGTTATCTGCGACGGGCCGCAGCTCGCCCATACCCACAGTAATCAGTCGCTGAGAGTTGATCCCCTGTGACGTCAGGTAGGTCGAGACCGAGCCGGCACGACGCTCCGACAGGCTCTGATTGTATGACTCGGAACCCGTGTTGTCGGTATGGCCGGCGACCTCAACAACGGTCTTGTCGAACTCCTTGAGAACCTTGCTCACGGAATTCAGTACGTTGAAGAAGGCGGGGCTCAAATCCGAGCTGTTCGTCGCAAACGTGACATTGCCGGGCATATTGAGTGTGATGTTGTCGCCAATGCGCGTAACGCTGACACCCGTACCTTCGAGTTCAGCACGAAGTTTGGCTTCCTGGCGATCCTGGTAGTTGCCGATAGCGCCGCCGGCCAACGCACCGACGCCTGCACCAATCAACGCGCGCTGCCTGCGCTCTACCGCGTCATCACCGGAAATTAGGCCAACGACTGCGCCAGCCGCTGCGCCAATCAGCGCACCTTTGGTGGCCTTGCTGGTCTTCTCTTCCCGAGTGTACGGGTCCAACGTTTCACAGGCACTCGCGAAGACGGCGAATACCGTCATAGCGAGGATAATCTTATGAGACCTGGTAATCATGTTCTTTCCTCTTGCCTACAGTAAATGGTGTGCATTGTAGCCGCAATCTACCTGAACACAGACTTAATTGAATCGTTTATGTTCAGTTATTTCAACAAAGATGCCAGGACTGTGGACCACGTCACAGGACACCTCCTGTACGTGTAGAATGACGGGCCGCCGAGCGAGAATCCCCATGAGCGAATCCGACAACTGGCTGCTGCGCTACGAGCAAAACCACAGCGACCTCAATAATCCATGGGTTTATTGGGCCGCCGTGCCGATGGTCGTTACCGGTACGGTCGGGCTCTTGTGGGCCCTGCCCGTGCCGGCGGAATTCTACGAGATTTCTCCCCTGCTCAATTGGGGTAGTGCTTTTCTGATGGCGGCGACCATCTACTACTTCATTATTTCCCTGTCGATCGCCATCGGCATGCTGCCGTTCTTGTTGGGTCTCGCCACGCTGCAACTCTGGTTGACGGCCTCCAGGTACCCGGCACTTGGCGTGTCCATCGGCCTCGTGGTCGCCGGCACCGTAGGCCTGGCCATGGGCCGTCGAGGTGCAGGAGGCCTTCG
>Ga0224512_10000308_pt1 | contig 52229 bp, 62 predicted proteins | sample SF_May12_sed_USG_4_FD_169103 | JGI IMG/M metagenome (GOLD analysis project Ga0224512, IMG submission 169103) | Sediment microbial communities from San Francisco Bay, California, United States - SF_May12_sed_USGS_13 | ecosystem: Environmental > Aquatic > Marine > Sediment | place: USA...
AACCATTTTTTGTAAGTTATCTCATTGTTATATCTGTCAACATAACTCTGTGGATCTTTTGTTTCATCTACAAATGAAGCTAGTCCAAGCTCCTTGGGTTCTGGCGTAGTTTGTTTTGGTTCTGGCGTAGTTTGTTTTGGTTTAGGTTCTTGATATGCTTGCTTTACGGTTATTGTAATTTTCTCTCTATCTTCTTGACCTCCCTTATTTACAATTACATCGAAATTATAAGACACATCTTGGATGTTTCCATGAAATTTTGACGGAGTCCAAACAAATTTTCCTGTGTTGGCATCTATTGTGGCACCAGAAGGCGCATTTTTCAAACTATATGCTACATCAGTAATAGAACTATCAATAAGACTAGCTGTAAATGTAATTGTTTTTTGTACTTCAACCTCTTTATCTCCAATTGTTTTTAATTGTAATACAAAATCAGGAACTTCAAATAATTTTTCATCCTTAAATTCCAATTCTATTGTAATTCCGTTCTTTTCTGCTTGATCATTAGTAAAAGCCGTTGCTTTGTAAATTCCGTCATCTTTAAAGAATAATGATACTTGCCTAGGAATTACCGAATACTCTCCTTTGCCTGGATTAACATCTGATAACATTCCGATATAGTCCCCTCCTTCATCACGAATTATTACAAAGACTTGTTCTTTCCCTTCCTGATTTCCAATAAAAGCAAAATTCTCATCCTCTGTGTAAAGACTCCTTTCTAATGATAATGATGTCACATTTGCATAAGCTGGTGTCATTACGACTACAAATAACATCAATACTGAGAATCCTACAAATTTAATGTACACAATGATGATATCAAGAGTTTATTTTTAAAAAACACGTATAATTTCTTCTTGTTTTGTGCAAAGAAATCTTCACCAAACTCACAAATCAAGCAGAAATCTCATATAGACACAACCATTTATCTTAATTTCCATGTCATAAAATGTTGGAGCCTTTATCTCAACTTTGAAATTATGCTTATGAACATCAAGTGGCTCCCCATATGCTGTTGCTTTGATTTTATAACCATTATTTTCCTCAATATTAAACTCAATTCTCTTGATTGCAAATCCTTCAGTAATTAGAAGAAATGGAATCTCTTCAAGCCAGCTGAAAAGAAGATAACGCAAATCTTTTCCATTGGCAGTGAATTCTTTTTTGTCTTTTTCTTCAACTTTATCTTGATCAAGTGTAAGATTAATTTCTGCTTCGGCTGCTACAGCAAAAGCTTCTTTGATGTCTTTTGCAGTAACCTCAATTATTGCATCAGTTGCATGATCTAAAAATTTGTAACTCACTTGTATTTTTTAGAAAACTTTCTGATTATTAATCTAGCCTATATTTTACAATATATGGTCAGAGAAAAATAATTTCTCATGATTCTACTTGAAAGTAATAGTCCTTTGACCGTATCGTTTTAGGATCTGATTTATTGGTTCTAGTAATGTAACAATTTTAGGATAATTTGTATTTATCAAATTCTTTTTAATGATAGTTAGATAATGCCTTTTTTGTTTTATTTCACGTAGTTTTTTTGATTTTGATGCATCATAATTTTTTAAATCACTCAAGTTTGCAGAAATATCACAAAGTTTGATTAGTTTTGCATCAAATGACGCTTCTTTGAGTTGTATGTTGTATGCTTTTTCTCTTTGTTTTCTTGGTAATGTTTTGTCTTTAGTCAAAGATGATACAATAACTGCAATCATGTTTCCAAACTGCTCATACAAATTATCAAAATTAGTGTCAGTGTCTTTAATAATATCGTGAAGCCATCCTGCACTTAGAAGTTCTTCGTCAATTACACCCAAACTCTTGAGTCTGTTAACTACATCTTCTAAGTGTTTTGAGTAAGGAGTATTGCCATCTTTTCTATACTACCCTGCATGTTTCTTTTTTGCAAGCAATTCTGCACTTTTTACTAATTCCAAGATTTATTCCTCATGTAGCAAAATTTGTATTATTGGTATTGATTATTGTGCTTTCTCATCCATCTCTATAATTCCAAACATATTGCCCTCAGTATCAGTACATTGTGCAAACCATCCAATTTTTGGAATTGCCATTTTTGGAACAATTAATTGTCCTCCTTTTTCTATAATCTTTTTAGAATAGTTATCAAGTGATGGAACATTGATGGTATTTGAGATTCCTATCTGTCCTGACATTCTCTTTGATAATCCTCCATTAATTCCAGGTTCTTCTGTTCCTGTTATAGCCATCCAATAGTCCATTGGCCCATCCCATTTCTCAAACTTCCAATCAAACACTTCCCTGTAGAATTTTTGTGCTCTCTCAGGATCATCTGCCGGTATGTCAAAATGAGAAATTCTTGGCATAACTTTCCATCTCGCTAAATTATTTAAAACTGAGCTTTTCATTTTGAAAAATTTCAGTATTTTAAAATTGGATACCTATTGAAATGATTTTATGAAAGCTGCTTATTTTGATGGAGAAAAAGTGACTTTTGATCAAAACTATCCAGAACCACATTCTGCTGAAACATTAGTCAGAGTAAACTTGGCAGGAATTTGTGGAACTGACTTGGAGATTCTAGACGGATACATGAAATATAATGGAATCTTGGGTCATGAATTTGTTGGAACTGTAGAAAAATCTGAAAATTCTGAACTAATTGGAAAAAGAGTCGTGGGTGAAATTAATGCTGGATGTGGATTTTGTAATTCTTGTAAAAATGGAATGTCTCGACATTGTCCTAACAGAACAGTTCTTGGAATTTTAAAAAGAAATGGGGTATTTGCAGAATTTGTCTCACTTCCTGAAAAAAACTTACACGTTTTACCTGATTCAATTAGCGATGAACAAGCTGTGTTTATCGAACCACTAGCAGCTGCATTTGAAATCAAAGAACAAGTAAAACTTGATCCTAAATGGAATGTTGCAGTGATAGGTGATGGGAGACTGGCACAATTAATTGTACGAGTATTGAAATTATCATGTAACGATATCATATGTTTTGGTAGACACACAAACAAACTACAAAGTTTAGATAAACTAGGAATAAAAACAAAGATTGGAATTAAATCCTCAGACGAATCCACTTTTGATTTAGTGGTAGAGGCTACTGGAAGCAATTCTGGATTTTCTGACACTATGAAATTAACAAGACCACGTGGAATTGTTATTTTAAAATCAACTATTGCATCAAGGGAAAATCTCGATTTGACTCCTATAGTAGTCAATGAAATAACGTTAATTGGCTCTCGTTGTGGGTTGTTTAAACCAGCAATTGATGCATTAGCTACTGGAATGATTACAGTTGATGATATGATCGATTCCACATTTCCTCTTGAGAAATTCCAAGAAGCAATTATTCATGCAAAAAAGCCTGATACGTTAAAGGTATTTCTAAAACCATAATTTGAATTATAGTTTCATCTAAAATTGATTTTATTCTAAGGGAAAATCAATCTCACAGAAAGTGCATTTGCCTCTTTGACCTTGGTATCGCTCTTCAAAATATTCAATAATTTCAGCACTGCATACCCAACAAGTTATTTCATCCTCATCTTGCTCTTCCACACAGATAGATACTGTTCATCGCTTTTATCCATATTACTAGTACGTGACATGAATTCTAACCCAACAACAATTTTTGTGATTTATAGAATTTTCAACAATCCCTTGAAAATATGAACCGATAAATGAATTAGTTAAAATTAAGAGAACTAATAAAATAAAAAAATCTATTCTAATACTTTAATATCTATAATTTTTTCAAACAAGTCATCGATTTTTCTCAACTCATCTTTTGTAATTTCTTTTTCTTGTTTAATTACAGTTTTTTTCATGTCTACCATAATCTAAAATTCCTTTTGTTCCTCTATCATACAAAAATATTTTTAGTATAAATCTCCTATTTTGTAATTTTTCATTTGGTGGATCATGATGGTTCTAAATTATTATGGACTAATATTATTCATTTTACAAATTTAAACCTGAAAATTAAATGATCAAAATTTCTAAAAATAATTTTTGAAAAGATCGATCATAATTTTTTTATAAAATTCATCTAATATTTTTTCACAAGATTAAAAAAACAAGATCTTTGTAACTTAAATTTCTAGTATTCTCCAAATGAATTGTTAGTTTGTTGGAATACATAACTATCAAATAATCAATTATGCCGTAATTTTGATACATTTTCTAAAATTGTCATGTCAAAGTGTCAAATCTGTCTGAGTTTGCACTCGTAAAGTAATTTAGTAAGATTTCATTTGCAGAAGCAATTGGAGCCATTTGATTCATTTCTTGTTTGGATTACAGAGTTTCTAGGAGACCATCTCTATGAAGGAATATTTCTAGCAGCCTTACTTGAGACTATAGTTCCGCCTATTCCTACACTTGCCGTATTTCCTACTGCAGGATTCTTGGCATTCCAACATGGTATGTCAATTGTTGATCTCATCCCGATGATTTTACTTGGAGCGGGTGGTGCCACTCTTGGTACATCTGCGATATACCTAATTGCGTTAAAGCTTGGTCGAGTTGTTCTAATTCGTTATCTTCTATATGTCAGATTATCTGAAAAAAAATTAGAGCGAGTAGAGATTTGGTTTGAAAAATATGGAGACAAGGCTGTATTTTTGGGTAGGATGGTTCCAGTTATGAGAGAAATGATTTCAGTTCCAGCTGGATTATTAAAAATGAGAATTCCAAAATTTGTTACTTACACATTTGCAGGATCATGTGTTTGGTCTACTGGAACAATTTTATCTGGATATTACTTTGGCGAAGCTATTGGACTTGGCACTAACACAATTGCATTATTACCTTAAATATTGAAAACGTTCTATGAATATTACCATCCTATTGTTTGGTTGGATATTTGGCAGAAATTCTTCAATGCTCTCCTAGTTATTGAAGAATTTCTGTTTAAAAATTACCTAATGTCTTTTGTCTTTTTTCTTCCCACATTAATTCCCGCATTCCAAGCTGCATTCTCAAAGAATTTGCAGTTGCAGGACTAAATCATTCATAATGATTATTTGTCAATATCATGGCAAGTGGAATGTCTTGAATGTTTTGTAGTTTCTTTGCCCAGTTTTTGATCAGTTCTTTTTTATCTTTTATAACTTTTCCAAATTTTGAATCGAGAATAGAACGATCTCCAATCAATCTAACATAAAGAAAATTTGCAGTAACTCGCATTGGATTGTCAACTCCTGCAACATCATTCCATACAAGACAATGTTTGTTTTGTTTTAGATATGTTAAAGCATCATCTGAAAACCACGATTCATGTCTTCCTTCAATTGGATACAAAAAATCATCAGGCAAAATATCAAACAATTCTTCTAGTCTTGGTTTTGCCTCATCAAATGATAATGATGGGGGCAATTGCAAAACAAGTGCTGAAACCTTTTCGTGAATTGGAACAAGAGATGACAAGAATGAAAATATTTCAGAATTTACCCTTTCCAGCCTCTTTTCATGCGTAATTACATGGAAATTTGGCTGTAAATCTGAAATGCCTTGGAGTGTCAGCATTCCACCTCCTTACAATCTCTTGAGAAGGAATCCCGTAAAATGTAGAATTAATTTCAGTAATTTCAAAAATCTGTGAATAGTATCTGAGCCAATCTTGGCTCTTGAGATTTCTGGGATAAAATGTCCCAGACCATCCTTGATATCTCCACCCAGTACACCCTATTTTGATATTCACTCTATTGCTTGATTCGATTCTGTTTTTAAAAATTTGAAAGCTGACCATTGCGGACTAATCTTTACACAGCCCTGCTGTATGCATAGACCGGTAAACAATTACCAGCATTCAGACAAGAGGATATTGTGCCAGCTTCCTGAATTACTATATGCAGTTATTAAATAAAAAGTAGATCCCAAATCTCAAATACTGCTAATTAGATGCGATCAGAAGTATTCTAGCCAAATTTCAATTGATTACGGATATTTTTAACTTTAAACCAATGATTGGCAAATTGGTAAAATTCCAACTCAAAACAATTTTAAAAATCAGTAAAGTCTACCACTGATTTTTAGGCATTTGGAATATTCTGAGAATTCTTGCAATTTCAAAATCAAATGGATAATTTCTACTTGAAGTTTATATCAAAATTCTGAAAAACTAACTTATGTTTAGTCTGAAGAAGAAAAGAGAATCAAAATTTATTTACATTCCACCTGTATCAAAAAATGAAATTTCTCAAAACTAGATTCTAATAAAGAGTAAAAAGACTGAAACTAGTCTAATCCGTCATTGACAGCAAAACAAAAAATTTCATTTATTGTGGGATTCCAAATTATTCTAATAATTAGTATCTTTTTGACACTAGTATATCTTGAATCTGAGTGACTTGAAATTGGAAATACGATTGACTATACAGGACTAAACAGATTTTTGACTGTCAATACCATGTTGCACATTCGTGATTATGATTTTAATTCTCAACTTTTAGAAAAACCTGAATCGCTTGAAAATCTAAACAAAAATTAGCTTTTTAAGCATTTACTAGATTTTGATAAATTCATTATTTATCATCCATTGAATACTTTTGAAATACTCTTCATCTGATATTAACCCCTGACTCCACCATCCTGCATCTTTTCGTAACCATGATGGTAATTGCTCCTCAGAATCCCCTTCAGATGTTGTTCCGAATGGAATTGTAATGATGTCCTTTTCTATAAGATATTGAAGACCTAATGAGTAGTCTTTATTTGAAATTTGATTTAATGACCACCACTTTGCAGTTTTTCTAATCCATTCAGGAATTTTAGAACTCACTTCAACGAAATGTTTCCCATCTCCAGTTTTACATTGCCTTGGATATGATTCCATTATTGGATTTCCAGATTCAACACACTCCTCAAAACTATTAATTTCATATATTGGCATGATTCTGAGAATTTTATCATCATTAGGATTTGGAAATCCTCTGCTATCCTGATTGCTTGTAAGAATATACAATAATCCATCAGGTCCTGTTTGTACATCTCGTAGTCTTCCAAATTCATCTTGGAATAGTTTTTCGTGAGACAGCACCAAATTATTTTCTAAATCAAACTCTACCATGTGAAGATGACTGCCTCTGAGTGTTGCAACAAAATATTTTCCAGTCCAGTTAAGAATTTTGTCTCCATAGTAGAATTCTGCACCTGATGGTGCCCATGTATCATCACCTGTATGCAGGATTGGTTTTTGCAAACCTTCTGCTGTCTCATCACCAATAATGTCAGGCCATCCATAATTTGTGCCTGGAATTATCACATTGATTTCATCATGTGCTATTCCTCTCCATCCTGATGGACCATGCTCTGTTGCAACCAGATTTCCAGATTTGTCCCAATCAATTCCTTGAGGATTTCTATGACCTATTGAATAAATTGGAGAATCCTGCAATGGGTTATCTACAGGTATCGTTCCATCAGAATTAATTCTGAGAATCTTTCCACCCAACGAATTCAGATCCTGTGCAAGTCTTGGATCTCCAGCTTCTCCTGTTGTGATGTATAATTTTTCATCTGGTCCAAACTGAATTCTTCCACCGTCATGAAATGGTCCACCAGGGATTCCATCAAGTAATATTTTATCTTCTGTTAATATTCCCTCAACAAGTTGGAATCTAACAAGTTTGTTTATTGTTGATAAAAATTCATTGTATGTATAATAGAGATATATGAAATTATTTTCTTCAAATTTTGGATCCACTGCAATTCCTAGCATTCCACCTTCTACTCCACTAACTTCAAGTGACAATAATGGTTCTTCTAATAATTCTCCATTTTGAATTATCCTGAGGTGTCCGTTTCTTTCTGTAAATAATATCGTTCCATCAGGTAACCAATCAATACTCCATGGAATAGTGAGGTTATCAGCTACTGTCTCCACTTCAACTCCAAGCTCTTGATACTCTTGAGCAAATGCTGCAGGAATTGTAAACAAAAAAATAACAAAAATTAACTCTTTCATGGGAGATTGCATATTACTTTTATAATGAATGTAGATAAATAATTAGACATTCTTTAGGCATTTGGCTGACCTTGGTGTTGACCTTTCTCACAAAAATCACAAATCTCTTTGATAATTGATTCGACTTTATCTGCATCATTTTCAAATTCAGCTTCTACTATGGCATTTTCTTCTTCATATCTGTGACCAAATTCTCTTATTTCATTTGGACAATCACATTTGTTACATTGACATTTCTTCACATTTTTTTGGATGCTGCAACTAATCTAAGTATTTGCTTCAAAATCTATAAGATTGATTTGTAACAAAATAGGAAACGAGGTATACTGAAAAACTACGAATTCTAGATGCTTCCATCTTTTTTCGTGTTTTCCTTTTTTTCTATCTGTCCACCTCCTCAAATCTATCCTTTTGAATTTCGGCAGATATGATAGACCTCGTCATAACACTTTTGTGAAAATGAAATTTAAAGTATTCTGAGAAAAATCTTAACATTCATTTATTATTTATGATATAACAATACAAATGTATATTGATTTATGATTTAGATTGTTTTCTAACATCGATTTAACCAAACAATTTCATCGATTGGATACTTGTGTTAAATACACAAAAAAACATCTAATCTCATATGTCTAAAGAGAAATTTTCAATTGAAGATATCAAAAATAAAATCAAAGATATTTTGGCCGAACCTGAAATTCGATATTGTGGTTTGATTGATTGCAAGGGGGAATTAATTGCAGGTGATTTCAAGGATGATGTTATTCCTTTTGAAAATGATGCAAGACGAAGGCAAACATTTCAAGAATTAGCACACAGAGTTGCAAATAGAAAAGGGTTTGATGCAAATTTGGGCAGAGTCAAATATTCTTCTTCTAGGAGAGAAAAGGTCGTAATGATGAGTTTTCCTTTTGGAAGGTACATCTTAATGGTTATTGCAGAACCAAGTGTAAACATTGATAGGCTTGGTTGGAAAATAATTTATAAGCTAGAGCACCAGTGGTCTGAATTTTATGGATTGTAAAGTATAACAATGACTATTTTTTGAGTCTTTTGTACATTGTTTGCAATCTACTATGATAATCATGGTTAATGTCAAAATTAATGCAGAACATAGATGCTGTTTCATGATGAGGAATTAGATGAAAAAGAGTTACAACAGTTATTTGAGAAATTAGACCCCAAAACTATTGAACAAATTCAAAAACTGTATGAGAATACTGATTAAAAAAAATCTGAGTTTAAGATTTTAATTTGAAGTATTTCTAGTCTACAATTTCCCTTGCAATTCTATCATGACAAGAACACTTACAAAAACTGTAAAAATCTCCATCATGTTCTAAATTGCATATTGAACAGCCATTACCTGCAGCAATTTAGTAGTATGGACATTTTCAATATTTTTATTTTTCGCTAGAACTCATTAATTCAAGTTAGAGTTAATTTTTTGGCCTTTGCAAACACTGCGGACCATTGTATCCAAGTTAATCGTCCAGTCTGTGTATTTTGTTTTGAAGGGTGATATGATGTGAGGATCCGAATTGTATCATATTCGAATAGTTTGTTATGCCCAAATTTTTCTGGTTTTACCTTATACAATTTACAAACGGTATCATATGCTATTTTTCCAAGGCAAAGAACTATTGTGATGTTTTCTAGAATCTTTCTTTCTTGCTCCAAGAATCCAAAACAAGTGTCCTTCTCTTCTCGGGTTGGTTTATTTTGAGGTGGTGCACACCTAACTGCTGCAGTAATGTAGGCATTTTTGAGGATCATTCCATCATTAATGTTCTGACTAGTAGAAATTGATGCAAATCCATGTTTGTGCATTACTTTTGCCAGCCAGTCCCCTGATGAATCCCCTGTAAACATTCTCCCTGTTCTATTTCCACCATGTGCAGCTGGAGCTAAACCTACAATGAGTAATTTAGCATTGACATCACCAAATCCTGAAAGAGGTTTGCCATAATATTTCTCATCTTTGAATCGTCTTACCTTGTTTTTTGCAACATCTCTGATGTAGGCTGCTAATCTTGGACATTTTTTGCAGCTTGCAATCTTTTTGTTTAGTGATTTAATTGACTTCAACTATAACACCATAATGATATAATTCTATAATACTACAACATCATTTATCTATAATTAAATCAATTAGGAATATGGCACTGTATGGCATATCTGGCAGTCATACGACTGAAGCGTGTCCATTAAACAGTGATTCAAGTGCAAAACTGGTCATTCAAGCAGAAAAAATGAATGTTGAGGAAATTGCCAAAAACTACAAAATTCAAAAAATCATAGGGCAATATCACTCTGCTCTAGAACACACATTTCTATGGATTATAGATGCTGAAGATTCACATATGATCCAGCAGTTTTGCATTGATGCAGGAATTGCTAGCTTTAATGCTGTAAAGATTATCCCCTTGATTACATTTGATCAGGTAATTGAGACTGTCAAAAAAGTAAATCCTCAATAGATTTTATTGCTAATTTTTTTCTAATTGAAATCTTTGGAATTATGTTCAATAAAATAAGATTCTATGTTTCCCCTACTGTTTGAATAGTGATAAACAATTCCATGTGATAGTTTTGTTTGTCCGATTAATTTCATGATGCTTCCTTAAAATTTTTTTGCTTAACAAAATTCATGTTAAAAACTACACCTGTTCGTGATCCCTATCTAGATTAATTCCAATTGATTGAGCCCACTTTGTTATCTCTTCTACAAACCCGTTTTCTTTTTGTGTAAACATAAAAAAATTATCCTAAAAACAATAAAAGAAATTACTACTAACTTATCTTTAATTCATGAAATTGATTTGATTTCAAAATTATCCTGATTAACACTTACAAAATCTAGTCCCTACCTTCTAGGCATGAATTATTCAAAAATTGCCTCATTTGTAATAATACTTACCATGATATTAACCGACATTCATTATATACAAAAATCAAGAATTTGCATAATGAAAAGCACACAACTTCTAAGCGTTGTTTTTTCACTGATCATGTTTACTGGAGTTACTGCAGGTAGTACAGCATTTGCTGATAGTGATGATCTTGAAGATATGATGGAAGACTTTTGTGAAATGAGCCTCGAGGAACAAAGCGACTTTTTTGCTGATTATCCAGATATGGTAGAATACAATGGAAAACTTTCTATAATTTGTGAGATAGCAGATGAAGATGAACTCGAAGATGAGGCTAATGAAGACGATACTAAAGAAGACGATAGAGACGAAACTGACGACAGAGATGACAAATATGACCGATATGCAGACCTTGATGATAGACTAGAGCACTTCTGTGATATGATTACAGATGAAAAACGTCAATTCTTTGAAGACCATCCCAGACTTGAACAATTTTCTGGCAGATTAGCAAACTATTGTGATTTGTCTGAAGATGAAAGAGAAGATGCAATTGACAAATTTATTGCAGAACATAAAGATGTCATCCGTGATTATATGAATGAGAAAATTCATGATAAAGTTACAGACAAAATTCATGACAAAATGACAGATATCCACATGAACTATGATAGATTGTGCTCAATGACAGAATCTAACAGAGCATCAGAAATTACCGATGTTGCAAAACTTGATAGAATCTCAAAATGGTGTAATATGACACCTGAAAAAAGAAAAGACTACAAGAAAGAGCATCATGATGACATCAAAGACAAGGTCTCTGATAGAATCAGAATGTCTGACATGTCTTCACGACTCAAGGCAATGATCATGGACAAACATGGCATTTCTGATGAGAAACATGAAGAAATCAAGATGAAATATTAGAGAAAAATATGATGATCTAACTGATGAGAGAAAATCAGAATTAAAGATAAAGATCACATGACAAAAATCAAAATCAAAATGTCTGATGAGCGAAGATCTGCAATTCATGACAGATTATCTGACATGAAAGCATTCAAAGCAGAACTCCGTGAGCGAGCATCTGAAATGACAGACAATGAAAAACAACAACTAAGAGAAGAATTCATTCAAAAGGCAAAAGACATGCAATTAGCGTGGATTTCCCCACGTACACAAATTACTGCCGGCATTGATGCTGCAGAAGTTGAGTATCGTGAAGGATTCAGTCTTGTAATGAAAGAATCAAACGAAGTACCAATTTGTCTCAAAGCAGAGACTGCTCTTAAGATGATAGATAGAGGACTAGTAGTTCCTGCTAACTAATCATTCTTTTTTATTTATCTTTAGTTGTTCAAACCTTAATGATGAATCTATATGATGGATTAAATGTTCAAAGAAAGTTATAGTCTTAAGAGATTCGAACCTTTCTTTTGGAACTAATTGAAACCACAATGATTACTGGAACTAAAAGGATTCCTCTTAACATATATTTTCTATTTATTTTTAAGTTTCAAATTATATTTTTGTTTGTTATCTTTGTTTCTTGGTTTTGTTCTTAACATCATTCCACAACAAGGACAATGTCGCCCATCCCAAGAAATGAAAATACCACATTCATTACATCGTTTTTGACCGTTAGCATATCTATCGGTATGCAAAAACCATTTAGCTTTAAACCTCTCACAAATTCCTCGACACATTACAATCTCCCTATAATTACACCATCATTTTTTCTAACGGCTTCATAATCTTTTCTTTGTATTTTCCACTTCTGGGTTTAAGTCGTAATCTATAACCACAGCAAGGGCAAAAAATGCCTTCCCATTGTATAAATACATCACAAAGATTACATCGTTTTTGACCAGCACTGTATCTTCCAGTGCCGTTTGGTTTTCTTATTTTATATCTATTACAAATCCCATTACATGAAGTTCCCATCTAATCCTCCCAATAATTTCGAATTGGTTAAAAAATATTGTAATGTCCGAAAATTTCTCTGAATTATTTCTTTTGTCAAAATTTCAATTGATTTATCCAAATGAATTTTTCTTGAAATTTCTTTGATGTTTATATCTATCTCTTTACATGATGTGTGCAGGTGAAGATCTTTAGTCATATTTGCAAAAACTAAATTTATTGTTGAAGCACATTTGTAACAGTATCTGCGATTGGTAGTAGAAGTTGCAATTACGTTATTTTCCTCAAATAGCTCTTGGCAACGTATACAGTAAGCAACTTTCATATTCTGAATCTCGAAAAAATTACTTGAATTTGAGACATAGGTAGTTTTAGTTCTAAACAATTTCTAGAGAAAACCTTCCACAAAAAAACAGAAACCTAAACTAGTTGATAAAGATGTTCTTATTTCCCGATATCGTTAGTATCATTGTTTAAAAATTCTTGTAAAAAATTCCAAAAACCAGTTAGATTTTATTTCATTGGAACTTTTCTAGCGAGATATTACTACTCTAATCCGGTCGCACTCTTGGAATGATGAAAAGACGAATCCGCAATTTAGAGAAATTTGTTATCTGCTCTAAAGATAGTTTGTATTATGAGATTCCATTTTACTGCCTATATCCAATCCACACATTTTCTAAAATTGCCTAGTTCTGCATAGTTTCAAATCAATTTTACTTAATTTCTATCTATATTCGTCTCCACAATCACCAATTGTCTCAAACAAATCATTTGATTTTGCAGTAATTGTATTGATCAATGAAATATCTTCTTTATCTAATTTCACATCAAAAACTTTGGCATTATCATTTCTATGGTTAGCAATTCCAAGCCTTGACCCAATAATTACTCCTGCAACTTGAGGTTTGTCCAAAACAAATCTAGTAGCAACATTTGCAATGCTGCATTGATGTTTTTTTGCAATTTCATCCAAATTACAAAGTAATTCTTGAAATAATTGCCATCCTCCCCAAATATCGATCATGTTTTTGTATTTTTGCAGGCTAGAAGTTGTTAATTCTTCTCTATGTGGTTCATCTAAACCCAAATACTTTTCAGAAAAGAATCCTCCTAACAATGTTCCATATGTTAGAATCTTTATTCCATTTTTTGCAAAAAATGGAATCATAAGTTTTTTTGGTCTTTGATCCAAAATAGAAAACTGAACTTGGTTTGATACTATTTGAAATCCATTTTCTATAATTATTTTAACTTGCTCACTATCAAAGTTTGTCAATCCCAAATGTTTTATTTTTTGCTCGCTTTGCAATTTTGACAAGTGGTGTAATGCATCAAGATAATTAGAATCATTATAATCCCACCAGTGAAATTGGAGAAGATCAATACAATCAGTATTCATTTTTTTCAATGATTGTTCAATATAGTAAGTAACAATACTGTTGCTCATTGGACCAGGATTTGGAACAAATTTAGTAAGTGCTTGTGATTGAGTTTTGTCTATTTTTTCTCTAAATTCCCCAACCAATGATTCTGCAGGGCCATAAATGTCTGCCAAATCCCAAGTTGTAAATCCTAAATTATGATATTCTATCATATCTGCAATTGCCAAATCCTTTTCAATTTGGCCATGGCCTCCTGCAACTTGCCACATACCATTTAGAATTCTACAAATTTCCAAATCTTTTGCAAGAGTAATTTTCTCAATTGACACAAATATCCTAAAAAACCTCTTTAAAAATAAGTTGTTTTTTGTATCTAATCCTATATGCTAGGAAACAGTAATGACACTTAATTCACAAATACATTCTTCTCTTTTGCCACATCTAGGACAGTTGCAATCACAATTTAGTAATGGAATATTGCATTCAGGACATTGTGTATATTCTGCAAAGTCATCTCTCAAACCATTTACCCAATAAATTACTACTGTTATGAAACTTAACTGTAACAAAAAAATTGTAAAAATTCATTTGATTTTTGATGAATTATCAAATACATATGAATTTTTTTCTCAATTATTATGCAAATTTAAGATCAATCTCAAATCATGTACTATGAAATAATTTCAGAGAATATTTCACAAGATGTGTCTTTAGTCTTTAAATTATAACTTTAAGTGTGAATTGAATCTGGCTTGATTATGGGACAGCTAAACGTTGCTGTAATTATAAAACTAGAACCAGATTTTTCTGAAGGTAATGTTAGTTACAATCCAGATGGTACATTAAATCGGGCGGAGACAAAAAATACTCTGGGCCCACATAGTGGAATTGCAGCTCATGCAGCTTTCTTTGCAAAGGTAATGTATGATGCAAAGGTTTCAATTGGAACGATGGGTCCACCAATTGCTGATTTAGCACTACAACAAGCTCAACAAATCTCTGATGCTGAAGAACTTCATTTGTATAGCGACAGATTATTTGCAGGAGCTGATACTTTAGGAACTGCAGAAGTTCTAAAAACTGGAATCCATAAGATGAAAGAAAAAATGGATATTGTTTTTTCAGGACACAGAGCATCTGATGGAGAAACAGGACAAACAGGACCACAAACTGCATGGAAACTAGGATTTACTTTTCTTGGAAATGTAGTTAGCTATACTGTAGATATGGAAACTAGAACAATTCGTGCAAAACGTTTGATTAGTTTACAAGGAACTCCGGATGTACTTGAAGAAATTGAGGCACCTCTCCCAGTATTCATATCCATTGATCCAACATACAAATCTAGTTTTGATAAAGTATCTCAAAGACTTGCATTTCAAAAATATAAAAAAGAAGCAGAAAAGCGAGCTGATAACTATAAAGATTATTTTACAATGTTTAATGCAGATGAAATTGGTGTTGCTAAAAGTCTTGTTGGGCTTCCAGGTTCACCTACAATTGTTTACAAAGTTGAAAGAGTTCCAAAGTCAACTGCTACAAGAAAAGCCGAAGTAATTGATGGCTCAGATCCTGAAGCAATTCGTAAAGCTGTAGGAAAAATGAAAGAAGCACTAGATGCAATGGTGATAAAATAATGGTGGAAAAATATAGACATCTGTATGTAGTAGTTGAGATTCAAAATGGAAAGTTAATTCCTATTAGTAAAGAAATGATAGGTGAAGCAAGAAGGTTGATGGATGGGTTTAATCAAAAATACTCTTCTGATGAAAAAGTTGTAGCCATAGTTTTAGGAAGTGACATCAAGGATTTATCTAAAGAATTAATAGAATCAGGTGCGGATGCGGTAATTTATTGTGATAACCCACAATTAGAAGAAGTAACGAATATTATTTACACCAAAGTTATTTGCCAAATTGCAATTAATAAAAAAATTGGTGGACAGATAGAATCAAAATATGCTCAAGATTTCAAACGACCAAGATATATGTTCTTTGCAGCAGATAGTATTGGAAGACATCTCTCTTCAACTGTTTTAGCTGGTCTGAATTCTGGACTGGCTTCAGACATTAATCAACTAGTGATTGAAGACATTGAAATGTCCCATCAACAAAAAACTGCAGGTAAAAAAGAAATTTATGAAAAAACTTTAGAGATGTATAGACCAGACTTTTCCGGATTCTTATGGACTACCATTCTTTGTCTTGATAACCGAAATCCAGCATTCAAAAGAGATTATCATCCACAAGCATGTAGTATTATTCCAGGAGTTTTTGAACCACGTAAACCGGACTCAACAAGAGAAGGAAAAATAATTGAATTTATTCCTAGAATTGATCAAAGAGATCTCAAAGTTAAGATACTTAGCCGTAAAGTAATTGAAAGTACCGTTGATTTTGAGACTCCAAGAACTATTGTAAGTTTTGGTAGAGGAATTAAAGAAGAACCAGAAGAAAACATCAAGCTCGTAGAACAACTAGCAAAAGAACTAAATGCAGAAGTTGGAATCACTTTGCCAATTTCAAAGAAACCATATCCTATCAGTTCAAGATTGGATGAAAAATACATGATTCCAGACAGAGTAATTGGAACTAGCGGTCACAAAACTAGTGCAATGCTATATGTTGCTGCAGGAGTTAGTGGTGCGATGCAACATGTCTGGGGAATGAAAGATTCTGGATTTGTTGTAGCTATTAATCCTGATGAAAATTCTCCAATAAAAGATGAATGTGATATTTTCATTAAAGGAAGAATGGAAGATGTAATTCCCCTATTAATTGAGGAGATAAAAAAACAGATACAAATTGTGGAGACAGTATAATTTGGAAAAATATGATGTAGCAATTATTGGTGGAGGCTCTGCAGGACTAGCTGCACTAAAACAGTTGTCAAATCTTGGCAAGCAGGCAATTCTGTTAGAAGCAGGTTCAGAAATTGGCGCAAAAAATCTCTCTGGAGGTATTCTGTATTCAAAAAAGCCTCAAAAAGGCCAAGTATCAAACGTCGAAAAAATTTACGAAAATTTTCTAGATGATGCACCTTTTGAGCGTAAAATTACAAAATACATTTTACATTCAACATCAAAAGACAAGGTCTACTCTATGGATCTTACAGCAGCTCATGAATACCAATCAAATTTCGGATATTCTGTTTTACTAAACAAACTCAACTCATGGTTTGCAAAACAAGCAATTGAATCCGCTGAGAAACTTGGTGGTGGAATTATTCCTGGTGTACATGTCAAATCAATTACTTGGAATGAATCAGGCAATGCAATAATTCAAACTGACGAATTAGATGAATTTGAAGTAAAGGCAGTTATTGCAGCTGATGGTGTAAATTCAGAAATTGCAGATATGGTAGGTGCAAGACCAAAGTTCACACCAACACAATTGTATCAAGGAGTAAAAGTTATTGTAAAATTACCTGAAGAAATTATTGAAAAAAGATTTGGAATTTCATCGGATGAAGGTGCAGCACATCTCTTTGCAGGAGACGTTACACTAAATCATATTGGTGGTGGATTCCTCTATACAAATTCTGATACCCTTTCAGTAGGGGCAGTATATCATTATCATTCTCAATTAGAAAATCCCACTGAACCATCTGCATTAATTGATGCATTATTGAAAAATCCAATGATCAGTGAATTCATCAAAGATGATGTTCCAATAAAATCAAAAATTGATAAAAGCTTACCCCAAGAAGAACAACTCCGAATTCGTTTTGCAGTAGCTAAGCAAATTAAAAACTGGAATGAAATCCGTTCATCATATCTTTCATCAAGTGGAAGACAACGGCTAATTGATTCAGGTAAATACAAAATTGATGAGGATATCAAAACCAGACTAGATGGAATTGAAAATCAATTAACAAAGTTAGGAGTCACTTTTGGCTCTGATTATGTTGAAGCAGAATATGGTGCAAAGTTAGTTCCAGATGGAAAGAGATGTAGAATGCAAAAACCATTCTTCAAAAATATCCTATTTGTAGGAGATGCAGCAGGAAGAGGTATTTTTGTTGGTCCAAGAATTGAGGGTCTTAATGTTGGAATTGATGATGGTGTAAGAGCTGCCAATGCAGTAGCAAAAGCAATTGACAAAAATGATTTCTCAGCTAATTCTCTTGGTGAGTATTATTCCAAAGAGACAGAAAATAGTCCATATACTACTGATATGAAGCAAATTGACAAGAATTACCTAAAGATTTTCCTTGATGCAACGAAAGATGTTCCAAAAGATCTCATTGGTGCACGCTATGGCCCAATCTTGAAAATGATGTCAAATGAAAAACTCAGAGGCATTGCAGTAAAGTTTGCAAATATTTTAGGTTATGAGAAACTACTTCCAATGATTGAATCAGAGGATACATACGTAAAAATTCCAATTCAATTAGCTGAACGTTTAGGGGAAATTGTATCTCAATCCTATTCTCCAAGCATTCCATCAATTGCAGATAGAATTGGAAATCTCAGTTATAATGATGATAATTCTTCTCACATCAAGGTTCTAAATCCTAACAGCGAATTTATGAAAAAGATGGTAACTCTTTGTCCTGCAAAATGTTACAGTGAAGAGGGTGGAAATGTTATCATACAACATGAAGGATGTGTAGATTGTGGAACCTGCTCACAAGAAACAGAGTGGAGACATCCTCGTGGTGAAAAAGGAATTCATTACAAATACGGTTAATCTAAATTTTAATTTTTATCGTTTTTAACTCGTTATAAGCTTCTTTCATTTTGGTGTAAAAATCTTTTACAGTTGGAGGGAAAATAGAAAATGCAATGTAAAAGTCCTCAGCTTCACTAATATATCTGGAAATTTTTACGGTGTTTGGATTTTGAGAAATAAATTTCATGTTGTTTAATCTATCACAGAGTTTTATGATCTTGACATCATAATCTGATTTTGTAAGTGTAACACAATAATCTAAAAATCTTGCAGTATACCTTTCAGCTTCATTCTTACCATGATAGTTTTCTAATGGTTTGGTTTTTAAAGTATAACCTACATTGAATACGTATTCTCCAAATCTGTGTCTAAAGTAAGCATCAAAACCATAAGATTTGGATGCATACAAGTCTAAAATTTTCTCATCATCTTCCATGATATCATGTAAGATAGATGAAACAATTTGAAGAGATGTAAGAAATTTATTATTTGAATTATAATGGCGAATTACATCAATTGTTACAGGCCAAATATGAGTTTCAAGAAAAGAGGTTTTTCCATCATCTCGTTTAAGATCTGAATGTGCTTCCTCAGCTAAATCTATAGCATTTTGAACAAAACTATCTACTCTGATATGAGCTTCATTTTCAATTACGCTCAATAGTTCTTCTTTTGTTGCAAAAACCTTTTCCATATCTAGTATACGTCTTAATCATTCAAAAGTATGATCATTTATCACATTTTGAATCAATAAGATATCATGAACCTCAAATAATCCCTAATTTTATTTTCAAAAAATGGCATAGTTCTTACAGAAATATCTAAATCACTACCATCAAAGAAATAATCATCTTGGAACTACCACGAGGAATGAAAGATTTTGAGGGTGCAGAAAATACAAATATTGAGCACATCCGATATCATTTCAAGCAAATATCCAATCTGTACGGTTTTTCATTTATGGATCCATCTCCAATTGAATTACTGTCAACTTTAGAAACAAAGTCAGGTCCGGGAATTAAAGATGAAATTTACTATTTCAAAGATAAAGGAGACAGAGAAGTTGCATTAAGATTTGATTTTACAATGGGCCTAACAAGATATGCTGCTTCCCAAAAATCCATGAAACTGCCAGCAAAACTCTCTAGTTTTGGTGGTGTATTCAGATATGATGAGCCACAAAAGGGCAGATATCGATACTTTCACCAATGGGATATCGAAGTGTATGGAAAACCATCCATTGAATCAGAGGCTGAAATCATCGAATTGACATCTAGATTATTTGATTCGCTTTTACTCAAAGGAATTACAATTGACATTAATCATAGACATCTAGTAGAGTCTTACATTAACAAAATTTTCAATTCAAAAGATCCAGAATTAGTAGCTGATATTTTAAGAGCAGTAGATAAAATTGCAAAAAAATCAAAAGATGAAATCCTAAAAGAATTTCAAACAAAAGGATACGAAACAAAAAAGATAGAAAAGATTCTAGAGTTCTCACAAATTAAAGGAACAATTTCAGAAGTTGAAAAAATATTTGATTCTACCCAGTTAGAATCATGGAGTGAACTAAAACAACTATTTGATTCACTTGAAAATAGAGGTGTATCTAATGTTAGAATTAATTTTGGTATAGTTAGAGGATTGGATTACTATTCAGGAATTGTCTTTGAAGTCTTTGATAAAAATTCTACACTAGGTGCACTAGCTGGTGGTGGTCGATATGATGCCCTGACTAAAGCATTTGGCAGGGAAGACATTGGTGCAACTGGAGTTGCAGGTGGTGTTGAGAGAATTATTCTTACAATGCAAGAGCAAAAAATAATTCCAGAAGTTTTACAAAAACGAATTGCAGTGTTGTATATCAATGACGAGATGCAAAAAGTTGCTCATTCAATTGCTTCACTATTAAGACTCAATAACATTCCAACTGACATTGACTTAGCAGGAAGAAACCTGAAAAAACAAATGGATATTGCAAACAATGCCCAGTTCTCAATTATAGTGGGACCTGATGAACTTGAAGAAGGAAATGTTGTACTCAAAGATATGGTTAATGGAACTGAAGGAACTATTCCACTAGAGAAATTAACTGATGATCCAAAATCTATTCTTAATTTAGAAAAGCCCTAGTTAACATCATAATTTCAGGGCCAGTAGTTAGTGATCCTACAATAATAGAATGATTATTTGCCAGAATTCCTGATGCAACATATGGGATGCCATTATTAATGGAGCACTGCTCAATTTTTACGCCTAATAAATTAGAAAATGTCTTCATATCCTCTTCATCTGCTTCTGGATGAATAGCCGCACCATAATTATTGGCAACCATAACAGCTCCTGTCTGATTAAAACCAGCAATTTTTTTCTGAATTACCTCTACTCCCAAAACATCTGAAATATTTTTGCAGTCTTGGAGTGATAACCATGGAGATACAACTGCTCCTTTATCATTAGTACAAATTACATTTCCTAAAGCAGATAATTTTGAATCAAGAACACCTACTTCTAATTCTGTTTCATTTTTGAGAAAATCAAATTCATCTTGGTATGCAGTTTTTGGAATAAGTATTCCTTTGTTATTCATTACACATAATGCTCCAATTAGTCTTGTGTTTGCAATTGACATGAATAGATATTCTACATCAAGATATTTTGCAAGTTTTTCTGCTTTTGATTGTGCATATCCCATTGGAAGTAAAATCACACTATCGTTTACTTTAGTGTAAACTCCAATGTTTGGACCACGATATACATCGTACTTGATAATATCCATATCCGGAGAATTTATCGTTCAACGTTATGAACGTAAGGAATTCATTCCTGAAAGATCGATTATTACTAATCTATTCGTAATTTACCTTATCTAGCTTTAAATAATAACTCTGAAAAATTATACCATGCCAATAGCAGAAAATTTCCCTGAAGGCCTAAAGCCTATTGGAAAAATAAATCTAGATGATGGAAATTTCCATATCATGTGGGGTCCAGGCAAAGAAAAAAACACTGATGGTTCACAAGCTGAAATGTTTGCAGATTCAGACGTAGTTGCCGCGTATGCTGCAAGAAACGAAGAACAGGTTCCTCTTGGTGTAAGTGGTACAATGGTCGCAGTCGATTGGGATTCATGTGTTGCAGACGGTGCATGTATTGAAGCGTGTCCAGTGCAAGTATTCCAATGGTACAGAACTGAAAAAGACATTCCAGCCAAAGATGTTGTTAGTCAAACTTTTAACGGAACTGGAAGCAATGTTAAAGATGAACGAAAAGATCTAACTGACAAGGCAGATCCAATCCGAGAGCATGATTGTATATGGTGTATGGCATGTGTATCAGTTTGTCCACCACAAGCAATCAAAGTTGATCAGTCAAATGTTGAAAAACACGAAGCTGCAGCCAATACTCTTTAGAATTTCAAAACCCAAATATATCTAGAAATTTTTATTTTCTTTTTTATTTAGTCTCGACTAATTATATCTAGATTTAAATAATATTTTGGGGTAACATGAATATGGCAGAATTAGTTATACCAGAAGATTTCTGTGTTGATAAAGAACCAAAGGGAAAGACTAGTCATGCAGATGGCGAAAACTTTCACTGGATCTGGGGAGACGGAAATCCAGATGGTGCAGCATTCAAAAACGACGACGTAAAGGCAGCTTATGAAGCAAGAGGAGAAACACAAGTTCCTCTTGGAATTCATGGAACAACTGTCGCAGTCGATTGGGATTCATGTGTTGCAGCAGGTGCATGCATGAGTGTATGCCCAGTTCAAACATTCCAATGGTTCAGAACTGAAAAAGATATTCAAGCAGAAAAATGTCTGGGTGAAACTTTTGAAGGAACTGGCCTTACAGAACAAGATGAAAGATTAGACTATACAGACAAATCACAACCAATCAGAGAACATGATTGCACTGTTTGCATGGCATGTCAAGAAATCTGTCCTGAAGGAGCTATTCGAATTGAATCAGCTAACCAAGAATGGCATGAGAAAGCAGCCGGTACATATGTACTTATGAAATCTGGCTCAGAAAACCCACACGCACACGATTAAAGAAACTTTTTTCTTTTTTCTTATTTTTCTATTTCACACCAACAAATTTTAATCACTTCTATCAAAGAATTTTCGCAGAGGTCGCCTAGCTCGGTAGGGCGCGGGCCTTGAGAGCCTGTGTGCGCAAGCATACGGGGGTTCAAATCCCTCTCTCTGCGTTTTAATTTTCTATTTTTCCAAGTTCTGCCAGCATTGCAGATAGCTGAATTTCAGAATTTGCCCCAACAAGAACTCTATAATCATATTTTGCAATAATCTCTAAAATGTCTGATAACTTTTCATGCTTTGATTTGAATACTGCTGAGTTGAGATATTTTAGGAAATCAGATTCAGACATTCCATACACTTTGATTAGTTCTATCATCTTCTCTCTTGCTTCTGTAACTTTACCTGATAATGCAATTTTTAGAACTTCATACACATCACTGGTTTTAGTAAGTCCAGCTGATCCCTTTACATGCTCTTCAGTAATTCCACCAAGGCTTGCAGTTGCCTGCATTAGGTTAATTGCATGTCTCATATCTCCTTCAGAATAATCATAAATTGCCTTGAGACCTTTTTTATCGAATTTGACTTTCTCATTTTTAGCAATCTCTTCTAGTCTTTTAATGAGATCCCCTTCTGGAATTGTTGTGAACTTGAAGGTTGCACATCTACTTTGAATTGGGTCAATAATTTTTGAAATATTGTTTGCAATGAAAATAAATCTACAAATTTTTGCAGTGTCTTCGATAATTCTCCTTAGTGCTGTTTGAGCATCTGCAGTCATCTCATCTGCTTCATCTAAAATGATAATCTTGAATGGAATCTCTCCCATTCCAGCAAATCTTGAAAATTTCTTAACTTTCTCTCTAACCATGCCAATTCCTCTCTCATCAGATGCGTTTAGCTCAAGTGTGTAATCTTTGAAATTTTCTCCCAAGATTTGATTTGCAATACATAATGCAGCAGTTGTCTTTCCAACTCCTGCAGAACCTGAAAACATCAGATGTGGCATATCTGTTGGATCTTTGATTAATGCCTCCAAACTACCGATAATTTCAGTTTGGTTTACAATTTCTGAGAGCTTTGTTGGTCGATACTTTTCTACCCACATACCACTTCCCAACATGAGTCCTAAAGCCTAATCCCCATTAATAAATCCGAATTGGTTATTGTATCATACCACATCTTAAAATCAAAATTTCTCCTAATCTCATTGCGATCAGCCTGAGATTAATTAGGATCAATTGATCTCACTAAATTGTTAACAGAATTGATCGATCCGATACTTGAGGATCTAAAAGAGGATAAGTGATCTCGCATGGAAATTGATAAAGTAGAAAAAGTGCATTCAATTGGATACCGCCTAAAGGATACGAAATTTACAGTAAATCAAGATTTTAAATTCAATGTGGCAGGAGTAAAAATTGAAGCAACTCAAGGTGACACTAACAACATTCCTCAATGGATAGGAAAGATTCTGTCTGATAATAACTTGGGAATATTAGACTCTCCAGATATGATTACTGAATTAAAACAAGCACTCTCAAAAGAAAAGATGGTTGGAGAATATCAAATATCTACACTTGATCCGCATTTTTACATAAAATTAAGAGAATCCATGAAAGAATTGAACCGCGATGATTTTGATAAAGTTGAAAGTATGATGCTTGAATTATTTAGAATGAGAAGAGGTAAACTAGTAAAGATGGCTGACTCTATCAAACTAAATTCAGATTTATACAATAAACTCACTGTTGAGGAAAATATCTTTTACAAAACTATCTATGATAACAGCAAAGAATTTGAAAAACAAATTACAGGAGGCTTAAATGAGCGCCAAACAAGCTAGTACTTTTACCGATTCTGCTTTATCTGATAAAGTAAAAGAATTTCTAACTAGATTCAAAGATAAAAATGGCAACTACAAGTATGTAGATGCAATCGATGAGATGATGCCAAAGAATGCAAAATACATCATCGTTGATTATAATGATTTAATAGTAGAACCACAAATTGTGGTAATATTTTCTACAAATCCTGACAGGATATTTGATGCATTTTCTAGAGCAATCAAAGAAGCACTACAAACAAGATTTCCTGATTATGCTGAAAAAATAAAAGATGAAGTTCGTGTAAGATTAATTAATTTTCCACTTGAGCGAAGTCTAAGACAAATCAATGCTGAAACAATCGGACATATTACAAGTGTTTCAGGAATGGTAGTTAGAGCATCAGAAGTAAAACCTCTTGCAAAAGAACTAGTCTTTGTATGTCCTGATGAGCATACAACTAAAGTAATTCAACTAAAAGGAATGGATGTAAAAATTCCAGTTGTCTGTGATAATCCAAATTGTAAACAGCGTGATTTCGAGTTAAAACCAGAAGCAAGCAAGTTTATTGATTTTCAGATTCTTAGATTACAAGAACTTCCTGAGGATTTGCCTCCAGGACAACTTCCTCACTATATTGATGTCACAATTAGGCAGGATTTGGTAGATAATTCAAGGCCTGGTGATAGAATTATTCTTACAGGTGTTGTTAGAGTAGAACAAGAATCAGTTGCAGGAATTCAAAGAGGTCATAGTGGATTATATAGATTAAGAATTGAGGGAAATAATATTGAATTTTTGAGTGGTCGTGGTTCTAAAACTGATAGAAAAATTGGAAGAGAGGAAATTTCACCTGAAGAAGAAAAAATGATCAAATCACTTAGTCAAAGCTCTGATGTTTATCAAAGACTGATTGATTCATTTGCACCACATATCCAAGGACAATCATTAATCAAAGAAGCAATTTTGTTACTCATTGTAGGTTCCAATCAGAGATTACTTGGTGATGGAAGTAAGATTAGAGGAGACATTAACGTATTTCTAGTTGGAGATCCTGGTACTGCAAAAAGTGAGATGCTAAAATTCTGTGCAAGAATTGCACCAAGGGGGTTGTACACTTCTGGTAGAGGTTCAACTGCTGCAGGACTTACAGCTGCTGTAGTTAGAGATAAAACAGGAATTATGATGTTAGAAGCTGGTGCAGTAGTACTTGGTGATCAAGGTCTTGTAAGTATAGACGAATTTGACAAGATGAAGCCTGAAGATAGAAGTGCTTTACACGAAGTTATGGAACAACAATCTGCAAGTATTGCAAAGGGTGGTATTGTTGCCACACTAAATGCTCGAACTTCAATTTTAGCTGCAGCAAACCCTATGTATGGAAAATATGATCCATTCAAAAATATTACAGAAAACGTAAACTTGCCAATTCCATTACTTACTAGATTTGATTTGATCTTTGTTGTTAGAGATATTCCAACAAAAGAACGAGATGAAAAGATTGCAAGACACATAATTCAAAGAAATACCACTCAGGGAACAGATAAAAAATCTGTTATTGAAGTTGATTTGCTTACAAAATATTTATCATATGCAAAACGTGGCATTCCTGAATTGACAAAAGAAGCAGAAGAGAAAATTCTATCTTATTATCTCCAAATGAGAAATGTGGAATCTGAAGAAATGATCACTGTAACTCCAAGACAATTAGAAGGAATTATTAGACTTTCTACTGCAAGAGCAAGATTACTCATGAAAGACAAAGTGGAAGAAGAAGATGCTGACCGTGCAATATTTCTAATTCAGAGCATGCTTCAAGATGCAGGAGTTGATGTCAATACTGGAAAGGTAGATCTTGGAGTATTACAAGGAAAGCCGAGAAGTGAAGTCTCTAAGATGCAACTATTCATGGATGTCCTAAAAAGTCTAGAAGGTGACAATAAAGTTCCAGTAGAAGAAAGAACATTTGTCAAAGAACTTGAAAAGAGTGAAAAATTCACAGAAGAGGAAGCAAGAAACTATATCAGAAGAATGCTCAGAGAAGCATCTATTTATGAATCAAAACCCGGTCACTATAACCGAGTATGAAAATTGAGCAACTAGATCTTCCAAAATCAGCAATTGATTTTTTACAATCACAAGGTTTTGAAAAATTATACCCACCACAAGCTGATAGTGTAAAGTCTGGATTGCTAGATGGCAAAAGTATTCTAGTATCTGCCCCTACTGCAAGTGGAAAGACTCTGATTGCAATGATTGCAATGATTAGCTATCTTTCAAAAAATGACGGTAAGGTGATTTATCTTAGTCCTTTACGTGCATTAGCTGCTGAAAAATTTTCAGAATTTAAAAAATTAGAAAAAGTAGCATTGAGAAAAAAAATCAAAGTTGGAATATCAACTGGCGATTTTGAAAATATTGAAAAAAATCTAGAGAAAAGTAACATATTGATATTAACAAATGAAAAGATGGATTCAATTATTAGACATGGTGTTGAGTGGGTTGAAGAAATTGGATTAGTTATTTCAGATGAAGTACATTTGATTGGAGATGAAAGTCGAGGTCCAACACTTGAAATGATTTTAACACAACTAAAACTTTTAGATACAAAACCTCAACTCGTAGGCCTTAGTGCAACAATTACCAATTCTGATGAGATTGCAGATTGGCTTAATTGTAAACTGGTAAAAAATGACTGGCGACCAGTACCCCTCTCTGAAGGGGTATGTGATGGAGGAGAGGTTACTATGAATGATGGTAAAACCTTTGAAGTTGAGCGTAGTCTATGTGGAACACCTATTGATTTAGGCGTGCAATCTGTACGACAAGGAGGACAATCACTAGTATTTGCTGAGACTAGAACTCGCTCCAAATCTCTTGCAACAAAAGCTGCAGATGCGATTTTTCAAATTTTAACAAAAAATGAATTAACTGAATTAGAAAAAACATCAAAAAAAATTCTATCTGAAAATGAACATACAGAACTAGTAAAAACATTGGCACTTCTAGTTAAAAAAGGAGTTGCGTTTCATCATGCAGGACTAAATCAAAAATGTAGAGAGATCATAGAGACTGAATTTCGTAAAGGAACAATAAAACTACTATCATCTACTCCAACTTTAGCTGCAGGAGTTAATCTTCCTGCAAGAAGAGTTGTAATTTCAAATATTAATCGATATAATGCAAAGGTTGGAGCAAATAGACCAATTAGTATTCTGGAATACAAACAACTATGCGGGAGAGCTGGACGACCTCAGTACGATGATTACGGTGAATCAATAATTGTTGGAAATAGAAATACTGAAGATCTTATAGAATATTATATTAACGGGGAACCAGAACCAATAGTTTCAAAAATCACTGATGATAAATCTTTGAGAACTCACATTCTTAGTGTGATAGTAACACATCCTGGAATTAAAAAAGAAGAAATTTTGGAATTCTTTTTGCAAACATTGGGGGGATTACAATCAAGAAAATCAACCATAAAATTTGCAATTGACATATCACTACGTTTCCTTTCTAGTAAATATCTGATAATCAAAAAAGGAGAAAGATATGCAGCTACTGAATTTGGTAAAAAGACATCGATTCTGTATATTGATCCTTTAACTGCAACATACTTTAGAGATGCAATTGAAAATGTATCTAAAGAAAGAAACCATACGTTTGGATTTTTACATCTGATTTCAAATTGTGATGAATTTTTTCCAAAATTTTTACTACGGCAAAAAGACTATGAATCAGCCAGTTTAATGATAGAAAACAATTCTTCAGAACTACTAGAACCAATTTCTGAATATGATTGCTCAAGAAGCCTTTTGGCTTTGCAGTCTTGGATTACTGAATCTTCAGAATTATCTCTATCTGATAGCCTTGGAATAGAGTCTGGAGACATGCATAGGATGGCTGAAAATGCTAATTGGCTTACATATTGCCTAAGAGAGATTTCAAAACACGTTGAGAGAGCAGATTTGCTTAACGAATTGGCTGATCTACGAACAAGAATTGTATATGGAATACGAAGGGAATTACTTGACTTGGTTAAAGTCAAAGGTATTGGAAGGGTCAGAGCTAGAATTCTATACAAACATGGAATAAAGAATTTAGATGATTTGGCAAAGATTCCGATGAATAAATTGGCAGAGATTGACAAAATTGGTTCAACCATTGCGGATAACATAAAGACGGAATTACAAAAGGTTAGATAATTGATTGAATTAATACTTCCAGCAATAGTTTCTTGCATTGTTGCATTTTTTGTAGTGTTTGCACTGACTCCTCCACTAATTAAATTTCTTGAAAAAAGAAATTTTGTAGTCAAGGATATAAATAAAAAAGAAGGTGTGATGATTGCAAGACCTGGTGGAATATCTATTATTGCAGGAATAATTGCATCCGAAATTGTACTTTATACATTTTTACAATTAAATGAAATTCTTGCAATAACTATTACAACATTTGCAGCTTTTCTAATAGGATATGTTGATGATAGAAGAGTTATGGGTGGTTGGTTTAAACCTGTAGCACTTGCAATTGCCGCAATTCCAATCATCGTATTTGGTGTATATGACTCAGATCTTGCTTTTCCTATATTTGGCACAGTTCAAATTCCAGTATTATATCTTGGTTTAATAATTTTCATGATTCCAATTACTGGAAACATAATTAATTCAATTGATGTTCTGAATGGTGTTGCTAGTGGATTTACGGTGATTGCAAGTTTTTCATTATCAATATGTTTGTTTGTGATGCAAAATTATGAGATTGCAATTATTAGTTTGCCATTAGGATTTGTTTCGTTGGCATTTTACAAATACCATAAAATTCCAAGTAAAATTTTTCCTGGAGATTCTGGTGCATTAACTCTAGGTGCAATGTATGGCGCAATTGCTATTGTAGGTGATGTTGAAATTATTGCTGCTGTAGCATTATTGCCAGCAGTTATCAACTCATTTTTGTTTCTCTCAAGCGTTAAACGAATCGTGGAACATAGGCAAGTCAAGGGTAAACCTGTTGAGCACACTAATGATTTTAAACTCAAAGCAACTGATGACAAAACTGCCCCTGTAACTTTGGTAAGATTGATTCTTGCTGGAGGCCCACTTACTGAAAAACAGGTTGGATTTGCAATCTTCAAACTTGCAATTTTTTCAGGAATCTTGGCAATAATTACAACATTTTTGATGGGAGTATATTCATGAAATCTGGTCTATATGGATTCTTGTTTGCCATGTGGATTTTGATTCTACTGGGAGGTGGAATTCTTGTTACAATTTTAGGACCAATCTCAATTTCTGGATTTGGTCAGTTTAATATGTTCATTGCATCAATCATTAAAGCTATAATTGCAATAATTCTTGTTGTAATTTGGATTTTAATTTTATCAAAATTGAAAAATTGGATTTTTAGAAAAGAGATTAAATCTTAACTTTCTTTCCATTCTCTTTGTTTCTTGTCGTATTCTTTTCTAGTGTATCTTATTGTAGCTGGAGAACCAATTACCACGGAATTTTCAGGAACGTCTCTTGTTACGATAGCCCCCAATGCAACAACACTATTTTTTCCTACAGTAACTCCTGCTTTGATAACTGCACGTGCACCAATTATTACATTATCTTCAATGGTAACTCCTATCATTTTGTCACACATTGGATAAGGATCATTTGTAAGAACTGCTGCTGGACCCATGAAAACATTCTTTCCAATTCTGGATAAAGATGGAATGTATACTTGACCCTCTATCTTTGTATTTTCACCAATCTTTACATCATAATCAATATGTGCAAGAGATCCTATCTTGACATTATCTCCAATCTCTACGTTGTCACCAATATATGAAAAATGCCAAATCTGAACATTTTCACCAATTTTTGCTTTATCCGAAATAAAATTTGTAACCATTATCTCACAAATGCCATGGATTTCCCTGTGTAATAATTTTTTCAGGTAATTCCTCTTTGTAATTTTTTAGAAAATCAATCTCTTGTTTTTTGTCCCTTAATTCATCTGGGAGCATTATTGGAATTCCTTCTATAATTGGATAAAATCTTGAACACTTTTCACAAAATAATGCGCCTTCTGAAATTACATTATCTTTTTCTTTAATCTCAAATAATTCTAAAGGGTGATTTTTATCAATTGGGCATGCCAAGATGTCCATCATTGTTTTATTCATTTTAAATCCAGATAAATTGGAATTCCCTTTAAACTAGATAAGAGTGCTGCTTCTGCTATTTTTGTCACGTTAACTGCTTCTTGTGATTTGACAATATGCTCATTCTTACCCTCGATGGCTCCAAGGAAACTCTTAATTTCTAATAGTAGTGGCTCTTGCTTCTCATTTTGAACAGTTTCATTTTCATCGTCTTTTTCCACAGTAATTTCTTGAGTGATAAAATCTGATGAAATAATTGCATCTGTACATACCGCATTAAATTTTCTGACTTTTTTTGGTGTAATCCAATTTGATGAAATAATTGCAACCTTATCATCTTTGTATCCTAGCATGATACTTGCAAAATCTTCATGTTTGTGTCTTATTTTGCCTGCCCTTGCAAATACTACATGAGGCATATCATTAAACAACCAATTAGCAGTATCAATGTCATGAACTGATGTATCATAAATTATTCCGACATCCTTGATATGAAGCGGCATTCTATTTTCACGGTGAAATTCTAACATTAGCAAATCACCAAATTTTTTTTCTTTAACAAATTTTTTTACTATGTCTACTACAGGATTAAATCTCTCTATATATCCGCATGTAAGAATTACTTTATTTTTTTCTGCAAGTTTAGCAAGTACCTCGCCATCTTCAGATTTGTAAGTCATTGGTTTTTCCACAAACACATGTTTTTTTGCCTCTAACAATTTTTTTGCAATTTCGGTATGAGTTGATGTAGGAGTTACTACAAACGCTGCGTCAAATTCTTCAGAATTTAGTAACGAATCTAATGATTCATAATGATTTACAGAATATTTTTCTCCATATTCTTTACTTTTTTGAAGATCGACATCACATACTGCTGAAAGTACACCTAGTTCAGATAAAATTCTTGTATGGTTTTTACCCCATCCACCAGTTCCAATCTGAACAATTTTCAACTAATACACTTCCGTTAACCAATAAGAATAATCAATATTTTTGTTCATAACAATGTTTGTGTATTCTTGCATCATTTTCTTTGTGATATTCCCTGGTTTACCATTGCTAATCTTTTTTGAATTCATTGATATGATGGGTGTAATTTCAGCTGCTGTGCCTGTAAGAAAAATTTCCTCTGAAATAATTAATTCACTTCTTGTAACTTCTCTTTCTACAACACCAATATCCAAATCTTTTGCAATTTTTATTATTGCATCTCGAGTAATTCCTTCAAGTGCAGATGATGACAATGTTGGTGTAACCAATTGCCCTTCTCTTACGATAAAAATATTTTCTCCTGGTGCCTCACTTACATTTCCGTTATGATCAAGCAAAATTGCCTCATCAAAACCATTTCTTTTTGCTTCTTGTGTTGCTATGATTGAATTGAGATAGTTTCCTCCCATTTTTGCTTGTGGTGGTGTAGAATTATCTGAGAATTTTCTCCAAGATACAACTCCCGCTGTGATTCCATTTTTGTTAAATAAATCTCCAAAAGGAAATGTAAAAATTGCAACATTTGTTGGCGCGTTTTCAGTTACATGTAGATTTATTCCATAATCTCCTACAAAATAAAATGGTCTTATGTAACATGATTTTTTAATCTTGTTTTTTCTACAAATTCCTATGATGGCATCTGTGATTTCTTTGTCTGAAAAATTAAGTGAAATATCATAGAATTGTCCTGATCTTCTAAATCGTTTAACATGCTCATCCAGTCTAAATATGTAAAGATTTTTTCCATTCCAGTATGCCCTAATTCCTTCAAAGATTGATGTTCCATAGTGAATTGCGTGTGTAGTTATTGAAACTTGTGCCTTTTCTGTAAGGACATATTTCCCATCAAACCAGACATATTTTGAAAGTGGAAGTTTCATAAGAAATTTTTACTAGATGTGTATTAATCTATTTTCAATTAATTTCTACTATTTTGGATTGTTCTTTGACTATATCCTTCTTTAGGAAATTTCATTCCTGCTACTCTAATAGTCATATCTTCTGTATTTGCAAATTTTTCAACTGTTTTCCATTCTTCTTCAATAATCTTGGCAATACTTTCTGGTACATGGTCTTTCCATGACGACTCTTTTCTAAGAGCTGTATCATACAATTTTTCTTTGACCGATGCTGCAGAAAGAGCTTTTCTCTCTCCTACCTTGGGTTTCAATCTATATATTTTCAGCATGTATCCTTCTGCTTTGTCACCCGTATATGAAAAAAAATCGCCCTCCACTCCTCTAAGAATTTGTTTTCTTAATTGCCATGATTTTGGAGCCAACAGGGGTGGCAGGTATTTCTTAAATGGAGCAAAAAAAGCGTAATCATCAGTTATTTGAATTGAATCTCCAAAAACAGAGACAAGCATTTTCTTTCTAGTTTCAAAATTAAATGGAAAACTCTTACTGTTGATTTCTTTTTCTCCGTCTTTGAAAACTACTGGCATGACTTTAACAACATCTGCTTCTTTTTTTAGGCCAGAAATTATTTCAACATGTGCATTAGTTACGGGATTTAGATGTGCAAGATATAGTGCAGTAATCAATTGGTTTTATTAGATGAATCCTATATTTCAATGATTGATTTTCTGACTTATTTTTTTAAAAATCATCCGTATGATTCGTATTTGACTTCAAAGCTTCCATCTTCACGTTTGTCATGTTCTGTGACAAAACCTTTTGGTTTTAAGAAGTCCATTACTCCATCTATTGTTCCTTGCCAACCACAAACATAGAACATTGTATTTTCTTTTGTAATTACATCTCCTATTAATTCTTCTAGTGGTGATCTTCCGTTATCCCTAGGTCTCAGAAATGTTTCAACCCTTCCAACTTGACCAGCCCATGATCTGTTAAACCATTCTTGTGGTCTACTGATAGCTGCTCTGTATTTAAAATCCCATTCATTCTTGCCTCTTGTGATACTCTCATTTTCAAGATTAGTTAGCAAATCTTTGTAACTTAATTCATCAACATAACTTGCACCATGCAAAACTATGATTTCACGTTTATCTCCTGCATCATGAAAATGTTGTGCATAGCTAACAAATGGTGCAAGACCTGTACCACCACCAATACAAACAATTCTTCTGTTATCTTTTTCTCCATTTGGAAGTTCTTCATTAATTAACAAAGCTCTACCTGTAGGTTTTAACCAGAGAATCTCATCTCCTTCTTTTGCATTAAATATTTGAGTAGTTAATCTGCCTGGAAGTGGTTTTCTTACCCATCTTATTACGAGCTCAATGTAATCTCTATTTTCTGGATGAGATGCAATTGAATATGCACGTCTAACAATTTTACCTCCTTCTGCAGGATTTGGTAATCCTAATGTGATAAATTGACCGACTTTATAATCTGGGATTGGTCCATCTTTTGGAACTAATCTAATAATTACAAGATCCTCTTTTAGTAATTGCACATAAGTGACAGTTGCCTTGTTATCTACTACCATAACGATTGAACCATCATTATCGAGGTTAAATATATTGTGTTAATTTCATAGGGGGATTTCAATAAAACCGCTAAACGTTAATAACCATTTTGAAAAATCTTATTCAATCAGATTTCTGATTATTGGGCCGGTCGTCTAGTCTGGTAGGATAGGTGCATGGCATGCATCGGATCAAGGGTTCAAATCCCTTCCGGTCCACTATTTTAATTTCAAAAGTAACTTTTCAATTTCAGAATCTTTCTGTTTATTAATCTTATTTTTTTTATCTTCTGGAACTATAATCTTTAGATCAATAATTGCTTGAAGGGCACTTTTTCTAACTTCTAAATTTGAATCTAAAAGAGATTGTAAGAAAATTTCTTCTGCCCCTTTTGCTCTAAGATGTCCTAATGCACCTAATGCACATGATCTAACCATGGAACGTTCATCATTTGCAAGTTTAATTATTTCTGGGACTGCATCCTTTTCATTTCTATTTGCTAAAATTAGGGATGCAAAACTTCTGATATTTTTGCTACCAGAATTCAAACTTTTAATTAAAAAATAAGAAATATCATTCTCATTTAATACAAGTGAGCTAAACGCTTCTCCTCTTACTTGAATATCGTCATCGTCTAATTTTGAAATTATTTTTTCTAAAATTATTGGATTGTCTGTTTTATCAAGTGTTTCTAAAATTTTAATTTTCTCCTGACTGCTGCCCGATTCTAAAACTTTTGAAATGTTTTTCAAGTTCGCAAGAAATCCTCTCTTCTGGTTAATATTAGTTAAAATTTTTCAAGATTTTTTCAACAAATTCAAAAAACCCTTTTAGCTTTAAATTATCGTTAAATAGTATATTTTCTATGTCAAATGAAGCCAGAGACACCATATTCATTGGTAAGAAACCATTGATGGCATATGTTACATCAACGCTAATTCAACTGGCAAACTTACCGGCCGTCAACATCAAAGCTAGAGGACTCAGCATAGGTCGTGCTGTAGATGTAGCTCAAATCATTGCAAGAAAAACAGAAAATGCAGGCTACTCTATCGGGGAAATAAAAATTGGCTCAGAATCACTAGAGTCACAAGACGGTAGAACCAGAAACGTTTCAACAATAGAAATTGAAGTAAAGAGAAATACAGCATAACTGTATGCTTTACTTGAAATTTTTTCTTTTATTCTCTCTTTGAAAATCTGTACTTCTTTTCCATCTTTCTAAACTTTGGAAGATCTACTAGATCATTAAATTGATCAAAATTAACAACTTTTTGTTTGAATTTTGCAGTGGTTCCAGTTTTCTTTAACTCTTGTAAAATACTCATTGTAGCAAATGTGTTTGCAAATAATACAGAAAGTGGGTATAATATTATTTTAAATCCCATTTTGTTCAATACTTGAGCGGAACTAAGTGGTGTTGCTCCTCCCTCAATCATATTTGCAACAAGAGGTGCATTGATTTCCTTTCCAATTTTTTTCATTTCATTCAATGATCTTGGTGCTTCAATGAACACTGCATCAGCTCCTGTTTTTTTATTTTGAATTCCTCGTTCGATTGCTGCATCTAATCCTTCTGTTGCTCTTGCATCTGTTCTGGCAACAATAAAGAACTCTTTACTTTCTCTAGCATCAATTGCAGCGTTCAATTTTTCTGTATATTCTTCTTGTGGTACTACTTCTTTTCCTTGCATATGTCCACATCTCTTAGGCCATCTTTGATCTTCTAGAAACATTCCTGATGCTCCTGCAGACTCTAGTTCTTTAACTAGCTTCCAAACACTTAGTGCATTTCCATAACCTGTATCTGAATCAACAATTACCGGAACTGAAACTGTTCTGCAAATTCTTCTTGCATTATCAACTGTTTCAGATGCGCCAATAAATCCATAATCTGGCATTCCAAATAGAGTTGCAGATGTACCATATCCTGTTTGGAACATTGCATCAAATCCAACCTTCTCAGCAATCTTTGCACCAATTGCATCATAAACCCCTGGAATTACAAGGGGTTTATTCGATTTTAACATGTTACGCAAATTTTTCATGAATCTATTCTTTTTCTGAATTATTTATGATTTTAAAAATAATGTCACTTGGAAATATCAACGTCTCTTGTTTCAGGATTAATCTTTACACCAATTAAAATAATTATTGAACCAATTATTACATTAATTCCAAGTAAAACTAGAATTAACTCTGATCCTTTTGATATCATTGTTACTGCAATTAATGGAGCCCAAGATCCGAAAATTAGTCCTCCATTATAGATAAAACCACTTGCACTGTTTCTAACTTCTGTTGGAAATCTCTCAGACAAAAATGCTGGAATTGGACCAAATCCTGTAGTTGCAACAACAATCAAAACTACAGTATATGCAATTCTTTCAAATGCTGATTCCGCCTGGTACAATCCATAAAATGCAGGAATTGCAAATGCAATTGCGACCATAGCAAAATACCCAATTGCTTTTTTTCTGCCAATTCTTTGACTAAGATAACCTGTAAAAATTTGACCAAACAATGACGTCGTTGTTGCAACAATCATTAACAATGATACTTCAGTTTTTTCAATTTCTACATAATTTTGTAGAAACGTTGGGTAAAATCCAATTGATGTATAATATGTATACATGAGTCCTGTCATTAAAATCAAGGAAAAGATGATCGATTTCTTCCGTCTTTGCTAGAAAGTAATTTCTTAAGGGGTGATTTTTCTGTTTTTGTTTGGCAAGTCATACTTGTGATTCATTCTAAATCGAACAAATAATGCAACAAGTCCCGGAATGATTCCTGTAAAAAACATAATTCTCCACCAATTTCAACAAATTGCTCTTCTGGAAATAATGAAACTGCTCCAAAAAATACTACCGATGCAATTACAAAACCAAAATTAAAACCACTTTATAAAAACCCAGAAAGAATTCCTCTCTTTTCTTTTGGTGCTGTTTCCATAGTTATGACTGCACCACTTCCACATTCTCCTCCAGCAAAAAATCCCTGTGTTAATCGTAATCCAATTAGTAAAATTGGTGCCATAAATCCAATCATTTGCCAAGTTGGTAGTAATCCAGTTGCAAACGTGGCTCCAGAAAATCCCATGATTGTAATGATCATTGCTTTCTTCCATCCATGTTTATCTCCAAAATTTCCAAAAAAAGCTCCTCCAAATGGTCGCATGATTAATGTTATGATATATGCTGCAAATGTTGCCAAAAGAGAAAATGTTGTATCTTCTGCAGGAAAAAATAGTATGCTAATTAATGGAATTACTAATAACATCAAAACTAAGTCATAACCATCAAGTGACCATCCTAGCCATGAACCAAAAATTATAGACTTTTGTTCTCTACTAAGTGATGTCATATGTTTTCTAAAGGGTAGATTAATTTCTACTTTTCAAAATATTATTCAATTTTAATCTCTTTTCCTTTCTTCTTTGAACTTTTTTCATCCATTTTCTTTAGTTCATCTTGAAGGAATTTCCTATACTTTTGAGTTTCATCATCAGTCATATTTGCTAAATTAGAACTAAGAATAGATCCCATTGTAGAGATCTTCTCTAACAAATCTAATGCAACAAATCTTCCTACATTTCCTAATCTAAAAAGAACTTCTAATTGTTTTTTTACAATATTGTTAATTTTATCTACATCTTCAGCAGTATCAAGTCCTTTTTTTGTTAGTTTGTATCTTCCATCTTTTGTTTCTCCAATCAGTCCTTCATCTAGCAATCTACCCAATAAAGGATAGATTAATCCTGGAGATGGTTTCCAAATCCCATTACTTTGTTCTACGGCATAATCTATAATCTCCTTACCAGTATGCTCTTTCTTTTTTAATAATTCTAAAATGAAATATCTTGAGAATCCTCTTGGAATTGAACTTCCAACTCTTTGAAACCATTCAGAAATCATCACTAGTGATATCACTAGTGATATATTTTAATTTTTTGTGCTGTGCCTAACAATTGCTACATATTTAACCCACCTTAAGTAAGCCTGTCTAAAAATGGTTGATTTCTTAGAATTTGATTTGATTATTTGTGGTTCAGGTCTTGCTGGATTGAGGGCAGCTATATCTGCAGCCAAAAAGAGCCCTCATCTCAAAATTGGTGTTGTTTCCAAAGTACAAGTAATGCGTTCACACTCTGTCTCTGCAGAAGGAGGAACTGCAGCAGTTCTTTTTGAGGATGAAGGTGATACTATTGAATCTCATGTTTATGATACTGTTAAAGGAAGTGATTTTCTTGCAGACCAAGATGTTGCTGAAAGACTATGTATTGAAATGCCACAACAAATTCGTCAGTTAGATCATTGGGGAATGCCATGGTCTAGAAGATCAGATGGGAGAATTGATCAACGAAACTTTGGTGGTTATAGTTTTCCTAGAGCAACGTATGCATCTGATAAAGTTGGTTTCTTTGAAATGCAAACTTTGTATGATACATGTCAAAAATTTGAAAATATTGAATATCTCAATGAATGGTTTGTAACGTCAATTATACACGATGGAAAAAAATTCATGGGTGTTACTGCAATTGAATTATCTTCAGGAACATTTTACACAATTAAAGGAAAAGCTCTTATCATTGCAACTGGCGGAGCTGGACGTTTGTATAGTTTCTCAACTTATGCACTTTCTTCAACTCCTGATGGCTTGGATATGGGATTACGTGCTGGTATGGCACTCAAAGACATGGAATTTGTACAATTTCACCCAACAGGAATTATGCCCTCTGGAATTTTGATTACAGAAGGTGCAAGAGGTGAAGGTGGTTATCTTCTAAACAACAAAGGTGAACGATTTATGAAAACTTATGCTGCTGGTAAAATGGAATTAGCACCTCGTGATATTGTATCTAGATCAATTATGACAGAAATTCAAGAAGGACGTGGATTCAAACATGAAACAGGTGTTGATTGTATGAAACTTGATTTGAGGCATATTGGTGATGAGAAAATTAAAGAAAAATTAGGTGGCATTAGAGAAATATCAATAAAATTTTCTGGTATTGATCCTGCTACAGATTTACTTGACATTCGACCTGTTTGTCATTATATGATGGGAGGCATTCATACTGATATTGATGGCGCAACGGAAATTCAAGGAGTTTGGGCTGCCGGAGAGGCTGCATGTAACAGTGTTCATGGCTCAAATAGATTAGGCGCAAATTCTACATCTGAATGCATTGTTTGGGGAAAAATCACTGGTGAACTGGCCGCAGAATATGCGATGAATAATACTGCCTCAAATCCTTGGCCCCATCATTTAGTATCTGCAGAAGAAAAGAGAATCTATGATGGAATTTTTAGAGGAAATGGCGATGTAAATCCATATGAAATTAGGCAGGAACTCACTGACACCATGAATGAAAAAGCATATGTCTATAGAAATGAAACTGATCTTGTTGCAGGTCTTAAAAAAATTCGTGAACTAAAAACACAAACTTGGAAACATGTTGATGACAAAGCAAAAGAGTACAATACCAACTTTTCAAATGTAATGGAACTTGATTCTATGTTTAGGGTAGCTGAGATTGTTTTACTTGGTGCAATTAATAGAAAAGAATCTCGTGGTGCACATGCAAGAACTGATTATACTAAACGTGATGATGCAAACTTTTTACATCATACACTTGCTTACTATGATCCAAATGAACCAATAATGAAAACACATCCTGTAACAATTACAAAATATCAACCAGTTGAGAGGAAATATTAGATGACTCAAGATGAACACAAAGAAGGAATAAAAGGAATGGCTAATCCTGGCCGTTACGGAATTGAAAGGGTTGCCTATTGGCTGATGCGATTAAGTGGATTGGGACTTTTAGCATATTTTGTAGCTCATATTTATGAAACAAGTAACATTTTAAGAGGACAAGTAGGATGGGATGAATTTCTAGAATTAACTCAAACTACTGAAGGGCATCTTTTTTTGGCAATTGTAATTGCGATGTGTGTATTTCATACTGTTAATGGAATTAGAGTAATGTTGGGGCATGGAGGAATCGGTGTAGGAAAACCTGCAAGACCTGATTACCCATATGATCCCGCATCACAAAACTACAGACACAAAATAGGCATCTATTCTGCAATAATTCTTGCAGCAATTGCTATGATGTATGGATTAGCGGTAATGTTTGGTGAATAAAATGAGAGAAAGCACAATTATGAAAATTCATTATGGAACTGCTCTGGCAGCCGTAGCATTAGTTGCAGTCCATATTTTAATGCGTCTTACGATGGGATTTGCAGAGTCTTTGGAATATGAATCTGTTCTTGCAAATTATAAATTCATTCCATATGCTGCGATGCTGGAATTAATACTGATCCTACTTTCTATTCATGGATTTAATGGATTGAGAGTTATTTTATTAGAATTAAAACAAGGACGAGTTTATGAAAAAGCTGTTTCATATGGTTGTCTTGCAGCAATGTTTGGTTTGATAGCATATGGTTCACGAACAATTATTATGACCAATATGGGGATGATATAGAGATGGCCCAAGTATCTCACATTGCAGATGAACAATCATCCACGTCAATATCATCATCAAAATCAATTACACTTCGAATTGCAAGATACAATCCAGAACATGATGATTCAAGTCAATTCATGGAATTTACAATTCCTTATGAACGATGGACAACTGTTTTGGAGGCAATTCTTGAAGTCAAAAAACATTTTGATCATTCAGTAGCAGTACGTTATTCATGTAGACAAGCCACATGTGGTTCATGTGGAATGATAATTAATGGAAAACCTCGATTGGCATGTTTTACAAAAATTAGTGAATTAAACTCAGACGTTGTTACAGTTGAACCAATGAATAATTTTCCAATTATTCGAGATCTTGCAGTAAAGTTTGAACGATTATTTGACACTCATCATAAAATCAAACCATATCTAATCCGAGATGATACTGAACTTGAATCTAACGAAAAAGAATTTTTGCAATCTCCTCAAGAAGTTGAACAATACATCCAATTTGCAAACTGTATAAAATGTGGTCTGTGTAATTCTGCCTGTCCTACCATGGCAACTGATTCTTCTTTTGTTGGACCTCAAGCATTAGCTCAAGCATATCGATATGTTGCTGATAGCAGAGATAAAGGAAAAGACTCAAGACTAAAAATTATTGATGAATCCCATGGAATCTGGAGATGTCACTTTGCTGGTTCTTGTAGTCAAGTATGTCCAAAAGGTGTTGACCCAGCAATGGGTATTCAATTGCTTAGGGGCTATTTACTAGGTTTTAGAGGTTAACCCAACTTCTTTGGTTTTGGGCTGTTATTTACTTGATTGTTAATCTGTTCTGCCATAAAGTGATTTGATACATTAACTTTAACATCGTCAACTCCATCCACTTTCAAGAGATTATCATGAACATCCTGACAAATCTTAAAACCAAATACTGCAGGACAGAATGGACTAGTAAGATGCAAATCAACTTTGACATTACTATTATTGATATCCACATCGTCAATCAATTCCAATTCTACAATCGAAGTGTTAATTTCTGGATCTACAATCTTTGATAACTCATCAAAGATTTTCACCCTAAGCTGTTTGATATCTTGACTCATGTCGGCAAAAGCGTCGATGCTATATATAACCATTCTAGAACCTTAGATGATGTATCGTTCACGTCTTGATACTGATTTGAGCAATATTACATTAGATTATGTTTCATCAATTAACGATGATTCTGAAATTGCATATTATGATATTATTGGAAGTCAAGCTCACACTTTGATGTTATACCAAAATAACATCATAACAAAAAATGATGCAAAAAAGATCTTATCGACACTAGATATTTTGAAAAATGAAAAATTTGATACATCTTCTGGAGCAGAAGACATTCATGAATTAATCGAATCTCTAGTAATCAAAAAAACTGGCATGGCAAGTGGTGGAAAAATGCATACTGCTAGATCTAGAAACGATCAAGTTGCTTTAGACATTAGAATGAAAATTAGAGATGATATTAACATCATTTGTAATTGTCTTTTAGATACTATTGAAGCCCTAGTTTCCGTAGCGAGAAATCATCAAAAAACAATCATGCCCCTTTATACTCATCTCCAACAAGCTCAAGCTGGTTTGTTTTCTCATTACCTTTTAGCTCATGCAGATGTATTATCTAGAGACTTTCAGAGACTCTATGGAACCTTTGAAAGAGTGAACCAAAGTCCACTGGGTGCAGGACCTGTTGGCGGAACAAGTATTCCAATTGACAGACAAAGCACTGCAAAAATGTTAAGCTTTGATGGTATTGTTGAAAATTCGATTGATGCAACAAGTACGCGTGATTTTGTTGCCGAATATGTTGCAATGATTTCAATTTTGATGACCAATCTAAGTAAAATATCTGAAGATTTTGTAATCTGGTCAACGTCTGAATTTTCTTTCATTGAACTTGCTGACGAATTCACATCTCCTTCAAGTGTAATGCCACAAAAGAAAAATCCCGATCTTTTAGAATTAACCCGTGGTAAAACATCTGAAATAATTGGAAACCTTACTGCAATTCTTACAACCATCAAAGGATTAGCAACTGGTTATGGACGTGATTTACAGCAGATTAAATCTTCTATCTGGTCAACATCAAAAATTTCTATCAGTGCGTTATTGATCTTAAAATCTATACTTTTAACTTTAAAAGTAAATGAAAAACAAATGAAAAAAGTTACAGAATCCAGCAATCTTATCGCACTTGATATTGCTGAAAAATTAGTTCAAGAAGGAATTCCTTTCAGAGTAACTCATAAAATTTCAGGAGTTTTAGTCCAATTAGCTTATCAATCAAAAAAACCTATTTCAAAATTAACTTTAGAACAAATAAAAAAATCTGTATCTGATACCAAAGTAGATCCAAAAATTGTATCTAAAATCATTTCTAATACTACTGTTGTTTCTTCTCTTAAGGATAGGAAATCATTTGGGTCATCTGGATATGATGAACAAAAAAGAATGATTTCTGATAGAATTCAAAAGATTAATCAGTATAGAATCGATGTCATTAAAAGAGAAAATAAAATCAGTTCTTCTATTGAAACATTGGAAAAACAAATCGACGAAATCATTAAATGAATAAAAGAAAAGTAGCGGGTCTAAAGGGATTCGGACCCTTGACAACCGGATTAAAAGTCCGGTGCGCTACCTGGCTGCGCCATAGACCCTCATCAAAAATGCTTTTCGTGTATAATTTAGTCTTTTACAAAATTTTTTCTTATGACAGAAACTTTTAATCTAGCAGTTTTGTTCAAACAACTTGTGCCCTTGTAGTATAGCCCGGTCTAGAATTCGGCCCTGTCACGGCTGAGACGCGTGTTCAAATCCCGCCGAGGGCGCTTACACTTTTGATTCAGAACCCTGTTTAAAAATAGGGGTCTTAAATGCAAATCATGGTCTTAAAGATGGTTTGAAGAGCAAAAAAGACAAGAATTATCTCAAAAAAGAAGATAACGATGACATCCATAACTATGCTGGCAAAATAGAGTATCTCAAACGAAAGCTTGCAAAAATACAACAAGGAGATACAGGAATCAAATTTCTTGAAAAATTAAAGCTTTCAGGTCTTTCTGATGGAAGAATTTGCTATTATGGTAACAGACTGTCTTTACTTTTGAATATTTTCAACAGCAACAAGATCAAACTTAACAAGGCAACAAAACATCAATGTGAATTTGTTTTATCTGATATTCTATCTAGGGATTACAAGGGAGAGACAAAAAAAGCATATGCATTGACATTGCTAAAACTAGTTCACTTTGCAAAAAAAGATGAAATTGGTGACAGACAAGAAAAAGGTTACATCAAAGAAATATCTTGGATAAAACCATCTAGATATCTTGATAAAAATCACGAAGAAGGATCAATTAAACCCGAAGATCTTTTGACAATCGATGAACTAAATTTGCTTCTTAGCAAATGTACCAACAAAAGAGACAAGGCAATGTTGTGGGTTATGTTTGAAGGTGCACTAAGACCAGGCGAACTTTTACATCTTAAAGTTGGCGGGATAATTTTTCAGGAAAATTATCTCCTATTAACTACAAGAGGCAAGACTGGCTCAAAAAGGATTGCACTAGTATTGTCTTTTCAGCCATTACTGGACTGGCTTGAAGAACACCCACTCAAAGATGATCCAAATGCATTTTTGTGGTATTCTTATTCTCCTAGAAGCAAAACAAAAAGAGTATCTTACAGATATCTAACTTTCTGTGTCAAAAAATGTGCCAAGGAAGCAGGAATCAAAAAGAGAATATGGAATTATCTAATAAGACATACGCAGCTTACACTACTTGCCAAAAAACTGTCTGACCAAACACTTCGGGCATATGGCAACTGGAAACGAAGTTCTAAAATGCCTGCAAGATATGTCCATCTTTCAGGAAAAGATATCGAGAATGCAATACTAGAACTTCATGGTCTTAAAAATGAAGATGAAAACCACATGGCTGTTGTAAAATTAATATCGTGTCTACGTTGTACTAAGCAGAACACCCCTGATAATAAAAGATGTCTATCTTGTGGATTCATTATTGATCAAAAATTACTGTCTCAAGTTGCTGCTTCTGATGAGACAACACTTCAAAACGTGGTTAAACGACTAGAAAAACTTGAAAGTATTGGAGACAAGGTTGATCATCTTCTAAATGAGATGTTAAAGCAACATGGTTCAAACCTTCTTTGAGACATCAAGGCAAAACATCCAGAGATTCAACGAGAATGCCACTATGTATACTGAATGGCAGAAAAAACTCATAGATTTGTACATGAATAATATACAAAAGGACAAATGACAAAAAAACTCTTTTTAAAAGATCATAGTAGGATATCCGTGCATAATTTGACAAACAAATGTGAAGAATCAACTGATGAAACATTAATCAAACTTCTTACGGAAAAATCAACAAGAAAGATAATATCGTTATTGCAAGACATACCAAAATCCCCCTCAGAGATGATTCAGAAATGTAATTTTTCTATCAATTTGCTACATAGTAGAATTGATGCGTTGGATAACTTTCATCTGTTGTATGTCTCTGAAGAAATAGATAAAAATGGTAAAAGAAAATTTTACTATCAAAGCAAGATAAAATCATTTAATTTGAGATTTGTAGATGGAAAAACCCATCTGGAAATGATCTACAATAGGACTTTACCCAAAAAATAAACAACGAGGATATTGTAATTTTCTATTATATGCAACTAAAGACATTCAAACTCCAATTTGTCTAATCCTCCAGTGTTATCTAACTGATACTGAAATTATAAATTATAACTATTCATTGATACAAAAATATCTTAATTAATGTGTGAAATGTGACAAAATGTCACAATAGATGTACTGAACTGTTGTTGTGATGTGGAATGCAAAACTCACAATTTTTCTGTTTTTGTACCATCAACTTTTTATCCTCTCTGATACCATCAATTTCACAAAAACTTTTTTCAAAGAATTTGTCATCTTTTCTACACCAATAACTAGAATGAATTGTTTCCATGTAATGGTTTTCCCAAATCTTATCTAGTTACAATTTGCAGTTAATTTCGATTAGATGAAAACAAAGATGATACTATCACAGTAATATCTTACTCCATTTACTGACAATATATGATGTTTATTATCACATGACCTAATTTTTTATATATTCAATAATGAATTGCTTGGTTGAATTATTATTATATGAATTACTTCATTTGTCAAGTGGAAGTACTATTAACGTCTAAGGTTAATTCTGTAGTGTGTTACGGTTCCTTAATATCCATGCAAATGGTATTTTGGTCAACATTTGTAATAGAAATTTTTACGGATAAAGAATTGGCCATGACTTCATGAACTATGGCCAGAAATTTTGAGAATTCTTTATTTACTCCGTGATGAATGCAAATCTTTTGTGTTGAATTTTCAGTACTGTGTTTTACCGAACCAAATCTGGATGCATTGATTATCAATACATGCATTAAATTATCAAAATTCAACTCGTCAAATTTAAGAAAAACCAATTCTCTATGTACAATTCCTCCTACATCTTTTGCCATATTTTTGATATATTCATCACTCATGTTGCTAAAAATTTTTTTTACAGCACATTTTGTGAGCGAAATTAGTTCTATATCTTTTGTGTGCCTGTCAATTGTGACATATTTTCCCAGTATATGCTATTTACAAGGGAGTTCATACTAATTCCATTTTTTAAAGATTCTTGTTCAAGTATGGTAAAAATCTCTTTGGTTAGTCTACAAGAAAAATTTATGGATTTATTGTTATTATTATTCAATAGAATTGTATTTTTTATTTTTACATTTAACGATTTTGTATGAATTTATGAGGTACTGGTTGTGGCCTGTTCTTCAAGTATTAAAATAATTATCCTAATATCTTTTGTAAAGATATGATCAACATGTTAGTACAAATGACTACAAGTGAACGCTGCAAAGTTTTATGAATAAAATATCCTACTATTGTATGGCTGTCGAATTTGCACAAATCATAAGCACCTTAGATCAAAGACCAGATACGACAGATCCAGTATCTGTTTTTATGGATCAAAATGACGCAATATCTGGAATTGAGCATTCCATAGATCACCCGGCTGACATTCGAATTACAGAATCAGGCACATATGTTGTAATTGCTGCACCACAAATAGGCAGGAAATCTGGAAATGGCCCAAGCAGTATTGATTTCTGGCTACGAAGAAATAACACAGACATACCAAATTCCAATGTACGTGCAGTTATTGGAACAGATGAGAGCAAAGATGTCATAGTTAATCAGACTATGATGCGATTTATTGCAGGAGATATTCTCAATGTAATGATGGCCATTGAAAAGACAGGGGAAGGATTAGGAATTGAAGCTATTAAAACTCCTGGCAGGCCTCTTATCCCAAGTATTATCTTTTCAATGCACAAGATTAAAGATCAAGTAGATGGACATTGGGTTAGTACACAAAAAGGCACAAAAAAAATCTGGGTAGAAGGCAGCTAATCAATAAATGAAGAAACAATCATGATGGAGGAAATTAATGAATAATAGTGAGATTTCTTCAAAAACAATCAACACTGCAAATATCTCTGCGTCAGACTATATGGTTGCCTTTTCTGGCAATACCGAACACTATTGTGTAGGACTAGTAGACATAGTAAACTCTACAAAGATATCTGCATCTCTTGGTAATGGAAATATCTCACAATACTATGAAATTTTCCTAAATTCCATGTCGAAAATTTTGAGCAGGTTTGGTGGTTTTGTGATAAAAAATGTGGGTGACTGCCTCGTGTATTATTTTCCGGAATCATCAAAATCAAACAGAAAGTTTGGATTCATGTCATGTCTGGAGTGCAGTATTGCAATGACTGAATATCACGATGCCATTTGCAAAAAGATGTATGATAAACAGCTACCGCCCATAGACTATCGGATTAGTGCTGATTATGGCTCTGTGGTTTTGATGCAGTCAAACAATTCTTCCTCAATAGATATGATTGGACCCCCTGTCAACATGTGCTCAAAGATAAACTATGCAGCTGCAACAAACTGTGCTGTTATTGGCGGAGACCTTTATTCTATGGTGAAAAAGTTTGATGATTACAAATTCAATGAAGTGAAGGGATTCTCACTTGGTTTCAAGCACTCATACCCAGTATATGAGATATGTCGGAAATGATTTTTGTGAGAAATATACCCTCTGAACAATGTAAAATTCGCACTGAATATCTCAACAGTCATACAAACAACAAAGGATCAAGTTTATCTAAAATCAAGTGATAGTTAATCCCTGATAAAAAATACCAAGAGTGAAGATATCAACGTTAAGAATAATGACGGAGTTGTTTCATCTGATTTATCATTACATTCGGAGGCGATTAAAGAAAATTTGGCTAATGTAAACATGGAACCTTGGTATTACATCTATGAGAACTATGTAAACCCTGATTTGAAGAAAAGAAAAGATGGTAAGGCAATGACATGACTATAGGTTATTTTCAAAATTTGTGCAATGAAATTAAAACATGATGAAGTTTTTTGAATTGTTCACAATAGTCTAAAATCTTCTTTTATTGTGTTAAGTGCAATGTGTGTTACCGTATTTTCGACATTTGGGGTGGCAGATAGTTTTTTTACAAAACCGCTAAGCAAATCCCTACTTTTGAATTTTCCCACCAGTAAGATATCTGCATGGCCTGTTATGTCATAAACGGCACAAACGTTTTCATTTTCGGCAATCTCGCGTTCTATTTCTAGCATCTTTCCTTTCGTTGTTGTGACTTCGATTATTGCTGTAATGTCATAACCTAACATTTCATGATCGAGACGAGCTGAGTATCCTTTGATAATTTTTCCTTGCTCCAATTTCCGTAATCTAGAAATAATGGTTACTGTTGAGATTCCAAGTTTGTATGCCAACTGTCTTGAGGATTGTCTTGCATCTACAAGCAAATGTTTTAGAATCTTTGTGTTTGTTTCATCCAAATCCATGTCATTTATTATCTAAATGAATATTTAAGAATATTGTATAAATCTTTATGAATGTAAAGTATTTTTATAATCTATGCTATATTCATCTAATTGCAATAAAAATAGATGACTTTATTGTTAATTACTGATCCAGTGTTGGAAAAAATTCAGAAGCATTTTGAAAGTTTGGGATTAAAATCATCAATAGTTGATGAAAAACTAGATTTTGAGATAGACTACAAAGACGTGCATTTTATGGATGGAAAAAATGGAATCGGTACTGCAGGCTCATTGAAACTGGAGAATTCCCCTATTGATTATCTACACATCATCAAGAAACAAGAATATGCAAAATGTGATTTTGCCGTGGGCGGTCATGTTGGAATGGGGGTTCACATTCATTCTTGGTATAAGATGCGATTCTTTCTTTCATTTCCAGAATCAATAAAATTGGGACCATTTGATATGGGAACACTTACAACAATTAAAAAAGGATTACTGCATTCAGAAGTTGAAAGTTTTGTTTGGAACGGTTATCAAAAACTAACTACCCTGCCACCAGGATTGGTGCGAGACAATGTGGCTGATGCGTTGTATTCGGATAAAAAATTGAAAAAATTAATGATGAAATGTTTACTAAAAGAAAGAACTATTACTGTTTCTAGATACTCTCCAATGATACATGTGGAAGTTACAGCAAAACCCACAAGCTCAAAAATCAAAATTGAATCAACATGGAAACTCCAAAAGGATATGTTCATAAATAAAGATACATTGGACATGTATGAAATACTTGCAGGGATTGTTAAATCTACAATAAACACTCTAAAGTATCATTTAAAATAATGTCTCAAACATTGGATAAAACTTTAGACGTAATTAATTTAAGAATAAAATAAATGTCAAGATAAAATCTAGTTTGAACCCATCTTTGCAAGACTAGCTGATGCATAATACATATCAAAAGGTTTGCTGTATACCACCATCTGGTTGTATTCATTTGAATTAATTCCGCTTATCTGGTAATTTTGACTTCCTTTATTTGCCTTTAGTTTTCCAACATCCATGCCGTTTGCAATGTCTCCGAATTTTGTAAGGTAGATATGCTGATCAATTCCAGAAGTTACTGCAAACTCTTCCAATCTCAAATATGTCATGTAACCATTTGAAACTATTGATGCCTTTCCCTGTGCATCATTTCCCTTTATTCCTGAAATTTGGGCAGACTGCAAAAATTTTAAGTCATCTGGGGATTTCATATTGTAAGCGATTTGATTTATGTCTTCATCAATGGTTTTGTCGAATTTTTTTGCCTCATTGAGGACCAGATCTCTGGAATGAGTCGACATTTGAATTAGAATTGCAAGACGGTCATCTTCACTCATGTCAATAAGTTTGGCATATGTAAGGCCTGTCCTAATTCTGGATAATTCTTCTGCTAATTCATTTTGTTGTACTGCAGGAGGAGTATGGTTTGCAACTATTCCATAGAATATGCCCATACTGATGGTACTCACAATTATGACAAGTGTGATGGCAGTCAGTGTCTTTCCTTTATAGAAATAAGGCGTCTTTGTCTCTTGTTCCATGGATAATGTGGCTGTCAACCCCATTATCACTCCAAACAAGACATGGATTATCAATGCCCCTAACACAATGAGGGTCATGTTTTGAATGAGATGGACAGATTCTATGTTGGATATCGTTGCAATCAGACCAAGGTCATTTTGTGTTCCCTGTTCAATTAATGGCTCTATAACTAACAGAGTAATGGGAATAAAAAATATAAAATAAACAACAATTCCAGTGGTTCCTCCAGCAAATATCCCTTTGTTTGTATTGGAAAGTTCTAACTTTTGATGCAATCTCGAGCAAGCGCAAAACACTGCTCCGATTAAAGCTGCTGTAACCATATGAGAGACCATTCCAAACAATGTTGCTGAAATTCCTTCCAACCCCATTGGAAATCCTACCATCTTGTAAAAGGTTCCAGGAATCAGGCCCAGATGAAAATCAATTATGAAAATAACAAAAAAGATTGCAAACCCTCCAACCAATCCAGATACTGCCCCTATACGTGCCCTCCTTGTAATTGATACATACAAGATATTTTTTTGGTTGATGGTATTTGTACTCAAATATAACGTTCTTCTCTTTTTTTAATTAAGATGTCATGTCTTGATGAATGAAGTTCGCAATAGCGTTTGTCTTGAGTGCAAAACAGACAGATGTAATTACAAACATACATTTGTTTTTCATATTCCTTACAAAAATTTTCAAATATCCCACATCCAAATAATTTTAATTCATTATTCATATTCTAGTATCTTATTAGAAAAACATAAACACATCTAACTAATTTGCAAAAAATTGTTCTAGTTATTAACAAAAAATAAACAAATGTTTAGAACCATGTTCTGGAAATATTCCTACACTAATTCATAATGGTGACATAGTTATGGGTTGTGAATTTGATAATATTACTCTCATTTTTTACTAATGATTAATTAAAGTCCATCTAAATTTTAATTCTATTGCTAAGGGTATGCATAGAAAGTGGTTTTGATACCAAATACATGCCTTGAAAACTAAGTTGCTGTATTTGAAAAATTGAATATATGCTATTAGGGTAATTTTTTTGCATATGAATAAAATAATCAAAATGCCTTTTTGGAGAATTTAATTTTATGAAAAACTAACAGTCCATAGGATCCCAATGAATTGGCATCAACTTGCATTTGCAATTCTCTCTTTTGCCGCATTTAGGACAATTACAATCACACAGCAATAATGACATCTTACAACCAATACACCTTGTATATTCCGCATAATCTTCTTTCATCTTTCTTCAAGTATATTAGGTTTAACTAAAAATTAAAGTTGAAAACTATTTTTATTAAAATTTGTTTGAATTTTTATATATTTATTTGAAATTTGTAACTAATTTTTTTGAATCTACTAAAATATGATTTTCTCTAAGACATGCTGTGGCAATAATGATTAAAGAGGTTTTGATATCATGAAAAAGGCATTTGTGCTGATTAGCTGTGATTTAGGAAAAGAAGAAGACACCCTCGTTGCATTAAGAACCATGAATCAGATAAAAGAAGCTCATGGAACCTGGGGGGCATATGACATTATTGCAGAGGTAGAATCTGAAACTGCTGAATCATTGCGCGAGACGATTACATGGAAGATTCGTAAAATGCCAGCAATTAGGGCTACACTCACCCTTATGGCAATAGAGGGGCAAAACTAGGAGAAGAGATGTCAAAAGCCTTTGTTTTGATAAACTGCGAATTAGGGTCTGAAAAACAAGTAATATTGGATCTAAAAACAATTGATTGTGTAAAAAAAGTTAACGGGGTATTTGGCACTTTTGATATTTTAGCAGACTTGGAATGTGACAGACTTGAAGAACTAAGACAAACAATTATTTCAAAGATTAGAAGAATTGACAACATACGTTCAA
>Ga0224512_10000309_pt1 | contig 52168 bp, 60 predicted proteins | sample SF_May12_sed_USG_4_FD_169103 | JGI IMG/M metagenome (GOLD analysis project Ga0224512, IMG submission 169103) | Sediment microbial communities from San Francisco Bay, California, United States - SF_May12_sed_USGS_13 | ecosystem: Environmental > Aquatic > Marine > Sediment | place: USA...
TGACCCCAGGGGCATCCTGGTCCGGCCGGCGACGTTTCGCCTAAGGCGGAGCTCGGGCAGATGCACCTCCGGCGCATCGACTCAGGCCTCGGACTCGATCCCCGCGCAGTTCTGACGGATGAGACGGAGCTGGTCGGTGAGACCCAGATCGCTGTCCTCCCGTCGCCGGTTAGGATCGTTTCGACTACGGGTCCGGAGGTAGATATCGGCCACTTCCGGGGTGCAGAACGGGCGCCGCTCGCCGTCGATGTCTTCGATCCACACGTAGCGTGGAATGTTCTTACCGCAGTACTCGCAGTTGTAGACGTCGAACGAGAGGTACATCGGCTCCCTCTCTATCCACTCACCCTTCATGGCTTGGCCTTCGTGGTCTCACGGGTGGTTCGATCGGCAGTCTGGTTGACCTGCCATGTGCCGTTCGTCCTGACCACCTCGACGCCGTACTCGGCCCGAGCGGCGGCCGCGGTGATCAGTCCCTCCTTGACGTCGGTCAACACCCGATCCGGGTCCCGATCAAGCGGGTCCCCCCAGCCGCCGCCACCCGGAGCCACCAGCCGCACCTGGTCGCCTCGATGTAGGACGACGTTCGAGAACTTGGACGGCGACACGGTGCCGAAGGTATCGGAGAAGGTCCGCCACTCCAGCTCCCCGTGCCGTCGAAGGAAGATCCCGCTGTTCCGGCCCGGCTTGCCGCCATGGAGGCCGAACGGATCGACCGTCATGCGGTTGAACAGGGCACTCACAGTGATCTCGTCGGCCTCGATGGTGAGGATACGCTCCATGCCAAGACCTCCGCGGTTCCGGCCTGGGCCGCCGGAGTCCTCCAGGAGCCGATACGACTCGACCCGGATCGGATACCGGCTCTCGAACACCTCGACCGGCGTATTGCGGCAGTTACCGTTTATCACGATTATCTGGCTGTTGCCGTCCTTGGTCGGGCGGCCGCCCCAGCCGATGCCCTCGAAGTGGAAGTGTGAGTACAGCTCACCGGTTTCGGGGTGCTCACCGCCGAACAGGAAGCAGCACGAAGTGCCGCCCAACGAAGCCGGGATCCGGTCGGGTAGGGCTTCGGCCAGGGCACCGAAGATGATGTCGGTGATGCGGGGGCTGACCTCGGTGTTGCCGCCGACGAGGGCGGCGGGGAACTCGCAGTTGACGATGGTGCCGGGCGGGGCCACGATGTTGATGGGCCGGTAGCAGCCCTCGTTCCGGGGAATCGTCGGGTCGGTGATGTGAAGGAAAGCGTTGTAGACCGCCGATGCGGTCACTGCGTAGGTGGCGTTCATCGGTCCGGCTGCCTGCGGTGACGAGCCGGTGAAGTCACAGGTGACGTTGTCGCCGTCGACGACGACGTCGCACCGGATGGTGTAGGATCCCTCGGCCACGCCGTCGTCCTCGATGATGTCGGAGAAGGCGTACTCTCCATCGGGGATCTTTCGGATCTCGTCCATCATCCGCCGTTCGGCAATCCGGGTCAGGTCGGCGGTGGCGGCGTAGAAGGTGTCGAGGCCGTAGGTTTCGATAAGGCTGCTCAACCGCCGCTCAGCCACGTTCAACGAGCCGACCATGGCCATCAGATCGCCGTAGGAGACCTTGGGGGTCCGGTGGTTGGCGAAGATGATCTTCCATACGTCCTCCTGGTCCTTGCCTCGACGTTGCAGCCACAGCGGGGGGAGGCGGAGACCTTCCTGGAAGATGTCGGTGGCATCGCCGGCCAGACCGCCGGGCGCCTTCGCCCCCGGTTCCGCCAGGTGGGCGCAGTTGGCCACGAAGGCTACGATTTCGTCCTCGTGGAAGACCGCCTTCAGCAGGGTGTGCTCGGGGATGTGACCGCTCCCTCGATAGGGATCGTTCATGATGATCACGTCGCCCGGCTCGTACACGTCTGTCCCCAGCTCGTCGATCATCCACTCGACGGTGAATTTGATCGTGCCGATCTGCGACGGGCAGAACTCGGCCTGGGCGATCATCTTTCCGTTCCTGTCGAACAGGACGCAAGAGAAGTCGAGCGACTCGTTGAACATGGGGGAGTAGGCCGTGCGCATCATGGCCACCCCCATCTCCCGGCAGGTCGTGGCCAGGTAGTTGTCGATGACGGTCAACGTCACCTGGTCGACGTCGAGCCCGGTGACCGATCCCTTCGTTTCCTCCGTCATCGGCCCACCTCCATGATGAGGATGTCCTGCTCGGTTCGCCGGATCGTCATGTCCGGTTCCACCACCGTCGTCGATCCCTCCTCCTCAATGATCATTGGACCCTCGATGTCCGCCTCCAGCGGCATGGACGGGCGCCGAATGAGGCGGGTCGCCACGTGGCCGTGGCCTGCGAAGTAGACGTCCCGCCGTCGGCCACTGTCGATTGGGCCGACCGACACCCGGGCCAGTTCGGGATGGGGGATGGCGCCCACCGCGGTGACCCGGAAGCTGATCATCTCGATGATGGCGTCCTTGATCACGTAGTCGTAGGCCCGTTCGTGGGCGGCGTTGAATGCTCGGTAAGCTCGCTCCAGTTGCTCGTCGGCTGAGGTGTCGGCCATCGCCATGCTTAGCGCCGGTACCTCCACCTCGGTCTCATAGTTCTGTCCGAGGTACCGCATGTTGATGGCATAGGTGAGCTTCGGTTCGCCGCCGAAACCCTGGGACCGAAGTTCGGCCACCGCCGCGTCGGCGATCGTGTCGAATCGGCCGATGACCTCCTCGGCGGTGACCCGATCGGAGCGATAGCCCTGCGTCCACAGCTTGTCGACCCGCAGATCGCCGAGCAGCAGGCCCAGGGCAGAAAAGCTGCCCGGGTACGGGGGCACGATGACCTTGGGTATTCCGAGCTTGCGGGCGATGGCCGCCCCGTGCAGCGGCCCGGCTCCGCCGAAGGCCAGCAGGGCGAAGTGCCTGGGATCGTGCCCTCGCTCGATGCTGACCATACGTATGGCGTTGGCCATGTTCTCGTTGGCGATCTCGACAATCGAGTGGGCGAGATCCAGGGGGGACATGGCCAGCGATTCCGCCATGTCGTCGAGCGCGGCCCGCATCTTCCCGTCAACCAGCTGCATCCTGCCCCCGAGGAAGTACTCCGGATCGATGCGGCCCAGCGCCAGGTTGGCATCGGTCAGCGTCAAGTCGTCGCCGCCCGTGCCGTAGCACATCGGACCCGGATTGGCCCCGGCGCTCCGGGGTCCGACCTGGAGGAATCCGCCGGCGTTCACCCAGGCGATCGATCCGCCACCGGCACCGACGGTGTGGATGTCGATGAGGGGAATGGCGGCCGGGATACCCCACTCGATCTCGTACTCGGTGGTGTAGCCCATTTTGGTGCCGAGGATCATGCCGACGTCCGCGCTGGTACCGCCGACGTCGAGCGTCACCAGATCTTCGAGATCCAGGAGGGTGGCGACGTGCTGCGACGCCACCATTCCGCCGGCTGGGCCCGACATCGCCAGATGTATCGGGTGATCGGCGGCCGCCCGAGCCTCCATCAACCCGCCGTTCGACTTCATCATCGCCCAGTTGAGGTCGATGCCGGCCTCGTTGAGCCCCCTCTCCAGGCTGTCGACGTAGCCCTGAATCAAGGGTCGGATGTAGGCATCAGCGATCGTGGTGCTCGACCGCTCGTACTCACGCCAGATTGGGGCCACCTCGTGCGACACCGAAAGGGGCGTATCGGGGAAGCGGCGACGCAGCTCGTTCGCCAGCTGCTCCTCATGGCTCGTGTTGAGATACGAGAAAAGCAGGCAGATGGCGATAGCTTCGAATCCGTCCTGCTCGAGGTGATCGCAGAGCCGGGAGATCTCTTCCTCTTCGAGCGGTACCACCACCTCGCCCTTGGCATCGATCCGCTCCCTGACGCCAAAGCAGTGACGTCGACTGGCTAGCAGCGGCTTCGGCTTGTCCCAATTCAGGTCGTAGAGAAACTGCCGGTTCACCCGCTGGATGTAAGGGATGTCTTCGTGGCCCGCAGTGCATAGGAAGGCGACCTTGGCCCCCGCCCGTTGGATCAAGGCGTTGGTTGCCACAGTCGTTCCATGAACGAGGAAGTCGATCTCATCGGTGGCGGCATCCGACTGCCGGATGGCCGAGATGAACGCTTCGAGAGGCCGGTGCGGCGTCGAGGGAACCTTCAGCGACGAGATAGAGGCCCCGTCGACGTCGAATAGGATCAGATCGGTAAAGGTTCCGCCGGTATCGATACCGATGCGATTCGATGCCATCTCTGCTCACGATCCTGATGTCGACGCTCGCCATATCCTATAACATTTGCCGATGTGACAGAAACGGAAGGGCTCGGACGCTTTCACAAGGGTTGGGCTCGGTCCGCAGACCTGGCCGACCCTCGATCGATCGTCTCCGCTCGACACAACCTCTTCGGTGGAGATTTCCTGTTTCCGGTGGCGACGATCTCTGCTCCAGCGCTCAACCACAACCTGGAGACGGTGGCCCGATTCTGCATCGACCACGACATCTCGCTGGCCCCCCACGCCAAGGTGACGATGTCGCCCGAGATCATCGGACGTCAGATGGAAGCTGGTGCCTGGGCCATGACCGTCGCCACCACGAACCAGGCTCAGATCGTGCGGGCGATCGGCGTGTCGCGGATCCTGATCGCCCATCAGGTCATTGATCCGGGTGCCGTTCGGTGGGTTGCCGATGAGCTGGCGGCCGACTCGTCGCTGGATATCGTCTGTCTCGTCGACTCCATCGCCGGGATCGAGTTGATGGAGCGGGCTCTGGCGGGGAGAGAAGGGGGACCGCCTATCGACGTCCTGGTCGAGCTCGGCATCGACGGCGGTCGCACCGGGTCTCGAACCATCGAGGGCGCAGCTGAAGTGGCCCGGCGGGCGATCGACTCCAACTCGCTCCGGCTGATCGGCACCGAAGGCTACGAGGGCGTCATCCATTTCGACGGCAACGACTTCTCGGAGGTCGACGGATTCCTGCGTCGACTGCGGCAGCTGACCGAACGGCTGGACGCCGGCGGGTCGTTCGACCATCTCGACGAGATCGTGGTCACGGCCGGCGGTAGCCTGCTCCCCGATCGCGTCGTGGCCGAGTTGAAGGATCGATGGTCGCTGTCGAAGCCGGTCCGGTTGGTCATCCGGCCCGGATGCTATGTGGCGCACGACTCGGGTTTCTATGAGAGCTTTGGTCCCTTCGGTGTCCGATCGCCGATGGACGATGGGCCTCGACTTCAGGTTGCGATGATGGTGTGGGCCTATGTCATGTCCCGTCCGGAGCCCGATCTCGCCGTGCTGGGCTTCGGCAAGCGTGATGCGTCGTACGACATCGATCTTCCGCGACCGCTGGTCGTCCGCCGAGACGGGGAGATGCGGTCCCTCGACGGGCAACTGCAGGTGTTCCTCCTCGACGACCAGCACGCCTTCGTCCGGGTTGGTGCCGGGTTCGACCTGGCGGTCGGCGACATTGTCGGGTGCGGGATCTCCCACCCCTGCACCACCTTCGAGCGGTGGCGGGCGATTCCCGTTGTCGACGCCGACCTTGATGTTGTTGACGTGGTTCACACCTTCTTCTGATCCTCCAGAGGGGGACGTAACGCTGTAACATCTGACGTCATGGCAGCTGCCCTGGCCGGCGTGTTCCCGGTCTTTCAGACCCCTTTTCGCGACGATGACTCGATCGACGTCGATGCGCTGGAGGCCGAGATCGAATGGATCCACAGCCAAGAGGTCGACGGGGTCGTGATGGCCATGGTGTCGGAGGTTTTGCGACTGTCCGATGCCGAGCGCGACCAGTTGGCCCGCCTGAGCTGTGAGCTCGGCCTTCCGCACGGTCCGGTGGTTCTCAGTGTGGGGGCCGAGAGCACGAGCGTGGCGATATCCCGGGCCCGCCAGGCCGAGGAGTTCGGGGCGACCGCCGTCATGGCGATCCCACCGACGTCGGTTTCGGCCGGGCCCGACGAGCTGTTCGGCTACTACCGGGCGCTGCTCGATGCCGTCGCCGTGCCGGTGATCATTCAGGATGCCAGCGGCTATGTCGGCCAACCCATGTCGATCGGCATGCAAGCCGATCTTCTCGATGCCTACCAGGAACGGGTCTTGTTCAAGCCAGAAGCGATTCCCATCGGGCCCCGACTGAGCGCACTTCGGGACGCCACTGGCGGTCGAGCTCGGGTATTCGAGGGTTCGGGCGGGATCTCGCTTGTCGACAGCTACCGGCGTGGCATCGTAGGGACCATGCCCGGAGCCGAGGTGTGTTGGGCCGTCGTAGCCCTGTGGCAGGCCCTGGTAGATGACGACGGGGACCGTATCGATGCCATCAACGGTCCGTTGTCGTCGCTGATCTCTCTCCAGACCAGCCTCGATGCCTTCGTGGCGGTCGAGAAGCATCTGCTCGTTCGCCAGGGCGTGTTCACCAGTTCCCGCGTCCGGGGCCCGGTCGCTTACAGGCTCGATCGAGAGACGGCGGCTGAGGTCGACCGCTTGTTCGAGCTGCTCAGGGCAGTCGTCCTCGCTTAAGAGGTCACAAGCGTTTCACTGCCGCCACGATGTCCTCGACGGAGGGAAGATAGGCGTCCTCGAGAGTCGGGGAGAACGGTACCGGTGAACGGGGTGCGGTGACCCGGGCGATCGGGGCCTGGAGCTGTTCGAACACCCTCTCGGTCACCACGGCGGCGACCTCTGAGGCCAGGCTGCACTGCGGGGGGCTCTCGTCGACAACGACCGCTCGACCGGTTCGACCAACCGAGGAGGCCAGGGTATCGACGTCGAGCGGCGACAGTGTCCGCAGGTCGATGACCTCGGCCGACGTGTCATGCTCGGTCCGGAGGATCTCGGCTGCCTTCAGCGCCAGCGGCACTCCGGCGCTAGCCGCCATGAGCGTCACGTCGTCGCCGGGGGCCACAACCGCGGCCTGGCCGATCGGCAGTTCGTAGTCCTCTTCCGGTAGGGGCCCGGTGGTGCGGTACAGGCTCATGTGCTCCAGCACGACGACGGGGCTGCTATCGGCGATAGCCCGGGTCAGCAGCCCCTTGGCGTCGGCCGGGGTGGCCGGAGCCACCACCTTGATGCCCGGTATGTGGGCCAGCACGGAGAACAGGGTGTCGGAGTGCTGGCCGCCTGCTCGCAGTCCGGCGCCGACCGCCATACGCAACACCACCGGAACGTCGGTCTGGCCGCCGAACATGTAACGCATTTTGGCCGCCTGGTTGAACACCTGATCGAAGCAGTAGGGCAGGAAGCTGGCCCACATGAGGTCGACCACCGGCCGTAACCCGGCCAGCGCCGCGCCAATGCTGGCACCGACGAAGCCGGCCTCGGAGATCGGCGTGTCACGTACGCGGGCCGCGCCGAACTCAGCGAGTAGGCCCTTGGTGGCGCCAAAGGTTCCGCCCATCGCGCCCTCCAGCGGAGGCTGGAGGCCGGCCCCGCCGGCGATGTCCTCCCCGATGACGATCACCGCCGGATCGCGTCGCATGGCTCCCGCCAGTGCCTCGTGCACGGCGACGAGATAACTCTCCTGGCGTGTCGTCGTCGGTGGGCTCGCCGAGGGTGCTGGACCGTCTGGGGGGTCGGACAGAACATAGCGCTCGACCTCCGCCGGATCGGGGAGAGGAGCGGCGAGGGCGGCCTCGTAGGCCTGGTCGAGCTCGGCTGCGACCTCCTGTTCGTAGGCACCGATGTCGATGGTTGCCCGCAACGGGGTGAGAGGGTCGGCCTCTCGGGCCGCTCGCCGCTCGGTTCGCGAACGGTACTGCTCGGGGTCACCGATGTAGTGGCCCCGCATTCGGGTGATTTTGGCCTCCAGCAGGGTCGGTCCGCCACCGGCGCGGGCTCGCTGGATGGCTTCCCCCGCTTTGGTGTGAACGTCGAGGTAGTCCGATCCGTCGACCACGACGCCTGGTATGTTGTACGACCGGGCTCGGTCGGCGATGTCCTGCACACTGGTGGCGTAACCGACGGGGGTCGATTCGGCCCAGCCGTTGTTCTCGCACACGAAAACCACCGGCAGGCGCCAGATGGCGGCCAGGTTCAACGACTCGTGGAAGATACCTTGGTTGGCCGCACCGTCGCCGAAGAAGGCAACCGCCACTCGCCCGTCGCCGAGGACGTCGGCGGCCAGGGCTCCGCCCGTGGCCAGGGCTATCCCACCGCCGACGATAGCGTTGGCCCCCAGGATCCCCAGATTGAAGTCGGCAATGTGCATTGAGCCGCCCCGACCCTTGCACAGCCCGGTCTCCCGGCCGTACAGTTCGGCCACCATGGGGCCGAACTCGCAGCCCTTGGCGATGCAGTGGCCATGACCCCGATGGGTGCTCGTGATGAGGTCGCGATCGGTAAGGTGGGCGCAAACCCCGGCCGCCACTGGTTCCGCCCCGTGGTAGGTGTGGACGAAACCGGGCATCTCGCCCTTGGCGAACTCCCGCAGCACCCGGTCCTCAAAAACCCGTATCCGGGTCATCACCCGCAGTCCGTCCTCCAGGATCTTCTTCTGATCGGCAGTGTTCTCGGTCATCATTGATCAACAATCGCTCAGAGCCCGACCTCGGTCGCGGTGATCACTCCGATTCGAGTGCCTATTGGGGCCTCCAGGCCCGGCTCGGCCTCCCGATAGATCCAACCTTCCTCCTCTGTCTCGATCTCCATCTCGACCTTCTCGCTCTCCATGATGAAGATCGGGTCGCCGGGCCGAACGTAGGCCCCGTCGGCCACAAGCCACTCGACTAGCGTCGCGTTGCCGTCGTACAGTCCGACCTTGGGCAAGATGACCTCGTGCACGTTCCGGTCCTCAGCTCGTTGCTTCTTGCTGGTACAGGATCTTCACTGCGTTCTCGGTCAGGTGCAGGTGCTCGGCGAGGAGCTCGGCCAGCCTCCGACCATCTCCGACCTCACAAAGCTCGACCATCTCCCGGTGCTGGGCGTCGGCCAACGGTAGTGCGGCCCCTTGGGTCAGCCGCACGTAGCGCTCCGTGGTCCGCCAAAGCCCCCGGATGGTTCGCTCGATGACCGTTGACGCTCCCGGTGCGAGCAGGGTCCAGTGAAAGTCTCGGTGGGCGGTGATTACCGCGTCGTTGATGCCGTCCGTCGTAGCCTCTAGCTCCTCCAGGTGACGGAGCGCAGCTCGAGCACCATCGATCTCGGACTTCGACATCCTGGCGACGGCCCGTTGGGCCACAGTTGGCTCGATCATGCGCCGAAGGTCGTACACCTCCTCGAGCTCTGAGAGCGAGACCCTAGCCGCCACCGCTCCCACATTGGGCCTCGTGTCCACCAACCCTTCGGCCTCGAGCACGCGCAGCGCCTCCCTGATCGGGATGTGGGAGAACTCGAGACGAGCGCCCAGCTTGCGGACGTTGATGCGTTCCCCCGGCGCGATCGTTCCGTCGAGAATCTCGTCTCGTAGTTTCTCGGCCACAACATCGGGCGTCGACCGGGTAGGGGCCGATCCGCTGTCGCGAACGGTCATGGTGCGTCTTCTCCTGCCACAGGGTCAGGTCGGGCCATGTCGCCCGTTGAGATCCCTGCGGGTACGTAGCCTTCCAGCGGCTGTACCAGGATGCCACCATCCACCGGGAGCAACACACCGGTGATGAACGAGGCCATGTCCGAAGCCAGGAACACAACGGCCCGACCGACCTCATCGGGCTGGCACAACCGTCCGAGTGGAGTGCGGTCGACGATCCCGTCCCACTGGGCCTCGATGTCGATGCCATCTGGAGCGCCGTCCATGATGAGTTCGATGGCCCCTTCGGTCATTGCCGCCCCGGGACATACCGCGTTCACCCGGATCCCGGACGGAGCGAGCTCCATGGCCAGTGACTTCGTCATCCCGGCGATGGCGTGCTTTGACGTCGTGTAGTGCACCAAGCCCTCGGCCGAAGAAGCCAGAGCGTCGACCGACGCAACGTTGACGATGACGCCGGCGCCCCGGTTCTGCATGCGTCGTGCTGCGGCCTTGCTGCAGAAGAACGTTCCCGTCACGTTGACGTCCAGGATGCGGGTCCACTCCTGGGCCGGTAGCTCCGAGGCGTAGTAGTTGGAGAAAACGCCGGCGTTGTTGACGAGCAGGTTAACCGGCCCGAGTTCCGACTCGACGGCCTCAAACAGCCGCGCCACCGATGCCTCGTCGGTCACGTCGACCGGCTGGCCGTGGCAGCTGCCGCCAGTCTCGGCCGCGATGCGGGCCGCCGTGGCTGTCGCTTCGTCGTGACGCACGTCGGCGACCACGACCGTGGCTCCAGCTTCGCTCACCCGGTGGGCGATCGCCGCGCCGAAACCGCGGGCGGCGCCGGTCACGATCGCCGTTTGGCCCTGCAGTGACCACAGCTCCTCAAGAGGGGTCACGTCGGTTGTCGCTCGTACAGCCCTGCCGTGTAGGGCCGACCTCGCTCGAAGGGCTGGCGGATGGCGGGGAGATCGGCGGGGCGCCACGGTACCACCTCGAGGCCGCCCTTTACCACTGACCGGAACCGGCGCCGATCGGCCAGGATGGTAACATCCTCGTCGGGACGACCGTCGACAACGAGGAAGTCGGCATACTTGCCGGCTTCGAGGGTGCCGACCATCCTGGTGTGGCGGGGAGCGGCGATTGCCGCATCGCGGGTCATGCAGAGGATGGCCCGAATATCGCTCATGCCGAGGTGGCTGACGAACAGCTCCATCTCTCGGGTGTGCCACTGACCGTATGGCGTCATCGCAAACCCGGTCTCGGAGCCAGCGATGAGGGTGGCCCCCAGCTGGTGGGCCTTCGTCAGAATCGACACTGCGGCGTCGAGCTCTCGCTGCATGGCATCCTTGGTGGCCGGGGCCATCGTGCCGGCCTCAAGCGAGTTGACCAGTAGGGTCATTGCCGGCAGCAGTGGGGTTCCGGTCTCGATGACTCGTTCGAGGGTGGGGAGATCCATGTAGGACGCATGCATGATCCAGTCGATCCCGGCGTCGACCGCATCGGCCACCGACTGGCGTGATCGGGCGTGCATGGCCACGGGTCGGCCCAGTCGGTGTGCTTCGTCCACCGCCAGCTCCAGCTCGTCGAGCCGGAATGCACCGTACTCGGTCGTTCCCGGGCCGGACCCGGCGATCTTGACGAGGTCGACGCCGTCTTTGACCTCGTTTCTGATCTCCTCCAGCAGCTCGTCCCGACTGGTCACCAACGCCCCGTACGACGAGTCACCGATCTCGACCCAACGGGGCAAGGTGTCCCCTATGCCTTGCTGGGTGGTGATCTGGCGTCCGGCCACCGACAGCCGTGGCCCTTGAACCAGTCCGACGTCCACGGCGTCGCGAACGGCGGCTGCGATCCCGATCGGCCCTCCCGGGTCGCAGGCGGTCGTGACGCCGGCCAGAAGGACCTTCTCGGCGTTGACCGCAGCCCTGATGGCTCGGTAGGGCGACGGCGTGTAGATGTAGAGCTCTTCTTCCGACTCGGGCTCGCCGAAGCTAATGTGCATGTGGCCGTCGACTAGGCCGGGCATCACCGTAGCTCCGCCAACGTCCTGGACAGTGAGTCGATCGCCGTCAACATCGCTGCTGGCGAACTTCGGGGGGAGATCGGCCGTCGGACCGGCCCAAGCGATCAGCTCGCCGTCGACGACGACCGTTCCGTTCTCGATCACGGTCTCGTCGATGCAGGTCAGCAGTCGAGCGTTCTCGACGCGTGCCCATCGGGTGTCGTCTGCCATCGTCGCCGCCTTAGATCGGAATGAGTGGGAAGTACTCGCCGCCGATGGGATCGCCCATCTTCAGCCCCACTTCGTCGTCAGTGTAGTTGTACTCGTACCGCGTGGCGCCGAGCCAAATCGTGCCGTCGCCGACATAGCGGATGACCAGCGCACGACGGAGCCGGTCGCTCGTGTTCGGCGGCGACCCGTGCAGCACAAGAGAGGAGTGGAACGAAACCTCGCCCGCTCGGAGGGCGATGGTCTCGATCTCGAAGCCAGCCATCACCGGATCCTCGACCGACTTGACCGTTGCTGGGCGCCGATCCTGATGATATGGCGTCCCAGTACCGAAAGCGGCCGGGAGGCGCTCGCCGGTGAGGTGACTGCCCACTGCGACCGACATGGCGCCGTTGGCGGCATCGGTGTCATCAAGCGCCACCCACGCCGTCACCGCGTTTGGCTGGGCCAGCGGCCAGTACGGGTAGTCCTGGTGCCACTTCAGCTCACCACCGGAGCGTGGTTCCTTCCAAAGGGCATTGTCCTCGAGTAGCCGAACTGCCGGGGTACCGATCAGCTGAGCGGCCCAACAGGCCAATCTCGAGTCGAACACATATTTCCGGACTTGCGGCTCGACCCGCCACAGGTTGAACAGAAACTCGACGTGGCCTCGACCATTGGCGGGAGGGGCTGTCGAAGCCGTCGATTCGTCGATATCGGGCCAGAGGGCAGGATCCAGCAGGTCGTACAACCGCCCTTCCTCTTGTTCCCGAACGGTCACCTCGTCGATCAGACCGCGCAGCTCGTCGAGTTCGCGGTCATCAAACACGCGCCCGGGACGGATATAGCCCCTTTCGTAGAACTCGAGGATTGCGGCGCCGTCAAGCGGTTCGTGGCCCACGCTCGAATATTATAATATACTGGGCGAATGGTCGAGAAGCGGGCCGACGTCCACGCCGATGATCCGGCTGATGTGGTGGTCGACGTGATCGTGCGAGCCGACACGACGCCTCCTGATGACTGGTCGGGTACGCCGTTCGGGCATCTGGACATCCGCTCGTTGGTCTCCGAGGCTCGCCAGGGGTCCGAGAAGATCATGGTGGGCCAGACCGTCTACCCGCCCGGCGGCACCCACGAACATCACCTCCACCCCGACGCTGAAGAGGTGGTGATCGTGATGTCGGGCCGTGGCTGGCACCGAGTCGGCTCCGATTACTACGACATCGGCCCCGGCGACATCGTCTTCATTCCGGCGAACGCCGAGCACTCGGCGGGCTGCGACGAGGGCGACGAGCCCATGGTCATCCTGTGGATACTGGGCGGAGCGCCCTCGCTGGAGAAGGCCGGCTATGCCGCGGTGCCCGAGATACCTCGAGACCGTTGACTGAACTCTGGCAACTGACGGCGGCGGAGCTGGCCCACCGTTTCGGCGCCGGCCTGACCAGCCCGTCCGACGCTGTCGACGCTGCCTTCAAGCGCATTTCCGAGGTCGATTCGTCGATCGGAGCCTTCCGCTGTGTGATGGAGGAGGTCGCTCGGGCCGAGGCTGCGGAACGGACCGATGAGCTGTCCCGCGGTCACCGCCGAGGGCCACTTCACGGCATACCGGTGGCGGTCAAGGAGCTGTTCGACGTGACCGGCGCCCCCGCCGACTATGGGTCCGATGCGTTGGCCGGTCGGGTGGCCGACACGGATGCCCAGCTCGTGACCCGCCTTCGCCGAGCCGGTGCCGTCATCGTCGGCACCACGATCTCTCACGAGTTCGGCTGGGGCATAACCACCCAGCACCGGACTCGGGGTGGAACCCGCAATCCGTGGGACCTCGATCGGGTGCCGGGCGGATCGAGCGGGGGATCCGCTGCTGCGGTGGCCAGCGGCATGGTGCCGATCGCGGTAGCCAGCGACACCGGAGGGTCAATCCGGATCCCTGCGGCGTTCTGTGGAGTTGCCGGCCTGAAGCCCACCTACGGTCTCGTCGGTCGAACCGGCGGGGTGCCTCTGGCCCCATCGTTCGATACGCCGGGTGCGCTTGGCCGATCCATGGACGACGTGGCTTTGCTGGTGTCGGCCATGAGCGGCCTCGACCCGGGCGATCCGGGCTGTGCTGGACGGTTGTTTACCGCCGAGACCTTTCGGTCGTCTTCCTTGGCCGGTCGACGGATCGGAGTTGCCGATGCCATGACCGATACCGGGCTTGACGCCGGTGTGCGGCCGGTCTACGACCAAGCCTTGGCCACCATCGAGGACCTGGGAGCCGAGCTGGTCGCCCTCGATCTGCCCAGCGCATCGTCGGCCCTCGAGGCGTTCGTGCCGTTGCAGATGGCAGAGGCCCACGACGTCCACCACCGTTTGCTCGGGACCTTCCCGGGTCGCCGCGACCACTACGGGGACGACGTCAGGGCTCGGCTGGACGCGGCGGCGGAGGTCTCCGTCTCGCAATACCTGGCCGCCAACGAGGGGCGGCTCCGACTTGTGGCTGCCTTCCGTCGGGGTCTGGCCACGGTCGACGCAGTGGTGAGTCCCATCTCAGCGGTTGCCCCGCCTCCCACCGGCAGCAGTGATGAGGCGACGTTCAACGGTGAGCGGCGGCCTCTCCGTGAGGTGGTCATGCCGTTCACCGTGCCCCAGAATCTGGCCGGTCTCCCTACCGCCATCGTCCGGGCCGGTTTCGATGGCGGCGGGTTGCCCGTCGGGCTTCAGATCACTGCCGGTCGTTGGTGCGAGGCCACCGCGGTGGCCATTGCATCGACTCTCCAGTTCGCCCTGGGTCCAATCGGCACCGTCCTCGGGCCCGACAGCGCACACGGGGGTTGAAGGATGCCCTTCACTAAGACCGCAGACCTGAACATCTTCTATGAGCGACACGGCGAAGGAGACGGCCCGCCGGTATTGTTCATCCGGGGCACCGGGGCCGACGGGACACGCTGGATGCCCCAGGTCGAGGCCTACCGATCCGAAGTGCCCTGTGTGATCTTCGACAACCGTGGGGCTGGTCGGACCGATACCACTCCGTCACCCTACTCGGTCGAGCAGATGGCGGCCGACACGATCGCCCTGATGGACAGTCTTGAAATCCCGGCGGCCCACATCTCAGGATCGTCACTGGGAGGCGCCATCGGGCTCGAGCTGGCCATCCATGCCCCGGAGCGGGTTCTGACTCTGCAGCTCCATTCGAGCTGGTTGGCCACCGACGGCTTCTCCGCGTACTCGCTGGGGCTGCTCAAGAAGATCCTGCTGGCCGGGGGGACCGAGTTCTACTATGAGGCGACGCTTCCTTTGCTCTTCAGCCCGTCATTCATGATGGACAACTTCGACGGGCTGATGCAGATCTTGGCCCACATGCAGGCCAACCCGGCCTCTGAGGAGGGGCTCCTGGGTCAGATCGAGGCCAACCTGACTCACGACCTTCGAGCCGAGGCCGCCGCCGTCGCCGTGCCGACTCTCATCACCGTCGGCGATCTCGACTACATACTTCCGGTCTCGTGCTCGAATGATCTGCACGATGCCATCGCCGGTTCGGAGCTGGTGGTGTTCCCTGGCTGTGGCCACCTTGTGACGATGGAAAGCCCGACCGAATTCAATCGCGTCACCCTCGACTGGCTTCGCCCCCGGCTTTGAGCAAGCGTTGGTCACAATGATCCCACCCTCGGCTCAGGTGAAGCTAATCAGCTGTCCGCCGTCCACCACGATCGTGGTCCCGGTCACATAACTGGCCAGGTCGCTGGCCGCGAACACGACGACGCGGGCGATCTCATCGGGTTGGGCCATGCGGCCCAGCGGCGTCGTCCGGCCAACATAGTCGTCGAGGTCCCCCCATCCGGCCTGGCGAAGCGAAGCGGCCGCCGCTTCCACGCCCTCCGTCTTGGTCACCCCCGGGGCCACGCCGACGGCGCGGATACCGTCGGAGGCCAAGTCGACGGCGAGGCTCTTGGTCAGTCCAACCACTCCGTGCTTCGACGACACGTAGTGGGCGGTTCCAGGTCCGGCGGCCATGCCGGCGTTCGAGGCGATGTTTACGATCACCCCTCCGCCGAGCCGCCTCATGACCCGGGCCGCGGCCCGGGCCCCCCGGAAGGCTGCAGAGAGGTTGACGTCCAGCACCCGGTCCCATTCGTCGTCGGTCAGGTCCACCAACGGCGAGCTGGGGTAGATACCGGCGTTGTTGACCCAGACGTCGAGGGAGCCGAAGGTGTCGAGGGCCAGGTGGGCCAGGGTGTCGCAGGCCTCGGGGCGACGTAGGTCGATGGTTGCGGTCCGGAGTGAGTCGGCCCCGCCGCTAACCAGCGGAGGGTCGATGTCGGCGGCCACCACCGCGGCCCCGGCCTCGGTCAGGCGGCTCACGATGGCAGCACCGATGCCGCGCCCGGCACCGGTCACCACTGCGGTTTGGCCATCGAGCCGCCACAGCTCGGCCAGCGGTGTAATCGGCTCGGTCACTCGAGCTCCGGCACGGCCAGCTTGCTGGTCAGCCCGCCGTCGACGGGGATGACCGCGCCGGAGACGAACGAGGCGGCTGGCGAGCACAGAAAGGCCACAACCTCCGCCACCTCCTCCGGCGTCCCCACCCGACCGAGCGGATGGGCCCGGGCCAGTGCTTGCTTGCGGTCGGGTGGGTTTGAGGTTTCGAACATTTCAGTGCGGATGTAGCCCGGGGCCAGGGCATTGACCCGGATGCCGAGCGGTCCGAGCTCGACCGCCAACGAGCGGGTGAGATGGTGGAGCGCCCCCTTGGCCACGTTATACGACGTCGTGCCCGGCGAAGCCAGCAGGCCCAGCACCGAACCGATGTTGACGATCGAGGGAGCACGGGTCGACCGCTGGAGCGCCGGGGTTAAGAGCCGGGTGAGCTCGAAGGCGGCCCACAGGTCGACGTTCATGACGTCGTCCCATGCTTGGTCAGCCTGCTCGTCGAGGTGGCTGACGTGGACGATCCCGGCGTTGTTGATCAGGGCCTCGACGGTCGGATTCTCGGCTGCCAGCCGAGCTGCGAGCTCCTTCACGGCCGGGCGGTCGGCCAGGTCGGCCTGGTGGATGCCGGCGGTTCCGCCGGCCGACCGGATCGAATCGGCGACCTCTTCCATGAGGTCGACCCGCCGTGACACGAGTTCGACGGCGAATCCCCGAGCCCCGAGGGCAACGGCGATTGCTGACCCGATCCCACGGCTGGCCCCGGTGATGACGGCGGTCGGGGCGTTGTTCATGCCCGGAGCCCGCCGTCGATCACGACACATTGCCCGGTCACGTACGACGGTGCGTCCAGGGCCAGGAAGGCCACGGTAGCCGCCACCTCGTCGGCCCTGGCCATCCGGGCCATGGGGATGGCGGCCACCACGTCGGCCCGCCCTCCGGTCAATGCGGTCTCGGCATCGAGAATGCGGTCGACCATCGGCGACTCGACGTAGCCGGGACACACCGCGTTGACTGCGATCTGATGGGGGCCGAGTTCCCGGGCCAGGGAGCGGGTGAGCCCGACGACGGCGTGCTTCGAGGCGTGATAGGGGCTGGCCAACGCACCGCCGGCCAGGCCGGCACCGGAGGCGACGTTTATGATCCGACCCCGACCTCGCCGCTTCATGCCGCCGACAATGGTCCGGCATACCCAGAACATGCTCATGACGTTGACCTCGAAGGCTCGTCGAACGTCGTCAGGCCGGATGTCCTCGACAGCTCCGACCGGGCCTTCCACCCCGGCCCCGTTCACCAGGACATCGATGGGCCCCAGACGCTCGATCACGTCGGTCACCAGTCGTTCCGCCTGGTCGGGTTGGCTGACGTCGGCGATGAACGGCACCGCGCCGTCAACCGAATCGACCAGCCTCCGGGCCGCCATGGCATCGACGTCGTTGACGGCAACATTGACGGCGCGACCGACCAGGGTCCGGGTGATGGCCGATCCGAGATGACCGGCGGCCCCGGTCAGTAGCACCGTGCCAGCCGATGTGATCGGGTCCTTCATGGCCTATCGGGAATAGAGTCGGGATCGGCACCGGGTGAGGCGGCGATGGCGGTGCCGATCATGAAGTCTCGTGACTCCAGCTCGAACAGCTGTTTCTCGCTCATGGTGCCGATGCCGTCGGGTCGCGTCGACACCATCGGTGGCGAGGTCGAGGGCGAGCAGGACGTCTACAAGCTCGCCGAGCTTGAGAGGGTGGATGTATCCCATGGTTGGCGGGTCGCTCCACGGGGTGCCGACGGCTTCCCTGGCACAGTGGCAGGAATTCTCGTAGTCCATCAAAAACAGTGGCCCTGGTCATCGTGGAAGAAAGTATAAACCCGTCATCCAGACCGGAGCCTGGAAGGCGGGGAGCAACAAGAGTGCCCAAATTCGCTCGGTGTCGACGACGGGTGAATACTGACCCGGCCCATCGGATCTCTCATTCACCGGGCAACGTGATGATGTCGGCACGAATCTCATGTATTTCGGGGCCCGCTACTACGACCCGCTGCTCGGCCAGTTCACGTCGGCTGACATATCGGATGTGGACGGTCTCAACCGCTACGCGTATGTCAACAACAATAATCCACTCCGCTACACCGACCCAACCGGCAACAACTTGTGGGACGCCGTCCGTAATGTGGGCGGCTCAATCGGGAGAGGTCTCCGGAGCGTTGGACGAGCCGCATGGGAATACCGTGGAGCGATCGCTACCGTCGGCGCCATCGGCGTTGTGTGGGATTGCGTCCCATCTCTCCTATGTCAAGCGGCGAGGGCGTGTCGGTCTTTTTGTTTGAGGGTGGCGTCGGTGACCATGGCGCGGTAGATGACGTCGGAGAGGCGTCGTTTGAGTGATCTGATGGCTTCTTTGCGGGTGCTGCCTTGGTTGGCTCGGTGCTCCAGAAAGGCTATGGCGTCGGGGTGGGAGCGGGCTTGGGTCAGCGCGGCACGATGGATGGCGGCGTTGAGTTGTCGGTTGCCGGCCCGGCTGAGCCGGTGGCGGGTGTGGTTGGCGGACCAGACCGGGGTTGGGGCGGTGCCGTTGTGGCGGGCGAAAGCGTGACGGGAATGGAATCGTTCGATACCGGCGACTTCGCCAATGAGTTTGGCGGCGGCGAGAGCGCTGATGCCGTGGATCTGGCTCAGAGTCGGCGCTGCGGTCTCGGTCCGTTCCTCCAGCTCGGTTCGCAGCTGGTTGATGTCGACTGTCAGATTTCGGATCCGTTCGACGAGTTCTCGTGCGATACGAGCGACCACGGTGTCGAGACCGGCTAGCCGTCCGGCGGCGATATCGAGGTGTTTGAAGGTGCTGAACGCTCGGGGGTTGGGGTCCCAGCTGGGGTCGATCTCATGGAGGTGCCAACGGAGCCGGTTGATGTGTCTGGTCCGCTCCGCTACTAGGTCTTCTCGGTGATCGACCAGAAGTCGCAGCTCACGGGCCTCATCATCGAGATGGGCGGTGGGAAGATCAGGTTCGCGTAGTGCTGCTCGGGCAACAGCGAGCGCGTCGATCGGGTCTGATTTGCCGTAGGTGCGGGCCGAGTCGCGGGAGTGGGCCATCAACTTGGCAGGGACACGGACAATCCGTTCACCGGCGGCGAGCATGTCGCGCTCCAATCGACGGGACAAGTTTCGGCAGTCTTCGACGGCCCAGCTTCGGTCGGGACCGAACCGGTCGGCCCAACGGATAAGGGCTAGGTGATCGGCGGTCGTGGTGGTGTTTGTGGTTTTGGTGCCGAGCTGACGGCCGAGGTCATCGACTGCAACGACGGTGTGGGTGCGCTTGTGCGCGTCGATTCCGAGGGTGATCATGGTCTTGTTGCCTTTCACGGGTTGAACGGTGACAAGAACCGGTCGGTGGGCACAACTCAGTTGGGGGCGACGCCACGCTCCTATCAAGCCACGCCGGCCGGTTCACATCGTGTCGCCAGCCGCAAGACGGGACCTGGCCACGAAACGGGCATGGAGTGGTTGAGCGAGCCGGCGACACGATCATCAGCTTCGCGCTGACCCCAAGAGAATGACACTGAGTGGAGTGGTGGGGTTTTGGTGAGCGGCCGATGCTCGGTGTCAGGCCTCGAGTGAGGCTTGGGTCTCAGTATGGCTGCTGGTGTTGAGTTCGGCGAGGGATGCTTCTGAGACGTAGCGGCGGGCGGTGGCCCATTCGTCGTGTTGGTCGGCCAGGATGGCTCCGACGAGGCGGATGACGGCGGTGTCGTTGGGGAAGATCCCGACGACGTTGGTCCGCCGTTTGATCTCTTTGTTCAACCGTTCGAGCGGGCAAGCGGTTCTCGCCACGGAGGGGTGCCGACGGGTCGGGTGCCGTCGGCCGGCTCTGCGACTACTGGTATTTCTCGCTGCGTCCCCGGTTGATCTCGTCCATGGTCTTGTTGGCGTTGTCGTAGCGGTCTGTGGTTGCTGGGTCCACCGGGAAGTCGAGGGTGGCCCCGGTGTAGAGGGCGGCGTCGCGGATGTGGTTTTGCCGTCAAGCAGGGCCCTCGCTATTCGATGCATCCCGTCCATGACCCGGCCGTCGGGACCGAGGTGGGACTGTCAGGAAACGGGGGATCTGGTCTGGTCTTGAGTGGTTGAGCCTCGGTGGTCGGGGCCGGCCGGTTAGGACCATTGACGATGACACTACAGAATGGCGCGGTGGCCAGAACCATCAACAGCACGGCAGGAACGTTTCAGAGCAACACCCATCCGGCCCCTCGAAGCTACGGCCGACAGCCCCGACGCCGTACCAAAATCTAGACAGGCACACGTTTTGAGGCGCCAACGGGTCCTTAACATCAGTCTTTACCCCGGGTGGCCTTGGAGCGGTCGAGCAACGCAGAGCGGAGTGCCACGCACTGCGGCACCTATCGCGCACGCTGCAACGCTCCGGATTATGGGCGCCGCCCGCCGAGGGTGACGACCGGGCCACTGTCGGGCCGGTAACGCTGCATCGCACTGTCGGTGGTCGCGTTCTCGGGCGGTCGGGCCGCCCACCAACGGCTCCTCTCTGTCAAGTGGTTGGTTCGGGGTGGGCAAGATGAGGACGTCTCGTAGGACCCGAGGGCCGTTCCTGCGTGATCAGCGTTGCGCCTCTGGGGCTGATTCTTTGGTGCGGCCACACCCCGAACCTGTCAACGATTCTAGATCGCCATCGACGCTGCGGTCGTGGGGGCGACGCATGGGTTTGCCGTTGGCTCGGAGGGTGTCGGGTGACCGGTAGGTCGGGTTGGGGTGTCGAGACGTTGGCCAGCGGGGCCATTCGGTGTCCTGGTCTTGGTGGTGTTGTCGGTCGATCTGGAGCTGGCGCCATACGGCGTCGGTGATGTGTCGTTTGAGGGCTCGGATTGCTTCCTTCTTCGACTTCCCCTCGTCGAGCTTGCGGAGATAGAAGTCCCGGCCCGGGCAGTCGAACCGGATCTGCACGATCGCTGCCACATGGATCGCTTTGTTGAGCCTGCGGTTCCCGGCACGCGACAGCCGGTGCCGGCGGGTGTCGCCGGAGGACACCTCGATCGGGGCGGTGCCGGCGTAGCTGGCGAAGTGGTTCCGGGTGGGGAACCGGCCGACGTTGCTGACCTCGCCCAGGATCAACGCCGCGTTGAGCGGGCCAACCCCGTAGATCCTCGTCAGCGTGGTCTTGGACTTCTTGACCATCCGGTTGATACGGGCCGTGGCCTGGTCAATCTTGAGATCCAAGGCTCGGATGTCGTCGATGTACTCCAACGCCATCTCGACCCGCATCTCCCCGGCCGGATCACCCGGCTCCAGGCCGTTGACCAGGTCAAACGCCTTCTCAGCAGTGAGCTCACGCCGGGCGCCGCCCGGGATCAACTCACGGATCAGACGATGCAGCCGGGCCACGGCCTGGACCCTGGTCGCCACCAGCTGTTCCCGGCGGTCGACCACCAGCTTCAACGCCTCGTTCGCCCCGTCGGGCTGGACGAAACGGAGATGCTTCGAGTGCAGCGCCGCTCTGGCTGTCGCCACGGCGTCGGTCTTGTCGGTCTTGTTGCCGTGCCCGGTCGATTAGACCCGGACCCGGGTCGACAGCTTCGCCGGGACATCGACCACGGTCTCCCCGACGGCGACCAGTCGCTGGGCGATGTAGCGGCCCATCCCGTTCGCTCCTTCGACGGCCCACACCCGATCGCTGTGATCGGCCACCGCCGTTCGCATCTCGTCAAACCCCTCGTCGGAGTTCACGAACCGCCGCTGCAACAAGATCGTCTCGTCCCGCTCGAGAACCGCGATCGTGTTCGACGACTTGTGCGGGTCCAACCCGATGATCACCTCGCCATATTCCATGCCTGCCTTCCTTTCACTCGCCTGATGGTGATGAGCGACGAGGGCAGGGCAATGCCTCTTCGGGACCGGATCAAACTTCTCTCAAGCCACAATCCCTCGTCTGAGGTCCTAGGCCGCATGCCGTTACTAGAGCCACCGCCACAAAGGGGCAGGACAGCCGGTTTATCGAGCGAACCATCGAAGGATCCCCGGACCAGAGCCTGGCCAAGACTCCGGTACCACTTCAAGTTCTAACAAGAGGCCGGTTTGTCAGCGCGCCCGATTGGGATTCCCGAGTGGTGGTATCCGGCCGTTCAGCGGCCCTGAACGGCCTGCGACCACCGGCTTCGGGCGTGGCATTATCCCCTGGGGCGTTGCGGATCGCGTCGGCTAGTTGTACGATTCGTACATGAGCGAAGTGGCAGTCAGCGAAGCCCGCAACCGGCTTGCCGAAGTGATCGAGGAGTCCCGTCGCTCTGGTGAACCGATCTCGGTGACGCGTCGCGGGCGACGGGTGGCGGTGATCATCGACTCTGATGCGTTCGATCGTCTCGTTGAGATCGCCGATGATGTTGAGGATCGTCGAGAACTCGAGGCGGCCAGAGCCGAGGACGACTATGTGCCCTGGGATGATGTGAAGGCGATGCTGGGGCTCGAGTGAGCCGCTACCACGTCGAGGTCGCCCGTCGTGCGGTGAAGTCGATTGCCAAGCTTCCACGAGCCGAACAGCAGAAAGTGCGGGCTGCGATCGATCTCCTCGCGGATGAACCTCGCCCCCCGGGCTGCACCAAGCTTGCCGGGGAGGATTCGGTGTATCGAGTGCGTGTTGGCGACTACCGGATCCTCTACGAAGTCATCGATGCGCGCCTGGTGGTTCACGTCGTGCGAGTCGGCCATCGCCGTGACGTCTACCGGTAGCGCCACCACGCTCACTCGACATGGACTCATTACCGAACGGCTTGGCCGGTCCGGAACGCCGGTACCCGGGCAAATCGACCCTGTGCCGCCCGGAAAGTCCGTCGTTGCAGGTCAGGCGGCAGTTCGGTATTCGTTGATGAGCCCATCGCATCGGGTGGTTCGGAGGACGGCCACGGTTGCCGCCGGGGTTTCTGGTGGGTCATCGACGGGTGCGGGTGGTTGTTGTTTGAGTGACTGGTGGGGTCGATGCTGGTTGTAATGGGCGATGTAGTCGACAACGAGCCGTTCGAGTTGTCGGCGGTTCCAGATAATGGTTCTGTCGAGAAGTTCGCGTCGGATCGAGCCAATCCATCGTTCGACGAACGTGTTCGCGACCGGAGTACGCGCCGGTGTCCGGAGGATTTGGAATCCTTCGGTTCGGAAGACGTCGTCGAACGCGGCGACGAACTGGCTGCCGCGATCACGGACGAGAGCACGAGCGTCTTCGAGGCGTTCGGGGTGGCTGATGAACAGGTTCCGGGCAGCCTGAGTGGTCCACTCGCCGGTCGGATTGGCCGTCACGCCGCCGAAGAACACCTTCCGGGTTTGGACCTTGATGAAGACCAGGACGTAGTAGCGGCGCAGAAACGCGGTGTCGACGGTGAAGAAGTCGCAGGCGACCGCGGCTTGAGAGTGCAGGAACTCGGACCAGGTCACCTGGGATCGGTTCGGGGAGGGGTCGATCTCGTTGTCGGTGAGAATCTGCCACACGGTTGTCTTGGCGATGACATGGCCGAGGCGGGCGAGTTCGCCTTGGATGCGCCGGTGTCCCCATGTCGGGTTCTCTATGGCGAGACGCACGATCCGCTGACGCAGCTCGGCGCTGGTGGGCGGACGCCCCCTGTGGCGGGTCGGAGGCTGTGTCCAGTGGCGGGCGATGCGCTTACGGTGCTACCGCAGCAGGGTGTCGGGTGTGACGATCCAGCCCTTGCGAAGCCGGTGGGGGAGTGCTGCGGCGATGGCGCCGAGCAGAGCCCGGTCGCCGTCATTGACCTCTGGTCGGCCGACCTGGCGGCGAAGCACGGCGTCGCTCGTCGCTGGCGTCCGTCCATCGAATCGGGACGACTCCGGTAGCGACCGCTGGCAGGGCTGGGTCTGCGAACCATCCGGTGGACGATTGACGACCTACTTCGACTCCGGGGCGGGGCTTGTGTGTCCTAAGTGCGCCTCGATCCAGCACGGGAGCGAGTCGTCCCGATACGAAGCTCCACTTCCGCTCGGTGGCGCCGGACCTTCCCGTTGGATTCCTACCGTGGTAGGATTAGGCCATGGCAGTCACCAAGTGGTCGGTCAGTGTTGACGAAGATCTCGCCGCGCGTGTCGAGTCCCGGGTCGGCGATCGCGGCCTCAGTGGCTTCGTCGCAAGAGCCGTTGCTCATGAGCTCGAGCGAGACTTGCTCGATGAGTACCTGAGCGAGCTCGACGACGAATTCGGGGAGGTCCCGTCGGGTCTTGTCGAACACATCGACAACGCGTGGCCGTCCTAGTCCTCGACAGCGAGGCGGTCTCAGCACTCGCTCGCCCGCAACAGAGTGTCGCACGCCACCAACTGGTGCGGGCCGCCATGCGAATTGCGCACACCCGCAACGTTCCGGTCCGGATCCCGGCAGCTGTACTTGTGGAGCTTTACCGCGGAGGAGGGACCGATGAGGCGATCGATCGACTCCTTGCCCGCGGGTTCACGCAGGTCGTAACCACCGGCGCACGGATGGCCCGTGTCGCTGGCCACCTGCTCGCCGCAGCAGGGGCGGGGAGTGAGTTGGCGATCGATGCACTCGTCGTCGCTACCGCAGTCCGGTTCGGGGGCGGCGCCGTCGTCACCCACGACCCCGGCGACGTCACACTTCTCGCCGTACAACACCCAAACGTCTCGGTGATCTCCATCTAGCGACACCACCGCTCATCTCGCTCGTTATGAAGCCGTGACGCCGACGTCGTGTGGTTCAGGAGTGGCACGAAGACCGCCCGGTTGGCTGTCGCGTTGCGGGATCGGTGATGTCCCTGGGTTGGGTATGAGTTGTTCGAGGTACTTGTGGAGGCAGTAGTGGGCGTACCGTTTCCGGCGGCTCGGAAATCTCGGCGTGGTCGCAGCGCCCGCGTTGAACTCCGCCGTCATGTGGTCCGGGGTGCCACTGGAGCGGCCAGAACGGACCGCAAGGCGAGCCCGGTCGGCCAGCAGTCGGTAGAAGATGTGGAACACGAGCATCCAGGCTGGCGCCATCGAGCCTGGTCGGCACCCACGCGTCGGCGCACTCCGGTGGCTCGACCTCGCCTGCGAGACTATAGTCCCGTCGGTATGGACAAGTCCGTACGAGCCGAGTCCCTACGTCAGGACCTGATCTCACTCGGCGAGGTCACGATCAAGGCAATGTTCGGCGGCTACGGACTCTTCGAGTCGGGCGTGATGTTCGCCATTGTCGACCGGGACGGTACGGCTTTCCTTCGAGCTGTCCCAGAGACCGAGCCACGATACGTCGCGGCCGGCAGCCACAAGCACGGGATGCCGTACTGGTCGGTCCCCGACGATGTCCTGGCCGACGGCGCCTCGCTCCTCGAGTGGGCCGGCGAGGCACTCGAGGCTGCCCGAGCCGCCAAGAAGAAGTAGCGCTCGTCGCGCTTGCAGGCCGACCCCGGGGAACGAACGACGAAGTGGGCCTAGGTGGCTTGGTATCGCTGCGCTGAGGTGTCAGTTGGCGAAGATGGCGAAGCCCTCGACGACGGTCTGTTCGATTGCGACCGGGGGGACCTTGCAGCGGTCGGCGATCTCGGCGACGAAGGCCTGGAATGGTGCACTCCCGCCGGCGACTCCCCGTGCGTCGTCGTCTTCGTAGACGCCGATATGTGTGAAGGAGGTTCCGTCGACCGAGCGCATCACCCCGTAGTGGACGCCGTCGGGGGTCGTGGCGCGTAGGTGGTCGAAGACCTGACGGATCAACTCGAGGTGTTCCTCGAGGCGGTCAGGATCGAGTTCGTAGCGGACGATGACGGCGTTCATGGTGGGCTCCTTGCTGGCGTCGTGTCGCCTGGGGCCTGGTTGACACCCCAAGGGGGATCATGTAACTCTATGGTTACATGTATGCGTATGTCAACCGGTCATGTCGGCGACGGGCGGGACGACCAGCAGTGGCGAGCACTTGCCGACCCGACGCGCCGAGAGATCCTCGACGTGTTGCGGCTGTCACCGAGCACGACTGGTGGGATCGCGAGCCGGTTCCCGATCAGCCGCGTCGCGGTCATGAAGCACCTCGGCATACTCGCCGACGCCGGTCTGGTGACGAGCCGCAAGCGGGGGCGGGAGCGTTGGCACTATGTGAACGTGGCGCCGCTGTTGCGACTCCACGAGCGTTGGAGCACTCCGATGTCTGCCTCGGTGGCCGGCGGACTCCTCGGGCTGAAACACCGACTGGAGCAATCGATGAGCGCTGAGGTCTCGGCCATCGACATCGCCGTCGACGTCGACATCGCGTGCGATGTGGGCACCGCGTTCCGCGCCGTGACCCAGACGCCTGGCGCGTGGTGGGGTCATCCCTACCTACGGTCGAACGCGACGTCGCTGACCCTTGACCCGGTGCTCGGCGGAGCGCTCGTCGAGCACTGGTCGGGTGGCGCCATGGTGATGGCCACCGTGACCGGACTGGAAGAGGATCACTGGCTCCAACTCACGGGACCATTCCATCTCGGGCCGGCCTACGCCGTGACCGAGTTCGACTTCGTCGACACCGCGGACGGCTGCCGGGTGTCGCTCACGTTGCGGGGCTCGGGATTGCTCGATCCCGCGACGGTGGAGGGCTTCAGCGGCGGCTGGCACGAACTGATCGCCGTTCGCCTGAAGGCATACGCCGAGGACGGTACCCGACTCGGCATCGATCCGGGATGACCGGCACAACCGCTCGAGACCACAGCAACCATGACCTGCGAGGAGACACCATGACCGCCACCGTCGTGTACGAAGACGAATGGGGAGCCATGATCGACTACCCAGACGACGACTACGTCGAGATCCGGTGGTACGACGCCACGGCCAGGATGGACAAGAAGATGTTCCAGCGTTGGCTCGAGGGGTTCGCCGGCGGGGTCGAACAATGTCGACGTTCGGGCATCCTGGTCGACGCGGTCCAGTTCCGCATGGACATGGCCAACATGGATGGCGACTGGCGCGACGCGAACATCATTCCGCGTTACAACGCGGTCGGTGTCGCCAAGTTCGCGTTCCTCATGCCCCAGGGCATGCCCGCAATCGGCGCTGATCCGGTGTTCGAAGGCCCGGCGACATACCCGACCGCCTATTTCGGCAGCCGCGCCGACGCACGCGCCTGGCTCGCCGCCACCTGAACCGCCGCCGCCAGCCCGCCACCACGCCGCGGAAGTGGGTGCCGGATGTAGGACGACACGGTCTCCATCACCGCGCGAATCCGGCGGGGGAGTGCTGCGGCGATCGCGTGGGACTACGACGATCCGAATCAGGTTTGCGTCGTCCACCGGCAGGGGAGTCGCCCTCCCGTGCCGGTGCCATACCGGTGGACGCCGCGGCTCAAACGGTCCAGGTGGCGATCACCAGGGCTCGGTCCTTCCAGGCCTGGATATTGGCGTCGAGCACGTCCAACGGGTTGAAGGGCGTGACGCCCTTGATGAGGTCGTCCTCGCGCATCCCGTAGAGCGCACCCATGGCGAATCGGCAGGCGTAGACCTTGGCTCCCTCGTCGATCAGCGTCCGCAGCTGCTTGTTGTAGCCGAGGTTCCCGGGGAAGCCCTCCTGGCCGACCGCGGGGTAGCCCCGAGCAGCCGAAGCCATGAGCACGCCGGGCCCGTACAGGACGAACGTGAGCTCGAAGCCCTTCCGTTGCAGCCGCGTTGCGGTGAGCATGTTGACGAGCCCGACGGAGCCTTCGAACGGCACCGTGTGCATGAACACGTACGCCTTGTCACCTGGCTCCGCCTGATGGTCGGGGAACACCTTCTCTTCGGTGTCGAATAGAACGTCTCCCTCGACGGGGGGATCGATGGTCACAGTCTTGGGCACGGTGGGCCTCCTTGTCTAGGTTATTATGCTTCCGACGGGTCGACGAACCCCTCGATCTGGTCGGGTCCTCACACCGCTGGTCGCCGGGGCGCTTCGGGCTCCGGCCATCGCTGGCGGTGGGATCCGGGTAGTGACTGGATGATCCTGCTGCGAAAGCCCCATGGCAGGACTCGGTAAATGGGGGCGAAGACCTGTCGCCAAAAACGGTCGCGGATGCCGCGCGGTGGGGTCGGCGGATTGAGCTGGTGCTTGGCCGCCATCTGCTTCTGGGCATCGATGAGGAGGTAGTGCTCCGAGTTCTTTCTGAGCCAGCCGCTGAAACTCACAATCGACTCCTTGCAATCGGACAACTAGAGGGATGCCAGCAGGTTCTGGGCGGCGACCGAGATCGGCTCGTTCAGCGCCCCGATCGCCGGCGAGTAGACGTTTTCCATCGTGGCCAGCTGCTCGACGGTGATCCCGGCCCTCGTGGCCATGGCCAGGAAGTCGGCCCTCTCTTTGATCCCCTCACCGCCGACCATCTGGGCGCCGATGATGCGAAGCTCGTCGGGATCGGCGAGGAGTTTCACCGTTATCGGCCTGACCCCCGGGTAGTAGCGGGCCCTGGTGATGCCCTGGGCGGTGGCGGAGTGGAACTCGAGGCCGAGTGCGGTTGCCAGCGTTTCGCCGAACGAGACGCCGCCGATCATCCATTCCCCGGCGAGCATCCCCCAAGGCACATAAACCGGTCGGTAGTCCCTCGTTCCGCCGGCGGCGTTGATCCCCGCGGTCTTGCCCTGGGCGTAGGCGTGGGAGCCGGATAGACCCTGGAGCGGGATCATGGTGACGCCGTGCGGGATCTCTGTGCAGTCGCCGGCGCCGTAGATGTCGGGGTCGGACGTCTGCATCGTCGCGTCGACGACCAGGCCGCCGGTCGTTCCGAGCTTCAGCCCTGCCGCCATGGCGAGGGGGTTGTTGGGGACCTTGTGGGTTCCAATGATGGCCAGGTCGGCCTCGATGGTTCCGTCGGTTGTCTCGACGTGGGTCAGGGCTCCGGTGCCGCCACCGAGCTCTGTGACCTTGTGACCCCAGAGCATCTTGACGCCAAGTTTCTCCCAGTCGGCCCTGACCGGCTCGACGATGTCAGGGTCGATCACGTCGGCCATCGGCCAGGGACCGGGGTCGACGACGGTGACCTCTATGCCGCGGTGGACGAGGGCGGTGACCATCTCCATCGCAATTGCGCCGGCCTCGACGACGACCGCCGACTTGGTGCTGTCGAGGACCACGTCCCACTCCATGGCCCGCCGGATGTTCTTCACCTCGTAGATGCCGGAGAGGTCGGTTCCCGGCACGCCGGGGTCGGCGTAGTTCCAGCCTGCGGCGATCACGAGGCGGTCGTAGGAGACGGCACCCTCCCCGTCGACCTCGACGGTCTTTGCCGCCCGATCGATCGAACGGACGGTCGTCTCGTAGTGGACGTCGATGCCAGACTGGATGTACTGCTCCTTGGTCGCCAAGAAGAGACGGTCGAACGAGTCGATCTCCTTGCCGTGGACGAACGGGATCCCGCAGGGGCTGTAGGCGACATCCTCGTACTCGGTGTAGACGACGACCTCGGCGTCAGGATCGACCCCCTTGGCGGCGCCAGCTGCGCCTAATCCTGCGGCGCCGCCACCAATGATCACGATCTTCATTGCAGGCTCCCGTCTGCCGGCTGTTCGTGGCGGCGATCGTCTCTTATCCTTTATGCTCGTTTCGTATCGTAGATTTGGGTTGGAGATCAGTCAACCTTGGGTTGATGGTAGAGATCGTGATGGGGGGCGTCCCCTTGATCGTGTTCGTCACGTAGCAGACCCGTTCGGCGATGGATATCAGCCGCTCGTGCTCCGATGGATCGCAGCCGACGTCGGCGGCGATCTCGATCGCCGAGAAACGCGGCCCGTCGTAGATTCCGGTTGCCTCGACCCCGAGGTGGGTCAGCTCGAGCTCGCGCTTCCTGGCCGCGTAGGACAGCGCCAGGGTGAAACACGAGGCGACCGAGGCGAGCAGAACCTCGGTCGGTTGCGGGCCCTGATTGGTCCCGCCGGCCTCGACCGGCTCGTCGATCGTGAATGTGAACTCGCCCGCTTGGACCTCGCAACGGTACCCGCCCTGCCAGGTGGCCGAGACCGATCGTTGCTTGGCCGCCACGCTGGCCTAGTGATCGTGCCCGTGGGGTCGTTGCGCCAGCACGCCGATCCGATCGCGCATCGCACTCTCGGCGATGGTCTGCTTGGCAGCGAGGATCGCCTCGAGCGCTTCCTGCCACTGGCGGTAGTAGTGGTAGGGCTCGTCGCCATGGTCGGCGTCCTCCCATCGGCCGATGGCCTCGATGAGGTGGTCGCGGAATTCGTCGAGGGTGAACAGGCCCTGCTGGGCGAGGGCGAGGGCCATGGCGAAGCTCCTGCTCTCCCACGGCGCGGCGAAGGTCAGCTCACCATTGGTCCGGGGTGGGGCGGTGACCCCGTCTGTACCGAGGCTCAGCACATCGAGGCTCACGGTGCCGTCACCTTGGCGACGCCGACCATCGCATCTCTCGTTACGAGCTCGGCCAGCTCCTCCTCCGACATCGACTCGGTTCCCTCTGGGCGCTCGGGGAGGACGAAGTATCGGTTCTCGGCGCTCGAGTCCCAGACCCGGACGTCGACGTCGTCGTCGAGGTCGAGACCCATCTCCGAGAGGAGCGTTCGAGGCTCGCGGACCATCCGCGAGCGGTAGGCCGGATCCTTGTACCAGTCGGGCGGCAGGCCGAGGACCGGCCAGGGATAGCACGAGCAGAGCGTGCATACGACCACGTTGTGGATCTCGGGCGTGTTCTCGACGACGACGATGTGCTCCCCCTGGGGTCCAGCGAATCCAAGCTCGCCGACGGCGGCGGTCCCGTCGTCGAGCAGCTGCCGGCGGTAGGCGTCGTCGGTCCACGCCTTGGCGACGACCTTGGCCCCGTTCATCGGTCCGACGTCGGCGACGTAGCGGTTGATCAGCCCATCGAGGGCTTCCGGCGTCACCAGTCCCGCCTCGACGAGTAGCGACTCGAGCGCCTCGGTTCGCAACTCGATCGACGGCATGTCTGCGGGTTCAGTCTTCTCGGTCACGATGCGTCCTCCATGTAGCTCTCGAAGTGGTCGATGCGGACCGTCGCCGGCTCGGCGTCCGGGCCCCAGAGCTCGGTGCTCTCGTACTCGACCGTGTAGACGTGCTGGGGGTCCTCGCCGGTGAAGTGGGCGGTGGCGTCGGGGAGGACGGCCGGTGGCCGATGGGCGATGACGACGCCCCGCCGGCCCCTGACGTAGGAGGGCAGCCTCGTGTGGCCCGACTTCCCGATCGACGACGTCGTGACCTGCTGCCCGACGGCGAACGCGGGCTCGCTGTCGAGCTCCCGGAGCGAGCCGCTCCCGCCGCGCTCGTAGCTCGGCTTCTTCTCGGTGACCGGCTCGGGGGTCGGTACGTCCTCACCCCGGAGCTGGCGGGCCCTGGCCTCGACCGCACCGGGCGGGAGGACACCGCTGTCGACGAGCAGCAGCTCGGCGCACTTCATCCACCGCCCGTAGTACCCGTCGTTGAGGTACTCGGTTGGGTGGAGCCGCTCGAGCCCGTGGCGGAAGGCATCGAGGTTGGTCCCCGACAGGCCCATCGACATCGCACCGAGCGCGAAGGCCCTTCCCTGCCACCTGGTGCGGAAGACCGGCTCGTCAGGATCGATCGTCACCGACCCCCAACCGTGCTTGCCGCCCATGTCGTGTATGCCGTCCATACCAGCCCTTTCGGTGTCGGCGTCTCAGGACTGAGTTTGATTCGCGCCCGACCACGTTGTCAACTATCCGACATGGCCGATTCTGAAACGACAAACTGGGCGAGACCGGGCAAGGGGTCACGACCGAGCTTTTCCCCTACAGTCAAAGGCTGAAGTTCGAGATGTCGACGGTGCGAGGTGCACGAGCTTATGAGCAGCCAGCCGGCTTCGGAGGGAGACAGGAGAACACGGCGATCGGCCGGCGCCAAGGAGCCCAAGACGGGAGTCCCCTTGGGTGAGCAGGAACACACCAAGGTTGTCAGCTCCATCGGTCCCAAGATCCGGGAGCTTCGGGGTGCCAGGCAGCTCTCGCTCCAGCAGCTGGCCGACCGCTCGGACGTCTCGCCGGCGGCCATCCACAAGGTTGAGCAGGGCAACATGGTGCCGACGATCACCACCCTGCTGAAGATCGCCGCCGCGCTCGACCGGCCGGTGTCGTACTTCGTCGAAGAGGAGACCGAAACCCCGAGCTACGTCGTGTACACCCCGGCCTCGGAGCGGCGGAAGGTGTACACCGCCCATCAGGGGATCGATCTGCAGGGCATCTCCGGTTCGTACGGGCAGTACTTCGTCGCCGCCGCCGTCGCCGAGGTCGTCGCCGGAGCGTCGAGCGGCGAGTCGCCGTTGCGCCATCCTGGCGAGGAGCTGATCTTCATCCTCTCCGGGACGCTCGAGGTCGACGTCGCCGAGCAGACTTTCCGACTGACGACCGGCGACTCGGTCCACTTCCGCACCGACCATGACCACCGGTGGCGCAATCCGACCAAGCGTCCGGCCAAGGCGGTGTGGATGGCGCTGCGGCCCGCCTAGGGCCGCATCAGGCACGAGCACCGGTGTTGCGCGACCACGACCTCGCCGGCGGCCAGCGGGCGCGAACGTGCCAGTATCAGGTTGAATCGCCGGCGGCGACGGCCTTCGCCTGGTCGACCACCTTGCGCTCCTGGTTGCGGTAGCGCTCCAGCTCGTCGGTCGCCGCTCGCTCGAGGCACTCGGCTTCGGCGATGAAGTCCCGGGCCATCGCCTCGACTTCCTCGGGAGCTGCGCCACCCTGGGCGGTCCTCGTTGCGACGATCAGGCGGGGGTCGAGAGCGGTCGCCAGCTCGGCGTCGTCGAGGTCGAGGCCGTGGCCGGCGATCTCCTGGGCCGCCTCGTCGAGTAGCGCCGAGGTGATGTCGCGGCCCCTGAGCCCGGCAGCGCTTGCCCTTCTGACCGCCTCGCCTGCGATCAGGTAGGCGGTGCGGTAGTCGATGCCGGCGCTGAGCATGACGTACTCCGCGAGGTCTGTCGCCTGGCTGAACCCGCGATCGAGCTCCGATGACATTCGCTCGGCGTTGACGGTCAGCGTCTCGACGACGGCAGCGGTCAAGGCGCTGATCTTGCGTGCGAAATCGAGGGCGCGAGGGATCTCCCCGTAGGCGAAGATCAGGTTGTCGCTGCGGGCTGACGGGCTCTTGACAACCGCCAGGAACCCCGACAGCCTGCCGATCATGACGCCGCTCGCGCCACGGATGATCGACAGGGAGTACGGGTTGCGCTTCTGCGGCATCAGCACCGAGGCGCGTGTATAGGGCCCCGCCAGGTCGACGTAGTTGAACTCCTGGCTCGACCAGATCTCGAGGTCCTCCGAGAGCTTCGCCTGATTGGCGACGGCGCTGACGCAGGTAGCGAGGACATCGATGAACGTGTCCGTCTGCCACATCGCGTCACGGGTGTGGACGATCACGTCGTCGAAGCCGAGAAGGTCGGCGATGCGGTTTCGGTCGTCGAGCAGCCGACTCCCGTTCACGCAGCCGGCCCCGCCGGGGCTCCGGTTGACCTCGGGAAGGGCCCGGAGCAGCCGGTCGCTGTCGCGAAGGGCGGGCGGGACGAACCCGAGCAGGTAGTGGCCGAACGTCGACGGTTGCGCCTGCTGGAGGTAGGTCTGATCGGGCATGAACGTCGACGCGTGTTCGCTTGCCACCGCCGATGTCGTCGCTGCGAAGCGGGCGAACGACGCGATCAGCTCAGCGACCTGTTTCCTGAGCAGTAGGCGCAACGCGACCCGGGCCGCCTCCCGTCGCGGCCGGCCGGCGTGGAGCCAGCCGGCCGATCGGCCGATACGGTCGACGAACACCCGCTCCCGTGAGTTGTAGACCTCCCCGTACTCGGCGTGATACGGGAAATCAGCCGGATCGGTGGCGTACGCGTCGAGTAGGACGGTCAGCAGATCGCGGGTCGCGTCGTCGGGGACGAGGCCGCGGGCCCGGAGGTCCAGCACGTGGCCGAGGTCGGCGACGTTGAGGCCGTGATGCAGGAGCGGGGCGTCGGCGATTTCCCACGCGAAGCCGGCGTCGATCAGTTCTTGTGCTGGCGCCTCCTGCGATGGTCCGGCGATTCGTTGCATGGTTCCATCCGTCCTATCGAACATCAGCTATCAGGCGTTGTGCGACGCCGAGCGAGCCGCCGGTGTGCCAGTAGAGAACCGGTCCTTCGACGTGGGCGTCGGCGAGCCACCGCAGGGCTTTGGCGTTGTAGACCGGGTCGACGAGGAGCCCGCTTGCTGCCTCGATCGCGATCGCCAGCTCGGTCTCGGCTGGTTCCGGACGGCCGAAGCCGGCGCCACGCCCGTCGACGATGGTCGGCTCGGGGACATCGCCTTGCGGCAGACCGAGCATCGACGCGCCGCGCTCGGTGAGCTTGCGAACGACGGCGACGGTCTCGAGGACCGGCCTCGAAACCGCAACGCCGACGACCGGCCAGGTCACACCGAGCAGCGCTTGTCCGACAAGGAGGCCGCTGATGCTGCCGCCCGAGCCGACCGGGAGCACGACGGTGCCTGGCTCGGCGCTTACATGAAGCAGCTGTTCGTCGAGCTCGGCCGCCGCGGCGGCGAATCCGAGCGCCCCGATCTCGCTGGCGCCGCCCCGGGGGACCAGGTACGGCGTCGCGCCGGCCAGGTCGAGGCACCGAACCCGCTCTGCGGCGTGGCGATCCATCGATGCCCGGTCGTCGGAGCCGGTGAAGTGGACGGACGTCCCGAGCCGGCGACAGACGAGCAGCGCCGGCGGGGGCTCGGCCGGCTCGGTGCCGTAGGCGTACTGGTCGACTGCGAGCCCGTGGCGCCTCGCCGCATTCGCCATCGTCGCCGCGAGGTTCGAGGTCGGACCAGCGGCGAGCACGACGTTCGTCGCCCCGGCGGCGAGCATGTCGCCGAGGAGGTACTCGACGGCCCGGACCTTGTTGCCGCTCCAGCCGAAGCCGGTCAGATCGTCCCGCTTGATCAGCAGCCGGTCGACGCCGAGCAGGCGCTCGACCGCATCGTCGCTGTGCAGCGGAGTCGGGAAGCGACCGAGCGCAACCCGGGGTCGGGCTAGGTCCACGACGGATCCTCATTCGCCCGCCTGGCCCGGACGGCTGCGACGACCTCATCGACCATCGTCGGCGCCGATCCGAGTGCCGGCTCGCTGAGGCCGTCGAGCTCGTCCTCGGTCGCAATCGCGGCGAGCAGCTCGTCGATCGGAGCTCCGGTCTTGGCCGCGGTACGGTAGGCGCGGCCGAGCTCGTCCTGCGCCCGGTGCTTGCCCAACCGGGTACTGAGTCGGCGGAGCAGCTCCTGGGAGTCTGCGAACCCGTACCGATCGAGGTTGTCCCGCATTCGGCGCTCATTGACGATCAGGCCGTCGACCAGGGCGGCCGACAGTGAGAGCGAGGCCAGCACGTGGTGGCCGAGCTGGGGGACGACCAGCCACTCTCCCTTCCATGTAGCTCCGTCACGCTCGTGCTCCCCGGCCATGGTGTCGGTTACGGTGGCGGCGAGGGCCCGGATGATCCTGCCGAGGACGATGATCTGCTCGCTGTTCTCCGGGTTGCGCTTGTGGGGCATCGTGATGCTGCCGATCGTCGACGGGCTCGTCGCCTCGGCCAGCTCCCCGATCTCACCCCGCTGGAGGTTGTAGACCTCGTTGGCGATGCGTTGCAGCGTCGTCGCGGCGATGGCGAGGGTGGCGGCGAACTCGGCAAGCCGGTCCCGGGTCGTCGTCCACGAGATCAGCGGCGCGTCGAGGCCGAGCTCGGCGCAGAACCGCTCCCGGAGGGCAGGGCCGTCGGCACCGTGGAAGGCCATCGCCCCGACGGCGCCGGCGAGCTGGCCGACGTGCCAGCGTCGTCCGCCGTCGCGCAACCGCTCGAGGCTCCGACCGACCTCGTCGGCCCAGGTCGCAACCTTGTACCCGAACGAAATCGGCGCCCCCGGCTGCCCGTGGGTCCTCCCGAGCATCGGCGTGGTCCGGTGCCGCTCGGCGAGGTCGACAAGCGCCCCCTCGATCGCCCAGAGATCTCGCCCGACCGCTGTCGTCAGCTCCCGGACCTCGAGCGACATCGCGGTGTCGGACACGTCCTGCACGGTCGCGCCGTGATAGACGTGCTCCCGCGCCTCGGCCGGCAACATGTCCTGCAGTACGTGGATCAACCCGAGCGTCGAGTGCGAGGTCTGGCGGGTCCCCGCCGCGATCGCGTCGATGTCGAGCTGCTCGGCGTCGATGGCAGCGATCGCGGCTGCCGACGACGCCGGGATGATCCCGAGATCGGCTTGGGCGCCGGCGAGAGCTGTGACCACCGCCAGCCACCGTCGAAGCCGCGACCGCTCGGAGAACATCGACTGTGACTCGGGCGTTGCCCAGTTGTGGCCGTAGATCCTGGAGTCGATCAGAGATGCGTCCACGTCACGTCCTGGGCGTCGACGATCTGCTCCAGCGCCTGACGGACCTCGCCGAGCGACGAACCCCAGGGAACGAAGGCCACCGACCCGCGGGTCTCGACGCCCTCCTCCCGGAGGCAGCAGCGACCGAGCAAGGGTGCAGTCGACGGCGCATCGTCGATGAACCGGCGGGGACAGATGTCGACCTGATGCTCGGCCTCCTCGAGGTAGAACCACTGGTGGATCTGCTGCGATCGCTGGCAGCCGAGCAGGGCCCAAGTCCTCCGGGCGGGCCGCTCATCGAGATAGGACACCTCAATATCAGCGACGTCGACCCCACCCCCACGGCACGGGACGAGCACCGACCGGGCCGTCGGCTGCTCCTCGGCGAGCAGCGCCCGGCTGTCGATCAGCGTCGGCCGGAGGATGATGGGAGGCAAGTCCTCGGCGAGATCGAGGACCCGCCTGGCCTGGTCGACCAGCTTCGACGGCTCCGGGGGGACGATGTCGAGGACCTCGATCTCGATCGGGGTCGGGTTCATCAGGAAGCTGATGTGCTCGTAGCGGCCCTCGACGATGACGCAACGGGCTTCGGGGTGTTCGGCTGCAACGGCCGCCAGATGGGAGCTGTTGCCGCAGTCGACCGCCGGGTCGGTGACCATGACGCACTCGTCGGCCCCGGCGATTGTTCTGGCCCCGACCGTGAGAGAGAACAGCGCATCGTCGTCGGATCGGGCCAGCTCGACGAGGGCTTGACGGTCTCCGTTGCGGGCGACGACGAACCGGCTCCGCCGGTAGGCCTCGCGATCGGAGAAGTGCGTCCGGAGCTCGTCGGGATCGAGGCTCGCGACTGTCGCGGTCGTCACCTGCCGATATCGCGACGGCATGATGTTTGGAGCGTCGACGTCTAGGTCGAACACTGGTCTTCCACGCGGTTCGACGACCAAACCATGGTGTCGGCCCGGAGGCCGAGTCGGAGCGCCTCGACGCTCGGCACCTCCCCGGCCGGGACGTTGCCGAGGCTGACGTTCGGACCGATGTGGCGGATGAGCCAGGCCTGCTGGGCCCGCAGCGGTGCCTCGTAGATCACCTGGGTCTCGGCGCTCAAGGTCTCCAGTGCGTCGACGAGCGAGGTGCGAACGTCGCCCTCGGAGTTGTACAGACCGACCGTCCCACTGTCGCGCCCTTCGGCGACGATCCAGCTCGCTCCGGCGTCGAGATCCCGGGCCGCCTCGTCGACCCAGACGTCGGGCTCGACGATCAGGTCGGGGTCCTTGCTGCCGATCTCGGAGAACACCTCGAAGCCCCGTCCTGCGGCGTCGGCGATGAGGTGACGCTTCGCCTCGGCCGGCATCCCGCTCGCCCCGTTGGAGATTTCGACGCACCCGAAGCCGCAGCGAGCCAACCAGTCGAGGTACTGCGTCGAGCAGCGTTGTAGCCAGCAGATCTCGGCCAGCGTGCCGCCGGGACAGGCCTTGACCCCCGCACGATCGAGAACCTTCAGCTTCTCCTCGACCTGGCGATCGACGTAGGCCAGGCCGTAGCCGAATTTCCATACGTCGATGAGGTGACCGACGCCGTCGAGCGTCGCTTCGAACGCGTCGAGTGGGAGGCCCTTGTCGAGTACGTGGGTCAGGCCGGCGTTGCGGGGCTTGGTTGGTCGTTCGGGCAGGGACAGGAACGATGGCCGGTCGGGCCAGGGTCCAGCTTGCATCGCGACCTCCGGTCGACTGAGCGGCGCCCAGGTACAGCACCGACTAGCTTGATGAAATCGGATAGGAGACGCCGCTTATCGTATCCGATAGCCTCTGCCGGTGCGAGTCAAGCAGGGTCGTCCGGCCGGCACCCGCTGCCGGGGTTGGATACCGCAAGCCTGATGCCGGCGAGCATGGCAGCGCCGGTCGAGCCGCCGATCGCCCGCACCCGCTCCTGAGCGAGGGCGAGCTCGTGCCATCGCCCGCGGCCGGCGATCCAGAGCAGGTCGTGGAGCTCGGCGACGCTCTCGCCGACGGCCGCCCACCGAAGGAACGCCCTGCTCAGGATCGTCGTCGGTGCAGTCGCGGCGAGATCGACCAGATCCGGCCGCTGCCGCTCGACCATGGCCCACACGAGGAAGGCGCCGGCGAGCACGTCGTCGCCCTCCGGGGTCAGTCCCCGCCCCCGGCCGGCGACCAGGTCGCGAACGCGGCGCCGATCACCCCGCCGGGCGGCCGCCTCGACCACGGGCCACATCGCCCGCAGGTCGGGAGGGGCCGGAGCTTCGATGTGCTCGAGGAGGCCGAGGCCGGCCGACGATACCGGCAACGTCGGGGCATAGCGCCTGCTCGTTCCGGTGGCCAGCTCCCACTCGAAGCCGACGATCGCTCGCCCGTCGACGATCCGCACCTTGGTCCCGACGGCGGGAGCGGGGATCGAGCCCTCGATGCGGATGTACAGCGGCCCGTCCGACACGGCATCGCCGACCACGGCGATGACCCGATTGTCGGTGGCGAGGTAGAACCCGTGCCGGAAGTCGTCCTGCACGACAGCGGTCTGCGTCGACACCAGGAACTCGAGCGCTCCACGACCGATCGAACCGGCGCGGAGCCGCAGACGGCTTCGATCGTCGGCCGGGGCGTCGCTCACCTAGGTGCGCCGGGACGGTGCCCGGCGCCTCGAGTTTCGGCTATCGGGGGCCGAAACTCTCGAACTTGACGCAATGTTGAGAGTTCCGGCCATTGAGTACCACCTAGCGGAGCCGGGCGGAGAGGTCGAGGACGGCATCGACGAAGCACTCGATCGGCGCCCAGGCGACACCGGCCCCGATCTGCCCGCTGCCGTCACTCACGTGCACGATGCCGGTGTTGACGGCCGGAGTGATGCCGGACTCCACAACCAGTCGAGCGTCGACGCCGACCGGCGTTCCGACGTTGTCGAGGATCGGCAGCCGGAACCGCGGGCTCTCGCCGGCACAGATCTTCTGCATGTTCCTGGTGGCCCGGATGGCGTCGCTCATCCGGCCGCCGAGGAACCCGGCGACGGCTGGCGAGTTGGCAGCGGCAGGACCCCCCAGGCCCACCAGCTCGAGCACGGCACTGTCGCCGATGTCGGGTGCGCTCGTTTCTGGCCCCTGATCGGGATAGTAGAGCGCATCCTGCACCTGGGGCGACGGTGCGAGGAACCAACTCGACTCGGAGCCCGACAGCCGGACGCCGTAGGTGGTGCCGTTGCGGGCCATCGTCGTCACGATGCTGGAATCCTCGACCTCACCCGCCCAGAGGACAAGCGTCTTCGCCGCCGCCATCGCGACGTTGAGGAACATGAGGTGGTTCCCGCTGAGGTACGACGCGACGTCGGGGGCGTCGGTGCGAGAGGATCGAACGAGGTACGGGAGCAGGTCCCTCAGGAAGAGGTTGGTTGTCGCCTGGACCCGCATGTGCACGTCGTCGCCCATCGTGACGCCTTGCGCTGCCAGGGAGAACACGTCGACGGGCCCGAGGCCGGCCAGGGCCTCGGCAACAACCGGCCCGACGGCGTCGCGGAGGAATGTCAGCCGTTCGACGGCGGAATCGGTCTCGACCCCGAACCAGGCGACCTCACCGGAACCCTGGTTGAGGCTCGAATACGCCTGAACACCCCCCTTCTCGTTCTCGACGACGTAGACGGGTGCGCTGGGACCGATGGCGCTTGCCATCGGCACGACCGTCGAGTGCTCGTTGGCCGGCCGGAGTCGCACGTCGCCGGCGACGACCATCTCGGTCGCCCGATCCCGGGTCTCGGCCCAGCCTTCGGCGAGCACGGCGGCGCGGACCGACCGCTGGAGGGGATCGCACATGTCGTGCCAGGAGATCGCAGGCCCGCAATGGAGGACCGTTCGGTCGTCGATGCCAGGAACGACGTCGGCTGCCGACTCGATGCCGGCGAGCATGGGCACGCCGTCGTTGAGGCGGCGAACGACCTCGGCGTTGGCCGCTTCGACCTTGGCACTGGCCGGACCGGCGAGGTGGGTGAGGGCGGCGACGACCTCGGGCTCACCGCCACCGGGAATCCGCCACTCGACGTCGGTGACCGTCGTGCCCTGATCGCGGAGCGCGGCGCTGAACATCGGGAGGCCGATGTTGATCACGTCGACCTCGGTCGGCAGCTCGACGAGGGGTGGGGTGTCGGAGTGCGCTTCACGAACAACGTCGGGGGCCATGATCTCCTCCGTCAATGATTCTGTTTCTCGACCGACAGAACATATCCACTATACGATATGGCCATGGTAGGAGCACCCCAGGAGACGGCGCTCGATCTCGCATCCTTGCGTGCGTCGTTACGAGCCCATACCGGGCTGACCGGCAAGGCGCCGATCGGCCTGATCGCCGACTTTCTCGATACGAGCGACCCCATCACGGGGCCGGGTGATGACGGTGCCATCGTAGCCGTGGGCGCCGGGCAACAGGGCAGCCGGCAGGTCGTCGTTTGCGGCGAGGCCCTTTTTCCGCCGTTCGTGGCGGCCGACCCGTATGGAGCCGGCGTTGCGGCGGTGCTCGCCAATGTCAACGACGTCGCCGCGATGGGCGGCGTGCCGCTGGCCATCGTCAACACCGTCGTCGGGCCGCCCGATCTGGCGGAGGAGATCATGCGGGGAATGCGCGACGCCTCGGAGATCTACGAGGTCCCGATCGTCGGCGGGCACCTGACCCCTTCCGATGGCGATGTCGCTCTGTCCGCATTCGCCATTGGCGAGGTGACGGACGTGCTCTCGATGGCCAACGTCACACCGGGACAGGCTCTCGTCTTCGTGTGCAGCCTCGATGGCCAGATGCGAACGGACTTTCCCTTCTTCACGTCCCTGGACAACCAGGCGCCTCGCCTCGCCCGGGACATCCGGCTGCTCGATCAGGCCGCGCGGAGTGGCCTTGCCGTCGCCGCGAAGGATGTGAGCATGGCAGGACCGATCGGCTCGCTCGCCATGTTGCTCGAGTACACGAAGCGCGGTGCCCGGATCGATCTCGACCGCCTGCCGGCCCCCGGCGACACCAACCTCGGCCGGTGGCTCGTCTGCTTCCCGACCTACGCCTTCTGGCTGGCCGTCCCTGCTGACGCCGTCGATGCGTGCTGTGCGCTGTTTCGGGAGCACGATCTCGAAGCGGAGGCGGTCGGCGTCGTCGACGACGGCACGACGCTGTCGCTCACAGCCGGTGGCGACGTCGTTGACTTCATGGATCTGGCGTCCGAGGCGATCACCGGCCTCTGGCTCCATCGCTAGTGCCTGATACCCATCCCCTCAGCGGCTAGCTCGGTCGCCGCCAGGAGCGGACTCGGGTCGTAGCGGTTTGCAGGGAGCTCGAGGTAGGCGTCTGGGGGCACCTGCCGAACGTCGAGCGCCGCTGCAGTCGACAGGTCGAAGACCATCGGCTGGTGGGGCAGGCCGAAGTAGGCGAGCTCCTGACCGCACCGCTTCCAGCCGATTCGTTCGAAGAACCGGACGTTCTGCACCTGGACCAACGCGCCCATCGATCGCCCGCCGAGCGACGCCGCCGTCGAGACGGCGTGGTGGACGAGGCGAGCACCGACCGTCGTCGCCCGGTGCTGGGGGAGTACGGCCAGCCGGTCGCCCTTCCACCCGCCGTCGTCGTCGGTGCGGTAGAGGCGCACGGTGCCGGCGACACCGGAGTCTCGGCAGGCGACCACGTGTACCGTCCCCTGCTCCCGGTCCCACTCGTCGATGTCGGTCAGTGGGATGATCTGCTGCTCCTCCACGAACACCCGGTGCCGTATCGAGAAGTGCCAGCTCTTGTCATGAGCCGACCGCGCATTCCAGCAGACGATCCGACTCATCGCTACCCTACACCGGGCGCACGGGGATGAGCCGGCGAGACTCGCCGAGCTTCAGCGCCTGCTCCAGCGCGCCGACGGGCGAGCAGGCCTGACAGCGGGCGCAGCCGGCGCTGACCTTGTCGGCGGTGAGGCCACGCGCGACGAGGTAGGGGGCGACGCTCCTCGCCACCCGGTCGACGTAGTCGGCCGGCGGGGGGCTGGCGTCGCCGAGCAGCGACCCGGGCACCGGTCGGAGCGGGACCACGAAGGGATAGACACCGATGTCGGCCGCCCGCTGGCAGCCCTCAATGATGAGGTCGGGGTCCTCACCCATGCCGAGGATGACGTAGGTTGACACCTGTCCTTCGCCGAACCGCTCGACGGCGTACTCCCACGTCTCGAAGTAGCGGTCGATGCCCGTCCGGTACTTGGGCGGCGCGATCCGAGCGAGCACCTTTGGATCGAAGGTCTCGATGTGGATGCCGACCGAGTCGATTCCCCGGTCGGCGACCTGGTCGATGACGGCGAGGTCGTCCGGTGGTTCGAACTGCACCTCGACGGGCAGCCCGGAGGCCTCCTTCACCGCCTGCCCACATTTGGAGATGTAGAGCGCTCCCTTGTCGGCGCCGTAGGTCGACCCGGTTGTGAGTGTTACGTCGACGGCGCCGTCGAGCTCCTTGGCCGCCACCGCCACCTCCGCCAGGTGGTTGGGGCGCTTCACCGCCACCGTGTGGCCGGAGTCGAGGGAGAGGCCGATGCCACAGAAGTGGCACTGGTCCTCGTTGCCCCAGTAGGCGCAAGTCTGCAGGACGGTGCTGGCGAGCGAGTCGAGATGGAGCAGTGCGAGCTGCCAGTACGGGATGCCGTCGTCGGTCGTGAGGTCGTAGTAGCGAGGACGGTCGGCCGGGGCGGCGTCGGCCAGACGTCGACCGTCGGCGTAGATCCCGAAGCCGCCGTCGTCATCGGCCCGGAGCGTGTAGGGCGTTCCGGTGACGAAGTCGGCGTCGACCGGGACGGTCACGGCCGTTCCCTCGACCCAGATCATGCCGGCGTCGGACGGGCCGGCACCGCCGGGACGCTTCTCGAGGGCGGTCTCGACCTTCAAACCCCGGCTCTGGAGATCGATGATCAGGCTCGCGAGTCGTTCCTGGTCAGCAGCGTCGTCGATACCTGTCGTTGGCGTTCCGACCATGTTTCTCCCCTCGGTCTGGGCGTATCCATTCTTATCATGACGGGCGCCAAGTCGTCTACTAAAGGAAACGCGGGGATCGGCGGTGCGATCGGCTCAACCTTCGGATCCGCCGGCGGCCCGGTCGAGGATCAAGGCCCGCATGGCGGCGGCGTTCTCCTCGAACGTACCGACGTCTGTCGTTTCCCGATCGTCCATTCCGGGAACGTCGATGTTGACGACGTCGACACCGTCGGCGTCCATCTCGATCACCGACACGACGTAGTTCGGCCTGGCCGTCGACGGATCCTGCTCGACGGTCGACACCAGTGCGAGGCATGTCGCCAGGTGGAACTCGATCGACTGGTAGGGATCGGCGAGCCCTCGCTCGATGTCGCCTCGTCGATGGAGGACGGCCCACTCGCTGCTCTCATCCCTCGCGGCCTCGACACGCTGCCGTCGGTCGGCCCGCTCCAGCTGGGCCGCCAACTCACGATCGCGGAGGGCGAATGCGGCGCCGAGCACATCGTCGGCCGCGAGCCTGGACGGCATCGCAAACCCGCTCTGCGCCTCGGCGGCGGCCAGCGCGTCGGCTCGGTTCGTCCATCGCCGGCTGAGATCGTCATGGCTCGCAACATCGGCGAGCACGTCGGCCAGGCTGCGAACGAGGGGCACGGCGGCCTGGTAGAGGTCGGTGGCCGTCGTCGCCAGCGGATACAGCCGCTGCTCCGAGATCGACCAGACAGCCCTCAGCTCAGCGATGGAGCGATCGGTTTCGCCACCGGGTTCGGCCACTGCACACCTCCTCGTCCGCCCCGAACCAGCACGCTCGGGCTTGTCATGCTGTCACGCCATCTTTACTATAGGAAAAGCTCATATGCTATGCGATGATGCTCGGCCGAAGAGAGTCTGCATGTCAGAGATAGCCGTACTCGCCCTCGGTGGCAATGCACTGAGCAGAGTGGACCAGCTGGGCACGCTCGACGAGCAGTACGACAACGCGAAGGTGATGGCGAAGTCAGTCCGGTCGCTGGTGAGGAAGGGGTGGCGCATCGTCATCGTGCACGGCAACGGCCCCCAGGTCGGCAACCTCGCCATCCAGCAAGAGGAATCGGCCGGGCTCGTGCCGGCGCTACCCCTGTTCGCGCTCGGTGCCATGACCCAGGGGGCGCTCGGAAGCCTGATATGCCTCGCCCTCAGCGAGATCTGCGGCGACGAGATCCCGGGGGCGGTCTCGGTGATCACCCATATGGAGGTTGATCCCGACGACCCCGCGTTCTCCTGCCCGACGAAGCCGATCGGGCCCTTCTTCTCCCGAGCGGAGGCGGCCACGCTCGCCACCGAGCGGTCTTGGACGATGGTCGAGGACGCGGGCCGCGGCTACCGCCGGGTCGTCGCGTCACCGCTGCCGAAGGCGCCGATCGAAGCGGCGGCGATCGCCACCCTCGTCGCTGCCGGCTACATCGTCGTTGCCGCGGGCGGTGGCGGGATCCCGGTGGTGCCCGGTGAACAGGGTGCCTACCGGGGGATCGACGCCGTGATCGACAAGGACCTCGCCGCCGAGCGCATCGCCGACGCCGCCGACGCGGAGGCCCTGGTCATGGTCACGGGCGTCCCGGCGGTGAAGCTCGACTTCGGGACCGCGACCGAGAGGACGATCGAGGAGATGACGATCGACGAGGCGAAGCGACACATGAAAGACGGCCAGTTCCCGCCTGGCAGCATGGGCCCGAAGGTCCAGGCGGCGATCAACTTCGCGACGGCTCCGGGCCGGGTCTCGGCGATCACGACGCCGGAGCTCGTCGACACGACGCTCGACCGGCCGGCGGGTGTGATCGAGGGGGCTAGGGGCACCCGGATCGTCGCAGGGGCCGGGGGTGCCGGGGCGGCGGCATCATGACGGTGGACGGCGCCGATACCGACGCTGTAACGCTGGATCGCCTCGTCCTCGCCGACTCCTACAAGGACAGCGTCCGGCTCCTCGAAGCGACACGGGCCATGCTCGATGTCGACGGCGTCTCCTGGGCCACGGCGGTGATGGCGACGCCGGCCAATGTCGCGGTCCTCGGCGACGAGGGCTTCGAGCCCATCGAGGCTAAGGCCAACGATCTCGTGCTCGCAGCGCGTGGTGAGGGCCCGGCGGTCGCCGCGGCTCTCGAGCGTGGCAAGGACTCGCTGTTCACGGCCGTCGCCGACACCGGCTCGGGCCCCGACAGCGCCGAACCTGTGACCGATCTCCGCCAAGCCGTGGCGGCGGCACCGGGGGCCAACCTGGCGATCGTCTCGGTTCCCGGCCCCTACGCCGCGCTCGAGGCCCACAAGGCGATGACCGCCGGCCTTGACGTCCTCCTGTTCTCCGACAACGTGTCGCTCGACGCCGAGATCGAGTTGAAGCGACGGGCTCGCTCCCTCGGGCGCCTGGTGATGGGTCCGGGAGCGGGCACGGCCATGCTCGGCGGGGCCGGGCTCGCATTCGCCAACCGCGTCAGTCGAGGGCCGGTCGGCATCGTCGCCGCGGCCGGGACCGGCGCCCAGGAGGCGATGAGCCTGCTCGACCGCTGGGGAATCGGCGTCTCGCATGTGATCGGGCTCGGCGGGCGGGATCTCTCCGAGGCGGTCGGGGGCCTGATGGCGACCTCGGCGATCGAGGCGCTCGACGCCGACGACGGGACCGAGGCGATCCTCGTCGTCTCGAAGCCTCCGACCCCGGCTGTTGCCGAAGCGCTCCTCGGGCCGCCGCGGTCCAAGCCGATCGTTGCATCGATGATCGGTCTCCGTGAGCCGGTCGTCGTCGACCGTGGGGTCGTCGTCTGCAATACCCTCGAACAGGGCGTGGTCGAGACGATGGGCCGTCTCGGGTCGGAACCGCCCGATACCATCGGCGACCTTGATGGCCGACTCGCAACGGTCGTCGCGTCGCTGTTCCCGACCCGACGGCGTCTGGTCGGGCTCTTCAGCGGGGGGACCCTGTGCTACGAAGCGATGACGATCGCCAGCCGCCACGTCGGCCCGATCCACTCGAACACCCCGCTCGAGGCCGGCTGGGCACTCCCGGAACCCGACGGTGCCCACGTCTGCCTCGACCTCGGTGAGGAGGAGTACACCGAGGGCCGACCCCACCCGATGATCGACCCCGAGGCCCGGATCTCCTTCCTGCGAGCCCAGGTGACCGACCCGACCGTCGCCGTCGTGATCATCGACGTGGTGATCGGCGACGGCGCGCACCCTGATCCGGCCGGTCTGCTGGCCCCGGTCGCCGCCGATATTGTCAAGTCGGGGGCCGCCGTCGTCGCCTACGTGCTCGGGACCGAGCGTGACCCGCAGGGCTTCGAGCGTCAGCGACGCGTCCTGACCGAAGCCGGTTGCCTGGTCACCGAGACCGCGGCCAGGGCCGCTTTGGCCGCCGCAGCGGTCGTCACCCGTGACCCGGCACTTGTCCTCGAGGATCTCGCCGTTGAGCTGGTGGCGTCGACGCGATGAGCGATCGGGTCGCGATCACGACCTACTCGACGAAGCCTCGGGGCGGGGTCGTCCACACGTTGGAGCTGGCCGAGTCGCTCAGCGCTCTCGGCGTCGACACCACGGTCGTCGCGATGGGCGATCCCGACCAAGGCTTTTTCCGTCGGGTCGACGTGCCGGTCGTCGTGATCCCGGCACCGCCGAGGCAGGACACGCTCGAGGAACGGGTGTTCGCCTGGATCGGTGCGATGCAGCAGGGACTCGCCGACCTCATGCCGGGGTTCACCGTTGTCCACGCCCAGGACTGCATCTCAGCCCGAGCCGCCAATGCCGTACGCAAAGCTGGCTCGCCGGGGGCCGACGTCACGCTCGTCCGCACCGTCCACCACGTCGACGACTTCACGACCCAGGCCCTGATCGACTGCCAGGCCGCGGCGATCACCGAGCCGGATCACGTCGTCGTCGTGAGCGAGATGTGGCGCCGCCAGTTGTGGGCCGACTACGGTGTCGAGGCGACGATGATCACCAACGGCGTCCGCCACGAACGGTTCGCCGCCGCCAACGTCGACCCGACGGCGGCCGCTGCATGCCGCGACCGGCTCGGCGTCGCTGATCGTCACCTGTTCCTCACGGTCGGCGGGATCGAGCCCCGCAAGGGATCGAAGCATCTCATCGAGGCCCTGGCGGCGGTCAAGGCCGGCAAGGGCCCGTCGGCGTCACCTGTGCTCGCTGTCGTCGGTGGTCATTCCTTCCAGGACTACACCCCCTATCGGGAGGCCGTGCTCGCCTCGTTCGGGTCGCTTGGTCTTGAGCTGGGGACGGACGTCGTCATGCTCGGGACCGTTCCCGACGACGAGCTGCCGACATGGTTCCACGCCGCCGACAGCTTCGTCTTTCCGTCGCTCAACGAAGGGTGGGGCCTCGTCATCCTGGAAGCGCAGGCCGCCGGGCTCCCGGTGCTCGTCTCCGACATCGAGGTGTTCGGTGAGTTCCTTGAGGACGGGACGAACGCCCTCATGACCGCAGCTGGTGATGCCGGCTCGATCGCAGCGGCGATGCGGCGGCTGATCGACGACGCAGGTCTCCGGCGTCGTTTGGGGTCCGCAGGGCCGGCATCGGCCGCTCGCTTCTCGTGGGAGGCCACCGCCAGAAGCCACATCGAGCTGTACTCCGCCATCACCGACGGGTCGATCCATGCGCCGAGCTCGGCTCCCTACCGCCAACCAGCGAGCTGACCTGGTCTGAGCGCCGACCGGCGGGCGTCAGCGCGCGGCAGGCGCGGCGGCGCCGGCGATCTGGCCGGCGTCTATCCTGGCCTGTCGCTCCATGAGCGTGCCCATTGCGAGCGTGACGGCCGCCCAGAGCGAGGCGAGCGCGCCGAGCGACGAGAGCCGGAAACGCCAGATGAGGTCGGCGGGAGCCGTGACGGCGTCGGGGTTGTCGGGGAAAACGGCGAAGATGGCGACAAGGCCAACGGTGTAGACGATGGCCGCGATCCAGCCGGTCGCCACCGCGCTCCTGGTCGAGCGGTGGATCAGTTGAGCGACGAAGACGGTCAAGGCGATCGACGCAGCGAGGACGGCGAAGTAGAGGATCGTTCGCTGGTTGATCGTGTCGGGGTCGCCGACGGCCGGCGGGTTCGCCGGGAGCTTGAGGAAGGGGATGACGACCACCGACCAGAACCCCAGCGCCCCGAGGCGGAGGCTCGCCCCGAACGGGTGTCTTGTACCAAGCAGCGGGGCTGTCGCCCCGAGAACGACGGCGAAGATGAGGCCGATGCCGATGCCAAAGACCAGCAGGCCGATCGCACCGCCGATCTCCTGAACGCCGCGGGTGAACAGGTCCTCGTGGACGTGGCCGGCCTCGACCTTTGTTGCAGCACTGTTCTCGAGGGCGATGGCGTCGTTGATCGGACCTCGCCCGAACGTGACCATGAACAGCGCCGCGGCGAGGCCGCCGCTCAGCCCTGCGATCAGTCCGTTCTTCAAGTAGCCAAGCACGGCGATCCGTCCACCGATCGGTTCCGGCCCTGTTCCCCGGTCAGTGGCAGGGGACGGCAACGATGTGGCGGCCGTCGTGGAAGAACTCGTGCAGCGTCTCGGCCATCGACCCGAGCAGCGCGCCGTTTTCCATCGTCACGACGTAGATCATCATCACGCTGAAGGCGACGACGGCCCACGCCCAAAATGGGACGTCGAGTTCGGGGAGCGTCGCCTTCGGTATTGGTGCAGACTCGATTGGCATCACCATTCCTTTAGTGTTGCACATGTTTCGTATAGTTGACAACCGACGCCGACACTTGCGTGGGGTGAGGATCCACCAGTAGATCGGGGCTCTGTCGACGCTGCCATCGAGCTCGCAGACAGCCACGGCCTTGATGAGCTCTCCATGCCGAAGCTCGCTCGACACCTCGGCGTCGGAACCATGACCGTCTACAGCTACGTCGACAACAAACAAGATCTGCTCGACAAGATGGCGGCCCGGATCTTCGCCGGCCTCGTTATCGCCGATGGCGAGGACTGGCAAAGCCAGCTCGAAGCGTTCTTCTCGGACTTCCGAACAGCAGCGCTCGCCCACCCGACGCTCGCCGGCCTCCTGGCCAGCGGACACGTCACGATCCCCGCCGTGTTCGACATCCTCGAGACACTCCTCACGAGAATGACCGACGACGGGATTCCCATCGAAAATGCGGCCAGGACCTTCTACGCCGCACTGACCTACACCATCGGCTACGTCCTGTAGGAGATCCCTCGAGCACACCTTCAAGACGAGGCCGCGTATGGGGACCAATGGGACGACCTGATCTCACAACTTGACCCGGCGACCTACCCCACCCTCACGGGCCCAGCCGCAGCCATCGCCCCGACCGTCGCATCAACCAGACAATTCGCCTGGGGCCTCAAGAAGATTCTCGGCACCTGAACACTGGACCGTCCGTAGCCTTGCGACGCAGCCTTTGGGTGGGGGCGCTCCATAACGTGCGCTCAGGCCCGGCGCCGGACGGGCCCGTACGGCACGACTTGCTCGCCGCATAATCTCGCGCCGACCAGGGCGAGTCCGACGGACCGGTGTACCCGAGCGCCCGGACCATCGCACATCGCCGGTTATCGCGGCGCCCGGTGCGGGACTGTGTGGCGATACCGAGTGGTCCTGGGTATCCGGGCGGCGCGTCGCGTTTGGTGACGTCCCGCCTCGCACCGATGGAACCTTCGGCTCTGTCAGAAACTGACCAGCCCGACCAACATCGTCAGGATGTCCCCCGCCACAATCAGGACGCCTGTGGTCAGACACCACAACCGGCAGCCCAGAGGCCGAGCTGCTCAGACCAAGGAGCACGGAGGTAAAGTTCTCGTGCCACCTTTGGACATCCCAGGGACAGGCCGAGCAGCGGTTCTGCGAGACCCCGACGGCGCAACGTTCGGCGTGTTCGCACCCGCGACGTGAGTCCAGGTGAGTTCTTGCCTGACGCTGGGAGGAGCGGGCATAACAGGCACCTATGCGGTGCTCGGGATCACCGCCCGCCCGGCACACAGTTGCGACAGAGGTCTGGACGTGAACAGGCAGGCTTTGTTTGATCGCTTTGGCCAGTGTCCAGATCGAGTGCCGGCGGCCTGGATCGGACCGTCGAGGGCCCCCTCGATTGGTGACCGGGGGACGTAGGCCTCTATCGGGGCATCCCATCGAGTTCATAGCGTCGTGGTGGAAGGAGGCGAACCGTGATCATCGATGGCTATCGGGTAGAGCCGCTTACTCTGGACCGATTCGACGACTTCGTAGCGGTGATCGGCAGGGGCGGGATCGGTGGGTGCTGGTGTATGTACTGGACCTGCCCCACGAGTGCGGCGTGGGGCGACGGGTGTAAGGGCGGGAGCAAAGCACCGAACCGTCAAGCCTTCCACGACTCAGTGGAGGCCGGGCCTCCCCCAGGGTTGCTGGCCTACGATGACGGTGATCCAGTCGCATGGTGCAGGGTCATGCCGCGACGGGCTCTGCCAGGCCTGGCAAACTCTCGCTTCTTCAAGACAGATCTCGATATCGAGGGTGTGTGGTCGCTTGCGTGTTTCGTGGTGCGAAAGCCGCACCGGGGCAAGGGGCTTACGGCCGTCCTGACCAAAGCTGCACTCGAGTTCGTTAGGGGGCAAGGGGGAAGGATCGTCGAGAGCTACCCGTGGGACACCGACGAGGCGAAGGCTGATTCCGTTGTCTACACCGGACTAGCCTCGACGTTCCCTCGTTTGGGGTTCAACGTGGTGCAACGACGGGCAGACCACAAGCCGATGATGAGAATCGCCGTCCCAGCAGACGCCGAGTGATCGCTGAGCTCCCGACGCACGGGCGGGGCGACAGATGACGTTCGTCCGGGCGATCAGCCGGCCCGCCAAGCACGGCACTACCTCCGCACGTCGAAACGCGCCGCGTTATACAACGAGAGATTCATGATCTTCCCCTGCAACAGGGCGCTGCTGAGGGTGGTTTGGCGTTAGTCGGCGAGCGGCAGGCTGGGACAAGTGCGGCGGTAGGGTTCGTCCCCGAAATGGATGACCCACTCCTCCTGAGTGATGTTGCGCGGCACCCGCTCACAAGCTGCGGCGATCAGATCGTCCAGCGGAGCGACCTGGTCCGGCGGAACCTGGTCCGGAACCACCTGGTCCGGAACCACCTGGTCCGGAGCGACCTGGTCCGGAGCGACCTGGTCCGGGGCCACCTGGTCCGGAGCGACGTGGTCTGGCGGGACCTGGTCCGGGGCGACGTGGTCCGGCGGGACGTGGTCGGGTATCACCTGGAGTGCTTCGGATTGGAGCTGACCATGACCAACCATCGGCCCAACCGAAGCCCAAGAACCGCACCCGGAAGAGCAGGCATTGTCTGGACCTCCCCAACGCGACCACCGAACACCAATTACCGAGGAGGCTCCTGGAACTAGACCACCCCACCCGAAGCAACAACCCGATCGCAGCGCCCAGCAACCATCTGGGCGCTGCTGCGCGTCCCATTACCGAAGACGACCACATGACTCCGCCCCCACCCGGCAACGTCCAACGCTGCGGCAGTGACGGCCTGCTCGGCAGACAGCAGCCGAACCGGCGATCCCATTGAGGGTGCCGACACAGGCAGTCACCGAGCGAGGAACGCTCATCGAGCCCTGCGCGGTCTTGTCCCGGGAGGTCGGTGGCGACCAAGTGGCCTTGTTGGCGTGGCGTCGGTGGGCTCCCGTGCTGAACTCCGCCGTCATGTGGTCCGGGGTGCCACGAAGAATACCCCGGCGGCTTGTCGCGCTGGGGGCTCGGAGATGTCCCTGGGTTGGATATGAGCTGGTCGAGATACGCACGAGAACACCGGCGGGTCTAGGACGACGAGTTAGGCACCCACTTTGGCGCCCGGGGACCCCCGCCGGGCATGGCGAAGGCCGCCGGCAGGGTGTTGTCCCTGGTCAGCGGCCTGCGGTGTGGTACGCCCCCTGGGACTTGAAC
>Ga0224512_10000311_pt1 | contig 52001 bp, 47 predicted proteins | sample SF_May12_sed_USG_4_FD_169103 | JGI IMG/M metagenome (GOLD analysis project Ga0224512, IMG submission 169103) | Sediment microbial communities from San Francisco Bay, California, United States - SF_May12_sed_USGS_13 | ecosystem: Environmental > Aquatic > Marine > Sediment | place: USA...
GCCGCAGAAACCCGCGCACGCACGCGGGGTTACGAAAAAAAACACCAACCGCAGATGTGGTTGGTGTTTTTAATTGGTGGAGGCGGCGGGAATCGAACCCGCGTCCGCAAGCCCTCCACAGTCAGGACTACATGCTTAGCCTGGTCATTTGGGTCTCGCCTCGCGCCCGCCGGCCGGCAGGCTGGCGCTTGGCCAGTCGCTTCGACGGATCCGTGCGGCCAAGCGACCAGACCGCACAGAGGGGCTGATGTAAATGACGCTGCACCCGCTGAGCAGCTTGGCTTGCGCCTCGCCGCCCTCCGGGCCTAACCCATCAGCAAGCTAGTGCAGCGTCTCGCCGGTGTTAGGCGGCGAGAGCGAAACGCTCGTCGTTGGCGTTTATAGTTTCCAGCGGTTTTACAAGGTGACTGGACCTTGGCATGCCCTGTGCTGCTTCGCGACCCACGTCGAAACCAAGTCGCCCCCAAATTCTGCTGTCGGCGCCAAACTTGGAGCTGACAGCAGAATTTGAACTCAACAAAGTTCATTATCTCATATAGGGGCAAGTGATATCGATTCAAGGGGACCGTGGACTTGATTTCAATCCCCGGCTGCGTCCCCAAGCCCTGAATCAATAATGGAAATTCTAAATGAGCCGCAGGAGTTGCTGCGGCTCATTAAGGATCCAATCGCCGCCCCAGGTATCGGAATCGTTGCCATTCAAATAACCCCATCCGGCCACGGCCACCTTCATTCCCGCAGCGCGTCCGGCTTCGACATCCCGCCTGTCATCGCCGACGTAAACGCAGGCCTGTGGCCCGACGCCAATCAGGCGACTTGCTTCCAGGAGGGGTTCGGGGTGGGGCTTGCTCCGGGGCGTCGTGTCGCCGCCGATTACGCAGGCGGTGCGAGCGCTCAGGTCTAGCCGCTCGAGCAGTGGCAGTGTGTACCGTTCCAATTTGTTCGTAACGACGCCCCACGGCAATCTGCGTGCTTCCAGCCCGGACAGCAGTTCCGGCATGCCGAGAAACAGCGTCGTCGCGCGGCACAAGTCGCCCGCGTATAGCGCCAGGAACTCGTCACGCAAGGCATCGTAATCCGGGTGGCCTGGCGCGATGCCGAAGCCGACGCCGAGCAGGCCGCGCGCCCCGTTGGACGTGACCGGACGAGTGGCTGCAAGGGGCAACGGGGGCATCCCGCGGGAGGCGCGCAGCGTGTTAAGGGCGTGCGCCAGATCGGGAGCCGTATCAGCGAGCGTCCCGTCGAGGTCGAAGAGGACAGCCTTAATCATCGACACGCGTGACCGGTGCCCCGTGACCGGAGAACTCCGAGAACTCAGTTGTCGTCAAATCACTCGTCACTCGTCACGGCTTTGTGGCGTGAAGAATGTAGTTCACGTCCGAATCACTGCCCAGTGAATAGACCCGGGTGAGGGGGTTGTAGGCCATCCCGATGATGGCCGTCATCTCTAGTCCCGCGGTGCGGGCGAGCGCGGCGAGCTCGGATGGCTTGATGAACCTTGCATAGTCGTGCGTGCCATGCGGCAGGAGCCGTAGCACGTACTCCGCGCCAACAATAGCAAACAAGTAGGACTTAAGATTGCGGTTGATCGTTGAAAAGAATGCGTGGCCATTTGGCTTGAGGAGCGCCGCGCAGGCGGTGACGGTTGCCGCCGGATCGGGCACGTGCTCGAGCATTTCCATGCACGTCACGACATCGAAAGTTCCTGGCCTCTCCTGCGCGAGCGCTTCCGGCGCGACAAGGCGATAGTCCACTTGCAGTCCCGATTCGAGCAGATGCAGTTGCGCCACCTTGAGCGGTTTTTCTGCAAGGTCGATGCCGGTTACGGTCGCCCCCCGCGCAGCCATGCTTTCCGCCAGTATGCCTCCGCCGCAGCCGACGTCGAGCACCGCTTTGCCGCGCAATGACGCAATGCCCTCTATGTAGCCCAGCCGCAGAGGGTTGATGTCGTGCAGCGGTCGGAATTCCGCACGCGGGTCCCACCAGCGATGTGCAAGCTCGCTGAATTTTTCAATTTCGAGAGGGTCGACGTTAATCATAGTTTTCAGCGCCTAGGAGTTTGTCGGCCCCAAGTCCGACAAACTCCTTAGGCAAAACCGCCCGCTGGAATACGACGGTAAGGAGCATGGAAACCTGAGCGCCACTTCGCCTTCGTCCTGAATGACGGACTCAAAGCACTTGTTCCACTATCGATCATGCCGTACCTATAGGTTTCGGGCGGTTTTGCTTCTAGCAGCCGGTCCGAGCGTTAAGTACGACAGGCTGCTAGCAGCATACTCGGCGAAGGATGCCAAGCATAGGGGCCGGCTGTCGGCTGATCGCTGAAAACTAACCCCTGATCTTTTCCTGCCAGTAGGCGGCCTTGGCTGTGAGCTGATGCGCATCCAGGCGCTGGAGTTGACCACTCTCGACCAATAGCTCCCCGTTAACCCATACGTGGCTGACGTGCTCGCGGCCCGCTACATAGACGAGATGGGATAGAGGGTCGTAACACGGTGAAAGCTCCAGGCTGGACAGGTCGACAGCGGTCATGTCCGCGAACTTTCCGGGAGTGAGCGAGCCGACGGCGTTATCCAGCCCCAGCGCGCGCGCGGCATTGAGGGTCGCCATCCTCAGCGCAGCGTGGGCTGGCAGCGCGGTGGCTTTTCCACTGGCGCCTTTGGCGAGCAGGGCGGCGAGGCGCATTTCCGTGAGTACGTCGAGGCGGTTATTACTCGCTGCGCCGTCCGTGCCGAGGCCGAGATTCACACCGGCTTCCTGCAGCGCGGTCACCGGCGCGATGCCGCTTGCCAGCTTCAGATTGGATGAGGGGCAGTGCGCAACGTGGCAGGCATGTTCAGCGAGCAACGCGATTTCGTCGTGCGTTAGATGCACCGCGTGCACAGCGATCAGATTGGGGCCTAGCAAGCCCAGGCGCTGCAGCCGCCGAAGCGGGCGGACGTTGTGGGTTGCGACGCTCTCGCGGATTTCCTCGCTGGTCTCGTGCACGTGGATATGGACAGGGAGATCGAGCTCGTCCGCGTAGACCGCTACGCGCTCGAAGGTCGCGTCGCTGACGGTGAACGGGGCATGCGGCGCGAGACAGAACGAGAGCAGCGGCTCGTGCTTGAGCGCATCGCGCGCACCGAGCCCCTTGCTCAGGTAGTCCGGGGCGTCGGTCGCATACGGCGAACGAAATTCGACGACGATGATCCCAAGGGCTGCGCGCATGCCCGCAGCGAGTGCCGCGCGGGCAGCGGCTTCGGGAAAGAAATACATGTCGTTGAAGCAGGTTACGCCTCCGCGCAGCATTTCCGCGCATGCCAGCAGCGTGCCGTCGTGGACGAACTCCGGGGAGGCAAGGCGCATTTCGGCCGGCCAGATGTGGTGGTTCAGCCATTCCATGAGCCCGAGGTCGTCGCCCAGCCCCCGCATCAGCGCCATGGCGGCGTGGGTGTGCAGGTTGATGAGGCCTGGAATCAGGACGTGACCGGCCAGGTTCACGCGGTGGGCATCTGGATAGCGTTCCCGCGCTTGGCGGGACGGCAGGATCGCTCGGATGCGGTCGCCGGCAATGATGACGGCGTGGTCGCGCAGGATCACTTCGGCTGGATCGACCGGGATTACCCAGCCGGCCTCAACCACGGTTTCCTGGAGTGGGCCCATGCCCGTTGCGCTGGCAATAAAAAGGCCCTGCCGAAGCAGGGCCTTTCGTTACCGAGACGCCCGGATCAGCGCTATTACTTCTTGAGCCGAGGTGCGCGGCCAACAACCTCAACCGTGACGCGGCGGTTCGGCGCCAGACATTCGATGAGCTGCTTGCGCTTCATCTTGTTGTCGCAGAACTTCGTCACCGGGATGGGGTTCTTGGGGCCCTTGCCTTCCCAAAAGATCAGCTTTTGGTCGACTCCCTTGCCGATCAGATAGTCCTTGACCACCACCGCTCGGCGCTCGGACAGCTTCTGGTTGTAGGCGAGGTTGCCGATACGGTCGGTATGCCCGGTCACGACGACTGCGCCGATTGTAACCGGACCGCGTTTGGCACGCTTGTTGGCCTTGGCCATGCCGGCGAGGAACTTATCGGCCGCTGCCTTGTTATCGGCGGTCATTTCGGCCTTGCCGAACGGCTGGTTTTGCAGCTCGATCTTGAACTGAACGTTCATCGGCTTCGCCTTCTTCTTCTTCTTGGGAGGCGCCTTTGCCATCGGCTTCGGTGGGGCTGGTCGCGGCGCCGCCATCGGCTTCTTCACCAGATCGGGATCGCACTCAACCGTTGCCAGTGCCGGGGTCCACTGTCTGGTGCGTACGCACACGTCATCAGCGCGCGGTGCATGGACCACTGCGCCCGTCTTGTCCGTCAGGTACCCGTCCGTTGCCTGAGCGGCCGCTAACCCCGGCAGCAGCGAGCCTGCCGCCGCAAGGCCAATGAGCGTTGACCGGAACGTTGAATTCATGATTTTTGATCCTCCTGTTATCGCAATTTGTTAGGGACCCGCCGGAATACGAATACCAAGCAGCTCAGTTCTCTCCCTGAGAACTAACTAATATCACAACCATTTGAGCAAGGCAAATTATGCTTGGATCATAGCATGATTCTGAGCCAAAAGCGTATTTCCCTGTTGCTCAAATGAAACGCCAGTCCTTCGGACCGGCTGTTTCGTGGCCCGGGGCTCTGTAATTCCGGGGGTGTGCCTGTCACATCCCGGGATACCGTGCCTTCCACGAGCAGTGGCGTGGCCGCTTGCCGCCAGGTGAGCGTGGGGGCCACCCGGGTGCGGGGCAGAAGGGTGGGCTGCCACGGTCGGTCGGCGCTGGCGGACGTGAAGAAGCGTGGGAGCGACATGCACGGCGTGCGATTCAGGGACGCAGAATGGGCCCCTGCTTGAACCATTGAGGACGCCGACTCGGCGGGGCCGTGTGCCGGTGCTTGGCTCGAGTGCGACCTAACCGCAGATTTCTTGCGCCGCACCACGGATGGGCTGGATCGTTCAATGGTATGTAACGTATACCGCCTTGCGGGCGGCGCGGAGCGGTTCGTTACTGCGAAAATGAAGGAGGGCATCGATCGGTGCCGCGGTCGCGATGAGGCTGAGGATGATAGCCACGCGCATGGTAAAATCTTTTTTTCTGGCAGCTGCACAACGCCCCGTTTCCCCGCCTTTTCATGGATCAGATCGCCAAGGAAACTCTCCCCGTCAGCCTCGAAGAAGAGATGCGCCGCTCCTACCTCGATTACGCGATGAGCGTAATCGTGGGGCGCGCCCTCCCGGATGTGCGCGACGGGCTCAAGCCGGTGCATCGCCGCATCCTGTTCGCGATGCACGAGGCCAACAACGCCTGGAACCGTCCCTACGTCAAATGTGCGCGGGTGGTGGGTGACGTGCTGGGTAAGTATCACCCTCACGGCGACGCCGCGACCTATGAGGCGCTGGTGCGCATGGCGCAGAGCTTCTCCATGCGTTACATGCTGATCGACGGGCAGGGTAATTTCGGCTCGGTCGATGGTGACTCTCCCGCGGCGTATCGCTATACCGAGTGCCGGCTCGATCGGATCACGGCGGAACTCCTGGCCGATATCGACATGGAAACGGTCGAATTCGTGCCGAACTACGACGGCAAGGAGGAGGAGCCGGTCAGCTTGCCCACGCGGGTGCCGAACCTGATGGTCAACGGCTCGTCCGGCATCGCGGTGGGGATGGCGACCAATATTCCGCCTCACAACCTTTCGGAGGTGGTTGACGCCTGCCAGCTTCTGCTCAAGGAGCCGGATACCACGATCGACGATCTGATCAAAATCATTCCCGCGCCCGACTTTCCCACGCGCGGAATTATCTACGGGATCGGAGGCGCCCGGGAGGGCTACCGCACCGGCCGCGGCCGGGTGGTGATGCGCGCCCGCACGCACTTCGAGGAAGCAGACAAGGGCGGACGAATCTCGATCGTGATCGACGAGCTGCCGTATCAGGTCAACAAGGCGAACCTGCTCATGAGAATCGGCGAGCTGGTGCGCGACAAGCGGATCGAGGGCATCTCCGACATTCGCGACGAATCCGACAAGACCGGCATGCGCGCGGTCATCGAACTCAAGCGCGGCGAAAACGCCGAGGTCATCCTCAACAATCTGTGGAAAGAAACCCAGATGGAGGAGGCGTTCGGGATGAACATGGTCGCGCTGGTGGACGGCCAGCCGCGGCTTCTCAATCTCAGGCAGCTGCTGGACGCATTCCTGCGCCACCGGCGCGAAGTGGTAACGCGCCGCACGGTTTTCCAGCTGCGAAAGGCGCGCGAGCGCGGGCACGTTCTCGAAGGCCTCGCGGTCGCGCTCTCGAATGTCGATGACGTGATCGCGCTCATCAAGGGCTCGGCCACGCCGGCCGATGCCAAGCGCGAGCTGATGGGGCGCTTCTGGCGCTCCCAGCTGGTCGAGGACCTGCTCGCGCGTAGCGCGGGGGATGTGTCCCGGCCCGAGGGGCTTTCCGTAGAATTCGGTCTCCAGAACAATGGCTACAAGCTCTCCGAGGTCCAGGCGCAGCGCATCCTCGAGATGCGGTTGCAAAACCTCACGGCTCTGGAGCAGGACAGGATCGTGGCCGAGTACCGGGAGACGATGGACAAGATCGTTGATCTACTCGACGTACTGGCGAAGCCCGCGCGCGTGACGAAGATCATCGAGCAGGAGCTGGCCGAAGTGAAGGAACGGTTCGGCGACGAGCGCAGGAGCGAGATCGTGACCCATACCCAGGACCTCAGCATGGAGGACCTGATTGCGCCTGAAGACGTCGTGGTGACGCTCTCGCACGGCGGCTACATGAAGTCCCAGCCGGTAGCCGATTACCGGGCGCAGAAGCGTGGCGGCCGCGGCCGGCAGGCGACAACGACGAAGGACGACGACTTCGTCGAGAAGCTTTTCATCGCCAATACCCACGATTACATCCTGTGCTTCTCGAACCGCGGACGAGTCTATTGGCTGAGGGTCTTTGAGGTGCCTCAGGGCAGCCGCGCCTCACGCGGCAAGCCAATCGTCAACCTCGTGCCCCTCATGGAGCATGAAAAGATCACGGCGGTGCTGCCGGTGAAAGAGTTTGACGACGAGCACTTCGTGTTCATGGCCACTGCGCTCGGCACGGTAAAGAAGACGGCGCTGTCGGCCTTTTCCCGCCAGATGGCGAAGGGCATAATCGCCGTCAATCTCGAGGATGGGGATTACCTGATCGGGGTCGCGCTCACTGACGGCAAGCAGGACGCCATGTTGTTCTCCGACGCGGGCAAAGCGGTACGCTTCGCGGAGGACGAGGTGCGCCCGATGGGACGGAGCGCAACGGGGGTGCGCGGGATGAGGCTGCAGAAGGGCCAGCGCGTAATTTCGCTCCTGATTTCAAGCGACGAGAGCCTGTCGGTCCTAACCGCGACGCAAAACGGGTACGGCAAGCGGACTCCGATGCCCGAATACACGCGCCATGGGCGCGGCGCGCAAGGCATGATCGCCATACAGTGCAGCGAGCGCAACGGCGATCTCGTGGGGGCGCAACTCGTCGGCAGGGAAGACGAGATCATGCTCATTACCACCGGCGGGGTGCTGATCCGCACGCGTGTCGGAGAGGTCCGGGAGCAGGGGCGCACCACGCAGGGCGTGCGGTTGATCAACCTCGACGAGGGCGAGCGGCTGGCCGGGCTGGAAAAGATCGTCGAGGCGGACGGGGATGACGAGACGCTAACGGACGGTCAGCAGTAAGCGGTCGCGCGCCGCCTTGGCTGGACCTGCCGTTCTTCGCTCTCCGATCACCACGGGAAATTTCATGCGACGCCTTTATAACTTTGGGAAATTTCATGCGACGCCTTTATAACTTTGGCGCCGGCCCCGCCGTGCTTCCGGAGCCCGTACTGCAGCAGGCCGCCGCGGAGATGCTCGACTGGCACGGTAGCGGCATGTCGGTCATGGAGATGAGCCACCGGGGCAAGGAGTTCATCGCGATCCATGCCCAGGCCGAAGCCGATCTGCGTGAGTTGCTCGCGATCACCAGGAACTACAAGGTGCTGTTTCTGCAGGGTGGGGCCGCCGCCCAATTTGCCGTCGTGCCCATGAACCTGCTTCGCGGCCAGGATCGTGCCGACTACGCCCTTACCGGCTACTGGTCGAAGAGGGCTATCGCCGAAGCCCGGCGTTACTGCAAGGTCAATATCGCGGCGAGCTCCGAGGACGGCAAGTTCACGTATGCACCACGGCAGGAGAAGTGGAAGCTCGATCCAGGCGCCGCGTACGTTCATATCACTTCCAACGAAACCATCGATGGCGTCGAGTTTCACTGGGTGCCCGAAACCGGTGACGTGCCGCTCGTCGCCGACGCGTCCTCGCACATCCTGTCCCGGCCGCTTGACGTCGGCCGCTTCGGCCTGATTTACGCAGGCGCGCAGAAGAATATCGGTCCTGCGGGGCTCGCCATTGTCATCGTGCGCGAGGATCTGATCGGTCAGGCGACCCCGTATACGCCCTCCATCTTCGATTACAAGGTTCAGGCCGACGCGGATTCGATGATCAACACGCCGCCTACTTACGCGGTCTACATCGCGGGACTGGTATTTCAGTGGCTGAAGCGGCTGGGGGGGCTTGCCCGGATGGAGGAGATGAACGTTGCCAAGGCCAAGCTTATCTACGACTATCTCGATCAGACCGAGTTCTACCATTCACCGGTCGCCAAGACGGACCGCTCGCGCATGAACATCCCGTTCCGCCTGCGTAACGACCGGCTCGACGCGGATTTTCTGAAGCAAGCGGAGAGCGCGGGGCTGACCCAGCTCAAGGGTCATCGGGCGGTCGGCGGTATGCGCGCGTCGGTCTACAATGCGATGCCGCTGGCGGGCGTGCAGGCGCTCCTCGATTTCATGCGTCAGTTCGAGCGTAAGCATGGCTGAATCCCTCAAGATCCTGACGCTGAACCAGATCTCCAGGCTGGGGCTCGAGCGCTTTCCCTCGGGACGCTACGTCGTGGGCGGCAAGGTCGCGGATCCGGATGCGATCCTCGTGCGCTCGCACGACATGCGTTCAATGGAGGTCCCGGCGCGGGTCAAGGCGATCGGCCGCGCCGGCGCCGGCGTGAACAACATTCCCGTCGACAGCATGAGCAAGCGCGGCGTGCCGGTGTTCAATGCGCCAGGCGCGAACGCCAATGCAGTAAAGGAGCTCGTCATCGCGGGATTGCTGATCGCTGCGCGGAACCTGCTGCCCGCCCTGAAGTTCGTGGACGGTTTGCAGGGCGACGACAAGGCGCTCGACCGGCTGGTCGAGGAGGGAAAGAAAGCGTTTGCCGGAATCGAGCTGCCGCGCCACACGCTGGGCGTGATCGGTCTGGGAAAGATCGGAAGCCTGGTGGCCGATGCGGCGATCAAGCTCGGAATGGACGTGCTCGGCTACGACCCGGAGATCACGGTGGAGGCCGCTTGGAGCCTGTCCAGCCGGGTGAAAAAGGCGCACAGCATCGACGAGGTGCTCCGCGAAAGCGAGTTCGTCACCCTCCATGTACCGCTGCACGCCGCCACGCGTGGCCTGATCAATGCAGACCGTATCCGGCTCATGAAACACGAGGCGATCCTGCTCAACTTCTCGCGCGACGGCGTGGTCGACAACGATGCCGTCCTCGAGGGGCTCGCTGCCAAGCGCCTTCGCGGCTACGTCTGCGACTTTCCGGCGCAAAAACTGGTCGGCCATCCGCTGGTGGTGGCGCTACCACACCTGGGCGCCTCAACGCGCGAGGCGGAGGAGAACTGCGCGGTGATGGTCGTCGACCAAGTGCGTGATTTTCTCGAGAACGGCAACATCGTCAACGCGGTCAACTTCCCCGACGTGGTGATGGGGCGCGAGTCGCCGTTTCGCTTGGGCATTGCCAACGCCAATGTGCCGAAGATGGTCGGGCAGATATCGGCTGCGGTTGGTAATGCACGATTGAACATTCACAATATGCTCAACAAATCCAAAGAGGGGATGGCCTACACGCTGGTCGACGTCGACAGCCCCGCGACTGCTGACGTGATCGAGGAAATTGCCAGGATCGAGGGCGTTCTGGCGGTGCGCTATCTGCCGGTGGAACAGTGACGGCCTGCTGTCCGAACCCATGGCTGAGCCTCTAAGACAGCTGCGAAGCCGCATCGACGCACTCGACGACCGTCTCGTCAAGCTGCTGTCGGCACGCGCCAGGCTGGCGCAGCGCATCGGTCGGCTCAAGGCAGGGGGTACTTACCGTCCTGAGCGCGAAGCACAGGTGCTGCGGCGCATAATCAGGGCCAATCGCGGCCCGCTGGGCGATGCGGCGTTGGCCCGCCTCTTTACCGAGATCATCTCCGCGTGCCGGGCGCTCGAAGATTCGATGACGGTCGCCTACCTTGGCCCGCCGGGTACGTTCAGCCAGGAAGCGGTTTCCAAGCATTTTGGCGGGCTCACAAACGCCATTCCGTGCGGATCGATCGATGAGGTGTTTCGCCAGGTCGAGACCGGAGCGGCCGGCTACGGTGTCGTGCCGGTCGAGAATTCCACCGAGGGCGCGATCGGCCGCACGCTCGATCTGCTGCTCTCCACGCCGGCGAAGGTCTGCAGTGAGGTCGTGCTGCCGATCCGTCAGTCCCTGATGAGCCGCGCGAAGCGGTTGGGCGGCGTGCGCAAGGTCTATTCGCATGCACAGAGTCTCGCGCAGTGTCAGCAGTGGCTGGCGCGCCACCTGCCGGCCGCCGAGCGCGTGCCAGTCGTCAGCAACGCGGAGGCGGCGCGGCTCGCGGCGCGCGAACGCGGCGCGGCCGCGATCGGGCCGACGTCGGCAGCGGCCATTTATCGACTCAATCTGCTGGCGCGCAACGTCGAGGACGGTCCCAGGAACACCACGCGTTTTCTGGTGCTCGCCCCCGAGGATGCTGCTCCATCGGGCAGTGACAAGACCTCCCTCATCATGTCCACGCGCAATGCCTCGGGTGCCATGCACGATCTGCTGGCCCCGCTTGCGGCCAATCGCGTGAGCATGACGCGCCTCGAATCACGTCCATCGCGCACCGGGTTGTGGGAGTATGTGTTCTACGTGGATATCGAGGGTCACCAGCAGGACGCGAACATTGCCCGCGCTCTCACGGAGCTGAAACAAAAGGCCTCGTTCCTGAAGAACCTCGGCTCCTATCCTGCCGCCGTAACATAACCGATGATCGCGGAACGATGATCGATGAGCTAGGGGTGCGAAGGGCGTATTTCCAGTTCATCGTTCATCAATCATCGTTCATCGTTGCCTTTGGACATGGACATCTGCGACCTCGCTCCCAGTTATATCCGTGAAATCGCTCCCTACCAGCCGGGCAAGCCAATCTCAGAGCTCGCCCGCGAGCTGGGGCTCGAGGAGGCGCGTATCGTCAAGCTCGCTTCCAATGAGAACCCGCTGGGCGTCAGTCCGCGCGCGCAAGACGCGATCGGACGAGTCTTCGCCGACCTCGCGCGCTATCCTGATGGCAACGGCTTCGAACTCAAGCAGGCGCTTGCCGGGCGCTACGGCGTAGACGAGTCACGCATTGTGCTGGGCAACGGCTCGAATGACGTTCTCGAGCTCGCGGCGCGCGTCTTTCTCTGCCCCGGTCAGGAAGCGATCTATTCCCAACACGCCTTCGCGGTTTATCCTCTGGTGGTGCAGGCAACAGGCGCGCGCGGGGTCGAGGTTCCGGCCCGGGAATTCGGGCACGATCTCGACGCGATGCAGCGCGCGGTTACGTCCAAAACGCGCCTGGTGTTCATCGCTAACCCGAACAATCCCACGGGAACGCTCCTCAGTGCTGAGGCGCTGGAAAAGTTTATCTCGGCGCTGTCGCGCGATGTCGTGGTTGTGCTCGACGAAGCCTACAACGAATACCTTGAGGAGGCGGCAAAGGCGGATAGCCTCGGCTGGCTCAAGCGCTTCTCCAACCTCATCGTGACCCGCACGTTTTCCAAGGTCTACGGGCTGGCGGGTCTGCGAGTGGGCTACGCCTTTGCGGCTGCGGGAATGGCCGATCTGATGAATCGGGTTCGCCAGCCATTCAACGTCAACAGCGTGGCATTGGTTGCCGCGACGGCCGCGCTCGAGGACCATGAGTTCGTGCGCCAGAGCTTCGAGCTTAATCGGGCCGGTATGAAACAGATCACCGCCGGCCTGAAGCGTCTCGAAATCGAGTTCATCCCCTCATTTGGGAACTTCGTAAGTCTCAAGGTGGGAGACGGCGCCGCCGTGTTCGATAGGCTCCTCAGGATGGGCGTAATCGCGCGGCCGATCGCGAGTTACGGGATGCCGGCGTATCTGCGCGTGACCATCGGGCTTGAATCCGAGAACGCAAGATTTCTCGCCGCCCTCGAAGAGGTCATTGCAACCTGAAACACTAACCCCAACGGCATGGCGGACTCTGAGGGCGGCGAGAAATCTTTACGACGCACCAGATAACAACAATTTTCTCTGTGTGCTCTGTGCCTCTGTGGTGAACCTTAGGCGATGAATTCGCGAATACGCATTAACAAGCTGGTGGTCATCGGTGTCGGGCTCATCGGCGCTTCGTTTGCGCTCGCGCTGAAGCGCGCGCGTGCAGTAAAACATGTCGTCGGCGTCGGCCGCACGCGCCGCAATCTTGCCGCAGCGCGCCGGCTCAAGGTGATCGATGAGATGCAGTTCGATCCGGGACGCGCGGTGCGCGACGCCGATCTGGTGCTGCTCGCCACGCCGGTGGGGCAGATGGCAGCGGTGATGGCAGCTATTGCGCCCCACCTGCCGCCGCGCGCGGTCGTGACCGATGGCGGCAGTACCAAGCGGGATGTGATTGCCTGCGCGCGCCGTTTTCTGGGCGGGCAATTCCACCGCTTCGTACCGGCGCATCCGATCGCGGGCACCGAGAAGAGCGGGGCGGCGGCCGGCTTTCCGGAACTCTATCGCGACCGTTGTGTGATCCTGACCCCGCAGCCGGAAACCGAACCGGACGCCCTGCGGCTCGTAAGGCGGGCGTGGCTAGCCTGTGGCGCGCGCGTGGTCACACTCGACGCCGAAGAGCACGACGGGATTTTCGCAGCGGTGAGCCATCTCCCGCATGTCGTGGTATTTGCGCTCGTCAACTCTCTCTCGCACCGGCGTGACGCCAGGCGGCTGTTCGGCTTTTCGGGGGGCGGGCTGCAGGACACGGTGCGGATCGCAGGAAGCTCGCCGGAGATGTGGGCGGATATCTGCGTAGCCAACCGTGACGTGCTGCTGGCGGCCCTCGACGATTACGAGGACGCCCTGGAGGAGGCGCGTGCGGCGATCGAACAGGGCGACGCCGAAGCGCTCAAACGTCTGTTCCAGCGCGCGCGCGCAGCGCGCGAAAAATGGTTGCTGAAAAGATCTTGAACCGCCAAGACGCCACGATCGCCAAGAAAACTTGAAGCAATATTGAACCGCCAAGACGCCATGACCGCCAAGAACACTCAAGACAATAGATGAACCCGCACGGAGTCAGAAACGGCAAGGTCTCTGTAAACAGCGGGGCAGTTTGCCCGGCCAATTTATAGGTAATTTTCTTGGCGTGCTTGGCGTCATGGCGGTTCAATTAATCTCACGAAACTTTTTGCGCGCTTGGCGCCATGGCGGTTCGAGCAGGTTTGCTTGGCGGCTTGGCGGTTGATCGAGGGACTTTGATGTCTGTGACATTCCACATCGAGCCGGGCGGAGTGCTTAGAGGCCGCATTCGTGTTCCCGGGGACAAGTCCATCTCCCATCGCAGCATCATGCTTGCCTCGATTGCCGAGGGCGTGACGCGCATTAGCGGTTTTCTTGAGGGGGAGGATGCGATCGCGACCATGAACGCGTTCCGCGCGCTCGGGGTCTGCATCGACGGGCCGGAGGGCGGTAACGTCACGGTACACGGCGTGGGCCGGCACGGGCTGCAGCGCCCCGGCACGGCGTTGGATTGCGGCAACGCGGGCACGGCGATGCGCCTGCTGGCAGGTTTGCTCGCCGGCCAGGCATTTGATTGCGAGCTCACCGGCGACGAGAGTCTTCGCGAGCGTCCCATGAAGCGCATCGCGGATCCACTGAACCGCATGGGGGCGCTCATAGAAACTGCTGAGGGCGGACGCCCGCCGCTGCGTATTCTCGGCGGCAGGAGGCTCACCGGAATCGACTACGCCATGCCGATGGCTAGCGCGCAGGTAAAATCGGCGCTGCTTCTCGCCGGTCTATATGCCGAAGGCAGAACCTGCGTCACGGAGCCGGCACCGACACGCGACCATACCGAGCGGATGCTGGACGCATTCGGTTGCAGGGTGGATAAGAACCGGAGCACCGTATGTGTCCGGGGCGGTGCCACCCTGCACGCGAGTGCAATCGAAGTCCCGGCGGATATCTCATCCGCGGCTTTCTTTCTGGTGGGCGCGGCGATTGCGCCGGGCTCCGACCTGACGCTGGAGCACGTGGGCATCAATCCGACGCGAACTGGCGTCATCGAGATCCTGCGGCAGATGGGCGCCGATCTCGAGGTCGGCAACCAGCGCATGGCCGGCGGCGAACCGGTGGCAGATATCCGGGTGAGAGGAAACCGGCTGCGTGGCGTCGAGGTCCCGCCCGAGCTGGTTCCTCTTGCGATCGACGAGTTCCCGGCCATTTTCATTGCAGCGGCGAACGCGGAGGGCACGACCTTAGTGACGGGCGCCCAGGAATTGCGCGTGAAGGAATCGGATCGGATCCAGGTAATGGCCGATGGGCTGCAAGCTCTCGGAGCGCGGGCCGAGCCGACTTCCGATGGCATGCGCGTGACCGGGGGACCCTACCATGGCGGGCAGGTGTCCGGTCAGGGCGATCACCGGGTGGCGATGGCATTTGCAGTTGCGGGGCTGCGGGCCACGACGGCCATCACGGTCACCGATTGTGCCAATGTCGCCACGTCTTTCCCTGGATTCGTCGATCTGGCGCGGTCCGCCGGGCTGACGATTACGGCGACTTGAACCGCAGGGACGCGGAGGCGCAGGGGATGCTGACTTTCCAAATAGATTTCCCGGTGTCCTCGGCGCCCCTGGGGTAAGCGCGTGGCATCTGAACAGACCATTCCGGTCATCGCGATCGATGGCCCCTCGGGGTCGGGAAAGGGGACGGTCGCCCATGCGGTGGCAGGAATCCTTGGTTTTCATTATCTGAATAGCGGCGCCCTCTATCGGACCGTTGCACTGGCGGCGCTGGAGTCCGGTGCAGATCTCGAAAATGCATTAGTTTTACGTGATATTGCGCTGAATTTGATGGTGAAGTTTGATGGGGAGTCAGTCCTGTTAGGCGGTCGCGACGTTACCAATGTGGTACGGTCAGAGGCGGTAAGCCTCGCTGCTTCCCGTATCGCGGGGCTGCCCGAGGTCCGGGATGCGCTGCTGGAACGCCAGCACGCCCTCCGGCAGCCCCCCGGTTTGGTCGCAGACGGACGCGATATGGGCTCGGTCGTGTTTCCGGACGCCCTGCTCAAGATTTTCCTCACCGCCAGTGCTGAGGAGCGGGCGAAACGTCGATATAAACAGTTGATGGATAAAGGATTGCATGCTACTATGACCACCCTTTTGCAGGATATCCGCGAACGCGATTGGCGCGACAGCGCCCGCACCGCGGCACCTCTGCGACAGAGCGCCGATGCCGCGCTCCTCGATACGACCCAGATGTCGGTTGAGGAAGTGGTGGCACAAGTGCTGGCGCTATACAAACAGGCACGCCGGACGCCATGAGTTCCAAAGCTCATGGTTTTTTAACCAACCCCGTCGTCAAGACGGGCTTTCCAACTTTTTGAACTGAATGATGAATACACCTTCCCCGGTCGCTGGCACGGAAACTTTCGCTGCGCTGTTTGAAGAAAGCCTGGCCCGCAAAGAGATGCGTATAGGCGAGGTGATTACCGCCGAGGTCATGCGCGTAGACGACAATTACGTGGTCATGAATGCCGGTCTGAAGTCGGAGAGCTACGTCCCGATTGACGAGTTCCGCAACGACCGCGGTGAGATCGAAGTGAGGCTGGGCGACTTCGTGAGCGTCGCGATCGAATCGCTCGAGGATGGCCACGGTGAGACACGCCTCTCGCGCGACAAGGCGAAGCGGCTCGCGGCCTGGCATGAGCTCGAAGAGGCACTGGACAAGGGGACGGTCGTGACCGGCGTCATCAACGGCAAGGTCAAGGGCGGGTTGACAGTCACCGTCAACGGCATCCGCGCCTTCCTGCCGGGCTCGCTGGTCGATATTCGCCCGGTCAAGGACACCTCGCCGTACGAGAACAAGGAGATGGATTTCAAGGTCATCAAGCTCGACCGCAAGCGCAACAACGTGGTCGTGTCCCGCCGCGCGGTGCTGGAAGCGACCCAGGGCGCCGAGCGCGAAGCGCTGCTCTCCAGCCTGCAGGAAGGGGCCGTGGTGAAGGGCATCGTCAAGAACATCACGGATTACGGCGCGTTCGTGGACCTCGGGGGCATCGACGGCCTATTGCACATCACTGATCTGGCGTGGCGCCGCGTCAAGCATCCGTCGGAGATTCTCTCGGTGGGCGACGAGGTGGAAGCCAAGGTGCTCAAGTTTGACCAGGAGAAGAACCGCGTCTCGCTGGGGCTCAAGCAGCTCGGCGAGGACCCGTGGGTTGGTCTCTCGCGGCGCTATCCGCCGGGCACGCGGCTGTTCGGCAAGGTATCCAATCTGACCGACTATGGCGCATTCGTCGAGATCGAGGCGGGCATCGAGGGTTTGGTGCATGTTTCGGAAATGGACTGGACGAACAAAAACGTGCATCCGTCCAAGGTGACACAACTGGGCGACGAGGTCGAAGTCATGGTGCTCGAGATCGACGAGGACCGCCGCCGTATCTCCCTCGGCATGAAGCAGTGCAAGCCGAATCCGTGGGAAGAGTTCGCCATGAATCACAAGAAGGGCGACAAGGTGCGCGGCCAGATCAAGTCGATCACCGATTTCGGCATTTTCATCGGGCTTCCCGGCGGCATCGATGGGCTCGTTCACCTCTCGGATCTGTCCTGGGCCAAGCCGGGGGAAGAAGTGGTCCGCGACTTCAAGAAAAGCCAGGACGTGGACACGGTCGTACTCTCGATCGACGTCGAACGCGAGCGCATCTCTCTCGGCGTCAAGCAGCTCGACGGTGATCCCTTCAACAGCTTCATTCAGTCGCACGACAAGAACTCCCTCGTGAACGGTATCGTCAAGTCGATTGATGCCAAGGGCGCGGTCATTCAGCTCGACGGCGACGTCGAGGGCTATCTCCGCGCGTCGGAAGTCGCGCGCGACCGCGTCGAGGACATTCGCAGCCGGCTGAAGGAAGGCGACAACGTGGCCGCGATGGTCATCAACATCGATCGGAAGAACCGGGCGATCAATCTGTCGCTCAAGGCGAAGGATCTGGCCGAAGATGCCGAGGCCATGAAAAAACTTGCCGACGACAAGCAGGCGAGCAGCGGTACCACCAGCCTCGGCGCGCTGCTCAAGGCGAAGATGGACGTCGCCAATTCTCAACAATAAGGGAGCATCATGACCAAGTCGGAGTTGATCGCCAAGCTCGCGGTGCGCTATCCGCAGCTGGTGGCGAAGGACGCAGAGCTCGCGGTGAAGATGATCCTGGATGCCATGGGAAAGAGCCTGTCCCAGGGGCAGCGCATCGAAATCAGGGGCTTCGGCAGCTTTGGTCTCAATTATCGTCCTCCGCGGATCGGGCGCAACCCGAAGTCGGGGGAAAAGGTGCAGGTGCCGGCGAAACATGTTCCACACTTCAAGGCAGGTAAAGAACTCCGTGAACGCGTGGATCTCAAGAAACAATAAGAAGAACTGACTTAGGCATCGTTAGTTTGCGGCGGCATAATCGAAAGATCATGCCGTTTTTTTTTCAGGAACTCGCCGGGTCTGACCCGGCGAGTTCCTAATTGGAGATTCCAAAGTACGATCGGCTGGATCGGGCCGTCTGGAAATATCCAAAGCGTATGTATTATCGAGATATTCCTTGTTCTCCTTGAAAAGATGTCAGGTAAGGAACTTGGAGGACGCCAGTCCTCCAAGTTCCTAAGTGGAGTTGCTTATGCGATACCTCCTTTGGATCATCAAGTTGCTGCTGTTCGTGCTCGTGCTCACATTCGCCGTGAAGAATACCGACCCGGTGACCGTGCGCTATTATTTGGGCAGCCAGTGGCAGGCGCCGCTTGTTCTTGTCATGCTGATCGTGTTCTGCGCCGGCGCTGTGGTCGGCATCATGACGGCCCTCGGGCAGGTATTTCGGCAGCGGCGTGAAATTGGCGGACTCAAGAAGGAGCTGCGCAGCAGACAGCCGCAACGCACGGATTTGGTGCCGCCCGTCGACAAGGCGTGACGTCCCCTGCTATTCGCTGACTGCTAGCCATGGAAATCGAGTACTGGTGGTTGCTGGCACTGCCCCTGTTCTTCGCCCTGGGCTGGTTTGCCGCGCGCATCGACATCAAGCAGCTGATCTCGGAATCGCGGGCGCTGCCCGTGTCGTACTTCAAGGGCCTCAATTTCCTGCTGAACGAGCAGCCGGACAAGGCGATCGAGGCATTTATCGAGGTGGTCAAGGTCGATCCCCAGACCATCGAGCTGCACTTCGCCCTGGGCAGTCTTTTCCGGCGCCGCGGCGAGGTCGAGCGCGCCATCCGGATGCACCAGAATCTGGTTGAACGGCCCGACCTCGCGCAGGACCAGAAGCTTCACGCGCTCTACGAGCTCGCGCAGGACTACTTCAAGGCGGGGCTGCTTGACCGCGCGGAAGAGCTGTTTCTCAAGCTGGAGGGAACGGTAAACGCCGAAGAGGCCCTTAATTATCTGCTTGAGATCTACGAGCAGGAAAAGGATTGGTACAAGGCGATTGGCGTTGCCGAGAAGCGCGAGACCGTGACAAAGCGCTCGCACCAGAAAGAGATCGCGAATTTTTTCTGTGAGTTGGCCAGCATCGAGCTGCTAGAGTCGCGCCCCGAGGCGGCGCGCCCGCACCTGACGCAAGCGCTGGCGCATCACCGCTTGTGCGTGCGCGCCAACCTGCTGCTCGGCGACCTGGAAATTGCGGCAGGCCGCCCGGAAAGCGCCATCGAGGCATGGAAGCGGGTCGAGAGCCAGAGTCCGCCCTTTCTCGCGCTGGTCGCAGAGCGTTTCTACCTCGCGTATAAGAAGCTCGACCGCGTGGAGGAGGGAATCCATCTGCTGCGCGGTTATCTCGCGAAGTACCCTTCGCTTGACTTGCTCAACGTTGTCTTCCAGGGCATGCTCGAGAGTCAGGGGACCGAGCCGGCCTACAGCCTCGTGCGCGACGAGCTGCAGCGCGCGCCCACTCTGCTGGGCCTCGACAAGCTGTTGGAAGCGCAGCTCCTGGAGGCGCCGCCGGAGCGCCGCCGTGATTTGGAGCTCGTCAAGCAGTTGGTGCACCAGCATACGCGCGGGCTCGCCCTCTACAAATGCGACAGCTGCGGGTTCAAGGCGCGCCAATACTACTGGCACTGCCCGGCCTGCGCGGCGTGGGAAACCTACTCGCCGCGGCGTACCGAGGAAGCCAAGCTCCCGGCATGAGCGATCCGCGCGTCATCGTCGCGCTCGATTTTCCGGATGCCAGCGAAGCGCTCACGCTTGCAGCGCGGCTCGATCCGGGCGCGTGCCGGCTCAAGGTAGGAAAAGAGCTGTTCACTGCTGCCGGTCCCGGACTTATCGAACAGTTGCGCGGGGCCGGTTTCGAGATTTTCCTCGACCTGAAGTATCACGACATTCCGAGCACGGTCGCGGCGGCCTGCACTGCGGCAGCTGAACTGGGCGTATGGATGATCAACGTGCATGCATTGGGCGGGCGCGCCATGATGGAGGCGGCGCACGCGGCGCTGTCACGCCGCCGCACCCCGCCTAAGCTCGTCGCAGTAACGCTGCTTACCAGCATCGGCGCCGCCGATATGCAGGAAATTGGACTTCCCGGCAACCCGCAGGAAGCCGTCGTAAGGCTGGCACGGCTCGCGCAAGCCTGCGGGCTCGACGGCGTGGTGTGCTCGGCACAGGAGGCGCGTGATCTGCGGGGCCAATGCGGGGCGGATTTCCTGCTCGTGACGCCGGGGATAAGACCGGCAGGGTCTTTGACTGACGACCAGCGGCGAGTGGCCACGCCCCGTCAGGCGCTCGCCGACGGCGCGGATTATCTCGTCATCGGCCGGCCGATCACGCGCGCACCCGATCCGCTCGTGGCGTTGCATGGGATCAGCGTCGAAATCGCGCGATAGGAATTTGTCGGACTCGAGTCCGACAAATTCCTTACCGGCGCGCTAGAATGCGAAGGTGCACGACACGGGGGAAGCTACAGGAATGAAGGCCGGAGGCAAGACCACCAGGCCGAGGCGCGGCGCTTCGGCCTCATCGCTCGTCCCTCATGCTTCACTCTTCAGGAACGCCCGCGTCCTGGTGGTCGGGGACGCGATGCTCGACCGTTACTGGTTCGGCGAGGTCGGACGCATTTCGCCCGAGGCGCCGGTTCCGATCGTCAAGATCGAGCGCGAGGAGGAGCGCGCGGGTGGTGCGGCCAACGTCGCGCGCAATGCGGCGGCGCTGGGCGCGCAGGTTAGCCTGCTCTCCGTGGTCGGCACCGATGAAGCGGGGGCCCGTCTCGCGAAGCTGCTCCGGTACGAGCGCGTGAAGGCGCGGTTGCACCGCGACCGCGGCGTGCGGACCACGGTGAAGTTACGTGTGATTGGGCGACAGCAACAGCTCGTGCGCGTGGACTTCGAGACCCCGCCCAGCCATGAGGCGCTGGCATCCAAGTTGCGGGACTTCGGGGAAATGCTGCGCGAAGCGGACGTCGTGATCTTGTCTGATTACGGCAAGGGTGGGCTTGCGCACATCGCGCGGATGATCAGCATGGCGCGTCGGACGGGAAAACCCGTGCTGGTGGACCCCAAGGGCGAGGACTTTTCGCGCTATCGCGGCGCGAGCCTGATCACCCCGAACCGCGGCGAGTTGCGGCAGTTGACCGGCCCCTGGAAGAGCGAACGCGAGCTGAATGACCTGGCGCAGCGCTTGCGACGCAAGCTTAAGGCCGACGCGCTGCTGGTGACGCGCAGCGAGGAGGGCATGACGCTCTTCCGCGACGGCTCGCGCCTGCACGTTCCAGCCCAAGCACGCGAGGTCTACGACGTAAGCGGCGCGGGCGATACCGTGATCGCGACGCTGGGGGTCGCCTTGGCGGGTGGTGCGCGTCTTAACGAGGCAGTCCGTCTTGCGAATCGTGCCGCCGGCATCGTCGTCGGCAAGTTTGGCACGGCGGTAGTCACTCCCGAAGAGCTCTTCGGGAAAAAATAGACAGGATTAACAGGATTTACATGATTCAACCCGGAAGAATGAATTCGGCTCGGCCTAATCTTGTTAATCTTGTTAATCTTGTTAATCTTGTTAATCCTGTAAATCCTGTCGATATCAGGTTTCGCGAATGTATTACGTTGTAACGGGAGCAGCAGGCTTCATTGGCTCGAATCTGGTCAAGGCGCTCAATGATTACGGAGTAACCGACGTCATTGCCGTGGACGATCTCCGGCATGGCGACAAGTTCGTGAACCTCGCCGATTGCGAGATTGCCGATTACCTCGACAAGGACGAGTTCCTCGAGAAGATCGAGGAGGGGGTTTTCGACGGCGTGGTGAGTGCGATCCTGCACCAGGGCGCGTGCTCTGACACGACCGAGCGCGATGGCCGCTTCATGATTGACACGAATTATCGCTATTCGAAGCGGCTGCTCGACCACTGCATCATCGACGAGGTCCATTTCATCTATGCCTCATCGGCTGCGGTCTATGGGGCGAACCAGGAGTTCCGGGAAGAGCGCGAGTGCGAGGCTCCACTCAATATCTACGGGTATTCCAAGTTCCTGTTCGATCAATTGGTGCGGCGGCGCTTCGAGGAGCGCAGCGCGCAGATCGCGGGATTGCGCTACTTCAACGTCTACGGGGAGCGCGAGCAGCACAAAGGCCGAATGGCCTCGGTCGCGTATCATTTCTTCAACCAGTATCGCAGCACGGGCCAGGTCCGGCTGTTTACCGGTAGTGGCGGTTATGGCGATGGCGAGCAGCGGCGCGATTTCGTATCGGTCGAGGATTGCGTCAAGATCAACCTGTATCTGCTCGATCACCCGGAAAAGTCGGGCATCTTCAATGCTGGCACCGGGGCGGCGCAGAGCTTCAACGAGGTCGGGATGGCGACGGTCAACGCCTGTCGCAAGGCGGGTGGCGAAGCGCCGCTCACGCTCGCGGCCCTGCGCGAGCGTGGAGTGATTCAGTACATTCCGTTCCCGGACGATCTCAGTGGGCGTTATCAAAGCTATACCCAGGCCGACCTCTCGAAGCTGCGTGCGGCGGGTTACGATGCGCCGTTTCTGACGGTGGAAGAGGGCGTGGCGCGCTACTGTCAGCAGTTGCTCGAACGCGCGTCAGGGTAAGCCGTACGCCTCGCCCCCGGCGGGCTGCCGTCAATACGCCATCGGGTATCATAGATTCTAGACATGAATACGCGCCATCTCCCGTCGTTCAAAACGCTCGAGGATTTCGTCGGCAACACGCCGTTGGTGAGACTCAAGCGCCTCCCGGGCACGACCAGCAACACGATCCTCGTCAAGCTCGAGGGCGACAACCCGGCTGGGTCGGTCAAGGACCGCCCGGCACTCTCCATGATCCGGCGCGCCCAGGAGCGCGGTGACATCAGGCCCGGCGACACGCTGATCGAGCCCACGAGCGGGAACACCGGAATCGCGCTCGCCATGTGCGCTGCGATGATGGGCTACCGCATGGTACTGGTCATGCCCGAGCACCTTTCGGCGGAGAGACGCCAAACCATGGTCGCGTTCGGTGCCGAGATCATCCTTACGCCCCGGGAAGGCGGCATGGAGACGGCGCGCGATGTCGCGGAGAGGATGCGCGACGAAGGCAAGGGCGTGATCCTCGATCAGTTTGCGAACCCCGATAACCCGCTCTCGCACTACGCGGGCACTGCCGCGGAGATCTGGCGCGATACGGTTGGAACGATCACCCACTTCGTTTCCAGCATGGGCACGACCGGCACGATCATGGGCTGCTCGCGCTTTTTCAAGGAGAAGAACGCCGCGATCCAGATCATCGGCTGTCAGCCCACGGAGGGCTCGCAGATTCCCGGCATCCGGAAATGGCCGCCACAGTATCTGCCCAAGATCTGCGACTGGCAGCGCGTCGACCGCGTGATCGAGGTGTCGCAGGCTGATGCCGAGGACATGATGCTGCGCCTCACGCGGGAGGAGGGAATCTTTGCCGGCGTCTCATCGGGCGGGGCGCTGTGGGCGACGCTGCAGATTTCGCGCGAAGTGCAGAACGCCGTGATCGTGTGCATTATCTGCGACCGCGGTGACCGCTACTTGTCCACGGGTGTTTTCTCCGCGTAGCACCATTCTCCGCAGCCTAGCGCTGTTTGCAGCGGGTTGTTGGCTCGCCGCACCGTCGGCCGCCGTCGAGCTCTCGGTCATGCTCGATCGTCTGGAGGCGCCCGGGCTGGCTGCTGGTCCGATCGTCGTGCGGTTGACGGACGGCGCTCCCGCCGTGTTGCAGCTCACAATCGGTGAAATTTCCCTGCAGGGCCAGCGCTGGCGCAATGTGCGCGCGACCTGCGCCGATTTCGTCTGGGAGCGAGGGCGCGTCGAATGCCGCAAAGGCGAGGCGGATGTTGGGACAAGAATTCCGCTCTCGTTCGTGTACGCCAGTCGGGAACAAACGCTCGAGGTGGTGCTGCGGCCGTCAGCGGGCGAAGCATGGACGCTCAAGGGGCGGCTCGGGGAACTGGCGCCCTCGCTGCGTCTCGAGATCGAAAACGGATCGGTCGCGCAGCTCGCGCAATGGCTGCCTGCGGACTGGCCAAAATTTACAGCCGGCTTGTTAGTCGGCGTGATCACGCTCGATGGCGCGGGGCTCGACCGTCTTGCTGCCGAGCTCACCGTGCGCGAGGCCTCCTTCAGTGACGCGAGTGGGCTGCACGCGGCTGAGACGCTGGGTTTCCGGTTGCGACTTGCGGCGCAGCGCAAGGCAAAATCGTGGGCCTACCGGGCGTCGCTCGACTGGGATGCGGGCGAGCTCTTCTGGCAGCCGCTCTATCTCCGGGGCGCAGGGTACACGTTGAGCGCCGATGGCGTCATCGACGAGCGGCAGATCTCGGTTACGCATGGCCAGGCACGGCTTGCGGCGATCGGGGACATCCGAGGGAGCGCGATCTGGGACCGGAAAGCGAACCGCCTCGACAGCGCGGATGTGACCAGCGGAGCGCTCGATGCGGCTCAGCTTTATTTGCAGGTGATGAAGCCGTTTTTCTTCGGCACCGCGCTCGGTGAGCTGCGCGTGGAAGGAGAGGCAGAACTGGCGGCGCGCTGGCGCGACGGGGGAGTGCAGTCCGTAGACGTCAGTTTGCGCGGCCTGTCGTTCGAAGACCTGAATCGCCGCTTCGCCGTGTTCGACGCCAACGGCCGCATTCCCTGGCACCGCGCGGAGGAGACCACGGTCGATCTGGAGATGAAGGGCGGTGAGCTGCTGCGCGTGCCGTTCGGGCGAGTGAAACTCCCGTTGACCATGCGCGGCATGCGTTTCCGGCTAGGCACCATCAAGATACCCTTGCTCGACGGCACGCTCACCATGAGGGGCTTTGCGATGGAGCCGCCGCAAGAGGGCTGGCGCTGGGCTTTTCGCGGCGGACTTTCGCCGGTCTCGATGGAGCGTTTCACTCAAGCGGTGGGACTGCCAACGATGCACGGGACCGTCTCGGCCGAGATCCCGGGAGTGAACTACGCCCGGTCAACGCTGGAGGTGGATGGCGCGATACTATTTAAGGTATTCGACGGGACGGTGATGGCGAATAACGTGAAGTTGATCGAGCCCTTCGGCAAGGCGCCACGGCTGACGGCAGACCTCGAGGCGCGCAATATCGACCTTGAGCTCCTCACGCGTGCGTTATCCTTCGGCAGCATCACGGGTCGGATCGACGCCGCGGTGAACGGGCTCGAGCTGGCCAACTGGCGGCCGGTCAAATTCGATGCGAAATTGGAGAGCAGTGCTGGCGAATACTCGCGCAAGATCAGCCAGCGCGCGGTTCAGAACATCACGGCGCTCGGCGGTGCAGGTGCCGCGGCCGCAATCCAGGGCAGCTTTCTGCGCTTCTTCGACCAGTTCGGGTACGAGAGGCTCGGGCTGCGCTGCCGGCTGGAGAACGGGGTGTGCACGATGGGTGGCGTCGAGGACGCGCCTCAAGGCTACGTCATTGTCAAGGGCGGTGGCATTCCGGCCCTGTCGGTGTTGGGCTACAATCGTGCGGTCGACTGGAACGAACTCGTCGACCGGCTGAAACGCGTGATCCAGGACAACGTTCGCATGATCGTGCAATGAAGAACCGGGACAAAACAATGGTGAAGCTTGCATGCAGACACCTGCTCCTCGCCGGAGCGTTGACGCTGGCGGGGTGCGTCACCATTAACATCTATTTTCCCGCGGCGGCCGCGGAGAAGGCGGCCGATCGTATTATTGATGAGGTATGGCAATTGAAAAACGGGGCGACGCCGAAGGCGGAACAACCGGAGGCTACGCCAGGAGAAAAGAAATGAGGACAAGGATCTTTTCCGTCGCGGTGCTGGCAACGCTGGCCTCGCTGCTACCGGCGCCGGCGCTGGGACAGGCAAATCTCGACATCAATACTCCGGCCATTGTGAGCCTGCAGCGCAGCATGCAGCAGCGGCACACGCAGCTTGCGCCTCTCTACGCCAGCGGGGCGGTCGGCCTTACGCGCGACGGCAACGTCGCGCTGCGCGATGCCCGTGCCGTGCCGCTCGCCCAGCGCCAGCGGGTCAACGCGCTCATCGCGAGTGAGAACCAGGACCGGGCCGCGCTCTACCGGGAAATTGCGCGGGCGAACGGCCACCCCGAGTGGGAAGCGGATATTCGGGCGACCTTTGGCCAGCGCTGGATCAGCCGGGCGCAGCAGGGGTGGTATTACCAGAACGCGAGTGGGGCCTGGGTGCGGAAGTAGGAATCTCTGCGCGCATTCTCGCGCAGAGATTCCTTAATAGAATTACCATAACAACAACCGATTGAAGGCCGTCTCTCGTCATAAGGCGAGCACGTGGTGGCGATGGCGCGAGGTTTCCCGAATCTGTTGCTCCTGCGATCGTCCTCGATTCCCCATGACGCCAGTCCTCGCTGTAAGCAAGCACGTCGCCGCGTTGGCGTTCCGCTGCCTGATTCCTTTCAACCTGCGATAGCCTTCGGTCTGCGATGACGCCAGTGCTTGCTTTTGATATTGAGACGGTTCCCGATGTCGAGGGGTTGCGCCGCCTGCGAGGGGTGGATGCCGCGGTCTCCGACAAAGAGGTCGCGGAAATGGCGTTCCAGCTGCGCCGCCAGGCGACAGGCAACGACTTCCTGCCGCTTCATCTGCATCGCGTCATCGCGATTTCCTGTGCGCTGCGTGACCGGGACAGCTTCAGGATGTGGTCGCTCGGCACAGGCGGGGAGAGCGAAGGCGAGCTGATTCAGCGCTTTTTCGACGGCATCGACAAGTACACGCCGCAACTCGTCTCCTGGAACGGGGGCGGCTTTGACCTGCCGGTGATGCATTACCGCGGCCTGGTACATGGCATTGGCGCCCGCCGCTACTGGAACATGGGCGAAGATGACCGCGATTTCAAGTGGAACAATTACATCAGCCGCTACCACAGCCGGCATCTGGACCTGATGGATCTGCTCGCGCTCTACCAGCCCCGCGCCAATGCGCCGCTCAGCGATCTCGCGCAGTTGATGGGGCTACCGGGGAAGCTGGGGTTGGAGGGCGCCGGTGTCTGGGACGCCTACCAGGCGGGCCGGATTGCCGAGATCCGCCAGTATTGCGAGACGGACGTGGTGAACACCTATCTCATCTATTTGCGCTTTCAGATGATGCGCGGCGCCGCGACACGCGAGCACCATCGCACGGAATGCGAGCTCGTTCGCTCGACGCTAGGCAAGTCGGCGGAGCCGCACTGGAAAGAATTTCTCACGCACTGGCGCGCCTAAACGACAGTGACCGGCCAGAAACCTGGTGATGGGAACTGGTGACGGAGATACTGGTGATGTGTACTGGTGATGAGCGGAGGTTTGTACATCACCATTTTTCGTCACCATCTTTCATGACCCTTCTTCATCACCATCTTCTCCCTCGCGGCCTTGGCGGTTCGAGATTAAACTAGCGCTACCGTGGTCGTGGCGTACTGAGACTCCGCCGCGCCGCGGTCATCATGCGGAGTTTCTTCGGCACATCGGGGGGGAATCGTACCGGCGCGGTAAGATTGCGATCCTTCATTAACGATTGGATCCCCGCTGGGGTTTCCCTGCGATGGCCTTGTTGATCGAATCGTTGGATCAGGAAGGGCGCGGCGTCGCGCGTCGCGACGGCAAGGCAATCTTCATCGAAGGTGCTTTGCCGGGCGAGACGGTCACGTGCACGGTCCGTCGCAGAAAATCCAGCTACGAGATCGCCACGGTCACCGAGGTGCTCCGGCAAAGCACGGCGCGTGTGGCGCCCCGGTGCGTGTATTTCGGCCGTTGCGGAGGCTGCAGCCTGCAGCATCTGGAACCGCGGGCGCAGGTGGCCGTGAAGCAGCGAGTGCTGGAGGACGATCTCTGGCTCCTCGGCCGCGTCAAGCCCGAGCAGATCCTGCCGGCGGTCTACGGGCCATGGTGGGGCTATCGCCACCGCGCCCGCCTGACCGTGCGCTACGTGCCAAAGAAAGGCGGCGCGCTGGTGGGGTTTCACGAACGGCGCAGCAGCTACGTTGCGGACATGACGAGCTGCGAGATCTTGCCGCCGCGGATCTCGGGCCTGCTGCGGCCTTTGCGGGCGCTGGTCAATGGGCTCTCGATTCGAACGCGCATGCCGCAAATCGAAGTCTCCTTGGGCGACACGTGCGATGTCCTTGTGTTTCGCGTGTTGGTCGAGCCGAGCGAGGCGGACCAGGTCCTCCTGCGGAAGTTCGCCGAGCGTCATGGTGTCAGCATCTACCTGCAGCCGGGCGGGCCGGACACGGCCTACCCGTTTCATCCAGCTCAGCCTGCCGATCTCTACTACGCCCTGCCGGAATTCGACCTGCGCATCGGTTTTGCGCCGACCGAGTTCACGCAGGTAAACCACGCCGTCAACCGCGTCCTGGTGCGCCGTGCCCTTGCATTGCTCGAAGTGCGGCCCGGCGAGCGCGTAGCCGACCTGTTCTGCGGGCTGGGCAACTTCACGCTGGCGATCGCTCGAAGTGGGGGAGAAGTGGTGGGCATAGAGGGCAGCGGTGAACTGGTCCGGCGGGCCGCGGCCAACGCCGCAAGGAACGGGCTGCAGGAGATCGCCCGTTTCGTCGAGATGGATCTTTATGAGGAGGGCGTGCCCGGCCTGTCACGCATCGGCGGCTTTCGCCGCATGCTCCTCGATCCGCCGCGAGACGGCGCGATCGAGGTCGTCAAATCGCTCGCGGCGGAGGCGCCGCGGCGCATCGTTTACATCTCATGCAATTCCGTGACGCTGGCGCGCGACGCGGCCATCCTGGTGCACTCGCGGGGCTACGCGTTCAGGGCGGCGGGGGTAGTCAACATGTTCCCGCATACTTCACACGTGGAATCCATCGCGCTCTTCGAAAAAATTAGCCGCCAAAGCGGTGGCTAATGTTTTGACATGAAAGAAATCAATATCCATGCGCTGGCGGTCGACGGCGGATCGGCTATCCGTCCACCGTCCATTCATGGCAGCCGCCGGGCTCGAGTCCGGCCACATTCGCGTTTCGGCGCATAAGAGAGCGATGAAAAAACAAGGGGCGCCGAGGCGCCCCTTGTTTATTGAGCGGCTGCGAGCCGCTCAATCGCGTTCGCCGGTGAGCGCCATCAACAGAGACAGCAGGTTGGCGAAGATGTTGAACAGGCTGATATAGACGCCCGTCGTCGCCATGATGTAGTTGGTCTCTCCGCCGTTGACGATGCGGCTGACGTCGTGGAGCAGGAAGAGCGAGAACACGACGATAATCAGCGATGAGATGGTCAGTGCCAGCGCCGGGATCTGCAGGAACATGTTGGCGACCAGTGCCAGCAGCAGCACGATCATCCCGATGAACAGGAACTTGCCCATGAAACTGAAATCCTTCTTCACGGTAGTCGCGATGCCGGCCATGATGAAGAAAATGCCGCCGGTACCGGCCGCTGCGAAGCCGATGAGCTGCGGACCGTTCTTGAGCGAAAGGGCAATCGCGAGCAGGGGGCCCAGCCACCAGCCAAGGATGAACGTCATCCCGAGCAGCAGCGCGACGCCCAGGCCGCTGTTGCGGTTTGCCGCGATGGCGTACTGCAGTCCGATGACCGCGCCCAGCATGACGAAGAAACTGATCATCGGGTTCTGCATGATGATGCCGCCGGTGCTGATGCCGATGTAGGCACCAATGACCGTGGGCACCATCGTGAGCGAGAGCAGCAGGTAGGTATTCCGCAGCACGCGCTGTTGCTGAAGCGCAAGCCCCCGGGTACCGGCTCCTAACACCGTCGTATTGCTCTGAAAGTCAGGTTGCATTCAACGCTCCTCAAAAGGGGGAATTTCTAGCGAGGTTAGAGTACTCAAACCGTCCCTAAGTTTCAACGCCCGCAGTAGTGTATTTGGGTCCCGACGCGGCATTTCAAGCACCTGAAATGACGTGTATTATGGGCCGCGGCCCGTATACCCCTGCGGGGCGTAGGGTTGACGGTATGATCAGGTATCGCGATCTGAGACCGCATGGCGAAAGGTGCCGCGGGGACTGCAGGCAGCCGAAGCAGTGGTATTCGGAGAGCATGTTGCGGCGTGGGCCAACCCGTTCTATGGGTTAACCGCCGCAGGCGCGGCCGGAGCCAAAACCGGCAGACACACCTGGATGGGTGGCAGAGTGGTTGATTGCACCGGTCTTGAAAACCGGAAAGCGTGCAAGCGCTTCGGGGGTTCGAATCCCTCCCCATCCGCCAAGAATCATATATAAGTGTAGTAATAGCAGTAGGATACAGTAACCGATGTCAGTGTAACCCCACGTTTCACCCCACATTTATTTGTGGGTCCCCGCAGGCTCCTCGAGTGCCACTTCTCTTCGCCCGTCCCTTCGCCCTTCTTGTCGAAATACGCGTCAATCGCCTCGGTGCAATAGGCATGAAAGAACATCGGGCCCTACCGTCGGTGGCGGCCTCGGTTAATGCCGCCGCAATGGCCAGCGCTCGCGGCCTGAGCAGGTAGATTTCCGACTCTTTAAACTCGCCCTCGCGTTGTTGTATCGCTTCGAGTAGCCGCGAAAGCATCCTCGCTTCGGCGTTATCGGGTGACGCGGATACAAAATTCTTGGCTGCGCCCACCGGATCGCGGTAGGTCACGTCGTCTATATGTCCCGCACGCTGGCGAACGAGAACCAGAAAACGAGCGAGGGGAATCGTTTGTGATGGCATGTTTTGACCCTTCTTACCCTTCTGGAAGCCATATTGCGGTTCTAGAACATACTGAATAATCAATGTGTTACGTGGACAGCCCTCTCAGATTTGCCTTGCCTCGGCGTGTGTTGGATATCAGATCGGCACCGGCAACCATTGAAGAGCGCTTCATTGAGGCAATGTGGAATATTACACTTTTTCCTTATAATTTAATGGCATAGAATGCAACTTCAATAAATAACATGAACTTAACCATAAGCTGGCCCTGAGGATGCAAAGCGACCGATTTGGAATCCTGATTATCGGAGGGGCTCTTCTTGTTATCGCAATTATTCTTTCGATCATTTTTGCCTTTCAAGTAGATTTCCGGACTGAGCAGATACGCGCGCAGGGCGCGAGGCTGGTCCGCACCTTGTCCGGCATGCCGTGGGATCAACTGCGCCCGACTGCGCAACGCCAGGGGGCACTTCGAGCGCTGCTGAACCTGGGAAATAGCAGGGAATTTGCCTATGGTGTGCTGGTCGACCCGGCCGGGCACAAGATCACCGAAGTCACGTCTCCCGGCGTTACCGTGCCGGCCGCGACGTTTTCGCGGGAACCCAGCGCCTGGTTCGGAGAACAGGCATTGGTGTCACCGAGCGACGGGAAGAAACTGCAGGAGTTTTATGGCCCTGCGCTCGACCGGGGAGACCTCAAAGGTTTCATCCGGCTTGGCTATTACTCTCCCGGCTATTTCCCGAGCGGTGACCAGATTTCATTTCTCGCGCTCGTCGCATTGACCGTGTTCCTGCTCGCGCCGGCCTTTTACTTTATGCTGCGCCGCGAACTCAGGCCACTTGAGCACATCAGCCAGCACTTGCAGCGACTCGTGGCGGACGAGCCGGGGAGTCGTCTTGAGATTACGCCCACGGCCGATCTGCGCGATTTTATGGAACGCCTCAGTGGGTTTATCAAACGTCTTGACGAGCGCTCGCGGGAAATCGAATCCCAGGGCGAGGTGATGTTGACCGCGAATCGCCTGCTGTCCTACAAGAAAGACAAGGCCGAGGCCGTGCTACAGGTTTTGCCGGACGCGGTGATGATCATGGACGACGCCGGCGTGATCACGTTCACCAGCGCCAAGATCGATGTCCTGATCGGAGTGGCGCCCGAGGCGATGGTCGGCCGCACGCCGCAACAGTGGTGTCAGGATGAAGGGTTGATCGGCTTCTTGATGCGTTGCCAGAGTATCTCGGCACAGGCTTCCCGCAGCGACGGGATGCTCTACTCTCCCGCCCACGCGCCAGAGCGCAAAATCCAGGTGACCGCGATTCCGCTGGCAAGCCATAGCGAAAACACGATGTTTTCCGGCGCGGTCCTCGTCTTCCGCGATGTCACTGCGGAGACCAGAATCAAGTCGGCGGGCAATGAATTCCTGGCCTACACGACTCATGAACTGAAGACGCCGCTCAACATATTGAAACTCTACAGCGAACTGCTGCAGGGTGATGATGGCAATGACAAGACAACCCGGGTGAAAGCGGTCAATGCCATCCACGACCAGGTGGAGCGCATGAGCTCGATGCTCAACGATATGAAGACCGTCGCCTTGATAGAAATGGGCAACCTCGTCGTCGATCGTCAGCGCGTGAAATTGCATGATCTGCTGCGGGATATCTTTGAAGCGTTCATAGCAGGCGGACGCGGCGCCGGTATGGACTTGAAGCTGGAGCTGCCGACCGAACTGACGCCCGTCTCGCTGGACAAGGGATTATTCGCCGTCGCGGTGAATAATCTTCTGAGCAATGCGATTAAATACAACCGCCCCGACGGCAAGGTGCGACTCGCGGCGACCGAGAGCGAGCAGCAGATCGTCATCGAAGTCGAGGATACAGGGATCGGCTTTGCCGCTGAAAACCGGGAGCGGATATTCGACAAGTTTTTCCGCGGCGAAGACGAAGCTACGCGCGCCCGCGAAGGCCAGGGGCTCGGCTTGTATCTCACGCGCCAGATCGTCGAGATGCATCAGGGGAGCATCAGCGCGCGCAGCGAGCCGGAAAAGGGATCCACGTTTTCCATCGTGCTGAGGAAAACGGCAACATTACTGCGGGAGAAAATCTAGATGACGCGGGTATTGATCGTGGACGACGAGCCGCACGTGCTGCTGGTGATCCGGCTGGGCCTCGAGCGGGCTGGTTACGAGGTCGCCAGCGCCAGAAATGGCCAGGTGGCCCTGGAGCTCATCCGCAAGTCCCCGCCTGACATGCTGATCACGGACATGAATATGCCGGTCATGGACGGCCGGGCGCTCTGCGAGAAGGTACGCGAGGAGTTGAAGCTCGAGTTCCCGATACTGGTCATATCGACGATAGCCGAAGTAGAAAAGCGGTCGTGGGTGCCCCCCATTTCGAACACCGAATTCTTCGAAAAACCCATCAGCCTGCGTCAGCTCGTTGCGCGGCTTGAAAAACAGTTTGGACGCAGCTCGGCCACCGTGGGGAACGGCAATGGTTGAATACAGCTTTAACAACACCGATATTGAGCGATACGGCCGTTGGATCGACCGCATAGCGGGCGTTGATCATGCAATTGCGATCTGCGATGCAGGCGGTGCGCCGCTGTGGATCAACGGCAACGAGCGCGCGGGCCGGTTATCCGAGATTCTCTCTGCCAACGCACCCGGCGCAATCGCCTGGTCGCGCGATACGACGGCGATGCAGCGCCATGAAATCGATGCCCGGCACGTGCTGCTCTATGTGGCGCTGCAGGCGGCAAACGGGAGCGACCTCGGGGGGATTGTCGTTCTCGCAGACCACTTCGACAGGGATGCCGCCCCGATCGCGTTAGACCATATCGAGGAGGCGCTGCAGGATGTCGCCGCGGCGCTGCGTGACGAGCATTACGCCCAAATGGAACGTCTGGGCCTGGCCGAAGAACTCTCCGAGCGCTACGAGGAGCTGCACCTGGTTTATGCGCTCGATGCGCGGGCGCGGAAAGCCGACGTCACGTCGGAGTTGTTTGAGAACGTGACGCGCATGTGCGCCGAACAGATGGCGGTGGATGTCGCGGCTTTTATCTACCCGGAAACGAAACTAACCGCCTTCACTGCTGTTCCCAGCAAGCCCATCCACAACCTCGATCTGGTGATCGTCGAGATGCGCGGTGACCTCTTTCGTTTCGTCAGCACTTCCGGTGCGAGCCTTGTGCTGAACGACAAGAATGACCTGAAGCGCCCGTATGTCTTCACTGACATGCCCTACAAGGTGCTTGCGGTACCGGTCACTAGCGGTAGCGACCGCATCGTCGCCATGCTGGTATTGCTCAATCACGAGAGCAAGGCGAATTTCACGAACTCGGACCGCAAGCTCGCCGAAATCATGGCCAATCAGTTATCGAGCCTGTTGGTCATCTACGACCTGTTGAGGGAGCAGCGAACGTTTGTCGAACAGATGGCTGCCGCGCTGATCGAAACCGTCGAAGCCAAGGATCCGTACACCCGGGGCCATTCCGAGCGCGTGCATCACATTACGATGGAAATCGGCCGTGCCCTCGGGCTGCCGGCGGACGATCTGGAGAACTTGTTCTGGGGATCGCTGTTGCACGATGTCGGCAAGATCGGCATCCCGGACGCCGTGCTGTGCAAGCCCGCGCGCCTGACCGCGGACGAGTATACGTTCATCATGGTCCACCCCGAACGCAGCTACGAAATTTTGCGCCACATCGATCGGTTAAAGGGTGCTCTCCCGGGCGCGCGCCACCATCAGGAAAAGTATGACGGCACCGGCTATCCGCACCGCCTGAAGGGCGACGAGATTCCTCTGCATGGCAGGATCATAGCGGTGGCGGATACCTACGATTCCATCACCAGTTCGCGCGCTTACCGCGCCGGGCGCAGCCACGAGGAGGCCGTAAGGGAGATGAAGCGGGTATCGGGCACGCAACTTGACCCGGCCATTCTCGACACCTTCCTTAAATTGTGCGAAGCCGAGCCGAGCTGGATGGGCACGTTCTCAATCCGGCGTGAAGAAAAAAGTGGATAGCACGATCACCACCAACCGCATCGGCGGTGCCGTTTACGTGGGCGTGCCTGGCGCCTTGAACACCGCAGAGAGCACTGACGCGTTGAGCAAAACGCTCAGCACGGGCATTGCCGCCCGTGCCAATAGTTTTCTTGTGGACCTCGGGCGAGTCTCCCTGATCGACGGCGCTGCGCTCGCGCTCCTGCTCAATACGCAAACGAAACTCCTGAGCCTGGGCGGCAACCTGAAACTTGCCAACTTGAACGCGGTGGTAACCGATGCGCTGTTGGCAACGGGTGTTGGCGAGCATTTCGACGTCATCAATCTTGGTGCGGGCGAAACGACAACCAGCTGGAGGAGAAAGCGTTCAAAGCTTCACACCGCGCCGGCAGCCGGTCCCAGGAAGAAGCTGGGTGAAATTCTACTGGCAATGGGCGTGCTGAATCAGACTCAATTGGACGAGGCCTTCGAGCTGCAACCGAAGCTTAAAAAGAAACTAGGCAACATCCTGGTCGCAAAAGGCTTCGTGAGCAGCGCCGACTTGCTCAAAGCGTTGAGCGTGCAGCTGGGAATACCCTACATACCCCTCAGGCCAGGCCTGTATGAGCCGGCCGCCATTGCCCTGCTGCCGAAAAAGCAAGCGGAGCGATTGCAAGTGCTGCCGATGTTCGTGGTGAACGACACGCTGACCATTGCCACCGCCGACCCGCTATCCGTTCCCGTTTTTGACGAGGTTGAACAGCACGCCGGCCGCAAAGTGCGCCTGGTGCTGTCCCAGCCCGAGGACATCACGAAGGCGCTGCACGATGGCTACGGTGACGATATTGACGATTCGGATTGGGGCGCGGAAACGGCCGCGGACCTCGAGATTCTCGACACGGCGATTGAGGCCGACCACACGAAAATCGACGAATTGGCCAGCGGCAGCCCGGTTATCAACCTGGTCAACTCGCTGATCAACCGCGCGATTCGTGACAAGGCCAGCGACATCCATATCGAAACCAGCCGCACCCGGTCGCGGGTGCGCTTTCGCATCGACGGACTGCTGTATGAAGTCATGGCCCCGCGCCACGATCTGCACCCGGCGATTGTGTCGAGGCTCAAGGTCATGGCCAACATGGATATCGCCGAGCGGCGGATGCCGCAGGACGGCCGGATACAGGTGTCCACCAAGGGTCGCGCGGTCGATCTGCGCTTCAGTTCGCTGCCGGGCATTTTCGGCGAAAAGGTCGTGCTGCGGGTTCTGGACAAGGACCATTCCATCCTCGACATCAACAAGATCGGCATGACCGACCAGAATCTGGAGCGGTTCAAGAAATTGCTGGCGCGCTCCCACGGCCTGATCCTGGTCACGGGCCCCACCGGCAGCGGCAAAACCACCACGCTGTATGCCGCAATCAATCACCTGAAGAGCATCGAAAAGAACATCGTCACCATCGAGGAGCCGGTCGAATATCAGGTCGATATCGTCAATCAGAACCAGGTCAATGACGCCATCGGCCTGACGTATCCCAAGATGCTCAAGCATATTTTGCGGCAGGATCCGGACATCATCATGGTGGGCGAGATCCGCGACGAAGAAACGGCCAGAATTGCGGTGCAGGCGGCGCTGACCGGCCATCTGGTGCTCTCGACACTGCATACCAATGATGCGCTGAGCGCCGTCTCGCGCCTGATGGATATGGGGGTGGAGCCGTACCTGCTCGCCTCCGCGGTGATCGGCGTGGTCGCGCAACGGCTGATACGCCAGATCTGCAGCGAATGCAAAACCACCTATCTCGCCACACCCGAGATCGTGGCGGCCCACGGGTGGGATCCGGCGGCAACCATCAAGCTCGCCAGGGGCCGCGGTTGCCCTGCCTGTTACGACTCGGGACACAAGGGCAGGTTCGCCATTCACGAGCTGCTGCAGGCGGACAGCGCCTTGAGTCGGCTGATTGCGAAGGGCGCGAGCCGTGACGAATTGCAGGCGCATGTCAAGAATATCGGCCACAAGGATCTTGTTGCGAATGGCCTGGAGCGCGTCTTGGAGGAGCGCACCACGCCGGAGGAAGTCGCGCGCGTCATTCATTCCGAGTAGCCGAACGCCATGGCCATAGAGACACAGTCGATACCGTTGACCCAGGCCAAACCGCTCAGCCAGTCGCTGTTGCGATGGCCGCGCGGGAAATCACGGGTCAGCACGCGCGAGCGCATCGTGTTCACCGAGCGGCTGTCGCTGCTGCTCGAGACCGGCGTCGCGCTGCACGAGGCGCTGACCACGCTCGTGCCGCAAATTGAAAACCCGCACTTTGCAGACATCATCCAGCAGATTCTGGACGACGTGTCGGGCGGCAAACCGATGTCTGAAGCGTTGTCCCGCCATCCCGCGGTCTTTCCCGGCACCTACGTGAATCTGGTCGCCGCGGGCGAACGCGGGGGGTTCATGGGCAAGGTGCTGCTCGAGCTGGTCGCGCTCGATGAGAGTCAGGAAAAGCTGCGCGGGACCATTGTTTCCGCTCTGACCTACCCGGCTTTTCTCATCCTGTTTTCGGTCGCGGTGGTGATCTTTGTGCTGGTCGCGGTGTTTCCCAAGTTCGAGGAGATGTTCGCGCAGATCAGAAACCAGTTGCCGGTGACCACCCTGATACTGATGGGGGCGAGCAACGTGCTGCGCCACTACTGGATTGCGCTCGTCGGCGGACTGGGCGCCGGCGTCTATTTGTTCATGGTGTGGGCGAAACGGCCTGCTTCGACCGCCTGGATCGACCGCGTGAAGCTGCGCATCCCGTTTGCGCAGGACATTTTCATCCAGATCTACATGACCAAACTATTGCGGGTCATGAGCCTGTCCTTGATCAGCGGCGTGCCGGTGCTGGACACCATCAAGGATTGCCGCAGCGTCATCAACAATGCGGAATTCGAGAAGTTCATGGGCACTCTGGAAAACAAAGTCAACGCGGGCGAGGGGATTGCCATCGGCTTTGTCGAGACCCCGTTTATTCCGCCGATGGTGCAGCAGATGGTCTCGACCGCCGAAGCCTCGGGCCGCCTGGGCCAGGTCATGGGCCGCATCGCCGACTTCTATGTGCGCGAGCTCAACAAGAAGCTGGACGTGCTCGCCAAACTGGCCGAGCCGGTGATGCTGCTGGTGATGGGTGCGGTCGTCGGGTTGCTGGTCAGTTCGTTGATCCTGCCAATTTTCCAGCTGTCGCGGGCGGTGCAATGACAACGACGGGGCATGAATGATTTAGGGGAAGGGGAAATAGGTATATGAGCTGTACGGTAAATGGCTGAGGAACGTGACGCAATTCACATCCCGGCGCCGTGCGGCGTTGGCGGCTTTTTCATGGCACGTATCTTGCGTCTTGTTATTTGCGTTTTTTTCTTGTCTTTGAAGGAGGGTAGGTCCATGCATAAGATTCACGGTTGTCGCAGGCTACTGCAACACGGGTTTACGCTGGTCGAGCTGTTGATCGTGGTGATTATCCTGGCGATTCTCGCGGCGATCGTCGTGCCGCAGTTCTCCTCCACCACCACGGACGCGAAGCTCGCGTCGCTGGATTCGACGCTCTCCAATGTGCGTTCCTCGCTGGACCTCTACCTCCAGCAGCACACGGCTTATCCGGGCGCCGTGACTTCCACCGGCACGTGCGGCGTCGGCACCAACGCCGCCGGCGCCATCAATACGGAGGCGGCGATGCTGGCCCAGCTGACGAATTACACCGACGCCAACGGCCTTGCCTGTTCCATCGCCAGCGCCACCGTCAAATTCGGCCCGTACATGAAAAAGGTTTTGCCGCCGGACCCGATCATGGGTGTGGCCACGGTCGAGATCAGCACCACCGGCGATCTGGCCATGACGGCAACGGGCACCGCCGGCGGCTGGAAGTATGACGTCAAGAGCGGCAAGTTCATCATGAATCACACGACTTACCAGGCCCGATAACGCCGATCGATCGACCCGTGAGTCGACGTGAACAACGCGGCAGACAACGGCCACGGTGCCTGCCATGACGGTTCTCTGACCGAATTGCGGGTGGTGGCGCTGATGGCAGCGGCGCGCACCAGCGCCGTCAGCCACGGGCGCGAACAGGGCAGGATCGCATACGGTATGAAGCGCAGCGCGACGCGCGGTTTTACGCTGGTGGAAATGCTGGTCACAATCACTATCCTGGGGATCGTCGCGGCTGTGACGATCCCCTTTCTTTCGTCCACACCATTCTACCGCCTCGATATCGCCGCCAACGAGGTGGCAGAAGCCCTCCGCTTTGCGCGGACCGAATCCAAGCGCAGCAATGTTCCGCACGGTGTTGATTTCAGCACAACATCCAATGATGCAAAGGTATATGCACTCATTGCCGGTACGCCTACCTATAACGTCTATCACCCCATCAGCAAAAAAATCTACAGCTTAAATTTAATGACCGATGCAAGTACTGCCGGCGTTAACCTGCAAAGCTACACCATTACTTTCCAAGGCGTATTGGGCAACCAATCCCTCCTTGGCTTTTCAGCGGAGGGCGTCCCCAAGTATTATTTTTTTGGGCGTGACCACATGCTGACGAACGGCACCATTACCCTGAGTTATGCGGGACAAACACGTACCGTGATTGTAAGCCCGATGACAGGCAGAGTGACCGTGCAATGATGTTAAGACTCAGAAAATTCCAAGATAAAAATATTCCATCACGCATAGCCATGCGCATGGCGTCATTGCCAATCAAATCCAAAATGCTGGGCTTTACGTATGTCGGGGTGATGGTGGCCGCCGTGCTAATCGCCGTGGCGCTGGTGCCGGCCATGCAGGCCCTGCAAACCGGCATCATGGGAACGGCTATTGGGCAGGACATCACCGACCAGCACTACAAGCGGCAACAAAAACTGGCAGAACTCCAAGCTGAACCGTTTGCCAGTTTATTAGCCGCCGCCAAGTTGGCCGGCAACAAAACCACGGCTACGGCTACCCCTTATTATTCTGACGCCGGCGGCACTGCTAACCGCAATTTGGTTTACCTTGCCCTGTACGATGCCGATGCCGACCCTTTCACCATTACCGACCCCAACACCGATGGCGATAGTGACCTTTACACCGGCAGCACGGCTAACCTGCTGTGGCTGCGGGTAGAAACAGAAGCCACAGGGCAAGGCATCGAGACCTTGGTGGCTAACTAAACCATGCAGCCAATATTAAAATTAAAACAGCGTGGCATTAGCTTAATTGAGCTGCTCATGGCCGTGACTCTCGCCGCCATCCTCCTCCTGGGCTTGAGCGATGTGGTCGGCACCGCCTTAAGAGCAGAGCAAGAAAGCCGCCTGCAAAACGACACGCTACAGCAAGCCCGCTTTGCCATGCAGCAGATGGTGAATGCCGTGAGCAAAACCAGACGCTTGATGATTCCCTTAGGTGAAAACCCCGCCACCGCATGGAAGGAATCGGAACGCAATGTGCTGGCCGTGACCCTTGATCCGACGCTGGACCGTGACAAAGACGGCTGGGCCGATGCCAACAACGATAAAGATTATCTGGATGTGAATAATAATGGCTCACGAGATGCGGGTGAGCCGGAACGGATCGATGAAGACCCTGGTGGAGACGTAACTAACGATGCTGCACCAGGTATTGTAGGAATTGATGATGATGGCGATGGTGTTGTCGATGAGCAGCATACGGGTGGAGGGCCACTAAATGAAGACGATGATGAGGATGGCGTTGCAAACGAAGACGGATGGGATGGCCTGGATAATGACGCCGACAATTCGCTCGATGAAGATCCCGAAAAGGATATGACGGGTGACGGTTTACCTGGGAAAGGTCTTGTAGACGATGATTTGGATGGCACCATTGATGAGGGAGACAAGAATGACGACGATGAGGACGGTGTTGTTGATGAAGACTGGCTTGACCCTGTGGTTTATTACCTCAACGGCACCACCCTGATGGAACGCATGCCGAATATCAATCCCAGCAGTGGGGCTGACTATACGGCCTATCCGATCGCCGAAAACGTCAGCCAGTTTCTGGTTCGGCGCATACCGGGCAACAACGGCAGCACGCTGGTGGAGATCACCCTCACCCTGTCGCCGCCCAATGCAAGGCCTGTCACCCTGACCACCCGCGTCAATGTAGGCAGCGGACTGTGAGTGGAGCCTAGCCTGAGATGAATCTGGTACACGCCATACCGCACCTCTGCCGGCACCGCCTGCTACGCACGTTTTTCCGCGGGGTATCGCCGCGAAATGGCATCATTTTGCTGCCGGTACTGCTGGCTTTGCTGCTGATTGGTGCCATCGCATTCTTGATCAATGACAACAGCGCCATGAACGTCAATGATCAGCATAGAAATGCTGATAGCACCGAAGCGCAATATGTCGCCAAAGCAGGCTTGAACCAGATGCAATGGCAGGCAAACAAATCCAATTGCACCGGTTACAGCAACTTGACCAATGTACCTTTGGGCAGCAACAACTATAGCGTCACCATCACCCCCACCAGCGGCTCTCCGGTAAGCATTAATGCTACCGGCACCACGGGCTTTGGTGCCAGTAACACCATACAACGTGATCGGGTGAAGGTGTATCAAACCCCTACCACGGCCAATCAGATCATGGGTGTTAATGCGGCCGACAAGGACACCACGCTAACTGCAAATAAACCCACGACCAATTATGGTACGTCGCATATTTTTGTTTCTGCAGCGTCATCGGTCCCGGAACGAAATGGCCTGCTGTATTTTGATGTATCCAGCATTCCCCCGGGCGTCAAGATTATTTCCGCCCAGTTAGAGTTATTTCCTTACTACATCAGCAGTCCGGGCGGCAGCGTTTCAGTACACCGGGTTAAACAGGATTGGGTGGAAGGCACTCGTAATGGCGGCGGAATCGCCGATGGCGCCACCTGGAATACGGCTGATGGTAGCCAAAATTGGGATGATGGTAGTGGTGGTAATGCGTACGGCGGTAATTACGATGCGACCGCCGTTGCCAGTAGGGCGATAGTGCCGCCATCCAGTCAATGGAAATCCTGGTCAATCGAAACCCTGGTCAGTGGCTGGGTCAATGGCGTGTATCCCAACCAGGGACTATTGCTCAAAGGCAGCGGCACTTTGTCCGCCGAATTTGCCGATAAAGGGGCTACCGCTGGAGACCGACCCAAGCTCACCGTCAGCTATGCCTGCGAATGTGGCCAGACATGCGCCCCACCACCCCCCACTAGCTGTAATGCGGATTACACACCCGATAGTATCGTTTACGAGTTTTCCACCGCCGGTTACAGCCAACGTTTAAACCGTGGCATCACTTATTTCCCCCCAGGTCAGGTGCTTAATGGTGTCACGTCACCGGCTGATGGTGCCTGGATTGCAGTCGGTGGCTCCGGCATTTTATGGATGGTCGGTATGGACGGCTCCGAACTGAATGGCAGCTATGCCACTGGGCTATCGCAACTGGAAGGCATTGCCTTTGTACCTGCTGCTAATCCAGCCGACCCCGGGCACTTAGCCATTGTTAAAGGTAAAAGATTATATTATTCGGATATGACTTTGCCGGCTAATGGTTATAGTACGAATTCTTTAAACTTTGCTGCTAATCTCAAAGGTATTACTTATATTGATGGGGGTACCTATGATGGCCATCTTGCCCTTGCCGATATGGGAAATCGGAAGATACATATTATTGATCAGAGTTTTAACTTAATTACAACACTGGCAACACAAAGTATTCTTAATGTGCCTGAAGGGATTGCACACCTTAAAGATACCGACAAATTTTTGATCATAGATACAGCAGATAATCGAGCTTTGATTATTAATACTAGCCTAGTCATTAGCCAACAATACGACTTAACACCCTTTAGCTTGGGCGCCCCGACTGGCGCAGCGGCAGCGATTCATCCAGACAGTTGTAATCATGTCTTCGGTGATCGACCGAATAACCGTTATGCCTACTTGAATGCAAAGGGGGAGGTATTGCCGCCGACCACCGTCACGCTGAACGCCACCGCCGACGCCATGGTCCTCGAAGGCCTCCCCACCCGAAATTACGGCACAAGCACAACCCTTGGCACTTACGTGCTTAGCGGCGCGGAACGGCGAACCGTGGTTCAGTTCGATGTCTCCGGTATCCCGCCGGGAACGCCCATTGTGTCGGCGATACTGCGATATAACGCGATCAGCGTTGCTTCGCCGAGCGGCAGCGAGAAATCAATCTTTGCGGTCAAGCTGACCGAATCCTGGCTGGAGGGCACCGGAAACGGGACGGGCAGTCCCGATGGCGTCACCTGGCAGTACCGCGACGGGAGCATCAACTGGATCACGGCAGGTGGCAGTTTCTCTGTAAAAATCGCACAGGCGACGGAAGAAAGCAGCGGCATATCGCCGCCTCCGGCTACGTTCGATTTCGGATGGCTGACATGGGATCTGACGCCGTTGGTGCAGGAGTGGGTGGATGGCATCAGCGCCAACAACGGTGTGCTTCTGCTGCCGGTGACCGTCCCCAACATGGACGGGATCAGATTTGACTCGAGAGAGGCAAGCTCAAACACGCCGCAACTGGTGATTACCTATTGAGACAGGCGATGGCAATTCCAGCATCACGGCGAAAAGCACCTGCTGGCGACGGCCATCGGAAAGCGCTCGTGCCGGAATGGGTTGACGGGGTGACGGCCAACCGATGAAGATCTTCGGCACCCTATCCAGCCTGTGGTCGTCCACGGATTTCGACGGGGACGAACTGACGGCGTACGCGCAGCGCCTGATGGGGGAGGAGACCCGCCACGGCGTAATGTTGTTAAGCGTGGTGTGCTTCGTCCTGCTGGCGAGCACCGCGCTCGCCAACATCGGATTGGACCTGGGCGAGTTGTATGTCTACACCTATGCCGCGCTGGCGGTGCTCTCGCTGCATATGTACTTCTCGGCCAAAACCACCCGCGACGTGAAGGCCCATCATCTGCTGGGCATGACGCTGCTGGTGATCTGCGGCGCGGCGATCGTGCTGCTCGCGCACAAGACCGGCGAGTTCAATCCCCTGATGTATGCCACCATCGCGCTGCTGTTCATGGTGGTGCCGGCCGCGCCGTGGGGACTGCGCGAGGCGAGCCTGGTGATCGCGCTGGTCTATTTCATCTTCACCGTCTCAACGCTGGGCGTGGCGAGCCGCTTTGGCGGTCAGACCTTGTGGGCGCTGCAGTATTTTATAGTGAGCTGCGCAGCGATTTCCCTGGTGCTGGTGGTGCGCAACGTGGCCATACGCAAGCAGGATATCGTGATTCGTTTCGACCTCGAAAATGTGCAGCGGCAGCTGGAAACGCTGGCCAGCCGCGACCCGCTGACCGGCGCCTGGAACCGGCGCGTTCTCGAACCGGCGTTCAAGACGCTGATGACGCGCTGCGCTACCGAAAGCCTCGACAGCTCATTTTGCGTGCTGGACATCGATCACTTCAAGAGAATCAACGATCGGAACGGCCACGAATTTGGCGACAACGTGCTCGACGCGGTGGTTCAGGCTTTGCACCAGATACTGCTGCCCGGGGAGTCGTTGGTGCGCATGGGCGGCGACGAATTCGTGGCACTGTTGATCGACACCGACCCGCGAGAGCGGCTGCAGCAGGCAATGGCGCATTTGCGAGAGCGGGCCGATCTCAAAACAAACGACGGGCCGATTTCAATCAGCGGCGGCTTCAAGCGGATTGCGCCCAACGCCGGGCTGCGCCTTGAAGCCGTTTACCAGGCGGCCGACCGCGCGCTCTACGTCGCCAAGAAAGCGCGCAACAGCAACAAGATCGTCGAACATGATGTGAGTATGAACGCACTGCCGGATACGGCAAAAGGGCATGAGTTTCCGTGGCGGCCGCGATGACGATGTGGCGCCAACTGTTAAGCCGCGTGACCCGTGGCAAAGCAGCGCCGGTAACGGGGCTGATCGGCCTCGAATTCGGGATGGAGAAGCTGCACATGATGCAGTTGGAGTATCGGGCGGAAGGCCCCGCCATCATCGCTGCGGTGTCCGTGCGCTACCCGTCGGACCGGGAAAGTCTGATGGCGGACCCGGCACAACTCAAGTCTTTCCTGCGCGCCGCACTGGGCAGCAAGCCGTTTCGCGGCCGCACCGTCGTGACGTGCCTGCCGGCCAAGGATGTCAAAATGCTGCTGGTCACGTACCGGCCGGAGGCGGGAAAAAAACCCGACGACGCCATCCTCAAGGCCGTGCATGAACGCCTGGGCGCGCAGCCCGATTCGCTGATCGATTTTATCCCGATCCGCAATCCGGAGGACATCGACGAACAGAATGCGCTGGTTGCGGTCACCACCCGCGCGTGCGTCAACAGCTATCTGGATCTGCTGGGAAAGGCCGGACTCAAGATCGCTGCCCTCGATGTGAGGTCCGTCGCGCTGTGCCGGCTGGTGACCGCCGTGCAGGCGGAAGGGCCACCTTTTCGCAACGTGCTGCTCGCAAACTTCGGCGCCGATAAAAGCTACCTCACGGTAATCTCCGGCCAGCGGCTGATGCTCGATCGCGAGATCGAGTTTGGCGAAACGCAGTTGGTGTCCAGGCTCGCCAAGACGCTGGCGCTGCCCGAAGCGGCGGCGCTCAAGCTGCTGCAGACCACCGGCGTAAACCCCGCGCATCACGCATCCGAGCTGAAATCGCTGATCGACGAAGACGACGCACGGCGGACGCTGGGCGAGGTGCTGCGTCCGGCGTTCACCATGCTGAGCCAGGAAATCAACAAAACCATGTTCTACATGGCCGGCAAGGCGCGCGGGGCCTCGATCGAGTGCATCTATCTGTTGGGCAGCGTTGCACGCTATCCCAGTGTGGCCCCTTGGATTCAGGTGTTTTTTACCCAACCGGTTGAGGTGCTGAACCCTTTTGCCGCGTTTGCCGCACGCAGCGATGCTGCAGTATTCAAAGATCTGGATCCAATCGCCGGCATTGCGGTGACCGCGGGTCTTGCGCTGAGGCGTCCCGAGCATGGCTGAAATGGACCTGATACCGGCGGCATACCGTCAGAAACTGCGTATCGCGGAACTGCTACGCAACTTCGTGTTGATCTGCGCGGGGGTGATTGTACTGATTGCCGCGGCAAAGGTCGGGCTCGGCTTGCTGATCCAGCGCGCAGGGCCGGTGCGCGCCCAGCACCTGCAACTGGAAGCGACTTCCCGCAGCCAACGCGAACGAATCACCGCGCTCACCGCCCAAAGAGCAAAGGCGGAACTGCAGGAGCGCATTCTGGCCAGTCTGCGCGGAGACTCGGATATCGTGCCGCTGTTTGTCGCCATCGATAAGGCGATCACCCGCTCGGTGTGGTTTCTGGAAATGAAGTTTACGCGGGAGGGCGCGCTGGTGAAGGTCAAGCCCGAAGCCGTAAACACCGGCTATTTCATCGTAGTGCCGAAAGGCGCCAAAGACGCCAATCCGCAGGCGGAAGAACAGGCCTGGCGCACCGAAAAACACGTGGAAATAAAAGGCATCGCCGCCGACCATACCGCGCTGGCCGAGTTCATGAGAGCGCTGGATTCCCAACCCGGGATAGATAGCGTGAGCCTGCTCAATACCGGCACGCGTAGTTACACGACCAGGCAGGTTGTGGATTTTAGCATCGCAGCGACGCTTTCCAGGGATATGAAGTGAATGCCATAGCGGAAAAACTCGTCGCCGCACTGATGCGAATCGACAGGCGCCTGGTGCTGCTGATGATGGCGGTTATCGTCGCGCTGATCGGTTTCCAGTCGTGGGTTAGTCTGTTCAGACAACCTCTCGCCGAGTACCGGCTGATCACGAGTTCGCATAAGAGTCTCAAGGCGGTCGAACGCGAAAACGCCAGCCTCGAATTGCAGATCCAGACATTGACCGCGCAAACACGGGCTCTGGAGAAGCACGTGCAGAACGCCAGTTCACGGCTTGCACAGGATGCGCTGCTGGTGCATCTGGTTGCGGAACTGGATCGCCTGGCAGTCCAGCGCGAGGTCAAGCTCAATAGCGTCAAGCCGGGCGCTTCCAGGGAGGTGCCGATGTTCGAGGAAATCTCTTTCGATGTCGATGCGCGCGGGACCTACAGTGCACTATTCGACTGGCTGCAGGATATCGAATCCGGGCTTGGGGTGCTGTCGGTGAAAGCCTTCAACATCACGCTGGCAACGGGATCGGGCGCGGTGAATCTGAGCCTCAAGCTCGCGGCGTACCGGCGCCTCACGGCCAAAGAGCCGCGCCCATGAATGCACGCTTGGCACCGGTCGCCGTTGTTGCGCTGCTGCTCGCGGCGGGCAGCGTTGCGCTAGCCGAACCCGGGAACAGGATAACGTTGCGCCACGACCCTTTTACCCGGCCCAATTTCGACGCGCCGCCCCCGGCGTCGCTGGTACGCAGCGCCGGCAATGCACCGGAAACTGGAAAAGGCCCGCCGGTGAACATGGAACTGCGGGGCATCGTAATCGCCGACGGCAGCGCCATGGTCGATGTGAACGGCAAACTCATGTCGGTTAACGACTCTTACGAAGGCTACCGCCTGATTAAGATTGAGGAACGAAAAGCCGTGTTTATCAGGAACGGCACGACACTGGACTTGGTGCTTGCCGCGGGAGGCAGCAAAGAGGGTGCCGGGCCAGAGGGTGAGGCCGCGCGGCCGGCGCCTGAGACGCCCGTAATATTGAAAAGCGAGCAATTATATGATGAACCTGCTCAAGCCCTTCAGAAGTAATCTTTACATCGGCCTGTCATGCCTGATACTGGGCGTTGCGGCGAGTCATGATGCGCTCGCCGCCGCAGCCAGCCAAAAGGCGCCGATCAAAGCATCAGCGCCAACGCCGGCGAAAGGCAAAACGCTGACCATCGCTTTCCGGGATACGCCGATTGCAGAAGTCATGGAGATGCTGTCCCGCCAGGAAAGAGTCAATATCGTGCTCGGCCAGACCGTGACCGGCAGGATCTCGGTCAATCTCTACGATGTGGGGCTGGCGCAGGCCATCAGGGCAATTGCCGCAGCGGCAGGCTACGCCGCTGAGGAACGCAACGGCGACTTCTACATCGTCGACAAAAAGGACGCCGGGCGGGATTCCGTTCAGGGCCTCACGCAGATACGTTCTTTCAAGGTGCAGTATTCCGACCCCAAAATTGTCGGCGACATACTGAGCAAGCATCTTTCCCGCTACGGCAAGATTACCGCCCTGGCGGAGCGAAAGATCATAGTCGTCGAGGATATCCCCGAATTCATCAAGCGCATCGAGGTGCTGTTGCGAGAAGTCGACGTCACGCCCAAGCAAGTCTTGATCGAGGCGAAGATTCTGGAGATCACACTCGATAATACCGAATCGTTCGGCATCGACTGGACCAAATTCTTCAGCGCGGACGGGGTTAACCAGTTTGGCACGACCGGCTTTGCGCTGAATCCCACGCCGGCTGGGTTCTTTTTCAATCTTGTCAACAAAAATATCGAAATCTTTCTCAGTACGCTCAGCACCAAGGGGCGGGTGCGCACACTTGCCACGCCGAAACTGCTGGCGCTCGAAAATCAGGAGGCGATGGTCAAGATCGGCGATAACATCGGTTATAGAGTGACCACCACCATCAATCTCGTGACCAACGAGAGCGTGCTGTTTCTTGAGACCGGCATTATTCTGAGGGTGACTCCGTCTGTGAACGAACAGGGACAGGTGCTGTTGAAGATTCATCCCGAGGTGAGTACGGGCTCGGTTTCTCTGGGCCTTCCTTCCAAGCGTGCGACGGAAGTCACTTCGCAGCTGCTGGCGCAAGATGGCCAGACCGTGTTCATCGGCGGGCTGATCACGCGCACCGCGGGGAACACTCGTAATGGCGTGCCGATCCTGGGTGATCTGCCGGGAATCGGGCTGCTTTTTTCGGAAATAGAGGACACGGTCGTTATGAGGGAGACCGTGGTGCTCATCACGCCGCGCGTCATCAAGAGTCTGCCCGACCCGATGTTGGCGACGGACAATGACAGGGTAGATGCCGTGGATAAGACCCTGCGCGATGCGACCACCGCAACGGAGCGGCGTTTGGAACAGGGACCGCAAATGCCTATACTGAAGATGGACACCATGGAAAATGGCCTGCGCGATCCGGGCACGGCAATGGCGCAGCGTCCAGACCCGGCGCCGGAAACGTCTGAAACGTGGCCGGAGTCCGCCGCCGATTAAGTGCGCATGACGGGTCCATCGACGTTTTGCATCGCGACAACTCATGCGCATACACGAGTTTCGATCATAGCCCTTGGACGGACTATGCCCTTAACTTGCTTGCAGCAAGTTAGCCTACGCCGCAACAAGCCGCCACGCAGGCACGGCTCCGGCTGATGCGCCATGCGCAACAGCCTTCGCCGGAAGTGCTAATGGGCGGCTTGTTTTACCACCCCTTCCGCCACCAACATTGGCGACCACTGACGAGGGATGAGGGATGAGGGATGAGGGATGAGGGATGAGGGTTGAGGGTTGAACCCATCACCCGTCACGCATCAGTGCTTCCTGCGGCCGTTCTTCTTGAGCGCCGCCTTGATCAGGTTGCGGTAAAGACGGGGATTCGCATGCTTGAGGTAGGAGACCACTTCGAAATCCTTGCCCCTCGCCTTGGCAAGCGGGATGCCCTCGATATGCACCAGCCGCAACAGCTCGCGCACGGGCTTCGGCATCACGCGCCCGCTCTCGTAACGCGACCCGCCGCTTTGGGTGACGCCTATGCGCGACCAGAAGTCCTGCTGGTTGAGCCGTAGACGGCGCCGGATTTCCCGAGGATTGGCGATACGTTCAAAAGGTTTCATGGGGGAAAAGGATTGGCTTCGATATTACATTGACCAGCGCCGCCCCGATAGGTTCACGCGGGCCGGCGTTTGCCAGCCTATGCCGGCAGCATGGCCGACGCCCCGCGCGAAGCGTGACCCCCCGTTCCTGCGCCGCGCTCGTTTTTCTCCGTAAAATCAACTAGAATACGCGCCTTTAGGAATTTGCCGGCGATCTCCGCAGCAAATTCCTTAGGCCATGGCTTTGATCGTCCAAAAATACGGCGGCACCTCGGTCGGCTCGACCGAACGCGTCAAGAATGTCGCGCGTCGCATCGCTAGCTGGAAACGGAAGGGCCACGACCTGGTGGTGGTCGTGTCAGCCATGGCGGGGGAGACCAACCGCTTGATCACGCTGGCAAAGGAGGTTCAGGCCCACCCGGAGCCGCGTGAGCTCGATGTCATGCTCGCAACCGGCGAGCAAGTCACCATCGCATTGCTGTCCATGGCGTTGATGGACCTTGGTCTCAAGGCCCAGAGCTACACTGGCGCACAGGTCAAGATTCTGACGGACAGCGCTCACACCCGGGCGCGCATTTTGAGTATTGATGAGCAACGCATACGCTCTGACCTGTCCGCAGGGTGCGTGGTGGTGGTGGCTGGATTCCAGGGCGTCGACGAGAGCGGGAATATCACAACGCTTGGGCGTGGTGGTTCGGACACCACCGGCGTTGCGCTTGCCGCGGCGTTGAAAGCCGACGAGTGCCAGATTTACACGGACGTGGACGGCGTCTACACGACTGACCCGCGTATCGTGCCCGAGGCACGGCGCATGAAGACGGTCACCTTCGAGGAGATGCTCGAGATGGCCAGCCTCGGCTCGAAGGTGCTGCAAATCCGCTCGGTCGAATTTGCCGGAAAATACAACGTGCCGTTGCGCGTGTTGTCGAGCTTCGAGGAAGAGAGCGAAGGCACGCTAATCACTTTCGAGGAAGACAGAACGATGGAACAGGCGTTTATTTCCGGCATCGCGTTCAATCGCGACGAAGCCAAGATCACGATACTCGGCGTGCCCGACCGGCCCGGCATCGCCTACCAGATCCTGGGGCCGATCGGTGATGCGGACGTCGACGTCGACATGATCGTGCAGAACGTGGGCCATGACGGGTTGACGGACTTTTCGTTCACCGTGCATCGCAACGACTATCAGAAGACGCTGAAGATCCTGGAACCCGTGGTCAAGCACATCCAGGCCCGGGTCGTGAGCGGCGACAAGATCGCGAAGGTCTCGGCGGTCGGTGTCGGCATGCGTTCGCACGCGGGCATCGCAAGCACGATGTTCCGCACGCTGGCGGAAGAGGGCATCAACATCGAGATGATCTCGACGTCCGAGATCAAGATCTCGGTGGTAATCGACGAGAAGTACCTGGAGCTTGCAGTGCGCGCGCTGCACAAGGCCTTCGGGCTTGACCAGCCCGCGTAAATCGCGGGTTGGTCCAAGCCCGAGTTCCAAGTTCAATGTTCAACGTTCCGGGTTCACCGTTGAAGGTTTTGGGTTCAAGGTTCGTCCTGAAATTTGAACGTGGAACTTTGAACCTGGAACAAAAAAACAGGGCCGGAGCACTGTCTCGTTTGGCGAAATCCCTGGCGTAAGGTAGCATTCCGCTTGAAGTGATGGCTTGGAGAATACTGGCTCCGGGCCGGTTTTTTTGGAGAGATGGCCGAGCGGTCAAGAAATGGGAGCCAACCCCGCTCCCATTTCTTTAACGAGAAACTTTTTCGGAAGATTTCATTAAAAAAATGGGGCGCCAACTGCGTTCCCAGAATAGATTACGGCGGGTTATCATGTGCGTCCGGCAAAGACGATGTGCAATCCGCCCCGTTTTTTGGAGAGATGGCCGAGCGGTGAAGAAATGGGAGCAAACTTCACTCCCATTTCTTTAATGGACAGCTTTTTCAATATTGGAAATATCAATAAGAAAACGGGGCCCGTTGCGTTTGGAAGGAAGCATCGCGTCGGAGTAACATGTCACACGGGCTGGAACGTGACGTGAGGATTTGTAGGCTGGCCCCGTTTTTTGGAGAGATGGCCGAGCGGCTGCTACGGCGCAGCCGTTCGTGAAGATTGCGCCTTGGGCGCGCCTCAGCCGCTGGATGGAAAAAATGTAAGGATCGATTTATTGTACGAGCTGAATTTCGAGACACGGAGAGATGGCCGAGCGGCTGAAGGCGCGCCCCTGCTAAGGGCGTATGGGGCTAAAACCTCATCGAGGGTTCGAATCCCTCTCTCTCCGCCAGAATATTGTAGTAAATATTTGATTTAAAGGTATTAATAACAAATATTTTATATTAAGACCCACATTTCACCCCACATTTCTAAGCGGATGACGCAGGCTCGTCTCCGCTTGCGAGCAGGCCCCACGGCCACCTCTCCTCGCCCAGTCTTACGTCTCTTCGCGCTTCTTGTCGAAATACGCGTCAATCGCCCCGGTGCAATAGGCGTGAAAGAACATCGGCCCCTGGCCCTCGGTGGGGGCCTCGATTAATGCTGCCGCGATAATCATTGCTCTCGGCCCGAGCAGGCAGATATCCGATTCTCCAAACGTTCCCTCACGTTCTTGCAACAGTTGACCAGCGTCCGCTGGCATGGATCGATCCGGAGCCGAGCAAGAATGTCGTTGCGCATCATGTTCTCCTTCCATGTTAGTTTGTCAAAGGAGATGGGAAGTTACGCAAAGCATAACGTGTCCTTCCCGAAAACTCGTAGACGTTGAAATCGTTGACTTTTCGCGGCGGTGAAGCGTAATGTCACCGTGCCGGTTTGGCGATATCAGCTCGAGCCTTCTCCCATGTGGCCTGTGTTTCAAGCGCT
>Ga0224512_10000312_pt1 | contig 51879 bp, 40 predicted proteins | sample SF_May12_sed_USG_4_FD_169103 | JGI IMG/M metagenome (GOLD analysis project Ga0224512, IMG submission 169103) | Sediment microbial communities from San Francisco Bay, California, United States - SF_May12_sed_USGS_13 | ecosystem: Environmental > Aquatic > Marine > Sediment | place: USA...
ATGAATCCGGCGATTACCAGGCATCTAGTGTTTGCCTTCATTTGCCACCTGTCTTGCGAACCAGTCGTCACGCGAGTGTTCCATTGGCTCGTACCTGAAGAACTCGAAGTCAGCGTGGTTCCGGGCCTCCGCACCGTTGGATGTCGCATACAGTCCGAGGTATACGCCCGTGTAGTTGTAGCCGGCGATCGCGGCCGGCGACAAAGCAGTGCCATCAACGTTGCTGCCCAATGTGGTCCAGGTCTCACCGTCGACTGAATACTGGAATCGATAGACCAGATAATCGCCGGTCACTCTTAAGAACACGGCGTCATGCTTGTAAGGCTTGGCATCGAGTTGCTTCGACTCGCCGTGCAGTGATTGCGCAAGTTTCAACATGTTCCCGTCTGGCCCGGCCGACACCGTCATAAGAAAAGCCGACCGATCGTTCTGAATGACGACGAGACCGGCTTCTTCCCTACCGACGGGTGCGAATGTCATTTTCGTTACGGCATCGAACTCGAAATGTCGCTGACGAATGCCAATGAAGCTGTATGGCTCGCGTTCGCCGATCGCTCCGGCCTGCAAGGCAAGCCTGAGCGATCCTGGATTATCCTCCAGATCATAGAAACGCTTTGCGGGTGCGCGCCTGAAATTCCACTGCAGGTCGAGTGTTTCTTCATCGAATTCATCGCTGAACCTGCCGTGACTTTGTTTGGTGTCGCCGCCGAACGGTAGCGGATAATGAAGTTCGACCTTGCCGGTCGCCGGACTGAAGACCGGAAACGTCAGCTTCTCGTCTTTCCAGGCATACGGTTCCGTCTCCCAGCTTACGGGCAATAAAAACGTCTCCCGACCCAGGATGCCGTGAATGCCGTCGACAAGACGCCAGCCCAATGCGACCGCATACCAGCGACCGTCCTCGAGTTCCACGAGATCCGCGTGACCAACACCCGTGATCGGGTAATCGTAGCTGAGCTGCCGGTGGCTCAGCACCGGGTTTCTCGGATTGTTCTGATACGGCCCCGTGATGTCCTCGCTGATTGCAACTGCGAGCGCATGCTCGTAGGCCGTGCCACCTTCCGAAATCAGGAGATAGTAATAGCCGTCTTTCTTGTAAATATGCGGGCCTTCCGCCCAGACGCCCTGGCAGCAGCCGCGCCATAGGTAGTGGCGCTCGCCGACCAGCGCCATCGCCTCGACGTCGACTTCCTGCAGCCAGATCTCCCCCTGGCCCGCGAATTCCGGATCCGGCGGCACGTGGTTGCCGACATACCATACGCGGCCATCGTCATCGAAAAACAGCGACGGGTCGATGCCCGGTGCACCTTCGAGTACTTGTGGTGCCGACCACGGTCCGCGTGGATTGGCCGCGGTAACGATGAAATTCACCATGTTTCCGTCGACGTTGTTCGTCGTGATGATGTAGTAAGTACCGTCGTGATAGCGAATCGTTGATGCGTGGATACCGTCGCTCGACTTGATGCGGCCAAGGTCGACCTGCTGCGGATCGTTCAACGCGTAGCTGATCAGTTCCCAGTTCACGAGGTCTTTGCTGTGGTAGATCGGGATACCCGGGAAGTACTCGAAGGTCGAATTGACCAGGTAGAAGTCGTCGTCGACACGAACGATGGACGGGTCGGGCGCGAAGCCTGGGATGATCGGGTTGCTGAATTCCCCGGGTGTCGAAACGGCCGGCGCCGACTCGCCGCTACAACCAGCCAACAGGAATGCCAGAACCAGCGCGGTCGAGCCCAATAACAGCCTGTGTACGGCGTGGTGAACCATGGTCGGACGCTATGCGCTCACAGTAGCGCCGTCAACACGATGCAATCGTATTCATATGGGGTCGCCAGATGGACACAGGTGTCGCACGCAATTAGGCTGGAAGAAATGGCAAAACCGAATCACATTTTGATTGTTGGTGGCGGAACCGCAGGCTGGATGGCTGCCAATCTGATGGCCCAACGATGGCTGCAACAGGGCATCAACATATCCTTGGTCGAGTCACCGGACATCGGCATCATCGGCGTCGGTGAAGGTTCGACACCACAATTGAAAGCCTTTATGGACAAGATCGGCGCGGATGAATCCGACTGGATGCCGCGATGCAACGCCACCTACAAAGTAGGCATCAGCTTCCATAATTGGTCAACAAAGCCTGGTTTCGACAGCTATTTTCACCCCTTTCCTGCGCAGCCCGATAGGGAAAACTATCGAGCATTTGTCCACCACTGCTATTTGCGCCGGCAGGGATTCGATATCGACGCGCATCCGAATCGGTATTTCCTGCCTGCGTACCTCGCTTCCAATCAGCTCGGACCGCACCCCAACCACAACTTCCCGTTCGAGGTTCTTTACGGCTACCACTTCGACTCGCAATTGCTCGGCGAGTATTTGCGCGACCTTGCCGTGAATCGCGGCGTCACGCATATTCAAGGAAACGTGAATAAAGTCTTGCAAGACGAGCAAGGCAATATCACGGCCGTGCAACTGCAGGACGATGATTTACTCCAGGCGGATTTCTTCGTCGACAGCACGGGCTTCCGAAGCCTGTTGCTGCAGCAGACTCTTAAGGTCCCGTTCGTCAGTTTTGACAGCAATCTTTTCAATGACTCGGCCGTCGTTATGCCGACGCCGCAAGGAAATGAATACAACTCGCAAACGATATCGACAGCGATGAAATGCGGCTGGGCCTGGGAAATTCCGCTTACCAACCGTGTGGGTAACGGCTACGTTTACAGCTCCGCGTTTTGTTCGGCTGATGACGCTGAAAACGAGCTTCGGCAAAAGACCGGTTCGCTCGATAGCGACATCGAAGCTCGTCACCTGCAAATGAATGTCGGCCAGGTAGACAAACACTGGCATCGAAACTGCATCGCGGTCGGATTATCGCAGGGCTTCATAGAACCACTGGAAGCGACCGCATTGCACATTGTCCAGGAAACGGTTGAGACCTTTATCGCCAGTTTCGAGGAAGGCGGCTATACAGCTCAGAATCGGGAGCGCTTTAACGAGATCCTGACGCGCAGATTCGAGGGCGTTCGAGATTACATCGTCTGTCATTATCGCGCGAACTCTCGTAACGACACCGACTACTGGCGCGCCAACGCTGCGAACGAGAATCTGTCGATTTCGCTAAAGAATCTGCTGAGAACCTGGCTGGACAAAGGAGACCTGACTCAGGAAATTCAAAGGCAGGACATATCGCGCTACTACAACACGATTTCCTGGCACTGCCTGCTGGCCGGCTACGGTCTCTTTCCCGATCACACGACTTTGACAGCGGTTGGCGAGGACAAGAAAATTTGTGATCTGTCGAAGATCGATGAATTCATCCGACGTTGTGCCTTGAATTTCGAAAAACACTCGACGCAGTTGAGCTTTTCGGTCGGCGAGAGTATGCGGGCATCACCAGGCTCCTAGTCGGCTTTGCAGTGTTGCTCGATAAAATCGTCGTGCGACGGCAGGGACGCAGTCGCCCGATCAATAATAGCCTTCACATTGTCGAGAAACTCATCGAGTTGTTTTTTTGAAAGCGCATCCACGATTGGATGGTAGTCCTCAGGCATCAGTCCTTGCCCGATCATGACCTGTTGCCAGGCGCTTTCCGTGAACAGCTCGTCCTGCTCGCGGAAAACCTTGCCGGTATCACGAAACAGATCCATCCTGCGCGACAACGATTGCGGAATATCCATTCGCTGACATTCACGCCAGAACTGGCTGTCGTCACGTTCATTGAGGAAGTAATGCAAAATAATGAAATCACGAATGTACTCGACGTCCATGATTGACTGACGGTTGTATTCGTCAATCTCCGACTGATTGATACCGCCGTGCGGAAAGAACTTGATCAACCGTATCGCCGCGGACTGAATCAGGTGAATACTGGTCGACTCGAGTGGTTCCAGAAACCCGCTCGAAAGTCCGATAGAGACGCAGTTTCGGTTCCATTGCCTGGTACGTCGTCCCGTGCGAAATCGCAGATGCCTCGGCTCAGCCAGGGGCTTGCCGTCCAGATTATCCAGCAACAGCTTCGCGGCTTCATCATCTGACAAATACTTGCTGCAATAAACCAGGCCGTTACCGATTCGATGCTGCAACGGGATGCGCCACTGCCAACCGCTGTCGTGCGCGATTGAGCGAGTGTACGGAACGATCGGAGTCGTGGATTCACACGGTACAGTTACGGCACGATCGCATGGCAGCCAGTGAGTCCAGTCCACATAGCCGGTATTGAGGGCCTGCTCGATAAGCAGCGCGCGGAAACCCGAGCAATCAACAAACAACTCACCCGCTACTTCCGTGCCATCTTCGAGCCGAACCGATTCAATAAAGCCGGAGTCCGCATCAAGCTTCGTATCGACGATAATGCCCTCAATGCGTTCGACGCCCAGGGCTTCACTGAACTTGCGCAGATAGGCCGCATACAGGCTGGCATCAAAATGATACGCATGAAACAAGCCAGGCAGGTTGCCTTCCTTCAACTGGTCGAGCTTCGCATACTTGTTTTGCTTCGCAACCCGGTAGTTGAGCGAATAGTCCCACAAGCTGTCTTCCCGGCCCTCCTGCGCCCCTCGGCTCCAGAAATGGTGAAAGGGGCAAAATGGAAAGTCCTTGCCGACATACCCAAAGGTGTGCATGTAGCAGTCACCTTTCTTACGCCAGTTCTCGAACTCGATGCCGAGCTTTATTGTGCCGCGCGTCTCCCTGAGAAACTCGTACTCGTCGAGTCCGAGCGCGCGATTCAGCGCCAGGATCGGCGGTATCGTCGCTTCGCCCACACCCACGATACCGATCTGCTCCGACTCGACGAGCTTGACCTTGATGGCGTTACCGAGAATCTTGATCAGCAAGGCGGCCGTAATCCACCCTGCGGTACCTCCGCCAACGATGACAACGGTATCGACTTTGCGATTCAATGCGTCTCTCCGAGAACCCGGTCAATAGACAAAGAAAAACCCCTGCAAATATACCATCTGCAGGGGTTGGTCTCTGCGCACTAGCGCTTACTCAAAACGATAACTGGCTCCGAGCAGGAAGTTCCTGCCATAGTCCTGAAAGTCGCGGACTTGCCGCGGGTCATCATTTTGGAACGTCACAAATGGCTCATTCGACAGATTCTGACCTTGCAGCATGAGGGTCAGGGGTTGCAGCCATACAACCGGGGATTCCTCGAATCTGTAGCTGATCTGGGCATCCCAGATTTCGGTCGACTTCACGCTGACCAGCTCGCGCGAGAAGCTGATCGCGGAAACCTCGCCAAGGAAGTCTTCACGAATACTGCCGCTGACGCGCGCTTCGAAACCCGCCCGCTCATAGTACAGCGTGACGTTATATACCTCTTCAGACAGACCGGGCACCTTGATTTCGTTGCCACCGATATTGATGCTGCTGTCTAGGAACGTCGCACTGCCAACGACACCAAATCCTTCAAGCGAACTGGACAGCCCGCCAAAGTCGTAAGCGCCCGACAACTCAAAGCCCGAAATATCGCCGCCCGAACTATTCTGCCAGTACGTGACAAAGCCGTTGGGGTTCACGACCGGCGGCGCGCCCGGCGGAGGAGTAAGTCCGGAAAAGTCAAACGGCTCTTCGAGCTGCACCTGCCAATCCTCAAGATCCTTAAAGAAATAGGCAGCAGCCACGTAGCCATCGTCGCTGAAATAGTACTCGTACGTCAGGTCAAATTGGGTCGCCTGCTGTGGCTTCAGCGCCGGGTTGGCGCCGTTGGCCCGCCAGTTTACGCCGTCCGTAGGTGCCGAATTGAAGTCGATACCGAAGCTGGCATTCATGCGGTCCATGCGCGACCTCGACTGCGTCTTGGCCGCTCCGAAGCGGATCAGCTGGTCATCGGTCAGGTGGACGACCAGGTTCAGGCTCGGCAGGATCTCGGAGTAGTCGTCGCCGCCCGAGACAGGCTGAGGCACGACGAAACCGTTGCTGTCAAAGAAGGTCGCGTAGCCATACGCCGTCTGGTCTGTCTGAACGTACTGCAATCCGAAGTTACCGCTGACGCTCATGTTTCCCATGTCGGTGTCAAATTCTGCCATCGCGTAAGCAATCGTCACCTGCTCGTCGATCGTCCAGCTGTTCTGCCAGCGGCCCGCTACGGTCAACCGCTCAGACACCTCGTTGTAGTTGCCGTCGGACCAGAATGCGAACGAGTCGTACGCGACCGACTGACCCATACCGATGAAGTCGAGCGAAACATCTCCCACCATGTATTGCGACGGGACAGGCGCGGTGCTCGGATAGGAAGGCAGCGTCAGGAACAGGCCGTCATCAAACTTCTTTTTCTCGCGCTCCGCGAAGTAGACACCGAACTCGACACCTGTGAAGATGCCGTATTCGAGACCTGCTTCAGCCGAGAGCTTACCGGTGTTGAGCTTGTCTTTGATGGTCGGCGTGTTGATGAATCCGTCCTGGGCATCGCCTGGCACGGTGTTGTTGTTGCCCCAGCCCTGGGAGCCGCCGAGAGCGACCAACGAAGTGTCGCTGTAGTCGAGCTCTGGCGTAAACCTTGCGCCCAGGTTTGAACCCTGCATCGTGTAAGCGATGTTGTCCAATGTCGTCGTATTGTCGCTGGAACGACCTGTCGCGGTAGAGTAGCTCTCGAGGCTCCAGATGTTGCGTTCCACCTCACCCGTGCTCGCATCAAATGCAAGCGTCCATACATCGCTAAGATCGTAGGCAACGTTGACGCCGAACGATGTCAACTCGGCATCGCGTCGCTCGAAGTCGTTGCGGATCTGCGGCCGGCGATTGTTGAATACGCCGTCGAGGACGAGACCGTTCGACGTGGTGCCAACCGTCGTGTCGCCCGCCCAGCCGCCCGGGATCTCGATACCACGCAGGATCTTCTCGTCGGAAAAGTCGATGTACAGAGCATCGGCCGTAATCGACAGGACGTCGGTGGGCTCAAACGTCAGGACACCCATAACCGTGTCACGATCCAGCGTCGAGGAGCGAACAAATGGCTTCGCACCACCGAGTTCGAGATCGCCGGCTCCGGTCGTCGGGAAACCCCAGGAGTTCCAACGCTCTTCCTGGTTGGGAGATTCCATTGTCGCGAATGCAAGGGCAATGCCAACAGTATCGTCAGCGAATTGGTCGATGTAAGAAAATGTCCCGCGGTAACCCGAATCGTCACCGTCGGGATTCAGCTTGTCGTGACCGTTCTGCTCGAGCTGAGCATTGACCTGCAACACACGGTCGTAATCCAGCGGCTTGACCGTGTGCAGGTTGATCGTGCCGGCAATACCCTGGTTCATTAGAGACGCATCCGGGGTCTTGTAGACAGTTACACCCGACATGATCTCCGACGGGTAAAGATCGAATTCGATGCCGCGATTGTCGCCGATCGAGACCTGCTCGCGACCATTGAGCGTCGCGGTACTGAAGTCTTCGCCGAGACCACGAATCGAGATCGAGCTCTGGCGACCGTCCAGGCGCTGGCCGGCAAGACCCGGCAGGCGCGATATCGCCTCGGCAATACTCGAGTCAGGCAGCTTGCCGATGTCTTCAGCGGAAATAGCCTCAACGACAGACGTCGAAGTACGTTTGGTGTTGATCGAGTCAATCAGGCTCGCGCGGAACGAACCGTAAGTGACGATTTCGTCGATCACCTCATCATCGGCGTCCTGCGCGTACGCAGACACTGGCATGGCCATCGCGCCCGGCAGAGCGGCCGCAACCGCAAGCGACAGCGCCGTGCGCCGGATGTTCAAAGTCAGGTTATTGGTTTCGTCTGATACAGACTGCGCACTTCGGCGTTTCTTGGACATTCGGTTTCCCCCGGGAAAGTCTTATTCTGTTGATACAACTATTTCCGTATTCTAGAAAGCGAGCCAGACATCGGCAATGCAATGCATACGTATTCATAGCCTGAATACGTATGCACTGCATTGCGGCCAACACGCGCTCTGATTAGTTTGCCTGCTAAATAAGATGCTTCCACACAAGCTGCCAATGACGAATAACGCTGAGCCTCATACCTTGCCGGATGAACGGCAGGCAGGCGTTTGCCTGCATATCGCGTCCTTGCCGGGCCGCTACGGCATTGGCGAAATAGGCAATGAGGCGCGAGCATTCGTCGACAAGATGCGCGATATGCAACTGGGTGTCTGGCAATTTTTGCCGACGGGACCAACAGCTTACGGCGATTCGCCCTACCAACCTTTGTCAACGTTCGCCGGCAACGAGATGCTCATCAGTATCGGCGATCTGGTCGAAACGGGCTTGCTTGCGGAACATGAAGTCAAAGAATTGACTGCGCTTCCGACGCATTATGTCGATTACGGGGCACTTATTCCGGTGAAAAATCGGCTGCTCGCCATCGCGGCGCAGAGATTCCTATTCAAGGCCAGCAACGAGATCCAGGCTCGTTGCGCCGCGTTCATTGCGGCAAACGACACTGCCTGGCTGCACGACTATGCCGTTTTTCGCATTCTCAAAACGCGGCACGGTGAGAGACCCTGGCCCGAATGGAAGCCGGAATACGTGCGCCGGGACCAACAAGCACTCCGCAAGCTCGAGATCGATGAAGCTCCGCAAATCGAGGCGATCAAGATCATCCAGTTCCTTTTTCACGACCAGTGGCAGCGCTTTCGCGATTACGCAAACGCCAACGGCATCACGCTGTTTGGCGACATGCCGATCTGCATCGCGCTGGACAGTTCCGACGCCTGGGCCAACCGTGACATCCTGTGCCTCGGTGAAGACGGCAAACCCGATCACGTCGCAGGCGTTCCACCCGACTATTTCAGCGAAGACGGCCAGCTCTGGGGCAACCCGCTGTATGACTGGGACCGTCATGCGGCTGACGGTTACCGATGGTGGGTCGACCGCCTGCAAGCTTCGATCGAACTTTCTGATATAGTCCGAATTGACCATTTCCGTGGATTCGAGGCCTACTGGGCGGTCCCGGCAGACTCCGACACGGCCCGAGTCGGGGCCTGGGAACCCGGTCCAGGGGATGCAATTTTCGATGCGATGAAAAACGCTCTCGGCAATCTGCCGATCGTGGCCGAGGACCTGGGCGTCATTACACCGGAAGTCGAAGCCTTGCGCGATCGGCATCACATTCCGGGCATGCGCGTGCTGCAATTCGACGTGTGCGACGACGACTTCAAACTATCCGACGTGGGACAGAACAGTGTTTGTTACACGGGCACGCACGACAACGACACAACCATAGGCTGGTTTCATGGCAGCCCGGACGATATTCGCAGCGCCGAGGAAATCAAGCGCGCACAAAAAGCTGTCCTCGAAATCACGGGTGGCACACCTGAGACCATACACAGCGATTTAATCAAAGCCGCTTTCTCGACAAAGGCACAGCTCGCTATCGCGCCGATGCAGGACTATCTCGGCCTGGGATCTGAAGCTCGCCTGAATACGCCCGGTACGTCTGGCGGTAATTGGCGTTGGCGTGTACTTGTCACACAATTAACACCCGAAGTTTGCGACAATGTGGCCGACATGGTGCGGGCATCGGGTCGCGGATTCACTCATTGAGGCAACTCATTGGCTGAAAAGGTATCCGGAGCCTGCCGTGATACACAAAGCCCGGAAGGACGAGTTGCAAGATGAATCAAGTAAAACTCAAGGAAGACGCGAGATTTGTCAGTCGCCTGACCCGCGAGACGCTGGCACTTATTCTCGCGGGTGGGCAGGGCTCGCGGTTGCATGACCTGACGACCTGGCGCGCCAAGCCAGGCCTCCATTTCGGCGGCAAATTCCGAATCATCGATTTCCCATTGTCGAACTGTATCAACTCGGGCATCCGGCGCATTGGCGTATTGACCCAGTACAAGGCGCATTCGCTGATTCGGCACCTGTTGAACGGCTGGTCCTGGTTCCAGACGGGCGGAGGATCACGAGAATTCGTCGAAATCCTGCCCGCTTCGCAGCGAGTGGGCGGTGAGTGGTACCGCGGCACCGCGGACGCCGTCTATCAGAACCTCGACATCATTCGCACGCACGATCCGCGCTTCGTGCTGATCCTGGCCGGCGATCACATTTACAAAATGGACTACGGCCCGTTTCTCGCCTTTCATGTAGAGAGACTCGCGGATATGTCGATCTGCTGCTTTGAGATGCCGCTTGCTGAAGCCGCCGGTGAATTCGGTGTCATGACGGTCAACGAAGAAGGCCGCATCATTGCTTTCGACGAAAAGCCCGAGAAACCGAATCCGATTCCGGGCAAACCGGACCTTTGCCTGGCGTCAATGGGCAACTATGTTTTCAACACGGAGTTCCTCTACGAACAGGTCATCAAGGATGCCGACACGCCGGGTACGCAACACGACTTCGGTCGCAACCTCATTCCGGCAATCATTGACGATTACAAGGTTTATGCCTACCCATTGCACGACCCGGAATCCGGCAAGCAAGCTTACTGGCGCGACGTCGGTACCCTCGATGCATACTGGGAAGCCAACATGGAGCTCGTTTCGGTAACACCGCAGCTGAATCTCTATGACAAAGTCTGGCCGATATGGACGTACCAGGAGCAGGTGCCGCCTGCCAAGTTCGTATTCGATGAGCCGGAAAGGCGCGGCGAGGCGATCCAGTCGATGGTCTCGGGCGGTTGCGTCGTATCCGGCTCGACCGTGCGGGGTTCTCTGTTGTTTACGAACTGTTATGTGAACCCCTACAGCACGGTAACGGACTCTGTTGTTTTGCCCGACGTTGTAATCGGCGAGCGATGCACGATCAATCGGGCGATCATCGATAAGGGCACAGTGATCCCGGCAGACACGCAGGTCGGCTTGGACCACGACGCCGACCGGGAGCGCGGTTTCCGGGTTACGGACAGCGGCCTGACTCTGGTCACACCTGACATGCTCGGACAGCAGCTGCATTTCACGCGCTAGGCAGGCACGTATCAATACGAAGTCAGTAATTTTTCTGGCGTCAGAGAATGGCGCCCTGCGCGGCGGAAAAGTCGGCGGTGTCGGCGACGTCGTTCGTGACCTGCCGCTCGCACTGGCGGCGGCAGGCTGGCAGGCAACGGTTGCCACGCCCTCTTACGGCTCGCTGCACAAGCTCGCCGGGGCGGCGCACCTCGCGACTATTGATGTCGACTTTCGCGGCAGTGCGCACCCTGTCGATATCTGGGAGATCCCGGCTGACGACAGCGGCGTGCAGAACATCGTCTTCGATCATGCCTTGTTCGCACAATACGGCAGTGGGCGCATCTACCATCAGGATGAAGCGGCCCGCCCTTTTGCAAGCGATGCCAACACATTCGCTTTTTTCTGCGCGGCGGCGGCGCAGTGGATAAGCGCCAGCGAAAGACAGCCCGATGTTGTGCACCTGCACGACTGGCACGCGGCTTTCTACCTTATTCTCGTCAAATACGCAGAGCAATTCGCCGGCCTTCGCGACATTCGCACGGTATTTACGATTCACAACCTCTCTTACCAGGGCACGCGTCCGTTTCGCGGTGATGAATCGTCGCTCGAAGCCTGGTATCCGAACCTGCGCCCGGATTATGGGACGATCGTCGACCCTCGCTATGCCGACTGCGTAAATCCCATGGCGAGCGCAATCCGCCTCGCGGACGCGGTAAGCACGGTATCGCCCACCTACGCGCACGAGATCTGCCGGCCGAGCAATCCTGAGACCGGCTTCATCGGCGGCGAAGGACTGGAAGCCGACCTGACCCGGGTGCGTGATGACGGTCGCCTGTACGGCATACTCAACGGCTGCTATTACGACCAGCCGATCGGTCGCCGGCCGGGCTGGCAGCGCTTGCTCGGCATGATCGAGACACAGCTTCAGACCTGGCAAAAGGAACAGCCGTCAAACGAGGCACACGAGCTGGCACTTCAGCGTTTGACCTCAATGCCGAAACGTCGGCCGAGCCACCTCATGACGAGCATCGGCAGGCTCGTCGAACAGAAAGCAACCTTGTTGCTGCACGAGTTCGACGACGGCAGCACGCCGCTGGGGCGCATTGCAGAAGTCGCCGGCCCGAAAAGCGTGATCGTCGTACTCGGAAGCGGCGATCCGCATCTCGAAGCACGCATGCTGGAAGTGGCGCGGCAGGCACCCAATCTCGTTTTTCTGCAAGGATATTCCGAAGACCTGGCCGCACCATTGTACAGAGGCGGCGATCTTTTCCTGATGCCGTCGAGTTTCGAACCCTGCGGCATCAGCCAGATGCTCGCGATGCGCAGCGGGCAGCCCTGCCTCGTTCATGGCGTAGGTGGTCTCAAAGACACCATCGAAGATGGCGTTACCGGGTTCGTATTCGATGGCCACAGCCCGGACGAGCAGGCCAGGGAATTCGTCAGCACGACGGCGCGTGCGCTGGACATGCGATCCAGCGACCCAATTGCATGGCAGAATGTCTGCCAGGCGGCAGCGGCCTGCCGATTCGACTGGGCCGCCGCTGCCGAAACTACGATCGAAACGCTATATGGCGAGGGCAATGACCGTTAAAGCAGACAGAAAAAGTGAATTCGAGGCGCTTGTCGCCGGCCGTCACAACGACCCGTTCGGCGTGCTCGGCCCGCACACGGAAGCTGAGGGACGTGTTGTACGCACGCTGCAACCGCATGCTGCGAAGGTAGAGCTGATTGATGCCGCAGGCGCGCCCATCGCCAACATGAAAAAAATTCACGCCGGCGGCCTGTTCGAGGCACCGTTGCCACCTCGCAAACGACGTTACGCCCTGCGCATAACGGACAGCTCGGGTCTGTCCTATGTCATCGAAGACCCCTATCGTTTTCCGTCCGCTCTGGGCGAAATGGACCTGTACTTTTTGGGCGAAGGATCGGACCGCTACATTTATAAAAAGCTCGGCGCACATCTGCGCCAGCTTCAGGGTGTAGCCGGCACGCGTTTCGCTGTCTGGGCGCCGAACGCATCGCGTGTCAGCGTCATTGGCGATTTCAATGGCTGGGATGGCCGGCAGCACGTCATGCGCCTGCACCCGGGCAATGGTATCTGGGAAATTTTCCTGCCAGCCGTCGGCAACGGCGCTTTGTACAAGTACGAAATTCAGGACAGGAACGGCAAGCTCCTGCCGCTCAAGGGCGATCCATACGCGAGCTACCATGAGCCGCCACCGGGCAACGCATCGATCGTTTTTGACAGCAACTACGACTGGCAGGACGGCGAGTGGATGCATCGCCTTAGCGTTGAGCCGAATCTCGCCAAGCCCATCAGCATTTATGAAGTACATCTCGGTTCATGGCGCCGCAAGGATGATGGCAGTTACCTGTCGTACCGAAATTTTGCCGATGAGCTCGTGGACTATGTGGTCGAGATGGGCTTCACGCACATCGAGCTGATGCCTGTATCCGAACACCCGTTCGATGGATCCTGGGGCTATCAGCCGATCGGACTGTTCGCGCCGACCCAGCGTTTTGGCACACCCGATGACTTTCGCTATTTCGTCGATCGCTGCCACGCCAACAACATCGGCGTCATCATGGACTGGGTGCCGGCGCACTTCCCCAATGACGACCATGGCCTGCGTCGCTTCGATGGCTCCGCGCTGTATGAACATGAAGACCCGCGCAAAGGCGCACACGCGGACTGGGGGACGTTGATCTTCAACTATGGCCGACGCGAGGTAATGAACTACCTGCTCGGCAGCGCGCTCTACTGGATCAGCGAGTTTCACATCGACGGCCTGCGCGTCGACGCCGTCGCTTCGATGCTGTATCTCGACTACTCGCGTGAGGAAGGCGAGTGGCTGCCGAACGAGCAAGGTGGAAATGAAAACCTCGAGGCTGTTGCGTTCCTGCGCCGCCTCAACACGGAGATTCATGCACATTGCGCCACGTCATTCGCCGAGGAATCCACTGCCTGGCCAGGTGTATCAAAGCCCGTTCATGCAGGCGGCCTGGGCTTTACCTACAAATGGAACATGGGCTGGATGAACGACACTTTGTCGTACATGTCCGAAGACCCGGTTCATCGCAAACACCATCACGACAAGATGACCTTCGGTCTCGTCTATGCGTTCAATGAAAACTTCGTCCTGCCGCTCTCTCATGACGAAGTCGTACACGGCAAGCGCTCGATACTCGGACGCATGCCGGGAGACGACTGGCAGCAGTTCGCAAACCTGCGGGCCTACTACACCACGATGTTCGCCCACCCGGGCAAGAAGCTGCTGTTCATGGGTAACGAGATCGCGCAGCGCCACGAATGGAATCACGATCAGTCGCTTGACTGGCACCTGCTTCAATATGCGCCGCACCAGGGTGTGCAAGAACTGGTGCGCGATCTGAATCGCCTGTACCTGGACACCCCGGCGCTGCACGAAATCGATTTCAGTGGCGATGGATTCGAGTGGATCCAGTGGGATGACCGTGACAGCAGCGTATTGAGCTGGCTGCGCCGGGACAAATCCGGAGGCATTGTCGTCTGTGTCGTAAACTTGACACCGATCGTGAGAAACGACTACCAGATCGGTGTACCTTTTGCCGGCAAATACCGCATTGTGCTAAACAGCGATGACGAAAAGTACGGTGGCGGCGGCGTTGGCACGGCGAGCTACGAAGCCACTTCGCCCGGCCATCATGGCCGGCCGTACTCGCTGCGATTGCGCTTGCCGCCGCTCGCAGCAATTATTATGGAACCGGCGCCCGTTGACAGCGGCGCCTGACGGAGACTGATGCATGGCCGCAACACCTGACGACACGACTGGCATCGGCGATATTGAGCTGCTTCAGGCGCCCGCTTTGCCGATGACCGCAGACGCAATCCTCAAGGATTTCACCCATTATTTCGGTCGCCTGCTGGGACGGCGCACGATCCGCCTCAATTCCCCGTTCCTTTACCAGGCGCTCGTGTTCGCGGCCCGCGACCGGCTGATGGAGCGCTGGGCGGAAACGCGCAAGGCAACCGAAAGCGCCGGCAAATGCCGTGTTGCCTACATGTCACTCGAGTTCCTGATGGGCCGCCTGTTATCGAACGCGTTACTCAATCTCGGTATCGAAGATGAAACGGCCGAGGCGCTCTCCCGCCTCGGCATCGAGCTTGAGGACGTGTACGAACGCGAACATGACGCCGGCCTCGGCAATGGCGGTCTCGGCCGCCTGGCCGCGTGCTTCCTGGACAGCTGTGCAACGTTGGCGCTGCCGGTCATCGGCTACGGCATACGCTACCAGTACGGCATGTTCCATCAGCGTATCGAGGACGGTTACCAGGTTGAAGAAGCGGACGCCTGGCTGCGCGAGGGTTTCCCATGGGAAATCGAGAGAATCGAGTACGCACAGACCGTGCGCTTCGGTGGTCGCAGCGTCGTGTATACGGACCCGACCGGGCACGCGCGACAGGAGTGGATCGATACCGAGGACGTACTGGCAATACCGTTTGATATTCCCATTCCGGGTTACAAGAACGGCATTGTAAACACGCTGCGACTTTGGTCCGCCTCCGCAACGGATGAGTTCGATCTCACAGAATTCAATGCCGGCAGCTACGCGGACGCGGTCGCCGCAAAGAACGAGGCCGAGAACATTACGATGGTGCTGTATCCGAACGCGGCGACCGAGAATGGCCAGGAGCTGCGGCTGCGGCAGCAGTATTTTCTCGCGTCGGCGAGCCTGCAGGATCAGTTGCGTAACCGGATCAAGAATTACGGCCCGGACCTCAGCGAATTTGCCGAAAAACACTGCATCCAATTGAACGATACGCACCCGGCCATCGCCGTCGCCGAGCTCATGCGTTTGCTCATGGACGTGCACCTGATGGAGTGGGACAAAGCCTGGGAAATCACACGAAATACCATGGCGTATACGAACCACACCTTGCTGCCGGAAGCGCTCGAGATGTGGCCTGTCTCGATGTTCCGCCGGTTGCTACCGAGAATTCTCGATATTATTTACGAAATCAATGCGCGCTTTATCGTCGAGATCAGTCAGCGCTGGCCCGGTGACAACGACCGCATCGCGCGCATGTCACTGATCCAGGAAGGCCGGGAACCGATGGTACGAATGGCCTACCTGGCGATAGTCGGGAGCTTCTCGGTAAACGGCGTTGCGGCGCTACATTCGAAGTTGCTGCGTGAAGGACTGTTCCGCGACTTTGCTGAAATGTGGCCGGAAAAATTCAACAACAAGACCAACGGCGTCACGCAGCGACGTTGGCTCGCCGCCTGCAACAAGGGCCTCGCCAAACTGATTACTGGCAAAATTGGAGACGCCTGGATCACGGATTTGTCCGAACTCGAGAAGTTGCGCGAATTCGCCGACGACCCGGAGTTTCACAAAGCCTGGCGTTCGGTGAAACTTGCCAACAAGGTCAAGCTCGCACGCGCGGTGCAGAAAAAGACCGGAGTGGTTATCGATCCGGGCACGCTGTTCGACGTGCAGGTCAAGCGCATCCATGAATACAAGCGGCAGTTCCTCAACGTGTTGCATGCAGTCTATCTCTATGACCGCATTCGCCGCGGCATCGATGTTGTGCCACGCACGATCCTCATCGGTGGCAAAGCGGCGCCTGGCTACGTCATGGCCAAGAATGTCATCAAATGCATCAACAACGTCGCTCACGTGATCAATACCGATCCGGCAATGGAAGGCAAGCTGCAGCTCATTTTCTACCCCGACTACAACGTCTCCGCGATGGAAGTCATCTGTCCGGCTGCCGATCTGTCAGCGCAGATTTCGACAGCGGGCAAGGAAGCGTCGGGTACCGGGAATATGAAGTTCATGATGAACGGTGCCGTGACCATTGGCACCCTTGACGGCGCGAATGTCGAGATTCGCGAGGCAGTCGGCAGTGAGAATTTCTTCCTTTTCGGTCTGACCGTTGACGAAATCGCCGAGCTGCGCTCGCAATACAATCCACGCGCGATTATCGACTCGGACAAGGACTTCAGCCGTGTCGTGCAGCTGCTCGAAAGCGGCCACTTCAGTCGTTTCGAAGCCGATATATTCGGTCCGGTGGTCCAGTCCCTTCGAGAACCCTCGGATCCCTGGATGACGGCCGCCGACTTCCGCAGTTTCGTCGATACACAAACAGCCGCGGCCGAGGCGTATTGTGATGTCGAGCACTGGACACGCATGAGCATTCTGAATGTCGCGGCATCGGGCCGCTTCTCGACCGATCGAACGATGCGCGACTACAACGAGGACATCTGGCGGCTGGAGCCGATCTCCTTGCCCAAACGTTGATGCGACCCGGCAACCCGGAAATCCTCGGCGCGACGCCCGACGCATCGGGCACCAGTTTTTCCCTGTACTCGGCCGTGGCCGAGAGAGTCGAGCTATGCCTGTTCAACCAGCACGGCGGTTTGATCGAGCAGCGGGACCTGCCGGAGTGCACTAACGCCGTGTGGCACGGCTACCTGCCCGGCTGCGGTGCCGGCCAACGGTATGGCTACCGCGTCCATGGACCGTTCGACCCGGCAAATGGCTTGCGCTGTAATCCGGCGAAACTTCTTCTGGATCCCTACGCCCGCGAGATTGTCGGCGAGTTCAAATGGGATCCCACGGTATTCGATTACAGGATCGAGCACGGCGAGCTGCACCCAAACTTCGACGACAGTGCCCCGTTCGTGCCAAAAAGCGTCGTGCGAGGCAGCTTTGACGATGAGATTCCTAATCGCCCGGCGGTACCCTGGGGCGAGACAATTTTTTACGAGTGCAACGTTCGCGGCTTCACGATGCGTCATCCCGCTCTTGAAGAGTCTGCACGAGGCACATTCGACGGGCTTCGTCACAAGGACGTGCTTGCTCACCTGAAATCACTCGGCGTCAGTGCTATCGAACTGATGCCTGTGCAGACTTTTATTGATGAGTGGCACCTGGCCGAAAAGAACCTGAGAAATTTCTGGGGTTACAACACGATCGGCTTTTTCGCGCCGATGCAGCACTACGCGCGTGGTAACGCCGTCACCGAGTTTCGCGACATGGTGCGCACACTGCATGACGCAGGTCTCGAAGTCATCATGGACGTTGCCTACAACCATACGGGCGAAGCCGATCACCTGGGACCCACGCTTTTCTTCCGCGGTCTCGACAATCTCACGTATTACCGCACCGAGCCGGATGATCACGGCGCTTACGTCAATGACACAGGCTGCGGCAATACGGTCGATCTCGACCATATTCGGGTCCGGCAACTGATTCTGGACAGTCTCGACTACTGGGCCAGCGACATGGGCGTCGACGGGTTTCGCTTCGACCTCGCAACCATCCTCGGCCGCCGCCGCGACGGATTTTCGTCGACACACCCGTTCCTGGTTGAGATCAGCAATCACCCCGGCCTTCGACACGTGAAACTCATCGCCGAACCCTGGGACCCGGGTCCCGGTGGCTACCAGCTCGGCAAGTTTCCGCCGCGCTGGGCCGAATGGAATGATCGTTACCGCGACACGGTGCGGGCCTTCTGGCGTGGCGACCCGGAAACCAGCGGCGAGTTCGCGAGCCGCTTGCATGGTTCCGCCGACTTTTTCGAACCCAGTCAACGGCCGCCATTTGCAAGCGTCAATTTTGTGTCCTGCCATGACGGCTTCACGCTGATGGACGTGGTCAGCTATGAACGGCGCCATAACGAAGCAAACGGCGAAAACAACCGCGACGGTCACTCGCACAACCTGAGCGCTAACTACGGCGTCGAAGGCGCATCGGATGACCCGGGCATCATTGAGACGCGCCGCCGGCAACGGCTGAACATGCTGGCAACGCTGCTGTTTTCACAAGGAACTCCCATGCTGCTGGCCGGCGATGAGTTCGGCCATACGCAACACGGCAACAACAACGCTTATGCACAGGATAATGAAACCGCCTGGCTGGACTGGTCAGCAATGGACCTCGAGTTCATGGAACAGGTGCGGGAGCTCGTGTTGTTACGGCGTGAAACACCCTTGTTGCGCATAGACGACTACGTGCATGGCACGCTGAAGCGGGAAAGCAGCACCATAGAAATCCGCTGGGTCAACAAGGATGGGGAAATGAAGCAAGCCGACGAGTGGGCGTCGAGCCGCGCTTTTTCCGTTCTGATCGAGGAAGTAAGCGGGAGCACCGGGCTTGCCGCGATTACGATCCTGATGAACCGCTACGATGAGCCAACCGTTCTGCAACTGCCGATCGTCAGTCTTGCGACGAACTGGCACGTCGCGTTTTCGAGCGCTCGCAGCCCCGAGGCGACGATTCAGGGGCGTGAAGTGATGGTGCCCGGACAGTCTATTACCTTGCTGGTCTCACGCTAGCCGGCGAAGCGCGATTCCGGCGAGCGCCCTGCCCGTCCGCGATCTCTGCCTTCTTGACCACATTTTCTCTTCGAAAACGCTCATAATGTCGAAAAGATCTGCAGGTCAAGCAGAGTAAAGAGGGTTTCAAATGACCGATCTGTTCGAAAATCCCATGGGCCTCGACGGCTTCGAGTTTGTCGAATTCGCCTCTCCCGAGCCCGGTGTCATTGAATCGGCGTTCGAGTTGATGGGCTTCACCGAAGTTGCCAATCACCGCTCGAAAGACGTGGCACTGTATCGCCAGGGCGATATCAATTTCATCATCAATCGCGAGCCGCACAGCCTCGCGTATTATTTTGCGCAGGAGCATGGGCCGTCTGCCTGCGGCATGGCGTTCCGCGTGAAAGACGCACACCGCGCTTATAAGCGCGCCCTTGAACTGGGAGCACAGCCTGTCGATATCCCGACCGGGCCGATGGAGCTGCGTTTGCCCGCGATCAAGGGCATCGGCGGAGCTCCGCTCTACCTGATTGATCGTTATGAGCGCGGCTCCACGATCTATGACATCGATTTCGAGTTTCTCGAGGGCGTCGACCGACATCCGGAGGGCTGCGGCTTTCGAGAGATCGACCATCTTACTCACAACGTCTACCGCGGCCGCATGAACTTCTGGGCCGAGTTCTATGAAAACATCTTCAACTTTCGTGAAATTCGTTATTTCGATATCAAGGGCAAACACACCGGCTTGTTATCGAAAGCCATGACTGCGCCTGACGGCCGTATTCGCATACCGCTGAACGAGGAAGCTTCGCAGGGCACGGGCCAGATAGAGGAGTACCTCATGGCATTCAACGGTGAGGGAATCCAGCACATCGCCTTTTCTTGCGACAACCTCTATGAATGCTGGGATCGCCTCGCAAAACGGGGTATCGAGTTCATGACCGCGCCCCCCGCGGCCTATTACGAGATGCTGCAGGAACGCCTGCCGGGCCACGGCGAGCCCATTGACGAACTGCAGTCCCGCGGAATCTTGCTCGACGGCTCGACAGCAGACGGCGAACCACGCCTGTTGCTGCAAATATTCTCGGCGAACATGGTAGGTCCCACGTTCTTCGAGTTTATTCAACGCAAGAAGGACGAGGGTTTCGGTGAGGGAAATTTCACGGCTTTGTTTGAATCGATCGAACGCGACCAGGTTGCGCGCGGCATTGTTGACGCCGGGGCCTGACAGGAGCAAGCAATGAATCTCAAACGAATTCACCATGTCGCGTACCGCTGTAATGACGCAAAGGAAACGGTCGAGTTTTATCAACGAGTCCTGAACATGGAATTCACGGTCGCGTTTGCAGAGGACCAGGTGCCATCGACCAAGGAGCCTGACCCCTACATGCACGTATTCCTCGATTGCGGCATGGGCAATGTGATCGCATTTTTCGAGCTGCCGACACGACCTCAAATGGATCGCGATCGCAACACACCGAAATGGGTCCAGCACATAGCATTCGAAGTCGAGAACTACGACGCGCTGCTTGCGGCAAAAAAACACGTACGGGCGGAAGGCGTCGACGTCATCGGACCCACCAATCATGGCATTTTTCAATCAATCTATTTCTTCGACCCCAACGGACACCGCCTGGAACTCGTTGCAAACACGCAGACGCAGGAACAGGTCGATGAGCTAAAGCGCGTGGCGCCCGCCATGCTCGAGGAATGGAGCCGAACGAAAAAAGCGCCGCGGCACGCGGCCTGGCTGCATGAACTGGAGTTCAGAGAAGAATGAAACTTGCATCCTTGAAAAATGGCCGCGACGGCCGCCTCGTTGTCGTATCGCGGGATCTCACGCGCTGTCTTCCCGCCGACGATATCGCATCGACCTTGCAGTCCGCACTCGATGACTGGAAAAAGAAGTGCCCGGCGCTCGAAGCCCTTTCGGCTCAACTCGAGGCCGGCGAAGGCGATGCATTTGACGAATCAGCCTGCGCTTCTCCTTTACCGCGCGCCTACCAATGGGCCGACGGCTCAGCATACGTCAACCACGTCGAACTCGTGCGCAAGGCCCGGGGCGCCGAGATGCCGTCGACATTCTGGACCGACCCCCTGATGTACCAGGGTGGTTCTGACTCTTTCCTCGGCCCGCGCGACAACATCCCGGTGATCGATGAAGACTGGGGTATCGACTTCGAGGCAGAAATTGTCGTCGTCACTGACGATGTTCCCATGGGCGTGTCGGCCACCGATGCCGTAGCCCATATCCAGTTGATCATGCTCGTTAATGACGTGTCGCTCAGAAACCTGATTCCGGGCGAGCTGGCCAAGGGCTTCGGCTTTTTCCAGTCGAAACCATCGAGCGCGTTCTCGCCGATCGCCGTGACGCCGGACGAACTCGGCGATGCCTGGCGTGACGCGAAGGTGCATCTGCCGTTGCTTTCATTCCTGAACGATACGGCCTTCGGCGAACCGGACGCCGGCATCGACATGACGTTCGATTTCGGCCAGCTCGTGGCGCATGCAGCGAAGTCACGTCCACTGGGCGCCGGGACAATCATCGGCTCCGGTACGGTCTCGAACAAACTGGACGACGGTCCCGGAAAACCCATCGAGGATGGTGGCGTCGGTTACTCGTGTATTGCCGAAATTCGCACGATCGAGACAATCAACGACGGCAAGCCAGGCACATCGTTCATGAAATTCGGCGATCGCGTTCGCATTGAAATGAACGACGCATCGGGAACGTCAATATTCGGTACGATCGACCAGGTCGTCGAAAAGTACAAAGCCTGAATGTCGATCAAACTCTACAGCTACTGGCGCTCCTCGGCCGCCTACCGCGTACGCATCGCGCTCAACCTGAAAGACCTCGATTACGAGATCGTGCCGGTGTCGTTGGCGCCCGGTGAATCCGAGCACCGTAAGGATGCGTATCGTGCGATCAACCCACAGATGCTCGTGCCGTTCCTCGAGGATGGCGACATCGCGATCGGGCAATCGATGGCAATACTCGAATACCTGGAAGAGGCTTATCCAAAGACGACATTATTGCCGAAAAACGAGCCCGCACGAAGCCGGGTGCGTGCGTTCTGCAACATGATTGCCTGCGATATTCATCCGCTTAACAACCTGCGTGTATTGAAGTACCTCAAAACCGAACTGGGCGCGGATGACAAGGCCGGCAGCGAATGGTACGCGCGCTGGATTCACGAAGGCTTCGCGGCAGCCGAGGCGCTGGCGAGCGATGGCACTTGTGTCTTTGGCGACGAACCGACACTCGCCGATTGTTTGCTTGTGCCGCAGATGTACAACGCGCACCGATTCAAAGTGCCGGTCGACAAATTTCCGAAACTCGTCGCCAGCACCGAGGCCTGCAACAAATTATCCGCATTCAGGAAAGCAGCGCCCGAACAACAGCCGGACGCCGCCGCAAACTGATCGCGACCTACTTGCCGGCTTTCAGATTCCTGTGATTTTCCATCCAGACCTCTGAACGCCCTTTGGCTTCGGCCAGCTGCTCAGGCGACATCCGGGATTCCAGCAACTCCAGTTTCGTCTTGGCGTCGATGTCGCCGAAATTCGCGGCGAGCGTGAACCACGTATGCGCGCTTACGGGATCGTATTTCTCGGAGTAGTCCATCCCGTACACCCGGCCAAGCGCCAAATGAGCACCCACTATTCCCTGGTCGGCGGCCAGCAGATACCACTTGATGCCCTCTTCCTCGTCCATCGGAACACCCCAGCCGTTCTGGTACATTACGCCGAGGCTGTACTGCGCTTCGGCGTGTCCCTGTGCGGCGGCAATGCCGTAATACTTGAGGGCCAGGTCGTCATTCATGTCAACGCCAAAACCGTTGCCGTACAACAAGCCCATGCCATAGCAAGCATCGGTATCGCCGGTATCCGCCAGTTCCTGCCATTCGCTTAGAGCCGTTGCATAGTCCGTGGAATTGTAAGCGGCCCAGCCTTTCTGAACATCACCCGCCCAGACAAAGGACGACAGCAGCAGAATAATTGCTGCGAGAAAGGTGTGTGAGAACGTGCGCATGGCCTTGACCTCTGCTGATATGGCGCCTACGCATGATGCAAGGCGCTATACGCTATGGTCTCAAGACCCGAGCAGAACGGACCATTCGGGGATCTACTTAGGTTCGTTTAGGAGACGTGGCTACCAGCACTGATCCCAGGTCTTGCCTGCGGCAGCCCCGGAGATGCCTTTGAGTCCGGTGTTGGTAAGGGTCAGCGTTCCGCACTTGTCATTCGCTTGTATACCGACCGGAGCCGCCCGTACCTCGAATGTGGACGCAGTTGCCGCCTGGATCGTCAGGTTGTAAGTCGCGGCTCCGCCGTCAATCGGACAAGAGGCCGCGAAAATCGTGGGTGTACCGGTATCGCCGCCCGCAGCTCCGGCGCCACGGTAGGTATTGTTGACCGTATAGAATCGCTCCATTGTGCTACCGAGGCTCGCCAGGGCACCCGAACAATCGGCGCGGCGTGTTTTGCGCATTTGTTCCTGGTAGGAAGGATACGCAAACGCCGTAATAATGCCGACGATAGCCACCACGATCATAAGTTCGACCAGATTAAAGCCCTGTTGTTTCTTCATAACCTGAATTCCCGGAAAGTTGTATTGCGAAGGGCCGATTACCGCCGTTTCGATCTGTCGTAATTGCCTGGCAACAACCAGAACTCCTCGATCACGTCTCCCCTCGCCGTTCTGAACCCAACGCGTGCACCTTGGCGAACGCGCGCAAGGGAATCACTGTATGAGGACAAGGAATGAACAACGACCGACGTTGACATCTGGTAAGAAATATCATCGATGACAATTCTGCTTTCGTCGGCATATACCGCGTCGACTCGGCCCGTGTTCTGAAATCCTTTTTCCGGGTAGTAACTTGGAAAACCCGCGGCGATAGCTGTGCTCGTGAACACACAGCCGATCGCAAGGACTAGGAAGAATGTCTTTTTCATGGTCTGACTCCTGAGCTCTTATTAACTTATGGCGTAAGTTCTTCCCAAGCCAGGCGACCTGTCTTGGGTCCACCGACATCCAGGATGTCGGTAACGTCAATGGTGCTTCCGCCCGTTGTCTCGGTAGTCGACGTATAACGTTTGTTAGCGAGATTCACAGGCGACGTCGCAATACCTGTCACAGACACGCCTACAGCCGCCTGTCCGCCAATTTCATCGAGGTCGTCGAGCAAGCCGTCGCGATTCAGGTCAAAAGCGATTTCGCCGGGATTCCCGCCGGTGAGCCACTTCGCGGCCATCAGCCAGCCGCTACCACCGAAGTTACAGGGGTTGGCATCCGGAATCATCGTGTTGAAGAACACCAGGTCCCCGCGAATTACCGGGTCGGTTACGAGGCGTTCACCGCTGTCGGGCAGGTTCATGTACCAACCGAAATCCGTTGCAAAGTTGATCGCGTTGGTAGTGAGCGTTCGTCCAGGTACGCCGGCAGTCGTCGCGCCGAAACCAATAGTCTGTTGCACCAGGTCGCTCTGATTGAGTTCGTCAGTTCCCGAATCCCAGACACCGTACATGGTTTGCGTGTCGGTCGTCGTGACGTCACCGGCTGTGAGGTACTGCCCGGTTCCGAAAACCACCATCGTGTTCGGCGAATTAGGTGCCGACGTCGGGATCGCGCTGTTACGTACGATAACCGGTGTCGAAGTGATTTGTTGATTGGCGGGTGCCGTGAATAAGGGCTTCGGAGTGCCTGCTGAGCTGTAAGCGACATTCCAGTTGCCCGTGTTGGTGCCCGCCAAGTCAAAGGCCCACATATTGCCCTTGAGGTCGCCGGCATAAACACGATCGGCAAGACCGTCACCGTCAGAATCTATGACCGCAGGCGTCGACAATCCGTTTCGATCGGCCGCGGTTCCTACACCGGTGGTAATCTCTATGTAATCCGTGCCGCTGGTCCAGGTCCCGTCGAGGCCACCTTCCAGGAAAAGGACGAACAACTTCGCTTGTCCACTGCCGAGATCGTTGTAACCGTTACCAACAATGGCGGCCCAGCGGATCGTGTTGCCGGGGCCCTCGAGCGGAACGATGGAAGGACGGCTGAAGGTATGGCCGAGATCAGCGTCGTCTGTACTCGTGAATTCCCACATGACGGTCTTGGCTGGAGCACTCAGGGCCTCAGAAAAGAGCGCCGGGTTGGTAACGTCCAGTGCGAAAAGACCTCGCCCGCCGCCGCGCAGGCCGCCCACGAGAACGGTCTTCCACGAGGTCGTACCTAGTGGCGTAGACTTGATGTAGGCGTCAGCCACCGAAGGCGTGAGATCCACGGTGTATCGATGCGCGTAGGCAGGATCGGTGAGGTAATGCAGTCCATCCAATGCGCCGGTCGAATACAGGGCATTGGGAATGTAACCCAGGATCTCGTTGCCGCTCGCCTGCGCGAAGCCATGCAACATGCCGTCATTGCCGCCAACATAAATTACGCCCGGTCGGGCGGCCTCGGCGAGTCGATATTCGCTGTAGGTCGTGCCGACACCGCCGGGAAACGGCGCCACGTCAGGCCAATTGGACTCCGGAGCACCCACAAAAACCGGTCCGGAGTGGACGAGGTCACCGAGAATAGCCCCGCGTTCTCTCAGCGCTTTGGTGCTGTAAACATTTGTGCCATCGGTGTAGTTACAAATCGATGTCGACGAGGACTCGCAGCCACGGTCGCCCCGCATGTAGCCGTGCCTGGCCATTCCGGTCGCCTCATTATCCAGGCCGCCGGCCGAATTGGTGCGGAAGTCGTTCTTTTGAGCCGCGGTCAACGCCGACCATTGGAACGCAATACCATCAGCGCCGTCATGGGTGAGCAGCGTACGTGGATACACGGAAAGATCACGCGCATTCAGTCTGTGCGCTGCCGACCAGCTTGGGGAGGCACTGATGGCGCCCGTATTCGGGTCCAGGTCGAAAGCCAGCAAGCTGCCGTCCCAACGCTCACTGTTAAACAGCGCGAGGTACACCTGCGAATTCGTGCTCAAAGAACCCGTGTTGAACGCGACCGATGCCGCCGAACCTACCCGGCCTTGAATGGACTGTATCGCACTGCGCAGCCCCGCGATGAGTTCACCCGGATTTTGAGCGCTAAGAAACTCGCCGCGCCCGTTCCAGGCGGCGTGTCGCAAGTCGTCGATCTTCTTGGCATCCGTATCCGGTACTGGCCAGGTAAATGGATCGGTCGTATTCGGCGGCATTGCCGTCAGCGTGCCGTCGACGCCGAACGCCACGGAGTAAGTCACCATGTGTTGCGCCGTGTTCTCGTCGATGCCACCCGGCGGCGGCCGCAGGTTGTTAGCTACGCCCGGACGAATATCGTTTTCGTAGTATTCCATTGCGATGTCAGCGAGCGTTTCTTTTTCCGAATCGCCGTAAGGACCCGCGGTTCCGCTGTCCCAGGGCGTGTTGTCGTCGCCATCTTCGTTGTTGTTACCGTTAAACGATCCGTTGTAATAGCCGTCGGTCATCAGAATCGTGAAATTCTGCTGGCACTCGCCACCGGAAGCGGTCGGAAGCGCGGGACAGCTGTTGAAATAGGCGTTGTTCTTGCAGCTAAGATATTTGCCGGCCTCGTCAAACCCGTTGCGCAATGGCGTGCCACCGGATCCGTAGCCCGTATAAAGATGATCCAGCAAGGTCCCCTTGGCGCCGGATGTCGGGTCCGGGTTCATCGAACTGATGGCCGTATCGATGGAACCGTTGTTGTGCAAGGTCGCCAATCCCATTCGTGAATTGCTCGCACCGGCCATCACTTGTCCATAAGCCGCTTTGGCGACCTTTGCACGTTTGCGGTAGTAAGCGTACCAGTTGGCGAAGTTCTGTATTTCCTCCGCGTAAGTACAAACCGCTGCTGCCGCACAATCCCTGCGATTCGGGCCGCCCACGTAAGTGAGCGTGGTTGGCTTTATTTCGACCAGCGTATGTGCGTCATCGGCATCGACAACACCATCAGCGTCGCTGTCGATCCAGATGTTGTAGCGCGCCGGGTAGAAATTAGTGACTGTGACCGTACTGTCAGGTTCGTCAAGATCGATCGGACCTGCCCAAGGACAATACTCGGTCGTATAGCTCGTGGTCGCGGTCAGGTCAATCGTGCCATCGCCCGGCACATAAGGGTTGAGCCAGGTCGCCGTCGGGTTCGCACTCGTATACGGGCTACCGCTTGCGTTTTCGCCCGCCCACGGCGTGTACGTGACGGTCGGATCGTAATAGAGCCGGTTGTAGTCCTTGCTCCAGCCCCGCCAAACACCGCCGTAGGGCGCTGCAATCCCCAGGGCAGCGACAGCTGCCTCGGTCGGGAGAACCCTTCGGCTGCCTATGTCCGACGCGGGCTGCACATGATGGTAGTCGCAACTGATGCGCATGATGCCGTTGTTCTCCGGCGTCATGAGACCCCAGTCCATGCTGCCCGAATCGTCCAGCATGAACAGGATATTGGGTTCGACCGAATTGCTCAAAAACAGCGGCGTGTCAGCCAGCGTACCCGGCGCCGCGGATGCCGTCACCGGGCCGAGGAGCGTGCAGGTCAGCAATGCAGCGCTGGCTGCGGCTTTGAAATGTGTCGTTTTAGTCTTCATGATTGTCATGGCCACCGTGGTTAACTAAAAGATGCGCCCGTAATGGCTGCGTAGTATCACTTCTGCGGAATCGGCACTGCCGCCGGTTCCACGCGAGGTGATCTTGAATATGCTCACGTCGCCGGTGCCTTTGTTATCGCCGTAGCCGGACATGTTCATGGCACCTTCGGTACCTTTTACGGTCGTGAAGTGCTTGACGTAGTACTGGGGCGCCGCATAAGAACCATAATTGGCGTTGGCGACAACATGTTGTGTTGCGTCACTCCAGGTTGTGCCCATTGCATAGTAAGGCTCGGTATCAGTAAGGCCGAACAAGCCCCCGGCGCCGTTGAAACTGCCCAGGCTGATGATGCCCTCAATGTAGGTTTCCGCTTCTCTGATCGCGGACTCCGTCGTTTGAAACGCGAGATTGCGATCGCGCGTATTGCCAGCCATCTTCTCTTCGAGCGATGTGCCCTGCATGCTGCTGACTGCGAGCAGCGTAACCACCAGCAACAGGATCAGGCTGACGATCAGGACGACGCCACGCTGGCTGTGCTGCGACTTGAGGTTCCCAAGTGACCGGATTGTCGGGTTCATTGTCTGCACCTCGTGATCGTTCATAGCCGGTTCCTTACAGCAACCGTGCTCGTGTAAACCTGCCGCAGGCGATTGTCTGGCGCAGCTACGGTCGTTCCGAACAGGTTGTAGTTCTGCGTGAGGCCGCCGGTCAGGTTGTCATCGTAGGAGCGCACCACAACCGCAAATCGAATGCTGATCACGTTGGCCATATCCACGACCTGATCGGCCGGCACGTAGTAATTGGCGATACCGGACGTGTCCGTGTCTTCGCCAAATAGAATTTGCAGATTTTCGATGCCGTCGAGGAATTCCAGGCCGTTTCTGAAAAGAGCCGGCTGACCTTCGGATCCCATCGCGATCGAATAGCTGGTCTCTATCGTGACCATCATCGACGCGTCACCGCCATAAACCTTGGAAAGACAATGAGCGTTCGCTCCAGGACAGCCCGGGTTACTCACGTTGTAATTACCGGGATCACCGTTCCCAGTGTTGTGTACCACTACGCCGGACGTATCTGGATCCGCATTAGTAATCTGAAAAATATCGCCCGCGCTACAGTCGGCGACGAACACGATGTCATGCTGCTCCAGGCCATTGTTAGGCGGCACTTTTATGTTCGCCGATGCCTGCGGGCCGTAGGGCGGTTCAACGCTGAGTCCGGAGTCGATACCGCCCCGCAAAATCAGTGAATCCGGGGCTCCGGCCGCACCTTCGGTGCCACCGATACCGCCAGACAGGAAATCAACATAACCAGCGCCCGCGGTATCCAGGTTATTCACGAAATTACTGGGATCGCTGGCGCAACCCCAGAAATCTGCCATGCGAATGTCTCGCGACAGGACTTCCAGGGCCATGCGACCGTTTTCCTGCATTCTCGAGGTCGCTTCGTGCACGCGGTAGGTTTGCCTGGACGAGGCAAAGACCTGCAGGACTCCGCCCATCAGAAACACGCCGAGTAGCATGGCGATCATGACTTCAACGAGTGTCATGCCCGACTGCCTGGAAATATTTTTTTGCAGATTCATATTCATAATTACAATTGGATCGTGATTGCCAGTCGTTCAGTGTTGGTCGGTGTAATGTTTATGGTCCCGTCGCGATCGTCATCCCACCAGATTTTGACGGCGAACAAAGTTCCGGTGCCGTCGCACTGCGGGTCCGCGAACGACGTACCATCGTTCGGCGTACTGTCGATACAGACAAAACCCTGTCCATCGGGTAAGTACGTAGTGATGGCCGCGTCCCACTCAAAAAGATCGTTTTGCGCCATTTGCTGAGTCGTGCAGCCCGTAGCAGTTTTACAGCTCGCGGTCGCGGCTTTCGCAGTCGGGTCGTACATGTTGGCGTTCGCGCCCGGGACGTTGGCGCGCATGCGGTCCGCAAGGTCATAGGCCAGGGCAGATGCCTGCGAACGCATGAAAGCACTCTGATTGTTCTTCAGCGATACGGCCTGCAGGCCCGCGACGCCGACCAGTCCTATCGACAGGACTATGACGGCCACCAGGACTTCGATCAGTGTGAAGCCGGACTGCCGGTCCAGGCGCATGTGATTAATGTTGTTCATCAGGAACATCCTTGACGCGACACGTTCGTTCTGCCGACGGAATTGACTTTGATCAGCCTGCCCATCTCGGAGGTGCGAGAGTCACACAGCGTGAGATCGCCACCGCCGGTCATGGCGAAGCCACGCGCGTCGTACGTAAAGCTGCTCGTTGTCGCGCTGGACAACGTTGAGGCATTGTTGATTGGCCCGAATACCGAGATGATCTCGTTTGCGTCCGTGAGCGCGTCACGGTCCTTGTCGACCCAGACTATCCAGCCGTCCGACCAGTCATTATTCGCGGAACAGGTGGGAACCGCGGCGTCAAAATTGGCGCTGGAGCACACGGTGGCAGGACGTTGATAACGAACTGCCGCACTTCTTGCCATTTTGACCGACGTGACGAACTGATTGGACTGGCTCACAAGCCGGTTGTCCATGATCACACCGCGAAAACTGGGTATGCCAACAGAAAGCACGATTGCAGCGACAGCAAGCGTCACGATCAGTTCGATCAGCGTAAAGCCGCCTTGACGTGTTGTTCCGATATCTGTGTTAGTTCTCATAATTCGTCGCCAAAAATTCGTGGGATATCAATAGCCGAGCGCAATCTACTCTTTGTGGATTATGTTCGATGATCCAGCTTTCAGTCTGCGACCTGTGCCCAATTGCCGGGCATTTCGCCGTGCGAGTCGCAAAACTGTGAAGTTCGTCACAATGTATTTCCTGTCAATTGAAAACCGTGTTCCGATGCAGTTTTGTATCCAAATGAACTGCAACGAAACCGATTCTCTAGGATCGGCAAATGCTTTGGCGTGATTGTGATCAAACAAAAACCGAACAACGGCGAAGTTTCCGACGAGCGGTAATTTTGTGGCGACCGACGGCGCAAGGGCCGGCGATTTAAAAGGCGAGACGAACGCGGGTTCGTGATTATGTTGGATAAGATTATGGGTGGAACGGATGGAATGGACCGGGCCGTTCCGGCCCTCGCGCTTCGCGCGTCTGTCGCAAAGCTTTGCTGTGCTCGGATGAACCACCTTCGGTGCTCATCTCCTAACTACCGCCAAACGAAAAAGGGGAGCCATTCGGCTCCCCCTTTTTCGTTTGGTGGTGATGGGTGGAATTGAACCACCGACCTGCGGGTTATGAGTCCGCCGCTCTAACCATCTGAGCTACATCACCGGGTGCTGGCTCGGCTGCCGAAGGGCACGTCGAGGGCCGCAGATTCTCCCGGTGAGACCGCCGGCTGTCAAGGCAATCCGGGCGCCGGAGTCGCCGTTTTCGGGTACAGTCGGCCCCAATGGACCTGAGTTTCGTCTACCTGCTCGAAATGACCGGTACCGCGGCGTTTGCGGCAAGCGGTGCCCTGGCCGCGTCGCGCAAGAACATGGACATTTTCGGCTTCTGCGTGCTGGCACTGATGCCTGCCGTGGGCGGTGGCACGATCCGCGACATTATCATCGACCGGGTTCCGGTCTTCTGGATCGCCGACAACCGCTATATCGCGGTGGCTATCATCGTGGCACTGATCGTGTTCTTCACTTCTTACAGGCCGGGCTCGCGACGCCAGATACTGATCTGGATGGATGCCCTGGGCCTTGCGCTGTTCGCCGCGCTCGGGACGGAAATCTGTCTACATCATGAGACGGGCCCACTGGTTGCCGTCATGCTGGGCGTCACGACCGCCGTAACGGGCGGCATGATTCGCGACATTATCTGTAATGAGATTCCGCTCATTCTGTCCCGCGAAATCTACGCAACGGCAGCATTTATTACAGCCGTCTGTTACGTGCTGGCCGACAACATCGGCCTCGGCGAATCCTTATCGCTGGGCGTCGCCGTGATCGCGGGATTCGCAGTACGCGCACTCGCGATTATCTATAACTGGTCACTACCGTCGTTCGGCATGCACAAAGGAAAATAGACAGGTCAAGAATAGCTCAGACCTTATTGCTCATACGTTAAACAGAAAGTGCATGACGTCGCCTTCCTGAACGATGTATTCCTTGCCTTCCAGCCGCAGCCGCCCCGCTTCTTTCGCGCCCTGTTCGCCATTACCGGCGACGAAGTCGTCGTAAGAGATCACCTCGGCACGTATAAAGCCTTTTTCGAAATCAGTGTGGATCTCTCCTGCCGCCTGTGGCGCCGTCGCGCCGATTTTCGTGGTCCAGGCACGGACTTCCTTGGGTCCCGCGGTGAAAAAGGTTTGCAAACCGAGTAGCGCGTAACCGTGGCGGATGACGCGGTTGAGTCCCGGCTCTTTCGCTCCGAAGTCCGCGAGGAATTCGGCCTTGTCGTCGTCTTCGAGTACGGCGATCTCGGCTTCGATGGCCGCACAGATTGCAACCACCTCCGAACCTTCTTTGTCCGCGTACGCGCGCACGGCCTCAAGGTACGAATTGTTAACGAATCCGTCCTCGTCCACGTTCGCGACATACATGACCGGTTTCGCGGTGAGCAGGTGAACGCTTCTGAGTATCTCCTTTTGAAGGTCGGTGGTTTGCATCGAACGAACTGGCAGACCCTTTTCGAGATGCTCTTTGATTCCGGCAAGCGCGTCGCGACGCGCGATCGCGTCTTTCTGGCCTGTTTTCGCCGTGCGCGAAGCTTTGTCGAATTGCTTTTCGACGGACTCGAGATCGGCAAGGGCAAGCTCTGTGTTGATTGTCTCGATGTCATCCAGTGGGTCGATGGTTCCCGTCACGTGCGTCACGTCGTCGTTTTCAAAACATCGCACGACGTGCGCAATTGCGTTCGTTTCGCGGATATTGGCAAGAAACTGGTTACCGAGACCCTCGCCCTTGGATGCACCGGCGACAAGGCCTGCAATATCGACGAATTCCATGGTCGTCGGAAGAGTTTTTTGCGGCTTTACAATACCGGTGAGGACCGCCAGGCGTGGGTCGGGAACCGGCACGATTCCGACATTCGGCTCAATCGTGCAAAACGGGTAGTTCTCGGCCGCAATCTCGGCGGCGGTCAACGCATTGAATAGTGTCGACTTGCCCACGTTCGGCAGGCCGACGATGCCGCAGGTAATTGCCATCAGGGTTGCTCTTTCGTATGCAGTTGTTTCATGGCCGCATTGAGACCTTCATCCAGGAGCAATGGCATAATGTCGACCGCCTCAGCGACGTTTTTCTCGACGGCGCTCTCGACATCATTCGAGCCACGTTTCAGAACGTAGCCCGTCACTTTGCTTTTCTCACCCGGATGTCCGACACCGAGACGCAGACGCACGAAGTCCGGTCCACAGTGTCTGATGATGTCGCGCAGTCCATTGTGGCCGCCGTGGCCGCCACCCTGTTTGAGACGTGTCGTCCCAGGCGGCAGATCGATTTCATCGTGTGCTACCAGCAACTCCGTTGCACGCAGCCGGTAGTAATCAAGCATGGCCCGGATCGGCCCGCCGCTTAAGTTCATAAAACTCTGCGGTTTGACCAGCCAGACCCTTTTGCCGCGCAGCTTAATGCGGCAGCAGTCGGCGTCAAATTTTTTCTCATAGCGGAAACTGCCGCCGTACTTGCGCGCCAACGCGTCCACGAACCAGAACCCGGCATTGTGCAGGGTGCGTTCGTATTTTTCCTCGGGATTACCGAGGCCGGCTATGATGCGAATCTGCTTGGACATGGCGTCGCAATGGTAGAGCCCACTCCTATGTGCCCGCAACAAAAAGACCGCCCATTGGCGGTCTTTTCGATTGAACACCAACGATGGCTAATCGTCCTCGGGCTCTTCGCCTGACGGCTCGGCCTCCGGCGCCGCCTCTTCGCCTTCTTCGCCAACCGCTACCTCGAGTTCCTCTTCCTCCTCGATCACAACTTCCTTGATCACGTGGATCGAAACCACCGCGCGGTCCGCTTCCGGCCCCTGCGCCAGCGCGGGCATCTCAACGCCCTCCGGCAACTTGATATCGGACAGTGTCAGCATTTCGTCGAGCTCGAGCGCGGACACATCAACATCGATGTACTCGGGCAGGTACCTCGGCAGACAGACGATTTCGACGTCGGTCATCAGGTGTGCGACCTTGCCGCCACCGGTCTTGACGCCGGGCGCCACTTCTTCGCCGATGAAATGCAGCGGCACGTTCATCTTGATCTCTTCATCCTCGACGACGCGCTGGAAGTCCATGTGCATGATGCGAGGCTTGGCAGGATGGCGCTGCATATCCTTGAGAATCGCGGCCTGGCTCTTGTTGCCAACCTTGATGTTCAGGACGCTCGAATAGAACGATTCGTTCTCGAGCTGCTTCAGAACCTTGTTGTGGTCGAAACTCAGGGACCGCGGGGCACGCCCGCCGCCGTAGATGATTGCGGGTACTTTTCCCTGGTGACGCAGGCGGCGGCTCGCACCTTTGCCCTGGTCCTCACGGATTTCCGCAACCAGATCGAAGTCGTCACTCATGACTGTTCTCCATAACTGATTGATTTTGCTTAAATTTCTTAAGCGTTCGAATACACGCGGATCGCGACCAATCCACGCAAGGGCGGGCATCGTAACGTAAGCGCTAGTCGACGTAAAGGGAGCTGACGGACTCGTCGGTGCTGATGCGGCGCATGGTCTCGGCCAGCAGCTCGGCCGTCGACAGCTGCCGGATCTTCTTGCAGGCAAGCGCCTCCGCATTCAGCGGGATGGTGTCGGTCACGACCATCTCGTCGAGCTCCGATTCCGCGATGCGTGAAACGGCCGGGCCTGACAAGACCGGGTGCGTAATATAGGCATCGACAGTGGTCGCCCCGTGAGATTTCAGCGCACCGGCCGCATGGCAAAGAGTGCCGGCCGTGTCGACCATGTCATCGATCATGACGCAGTTCTTGCCTTTCACTTCACCGATGATGTTCATGATCTCGGACTGGTTCGCCTGGGCACGACGCTTATCGATGATGACGAGGTCGGCATCGCCGAGGCGTTTTGCCAGCGCCCGGGCCCGGACCACGCCGCCAACATCGGGCGACACGACGACCATGTCCTGGTACTTCTTTTTCCAGGCGTCGCCGAGCAGAATTGGAGAGGCATATACGTTGTCGACAGCGATATCGAAGAAGCCCATGATCTGGTCCGCGTGCAGATCGACGGTCAGAACCCGGTCCACGCCGGCCGTCGCAATCAGCTTGGCGACGAGCTTTGCCGTTATCGGCACTCGGGAGGACCTTGGGCGCCGATCCTGGCGTGCAAAACCGAAATACGGAATAACCGCTGTAATCCTTGCGGCCGATGCGCGCCTGGCGGCATCGACCATGACCAGCAGTTCCATGAGGTTTTCAGAGGATGGAGGACAGGTCGGCTGAACGATAAACGTCTCACGCCCGCGAATATTCTCGAGGATTTCGACGCTGATTTCGCCGTCCGAGAATCGACCAACATGGGCTTTCGACAAAGGGATGCAGAGATAGCGGGCGATATCTTGCGCGAGCTGCGGGTGGGCGTTGCCGGTAAAGACCGCCATTGTTCCAACTTCCACGATATCCCCTTAATGACGTGAAATGGCTGGGGCGGCAGGATTCGAACCTGCGATACACGGGATCAAAACCCGATGCCTTACCGCTTGGCTACGCCCCAATGGATATGAAATACGCGCTGCGGCGCAATTGTGCGGTGAGGGTACAAGTGCTGTCAACGATCGAAGAACAACCACTTGTCGATGACCATCCGGACCCGCGTATCCGGGTTGGTGGCCGACAATATGCGCGGCATTTGCTGGCCGCCACCCTCGCGATAACGCGATATCTCAACGATCCAGTTGCTTTGCTCGAGTCGCACGAGCCGGTCCTGCTCATCGAAATCAGTCACCGCAGCCATCGAGGGATCGGGAATACCCAGCGCCCAGTATCTTAGGGAAGTGACCGGAATCGTCCAGCCATAGCGATGGCGCAACTCGAGTTCCGCATCGGTCAATACTGTTTCAACACCGTCGTTGTCTGTCAGGACAATGGAACGATCATCGCCTTCGATGCGAACCGTACCCATGCCGAGCGGCCCGCCGACCGTCGCCGTGAACGTATCGTCCCGTTGCGACCAATTGAGTTTGCCGTTGAATCCCTCATCGCCTGCTTTTACGGCGATGCGCCCTTTGAATTCCCACTCGCGGGTATCGCCCAGAACCGCGATGCGCGATTCCCACGTATCGATGCCCGGCAGATCGACGCCCTGGCGCGTCGTGGCACAGGCCCCCAACAGGCTCAGGCCTGCCAGCAGCCAGGCATTCCGGAGTCCCTTGCTCTCAGGGCGTTTCAGGGAAAAATCGAGTGCGAACATCTTCAAGAAGTGTGCTGTCGGGGCTCTTCACTTGCGCTGCATCCAATAGCTCCAGCGCGTCAGTCCGGCGATCCAGCGCAACCAGCACTTCGACCAGGTGAGCGGCGACCTCATGGTCATCGAATCTGTCGTAAGCGCGCTGCAATTCGACGCGCGCTTCATCCAGGCGACCCAGTTTGTAAAGCACCCAGCCCAGGCTGTCGATGATCGCCGGGTTGTCCGGATCAAGCTTGATCGCTTTTTCAATGAGCTTTTCGGCCTCCACGAACCGGTCTGTTCGGTCGGCAAGCGTGTAACCATAAGCATTCAAAGAGAGCGCGCTCTTCGGCCATCTTTTGACCGCAGCAGAGTAAGAGTCGAGTGCTGCGTCTACTCTACCCATGCGCAGCAACAGCTCGGCCCGGCTCAATGCCGTGCTCTCGTCGTTCGGCCGGAACTCGACAACCCGGTCGTAGAGCTCCAGGGATTTCTCGAACTGCTCCAGGGAAGCGAACAACTGCGCTTTCGCCGCGATCATGTCGATCGCATGCGACGGCGAGCTATCGGCAAAATCGTCGAGCAAGTCCACCGCCCCGTCAACATCGTCATCCTCGAACGCGAGCAGCGCACTCGCGCGTCGCTGCGAGGCGACGGCGTTGGAGCCGTAGCGTACTTCGCTGTAAAGCAGAATCGCCCGACTGAACTCTCCGCGATAGTCGGCAATGCGCGCAAGATAATACAGGGCATCCATGCGGTACTGGCCCGTCGCGAGCAGATCCTGAAAGTCATCCCAGGCCGCGTCAAGGTATTCCTGGCGAAAATTGATTATAGCCATGAGGCGCAGCGCGTCGGCGCGACCGGACTGCTCCAGCAACACCTGGTTCACCTGGCTGAGCGCATCGTCATCGCGTCCGGACATCATGTACATGATGGCCAGTTCCATGCGGGCATCGGGATCCGGGTCCGGATCATCGCCTATGATGCGCGCCGTGTACTCGATGGCCGCATCGGGGTCGCCTTCTATGAGCAGCGCGCGAGCGTACAGAAGTTTCGGCTTAACGTTGTCCGGATCCAGCTCGCTGGATTTCAACGCGCGTTGCATTGCGTGCTCGGTGTCGCCGGCCTCCAGCGCCAGTACGGCTGCCGCATAGTGTGCCAGCGATGATTTCTTGTACGGTTTCGCCAAAGTACGCATGAGCTTGTCGGCGTTTTGCGCGTCCCCTTCTTCGGACAAATAAGGAACCAGGGAAACGAGGCGATGCCCCGGCGACTCTTCCCCCTTTTCGACGAGGGTCTGGAACTGGCGCCGCGCATTACGCAGATCACTCACGCGGAAGTAGCTCTGCGCGAGATAGATCCGTGCCTCATCGCTGCCCGGGTCCAGCTTGACCCAGCGTTTCGCCGCTTTCAGCGCTTCGTCGTCAAAGCCGTACGCAAAGGCGACCGTCGTCGCCTTGCGGGCGGTCTCGGCGCTATTGCTGATCTCGGCCGCTTTGCGGTACGCGATCGTCGCTTTGAGGTAGTCCTTGCGTTGCAGGGCCATCTCGGCCTGCAGGATATGGGCACTGGCGTCCGAGGCTTTGGCCTCATCCGCGATCGCAGGGGGGGGTGTGAGGGCTAACAGCGTGATCAGCACCGCGGCTGACGGCCATCGTCGAAGTTCATGCATAAAAATGTCGTCCGTTTGTTACACAGACAAGGAACTCGCGGTTCAGTTCGCTTATCATACGCACTCCGAAATTCTTGAGTGCCGTATCGGCGCCAACAGTAACGTTATGCCGCTGCAAATACTCGGCCTGAACCATAACACGGCATCTGTCGAAATACGCGAGCGAGTCGTCTACTCAGGCGACGACGTGCCTCGCGCGCTGCAAAGCCTGATGGCGATCGAGGGTGTCGACGAGGCCGTGCTGCTGTCGACCTGCAATCGCACCGAGTTCTACGTAATGACAAGCGACGGTGGCCGCGAGCGCCTGCAGTCCTGGTTACAGGATGATCGCGAACTGGATCCGCTGTGCTGCGATACCTTGTTCACGCTGCAGGACGACACGGCGATTCGGCATATATTCAGGGTCGCCTGCGGGCTGGATTCGATGGTGCTTGGCGAGCCGCAGATTCTGGGTCAGTTGAAAGACGCGTTTCGACACGCGCAGCAGGCTGAGACGCTGGGCCCAAAGCTGAGCCTGTTGTTTCAGCACACCTTTGCAGTCGCGAAAAAAATTCGCACTGACACCGAGATTGGTGCCAGCCCGGTGTCGGTAGCGTCAGCCGCTGTCAACCTTGCCAGCCAGTTTTTTGCCGGCTTCAAGAAGCACACGGCGCTACTGGTCGGCGCCGGCGTGACAATCGAACTGGTCGCCAAGCATCTTCACAAACGTCAGATCGGCCGGCTGTTCGTTGCGAACCGCAACGTGGAAAGAGCCCGTGACCTTGCAAACCCGTTTGGCGGCTTTGCGTTGCCGCTGTCCGAGATCGAAGGAACGTTGCCTGAAGCAGACATATTGATTACTTCGACTGCCGCCTCCGAACCGATAATTACGCTGCAACAGATGAAAGCAGCCATCAAAGCGCGCAAGCACAAGCCTATTTTTGCCGTCGACATCGCCGTGCCGCGGGATATCGAAGCCGGTGTTGCCGATCTCAACGATGTCTATCTTTATACGATCGACGATCTCGACAAGGTCATTCTTGAAGGTCAAGGCAATCGCGAAGCTGCAGCGGTCGAAGCGCATCGCTTACTCGACGAGGAGATCGTTCGTTACACGAATATCGAACGATCAAAAGAGGTCGTACCCGTGATCGCGGCCCTGAGAGAGAAAACCGAGGCGCTGTGCAGCGAGGTCAACGCGCAAGCGCGGCGGCGACTGGCGCGCGGTGAGTCTGCTGAAGACGCGGTTGAATACGCCACCGCGGCACTCATGAAAAAAGTTCTGCACAATCCGAGCGTGAGGTTACGCAAAGCGGGTGAAGCGTCTGATCAGGAACTTATTGACGCTGCGCGCGAGCTTTTTGGTATCCGCAGGGACAACTGAGCGGGTAGCGACGTGAAAGAATCCATACGCCTCAAGCTGGAATCCGTGAAGGAGCGATTCGAAGAGATCGCCGGTCTGCTTGCCGATGCAGACGTCATTGCGGACCAGAACCAGTTTCGCGATCTGTCGAAAGAATACTCACGTGTCGAGCCCGTAGTGCAGTCTTTCCAAGCCTACGAGGCTTTGCTCGACGACATCGCCTCCGCCGAGGAGATGACCCATGATGCGGACCCTGAGATTCGCGAGATGGGCCAGGAAGAACTCAAGGGACTGGCAGAACGCCGCGAAATCCTGCTTTCACGGCTGCAGAAATCACTGATTCCGGCGGATCCACACGACGACAGCAACGTCTTTCTCGAGATCCGTGCGGGAACCGGCGGCGATGAGGCTGCTATCTTCGCCGGCGATCTTTTTCGCATGTATTCGAAGTATGCCGAGTCCATGGGCTGGTCAATCGAAGTACTGTCGGCACGCGAGGGCGATCACGGCGGCTACAAGGAAATAATCAGCCGCATCAGCGGCCGCAGTATTTACGCGAAGCTGAAATTCGAATCGGGCGCGCATCGCGTGCAACGCGTTCCGACAACCGAATCGCAAGGGCGCATACACACGTCTGCCTGCACGGTTGCGGTGCTTCCTGAGCCCGACGAGGTCGAAGCCGTGGAAGTCAATTCGGCGGATTTGCGAATTGACACCTACCGTGCCTCGGGCGCCGGCGGTCAGCACGTCAATAAAACTGACTCCGCTGTGCGGTTGACACATTTACCGACCGGTATCGTTGTCGAATGCCAGGACGAACGTTCGCAGCACAAGAACCGTGCGCGTGCGATGTCACTATTGCAGGCGCGATTGCTCGACGCGCAGGTTTCAGAACAGGAAACGGAGCAGGCGGAAAAACGCCGTCTGCTGGTCGGCTCAGGTGACCGGAGTGAACGTATCCGAACGTACAACTTCCCGCAGGGTCGCGTTACCGATCACCGCATCAACCTCACGCTTTACAAACTCGACGAGATTATCGAGGGCGGCCTCCAGCAGGTCATCGAGCCACTCATCAACGAGTACCAGGCCGATCAGCTCGCGGCGCTCGGAGACGCTTGATCTACGAACCAAGCGCCTGATCGAGGTCCGCTATCAAATCCTCAATCGCCTCTATCCCCACTGAAAGTCGTATCAACTGATCGTTGATGCCGAGTTTGGCGCGCTCTCTTTCGGGCACACTTGCGTGCGTCATGATCCCCGGATGCTCGATCAGGCTCTCGACGCCACCAAGGCTCTCGGCCAGCGCGAACACTTCGCAACGTTCGAGAAAACGCCGTGCATCATCGAGATCGCCTTTAATAAAGAAAGTGACGATACCGCCGAACCCCGCCATTTGTTTGCGTGCGAGTTCATGCTCGGGATGAGACAGCAACCCAGGGTAAAGAACGCTGTCTACGCGCGGATGCTCCTCGAGCCATTCGGCGATGTGCATCGCACTTTCACAATGCCGCTGCATGCGAACGTCGAGCGTCTTGACACCGCGCAACGCCAGAAAGCTGTCGAAAGGACCTGCAATGGCGCCAATGGAATTCTGCAAATACCCGAGTTGCTCCGCAAGCACCGTGTCGGCGGTGACGACGATTCCGCCCACCATGTCCGAATGGCCGTTGATGAACTTGGTTGCGGAGTGCATGACGATATCGGCGCCGAGCTCCAGCGGCCGCTGCAGGTAAGGCGTAGCGAAGGTGTTGTCCACGACGACGATCGCGCCGTGCTTCCTGGCATGAGCCGCAACGGCCTCGATGTCAACGATCTTCAACAAGGGGTTGGTTGGTGTCTCGATCCAGACCATACGCGTGTTGTCTTTGAACGCGTTCTTGACCTGGTCAAGGTCCGAAAGATCGACGTAATCGAAGTCGAGCCCGGCGCTGCGCGTCCGCACGCCCGTAAACAGACGACGCGTGCCGCCATAGAGATCGTCCATCGCGATCACATGACTGCCGCTGTCGATCAGCTCGAGCACCGTTCCGGTTGCTGCCATGCCTGAAGCAAATGCGAAGCCGTGAGATCCGGATTCGAGGTCCGCGATGCAACGTTCGTACGCCATGCGTGTCGGATTCTGGGTACGGGAATACTCATACCCCTGGTGAACGCCGGGACTCGACTGCACGTAGGTCGAGGTCGCGTATATCGGCTGCATGATTGCACCTGTGCTTGGATCCGGAGCCTGCCCCGCGTGGATCGTGCGCGTGGCGAATGCGCGTTTTTTATTATTTCCGGTCATTCACATCGTCCTCAGATCTGGCGGCGAAGATAGTTAAGTACGTCCGATCGTGTAATCAGGCCAACAAAATCTTCGCCATCCATGATGGCCGCATAGGGCTGCACGCGCAGCATAGCGACCAGGTTATTCATGCTTTCGGTTCTGTCGAGCTTGATAAACGCAGACTCCATTGCATCTTCGACATTGGCGTTCATGAGTTCCGGTTTGCCGTACACAAACTGGATGATGGCATCTTCAGTCACAACACCGACGAGATCGCCTTCGTCCATGACCGGCAGCTGCGAGAAACCCGCATTACGCAGACGGTTGTGGGCGGTCGTCAGTACGTCCGTAGGTCCGACTGTGATCGTCGCACGCTCTCCGTGCGGCCGCCCGACCAGATCGCGCAAATCACCGAACTGCTTGCGCGTGATAAAACCCTGGTCTTCCATCCAGAAATCATTGAAAAGTTTGGACAGGTATTTATTACCCGTATCGCAAGCAAAAGTGACGATGGTTTTCGGCTCGGTTTGTTCGCGGCAATACTTGAGTGCGGCAGACAACAGTGTTCCTGATGACGATCCGGCAAGCACGCCCTCTTTCTTCAGCAGCTCACGAGCAGCTGCGAACGATTCAGCGTCCGTGATTGCATACGCTTTGGCGACCTGGCTAAAGTCGGCAATAGACGGGATAAAATCTTCGCCAATGCCCTCGACAAGCCAGCTGCCTTTTTCACCCAGTTCGCCCTTGTTGATGTAGTCCGCCAGGACCGAGCCAACCGGGTCGGCCAGGATCAGGTCAACGTCGGGTGCGTTTTCCTGCAGGTACTTGCCGATGCCACTGACCGTTCCACTTGAGCCGACTCCGAGTACGATTGCATCGAGATCGCCGCCCATCTGCGCGACAATCTCGGGCGCCGTGGTTTGTTCGTGTGCGAGCGGGTTATCAGGGTTGCCAAACTGGTTGATAAAGTAAGCGCCCCGCTCATCTGCGATACGTTTGCCCAGGTCCTGGTAGTACTCGGGGTGACCCCGGCCTACATCCGAACGTGTAAGCACCACTTCCGCGCCCATCGCGCGCAGGTTGAATATCTTCTCCTGGCTCATCTTGTCGGGCAACACCAGTATCAGGCGATAGCCCTTTTGCGCCGCGACGAGCGCGAGCCCGAGGCCCGTATTGCCGGCCGTCGCTTCGACAATCGTATCGCCGGGCTTGATATCACCGCGCTTCTCGGCTTCCGTGATCATCGAAATACCGATGCGATCCTTGATGGAACCGGCCGGGTTCATGAGCTCAAGCTTGAGGAACAGGCGGCACGGCCCTGTATCAATGTGCGTGACCTCGAGCATTGGCGTCTCGCCAACCATGTCGAGAATATTGGAATACACGTTCATGGACACATCAGTTACATTGGAAACCAGACGCGAGTGTACGCGATAGCACCGGACCAGCACTACCCATGAGCCAGGAAGACGACAGGCGCATTGACTTTTTACTCGGCGATGCCGTGACGCGCCTGGCTGCTGCCAGTGACTCGCCACGGCTCGATGCCGAGCTGCTGCTGTGCCACAGCATTGATCTGCCGCGCAGCTACCTGTTTGCGCATCCCGAAGACGTTCTCGATGACACGACGTTCAGTCGCTTCGATGCGCTGTTGCAGCGACGACTCGGCGGTGAGCCCATGGCGTATATCATGGGTAGCAGGGAATTCTGGTCTCATGAGCTGCTTGTCAGTCCTGCGACCCTGGTACCACGGCCGGAAACCGAGCTGCTGGTCGACCTTGCACTTCGGGAGATTCCGCGCAAAGCCGAGTGGCAGATCCTGGACCTGGGCACAGGCAGCGGCGCCATCGCCGTGGCCCTCGCTGCCGAGCGATTAATGTGCGAGATAACCGCCGTCGACATCAGCGAAGCGGCGCTGGCAATTGCGCGTGAAAATGCGCGCCAGCTTGCGCTAAGCAATATCACGTTTGCGCACGGCAGCTGGTGCGAGCCTGTTCGCGGCAGGCAGTTCGATATTATTGTGTCGAATCCTCCCTACGTGCGGGCCGGCGATGCGGCGCTGACAAAGCTGCGGTACGAACCCGTTGAGGCGTTGGTCGCAGGCGTTGACGGGCTCGACGCGATCCGTACGCTCGTCGCCGATTGTGGGCAAATCCTGAAAAGTGACGGCGTCCTGCTGATCGAGCATGGTGCCAACCAGTATGATGAGGTTGCGGCCATCCTGGCAGCAAGCGGCTGGATCGATATCCTGAACCACAAGGACTTTGCCGGCCATCCACGCGTGACAGCGGCGCGCAGGGGTGGTACATAACGGCGCTCACCTATTTTTGCGAGACATCATGATCACAATCAAGACCAACCACGGCGATATCAGCGTCGAGCTGTTTGACGACAAGGCCCCTATTTCCTGCGAGAACTTCCGGCAATACGTCAAGGACGGCCACTTCGCCGGTACTGTTTTTCACCGCGTGATCCCGAACTTCATGATTCAGTGCGGCGGCATGGACGAAAGCCTGGCCAGCAAGGCGACCCGCGATCCGATCAAGAATGAAGCCGACAACGGCGAATCGAACGAGCGAGGCACACTCGCAATGGCACGCACGGGCGTGGTTGACAGCGCAACGTCCCAGTTCTTTATTAATCTCAAGAACAATGATTTCCTCAACCACGGCACGCGGGATTTCGGCTACGCCGTATTTGGCAAGGTGTCCGACGGTATGGACGTCGTTGATGCCATTGCTGCCGTTCCGACCGGCAATCGTGGCGGTCATTCGGACGTGCCTGTCGAAGCCGTCACGATCCTCGAAGTAACGATTGACGACTAAACCAAAACCAGCAGAACCGGGATGCCCACAGACACGCTGAGCCGCGACGCACGCCACCTGGCCCTGCCGCAGATCGGCGCGGTGGGCCAGCAAAAAATCGGCGGAGGAACGGCGCTGCTGATCGGCATCGGCGGAATTGGCTGCGCCGCTGCCACGTATCTCGCCTCGAGCGGCATCGGACATTTGCTGCTCTGCGATTTCGATACAGTCGATGAGACCAATCTCGGTCGGCAGGTGCTCTACGGACCTGGCAATGTCGGCGCACTCAAGGCCGAGGTTGCCGCGGCGCGACTCAAAAAGGTCAACCCCGATGTCGACGTCACGCCGATGCCCGTGCGGCTCTCGGATTCCGCAATGGCCGAGGCGGTCGGCCGGGCGGATGTCGTGCTCGACGGCTGCGATAATTTCGGCACCCGCTTCCAGGTAAACGACGCTTGCGTTGCGGCAGGTCGGCGGCTGATTACAGGTTCGGCGATTCGTTTCGAAGGCCAGCTTGCCGTTTTTGGACCGGATTACTCGGAGTCCCCTTGCTACCGGTGTCTTTACGTCGAAGCGGACGAGTCCCTGGGAAACTGCGCGGGCAACGGCGTGCTCGCGCCGGTACCGGGTGTCATCGGCACGATGATGGCCGCCGAAACGCTAAAGTACCTTGCAGGGGTCAATAGCCCGGCGCCCGTCCTGCGTCTGTACGATGCAGCGGCGACCGAGTTTCGCCACCTGGCGATCAAAAAACGCAGCGACTGCCTGGCATGTTCAAGAAACGTGTGATTTTGATCGGCCTGCTTCAGGCCACTGCGATCGTCACGGTCGTGTTTTCGCTCACGACGAGTTTCGACTTCGTGCATCGCAACGTCGAGCTGTATTCACACTTCAGGCCTCAGTACTTCGCCGCATCGCTCGTGCTACTGGTCGCATTCACCGCTGTGCGCAGTCCCGCCTATGGAGCTATGTTGCTCGTCACCACGGTATTTAACGCGAGCTATGTGCTGCCCTGGTATTTTGGCGGGACCCGGGTCGAAAGCGACAACACCGTCAAGCTTCTGCATGTAAACGTGTTCTCGCGAAACGACCAGTATGACCGCTTGTTCGAGCTCATCGATGCCGAACGACCCGACGTGATTTTCCTGCAGGAGGTATCGAAGGAATGGCAGGATGCAAGCCTGCGTCTGCACGAAGACTACCCCTACAATTACGTCGAGGCCAGGGAAGGCAATTTCGGCATCGCGATGTTTTCTCGCATGGCGCTCGACTCGGTCTCCCACGTTGCAAGTCCCCCTCTGGACTACCCGACGATCGTGGCCACAATGACCGTGAATGACGAAACGCTGACGCTGATCAGCACGCACCCCACTATCCCGGTGTCACAATCGCAGTACGAGGCGCGTAATGAACAACTCAGGAGCATTGCAGCCCTGGCGAATCGGGCGGCGGGCGCGGTGGTTCTGAGCGGCGACCTGAACGCGACGGTGTGGGGTCGCAATTACCGCAAGCTGGAAGAGACTACCGGGCTCAGGAACACGCGCCGTGGTTTCGGCATCCTGCCAACATGGCCGACGTACCTGCCATTCGCGATGATCCCGATTGATCATGCACTGGTATCCGACAGCATAGGCGTTGTTGCAACGCGCACGGGCGCGCACATCGGGTCCGATCACTTGCCCCTGATTGTGGAATTCGCGGTCGGCAACTGATTTGTCTGCGGTCTACTGGCCGGAGCCAATGCCGATTGCCTACGCCGTTCCCTTGTTCTTGCGAGCCTTGTCGGCGTACATTCGCTCATCGGCATCCCGCAGCAGGTCATCGATGTCATTATGACGATCTGGATCGTACCTCACGCGGCCAACACTCCAGCCCAGGTGTTGGCTGAAGTTTGAATTGATGTCTTTGGCGAGCTTGCGCATGTTCGCTATCGCCCTATCGGAAAAGACTTTCTGGCCGGCCATCATGACGACAAATTCGTCTCCGCCCAGGCGGGCAACAACATCGGAATTTCGAAAACTCTTGAGCAACAGTCTGGCGAAGGCTTGTAATGCTTCGTCGCCCGCTTCGTGTCCGAATTTGTCGTTAAGTGCTTTGAAGCCGTCAAGATCAAAGAACAGTACTTCAACGTCCAGGTTGTTGCGCTTGCAAAGCGGCAACAGATGCTCGGCGACCTGCTGAAAGCCGCGCCGGTTCGCAATTTTCGTCAGTTCATCGACATTGATCTCAGCCGACGACGCCAGTTCATCGTCGACCAGTGCCGCAAAATCCTTGAGCGTTTCCGCGTCCTTTGCCGAAAAACGGCGCGGCTTGTCATCAATCAGACACAAGGTGCCGATGCGCCTACCTTCGCCCGAATGCACGGGATAGCCGGCATAAAATCGCACATTGGGATTGCCTGTAACGAGGGGGTTATCGGAAAAACGCGGATCCGCGTGCGCATCCTCGATGACAAAAGCCCGCTCCTCCAGGATCGCGTGGCCACAGAACGAGACGTCCCTGGGCGTCTCGCAGGCGTCGAGCCCCTGTCGTGACTTGAACCACTGGCGATCCGAATCGACGAGACTTACCAGGCAGATATTGACGTCGAAGATCCGCTGCGCCATTCGCGTGACCCGATCAAAACGCTCCTCGGGCGCGGAGTCCATGATGCGCAGCGAGTGCAAACTCAGCAAGCGAACGGTTTCGTCGAGTGGAATTGGTGGTTCTTGCATACGCTTTATTCCCTGCCGGATTGATTAACAAATAAGGCTAACGGTTGCCCAAGTCTAGCAAAAGTACCTGCATCCGCCTGTATTAAATGTCCACAATTGACGACGATCGTGCACAAAAACGTCATTTCCACACGACTGGCTCAGGCCGCGTTGGCAGCCCCGGGCTCGTATCCCAGGTTCGGCGCCAGCCATTTCTCGGCATCGGCGACACTCATACCCTGCCGCTCGGCGTAGGATTCGAGCTGGTCGCGACCGATCTTGCCCACGGCAAAATACCTCGAATCCGGATGCGCGAAATAGAAACCACTTACGGCGGCCGTTGGGTACATCGCGTAGGACTCGGTCAACGTAAGGCCGATACTCGCCTCCACATCGAGCAACTTCCATAGCTTGCCCTTCTCCGTGTGGTCGGGACACGCCGGATAGCCTGGTGCAGGCCGGATCCCGCGGTATTTTTCACGGATCAGGTCCTCGTTAGTCAGCTGTTCATCGCTGGCATAAGCCCAGAATTCCCGACGAGTGCGCTGGTGCATGTACTCCGCCATGGCCTCGGCCAGCCGATCGGCCAGCGCTTTCAGAATAATCGAGCTGTAATCGTCGTGCGCTTTTTCGAAGCGGGCGACGTGCTCCTCTATGCCAATACCGGCCGTAACGGCGAAGCCGCCGATGTAATCGGCGAGCCCCCTGCCAGACGGCGCGATGAAGTCGGCAAGACAGGACTGTGCCTGTCCCTCGGCTTTCGAGCGCTGTTGTCGCAGGTGCACGAGGCGCTGTTGCGTCGTTTGCCGCTGTTCGTCTGCGTAGATCAGAATATCGTCATGGTCATGCGAATTCGCCGGAAAAAAGCCGAGCACAGCACGCGCTTCAAGCCATTGCTCTTCGATAATTCTGTCGAGCATGCGCGTCGCATCGTCGAAAAGTGAAGTCGCCGCTTCACCGACAATCTTGTCGCTGAGGATCTGCGGAAACTTGCCGTGGAATTCCCAGGCGTTGAAGAACGGCATCCAGTCAATGTAATCACGCAAAACCGCGAGATCGATATCATCGAATACGCGCTTGCCTTCGAAGGTCGGTCGTGGCGGCGTGTAATTGCTCCAGTCGCACTCGTGTTTACGTTCGCGCGCCTGGTTTATCGAGAGCTGCGGTGCGAGTCGTTTCTTGTTCGCGTGTTGATCTCGCCGACGCGCATTCTCGTGCCGCGTTTTTTCAATGAGCGCGGCACAGGTGTCCGGTTCGACCAATGCCTGCGCCACGCCGACGGATCGCGACGCGTCTTTGACATAAATGACCGGGCCCTCGTAACGCGGCTCGATCTTGACGGCGGTATGCGCCGGCGACGTTGTTGCACCGCCTATCAGCAAGGGCAATTTGTAGTCCAGTCGCTGCATTTCACTGGCCACGTGTACCATTTCGTCGAGAGACGGCGTAATCAGGCCGGATAGCCCGATAATATTCGCGTTCTCCCGCCTTGCGGCTTCGAGGATTTTGTCGCAGGAAACCATGACGCCGAGATCGACGACCTCGAAGTTGTTGCACTGCAAGACCACGCCGACAATATTTTTGCCGATATCGTGTACATCCCCTTTCACCGTCGCGAGAACGATCTTGCCGTTCGAACTCATCTTGCCGCCCTTCTCTTCCTCGATGAACGGTACGAGGTGGCCGACGGCTTTTTTCATCACGCGCGCCGACTTGACGACCTGTGGCAGGAACATTTTGCCCTCGCCAAACAGATCGCCGACGACATTCATGCCCGCCATTAGCGGTCCCTCGATGACATCGAGCGGTCGATCGGTCCCGCAGCGCGCTTCTTCCGTGTCTTCGATGACGAACTCATCAATGCCGTTGACGAGCGCATGCTCCAGTCGTTTCTCGACAGGCTGGTCCCGCCATGAAAGATCCTGTCCTTTCGCAACGGCGCCACCGGCCTGTCCTTTGTAGTTCTCGGCGACGGCCAGCAGTTTCTCAGTCCCTTCGGGATCACGATTGAGGATGACGTCTTCGACCGCATCGCGGAGGTCCCTGGGCAGGTCGTCATAAATCGCAAGCTGCCCTGCATTGACGATACCCATGTCCATGCCGGCACGAATCGCGTGATACAGGAACACCGAGTGAATGGCCTCACGCACGATGTTGTTGCCACGGAACGAAAACGACACATTACTCACGCCACCACTGACAAGCGCGTGCGGTAGCGCCGCCTTGATCTGGCGCGTGCCTTCGATGAAATCGAGCCCGTAGCTTGCGTGTTCTTCGATACCGGTCGCAACCGCGAAAATGTTGGGATCGAAAATGATGTCGGCCGGATCGAACCCGACCTGCTCCGTCAACACCTTGTACGAGCGCTTGCAGATTTCGACTTTTCTCTCGATCGTGTCCGCCTGGCCTTGTTCATCGAACGCCATGATGATGACGGCGGCACCATAATCGCGACACAGCTCTGCCTGCCGGACAAATGCGTCCTCGCCTTCCTTGAGGCTGATGGAATTGACGACGGCCTTGCCCTGTACACACTTTAGACCCGCTTCGATGACCGTCCACTTCGATGAATCGATCATGATCGGAAGGCGCGAAACGTCTGGTTCCGACGCGATCAGATTCAGGAAAGTGACCATCGCCTTTTCGGAGTCGAGCATGCCCTCGTCCATGTTGACGTCGATGATCTGTGCGCCGTTGTCGACCTGCTGGCGCGCAACCGCAACGGCGGCCGCGTAATCGTTGGCCTCAATCAGGCGTCGGAACACGGCCGAGCCCGTCACATTGCAGCGTTCGCCCACGTTGGCGAAGAGGTCATCGGGCCCGATGTTGAACGGCTCGAGTCCTGACAACCGGCATTTCACGGGCAGCTCCGGAATGCTGCGTGGCGCGCAGCCGCTCACGGCCTTGCCCAATGCACGAATATGGTCCGGCCGGGTACCGCAACAACCGCCAACCAGGTTGACGAGCCCGCTGTTCGCAAACTCGCCGACGACCGCGGCCATTTCCTCAGGCGTCTCGTCATATTCGCCGAACTCGTTCGGCAGCCCGGCGTTCGGATGTGCACTGACGCGGGTATCGGCGACGCGTGCAAGTTCGGCGACATAGGGCCGCAATTCGCTCGCACCCAGCGCACAGTTGAGGCCGATCATGAACGGCTCAATATGTCGGACCGAGTTCCAGAACGCTTCTGTGGTCTGGCCGGACAAGGTGCGCCCCGAGGCATCGGTGATCGTTCCCGAGATCATGACAGGGAGTTTAATACCGGTCGCCCGAAAGCTGCGCTTGAGACCGACAATTGCCGCTTTGGCATTGAGCGTGTCGAAAATGGTCTCGATCATCAGAAAATCGACACCGCCCTCGATCAGGGCGCTGGCCGCGGTTTCATAAGTCTCGGCGAGATCGTCGAACTTGATGTTGCGAAATCCCGGGTCGTTCACGTCGGGTGAGATGGATGCGGTGCGGTTCGTCGGGCCGAGTACGCCTGCAACATAGCGTGTGACACCGGTCTTCGCGGCATACGCATCGGCGCACTCGCGCGCGATCCTCGCAGCCGCGATGTTCAGTTCGGATACCAGCGACTCCATGCCATAGTCGGCCATCGAGGGCGCGTTGGAATTGAATGTATTCGTTTCAATAACGTCAGCGCCAGCCTCGAGAAACTGATTGTGAATGTCGCGAATGATATCCGGACGCGTTAGGGACAGAAGATCATTGTTTCCTTTCAGATCGTGACCGAAATCCGCAAAACGCTCGCCCCTGTAATCGTCTTCAGCCAGGCCGAAGGACTGGATCATCGTACCCATGGCACCGTCGAGCAGCAGGATACGCTCATCCAGTGAGCGCATTAATGTCTCTATTCTTTGCTTGCGTTCCATCGTCATTCGCTCACGCCGCCGCTTGGTCGGGCCTAACGCCGAGCGCGTGGCATATGGCGTAGGTCAGTTCAGATCGATTCAGCGTATAGAAATGAAAATCCTCGATGCCTTCTTTTTGCAGGGCCCGCACTTGCTCAATCGCCACGCTCGCGGCGATCATCTGCCGCGTCTCTTCATCATCATCGAGTCCGTCGAAACGATCCCGTAACCAGTCAGGAATGCTTGCGCCGCACGTGTCCGCAAAACGCTCGAGCTGCGGAAACCGTGTGATCGGTAATATGCCGGGAACGATCGACGAGTCGATGCCTTCTGCAGCACAGCGATCGCGAAAGCGCAGGAATACCTCGGCATCGAAGAAAAATTGCGTAATTGCTCGCGTCGCACCGGCATCCAGCTTGCGTTTCAGGTTCTCGAGATCGAAAGCGGCGCTCGGTGCTTCCGGATGCACCTCCGGGTAAGCCGCAACCGAGATATCGAAGTCGGCAACATTGCGCAGACCTGCAACGAGGTCAGAGGCATACGCGTAACCCCCTGCCTGCGGTGTATAAGCGCCCGAGCCTTTCGGCGCGTCGCCACGCAGCGCGACCAGGTGGCGAACGCCCATGTCCCAGTATTCGCGCGCGATATCATCGATCTCGCCGCGGCCGGCGCCGATGCAGGTCAGATGCGGGGCGGGGGTGAGCTCGGTGTCCCGGATAATCCGCTCGACCGCAGCATGCGTGCGCTCGCGTGTCGAACCATCGGCACCGTAGGTCACGGAAACGAACGACGGCCCGAGGTCAGCAAGCCGCTCGATCGACTTCCAGAGCGTAGCCTCCATCGCCTCCGTGTTCGGCGGAAAAAATTCGAATGAAACGGAAGGTCTTTCCACAATATTTGTTGTCATAGTCTTTTCTGTCACGAATCAGGCTGCGGCAATTGCGCGTCCGGACGGCGTTGCTACGGCGAGCAGCCAGTCCGGTTTTATTTCGGGAATCGAACGCGGCTTTGCAAGGCGCATGCCTGTCAATGCAGCCCATTCGGTGAATTTGTCCTTCAACTCGTCAACGCCTTTGTCACCGACCGATGCCAGCAACAGGATGCGTCCGCCACCCTTGAGAAGGCGCAGCGCCTCGGCGAGCGCTTTCTGCGGTTCCCCGGCACCGACGAGCACGTCGTAGAGAATAATA